>Ga0187771_10004089_pt1 | contig 10255 bp, 8 predicted proteins | sample 0116_SJ02_MP15_1_FD_133139 | JGI IMG/M metagenome (GOLD analysis project Ga0187771, IMG submission 133139) | Tropical peat soil microbial communities from peatlands in Department of Meta, Colombia - 0116_SJ02_MP15_10_MG | ecosystem: Environmental > Terrestrial > Soil > Wetlands > Peat | place... | reverse complement strand
ATGCCGCGAATGGTATTCGCGAGATCCGCCTGATGATAAATCTCACCCGGCATCGGCACATGTCCATCCGGCATGAAGTGCTTCGCCGAAGACGGCCACAGCGTGAAGAAATCCCGGCTGGCCGCGATGGAACTCGAGCGCATTTCATCGATGGCCGAACCATCCGCGAGTTCGAGCGCCGGCTCAACGGCTTCAGTGAATGATTTCGTCCCGTAATCCCGCAACGCAACCAGCGAAGCATCGGGCAGCCCCGGCACCAGCGCGGCCATGATGCCCGCCACCGGAACCATGCCTTTCAATCCCGATTTCTCCGGCGGCTCGAAAATCTCGCCGAGCTTCAGCGGACGGTTGCGGTAGAAATCCGCCGTAGCCAGCTTCGGCATCGTGCCCACGCCGGCAATCGAATGGACCTTGCCGTCCCGCGTGCGAATCAGAATGGGCGCTTCCCCGCCCCAGCCGACATGCGAATACTCCGTGGTCGCGGCGGCGAAAATGCTGGCCACGCCGGCATCAACCGCGTTGCCGCCCGTATACAACATGCGCATTCCGGCATCGGTCGCATAGCCGCTGCCGGCCGCGACCGCGCCATGCGTGCCGCGCTGCGAGAACTGCGCGGGACGCTCCGGCTGGCGCTGTGCCAGCACCATGGAAAGAGGCACAACAGCCAGTGCCGCGGCGAATCCGGCTATCCGAAGAGCGGGGAACGGGAGTCTCATAATTCAACCAGATACGTATAATGATCGTAGTTCTGTGCAGCCGCCGCAACCGCCCCCCGCTCCGAGCGCTCCCGAACCCGAGCCCGGCTCCGAGAGTGCCGGGCCGCAGGCGGAAGAAGATCCCATGCTCTACTGCCCGGTGTGTTCGACGCACCTCGTGAGCAGACAGTGCAAACTCATCTGCCCGAAGTGCGGCTATTACATGAGCTGCGCCGACTACTATTGAGAAGGACACCGATGCCGGACTGGAAAACCGAAGGAATCAGAGTCGTACGCGCGGGAACTCTGGATACCAACACGCCGCAGACGCCGGGCATGTCGCGCGCGGCCGCGATCACGCATGCCACCACGGGCGCAAGCAAGCTCTGGGCCGGCACCGTCGTGGTCGATCCCAACGCCCGCACCGCGGCGCACCATCACGGTGAACTCGAAACCGTTCTCTATATCGTGAGAGGCCACGCCCGCTTCCGCTGGGGCGATCATCTCGAGTATTCCGAAGACGCGTATCCCGGCGATTTCATCTATGTCCCGCCCTGGGTGCCGCACCAGGAAATGAACGCCGATCCCAACGATCCGGTGGAAGCCGTCATCGTCCGCAGCGGCCAGGACCCGATCGTGGTGAACCTCGATATCGCCGAAGCCAGCGTGTTCCCCGTGCCGTTTCATCCCCGCCCGGGAAATTAGCAGGCATCCGTTACAATGGTCTTTACCCCACGCCCAGGAGGAACTTGTTGGATTCTGCAATCCTGGCCCTGGAAGACGGATCGGTCTTCGAGGGCAGGAGTTTTGGTGCGCCCGCCGAGCGATCCGGCGAAGTAGTCTTCAATACCGCTATTACCGGTTACCAGGAAATCTTCACCGACCCCTCCTACACCGGCCAGATCGTCATTCTCACCAATCCCCAGATCGGCAATTACGGAACCAGCGCCGCGGACAACGAAGCCGCGAAGCCTTATATCGAAGGCCTCGTCGTGCGCGAATTCTCCGCCGTCACCAGCAACTGGCGCTCCGATACCGAAGCCAGACAGTTTCTCTCCAACGCATCCATTCCCGTCGTTTCCGATCTCGATACCCGGTCCATCGTGCGCCGCCTGCGCGACAAAGGCGTGATGCGCGGCGTGCTGTCAGCCATTGAAAAAGATCCGGCAAAGCTGGTCGAAAAAGCGCGCTCCATCCCCTCGATGGCCGGGCTCGATCTCGCGAGCCGCGTCTCGACGCCCACCCGGTACGACTGGCTTGAGAGCGTAACGGGCTGCTCGCCTTCGGAACTCGTGCCGCCCGCGCCCGAGCCGCATCTGCACGTCGTCGCCTGTGACTTCGGGATCAAACGCAACATCCTGCGCCGCCTCGTCTATGCCGGCTGCAAAGTCACCGTCGTGCCGGCGCTCACCCCGGCCGAAGACGTGCTGTCCCTCAAGCCCGATGGCGTCTTCCTCTCGAACGGCCCGGGCGACCCCGAGCCGCTCCATACCCAGATCTCCAACGTGCGCAGGCTCGTGGGCAAAACCCCGATATTCGGCATCTGCCTCGGCCATCAGATTCTCGGCCTCGCGCTCGGCGGCAAAACATACAAGCTGAAGTTCGGCCATCGCGGCGCCAATCACCCCGTCATCAACAAAATCACCGGCCGCGTCGAGATCACCTCGCACAACCACGGCTTCGCCGTCGATCCCGATTCGCTCAGCAGCCGCGACATCGAGATCACCCACGTGAATCTCAACGACCAGACCTGCGAAGGATTCCGCCATCGCAGCGAGCCGGTTTTCTGCGTGCAGTACCACCCCGAAGCCGCGCCCGGCCCCCACGATTCCCACTATCTGTTCGACGATTTCGTCAAGCTCATCTCCGCTCAAAAATAATGCCGCGCAGAAACGACCTTCACCGCATTCTGATCATCGGATCCGGGCCCATCGTCATCGGCCAGGCCTGCGAGTTCGATTATTCGGGCACGCAGGCAGCCAAAGCTCTGCGCGCGGATGGCTACGAAGTCATCCTCGTCAACTCCAATCCCGCGACCATCATGACGGATCCGGAGCTGGCGAATAAAACCTACGTCGAACCGCTGAGCCGCCGCTATCTCGAAGCCATCATCGAAAAAGAACGGCCCGATGCACTGCTTTCAACCGTGGGCGGCCAGACCGCGCTCAATCTCTCGGTGGAACTCGCCGAATCGGGCATCCTCGAAAAATACGGCGTCGAACTGATCGGCGCCAAAATCGACGCCATCAAGAAGGCCGAAGACCGCCTCCTGTTCAAGGACGCGATGAGGAAAATCGGCCTCGAAACCCCGTATTCGCAGCTCGTCACCGATGTCGAAGGCGGCCTCGCCTTCGCCGCCAAGAGCGGCTACCCCTGCATTCTGCGCCCCAGCTTCACGCTCGGCGGTTCGGGCGGCGGCATCGCCTACAACCGCGAAGATCTGGTCACCATTCTCGAACGCGGCCTCGATCTTTCCCCGGTGCACGAAGTCCTCATCGAAGAGAGCGCGCTCGGCTGGAAGGAATTCGAACTCGAAGTCATCCGCGACCTCGCCGACAACGTCATCATCGTCTGTTCCATCGAGAACTTCGACCCCATGGGCGTGCACACCGGCGACTCGATCACGGTCGCTCCCGCCCAGACCCTCACCGACCGCGAATACCAGATGATGCGCGACGGCGCCATCCGCTGCCTGCGCGAAATCGGCGTCGATACCGGCGGTTCCAACGTCCAGTTCGCCATCAATCCGAAAAACGGCCGCATGGTGATCATCGAGATGAACCCGCGCGTCTCGCGCAGTTCGGCGCTCGCCTCCAAAGCCACCGGATTCCCCATCGCCAAAATCGCCGCCAAACTCGCCGTCGGCTATCGCCTCGACGAAATCCGCAACGACATCACCAAAGTCACCCCGGCGTCCTTCGAACCGACCATCGACTACGTGGTCGCCAAGATCCCCAAGTGGGCGTTCGAGAAATTCCCCGGAGCGGATACCACGCTCGGCACCCAGATGAAATCCGTCGGCGAAGTCATGGCCATCGGCCGGACGTTCAAGGAAGCGCTGGGCAAAGGCATCCGCAGCCTCGAAACCGGCAGGAAGTTCGGTTCGGAAACTTTCGAAAAGAGGCTCATCCCGCAGAAGCTCATCACCCCGACGCCGGATCGCCTCGGCTACCTCCGCTTCGCCCTCCGCTCCGGCTACACCGTCGAGCAGATCCACGAGATGACTTCCATCGATCCGTGGTTCCTCGAACAACTCCGCCAGACCGTCGAGTTCGAGATGTCGCTCGATGGCAACGCGCTCGAGCCCGATAAGCTGCGCGAAGCCAAACGCCTCGGCATCTCCGACGTCCAGATCGCCAACGCCGCGAAGTCGACCGAACTCGAAGTGCGCAAACGCCGCAGGGAGCTTGGCGTCAGCGCCGTGTTCAACCGCGTCGATACCTGTTCGGCCGAATTTGAAAGCTTCACCCCGTACCTCTATTCCACCTACGAAACCTCCTGCGAGGCCACGCCGGGCCAGCGCAAGAAAGTCATGATCCTCGGCAGCGGGCCCAACCGCATCGGCCAGGGCATCGAATTCGATTACCGCTGCTGCCACGCATCGTTCGCGCTGCAGGCCGAAGATGTCGAATCGATCATGGTCAACTGCAATCCCGAGACCGTATCGACCGACTACGACACGAGCGACCGCCTCTACTTCGAGCCCCTCACGCTCGAAAACGTGCTCAACATCGTCGACACCGAGAAACCGGATGGCGTGATCGTTCAGTTCGGCGGCCAGACGCCGCTGACCCTGGCCCTGCCTCTCAAGCGCCTCGGTGTCCCCATCATCGGCACCGATCCCGAATCGATCGATCTCGCCGAAGACCGCAAGCTCTTTGGCAAACTGCTGGACGATCTCGGCATCCCCTCACCCGCCAACGGCACCGCGACCAGCGCCGATGAAGCGGTCGCCATCGCCGAACGCATCGGTTATCCCGTTCTCGTGCGCCCCAGCTACGTGCTCGGCGGCCGCGCCATGGTGATCGTCTACGACGAAGACAGCGTGCGCCGCTATATGCGCGAAGCCGTCACCTTCTCGCAGGATCGTCCCGTGCTCGTCGACCGTTTTCTCGAAGACGCGGTCGAAGTCGACGTCGACGCTCTCTGCGACAAAGACGGCGACGTCCTCATCGCCGGCATCATGGAGCACATCGAAGAAGCCGGCATCCACTCGGGCGACAGCTCCTGCGTCCTGCCTCCGGAGTCGCTGCCCGAATCGGAAATCAAAACCATCGAGGAATACACCATCAAGCTGGCGCGCGCGCTGAACGTGGTCGGCCTGATGAACGTGCAGTACGCCATCAAGGACGGCACTGTCTTCGTTCTCGAAGTGAATCCCCGCGCCTCGCGCACCGTGCCCTATGTCAGCAAAGCCACGGGCGTGCCGCTGCCCAAGCTCGCCGTGCAGCTCATGCTCGGCAGGAAGCTGAAGGACGTCACCTCGCATCGCGGACGTCTGCCCGTGCCGCTGCGCTTCGTCAAATCTCCCGTATTCCCGTTCAACAAATTCCCGGGTGTCGACCCCGCGCTCGGCCCGGAAATGCGCTCCACCGGCGAAGTCATGGGCGTGGGCGAGAATTTCGGCGAAGCCTTCCTCAAGGCCCAGCTCGGAGCCAACACGCCTCTGCCCGAAAAAGGCACGGTATTCATCAGCGTCAACAACCGCTACAAGGCGGAAGTCATCCCGGTAGCGCGCCGCTTCGCCGAACTCGGCTTCGATCTCGTCGCCACGCGCGGCACGGCCGCAACCCTGCAGGCAGCCGGCCTCAGATGCAGCGTCGTTTTCAAGGTCAACGAAGGCCGCCCCAATGCCGTCGATCTCCTCAAAGCCGGGCAGATCCAGCTCGTGCTCTACACCACCACCGGCGCGCTCTCCTTCGAAGACGAAAAATCGATTCGCCGCGCGGCTGTTACTTACCGTGTTCCCTGCATCACCACCATGAGCGGCGCGCGCGCCACCGTCGAAGCCATCGCTTCACGGCTGCGCGATCCTGTCCGCGTCTGGAGCCTGCAGGGAATCCACGAATAGTGCCGCGGCCCGTCGCCGCCTCGCCAGCACCCGCAAAACGGGAACCAGCACAAAGTAAATCGCCGGAGCAGCCACCAGACTCACGAGCGTCCACACCACGATCGCGCGCGCCGTCGCCGTGCCGAGCGTCGCCACCGTGTGCCAGACGCTCGACCGGATCATCTCGAACACGCGCGGCAGCGTGATCGCGAGCGGCGGCGCGCCGAACAGACGCTGCCCCCATTCGAGCATCGGAATCAGAAGGATCAGCTGCACCGGATAGACAATGCAGTTGACAAGCTGGATGAGCGGCAGATTCAGGCCCAGCCCGACCGACGCCAGCGTACACAGCAGCGTCGTCGAGCCCATCACCGGAAAGATCCCGAGGACGCAGCCGATGGCAATCGCGGCCGCGATCTTCTCCGGCGTGACGCCCTGGCGCAGCAGGTCGAGAACGGGTGTAATGACCCGCCGGCGAATTTCTCCCATCATTGCTTTCATTCTGCCGCAAAAAGGCGCGATTCTGAAGAGATGAAAGCTCTGCGATTTTTCGCGATCCTTCTCGTCCTGGATGCCGCGGCGTCCGCGGCCGGCCCTTCGGCCGACGTCTGGAGTCCCGCGGACATCGGCAAGGTCTCTTCAGGCCTCGCGCACGAGGCCGAAGCCGAGGATCTCGCCGGCAAAACGCTCGCGGCATACGGCAGCCATTCCGCCGCCGTGTGGCGCCGCGCGCGCAGCGGCAGAGCCGAGCTGCACAGAACCCGCACCGATCTGATCGTGATCACCGAAGGCGAAGCCACTCTCGTCTCCGGCGGAACCATTCCCGATGGCAAAGCCACTTCCCCGGTCGAAGTCCGCGGCTCCTCGATCGCGGGCGGCACTTCGCGCCATGTCGGACCGGGCGACATCATCCATATCCCCGCCGGCATGCCGCATCAGTTCCTTCTCGGGAAAGATCACACCCTGACTTATTTCGCGCTTAAGCTCCCGAAATAGATTGCGTTCTACAATCGAAGCGCAATGTTCTTTTCACGCAGCATTCTTCTGTCTGTTCTGAGCACCGCGGCCTTCCTCGCCGGATGCTCGAGTTCCTCGGCACCACAATCGGCGGAAACGAAAACCGCGGCTCCGGCACCCGCCAAACCCGACATTCCGCCCGGCCTGCCCGGCATGCCTCCGGTCACCGATCCCTCCGATATCTACGCCGCCGATCACGCGGGCAACTTCAGCCCCGTGGTGCAGAATTTCCCGTCGCGCGTCTACGTGCCGAACAGCGACAGCAACACCGTCGACATCATCGATCCCGCGACTTTCAAAATCACCAAACACTTCGCCGTCGGCCACCAGCCGCAGCACGTCGTGCCTTCCTGGGACCTCAAGCATCTCTGGGTGCTCAACGACCTCGGCGACAGCATCACCGAAATCGATCCCATGACCGGCGAAAAGGGCAAAACCATCCCGGTGCAGGATCCCTACAACATGTACTACACGCCCGATGGCAAATTCGCCATCGTCGTGGCGGAGGCCCAGGCGCGTCTCGATTTCCGCGATCCCGAAACATGGAAGGTGGTCGATTCCGTGAAGGTTCCCTGCAAGGGCGTCGACCACATGGATTTCACTTCCGACGGCCGCTTCCTCATCGCCAGCTGCGAGTTCTCCGCCCTGCTGGTGAAGGTCGACGTGGCCGCCCACAAGCTTGTCGGCACGCTCTCGCTTGAAAAAGGCGGCATGCCGCAGGACGTGAAGACAGCGCCCGACGGGAAGATCTTCTACGTCGCCGATATGGTGGCCAACGGCATCTATATGGTCGATCCGGATACCTTCACGCGCGTTGGTTTTCTGCCCACCGGCAAAGGCACGCACGGGCTCTATGTGAGCCGCGATTCGAAGTCGCTCTACGTTTCGAACCGTCTTGAAGGCAGCATCTCGGTGATCGATCTGGCCACGCGCAAGGAGGCAGCGAAGTGGATGATTCCCGGCGGTGGCAGCCCGGATATGGGCGGCGTCTCAGCCGATGGAAAGCAGCTCTGGCTCTCCGGCCGCTATAACGCCGAGGTCTACGTCTTCGACACGACCACCGGCAATCTGCTCGCGCGCATCAAAGTGGGGAAGGGACCGCACGGCCTCTGCGTCTACCCGCAGCCGGGACGCTACTCACTGGGCCACACGGGAGTGTTCCGCTAGGCGGGGACAGCCGCGTTTTCACATCACGCGCGAGACTCGGCCCCGGGGCACGCCCGCTACAATGGCGTTTCCAGAAGCGCCCGGAGACAATCGCTTGCGCTGCATCCCCCGAAAAAACCGGCAGAAAGCAAAAAAGGCCAGATTCGGGAGAGGGTCCCGAATCTGGCGAGGAGAATTCAGAGTGTGGAAACTCTTAGTTCTTGTTCGACTTCCTGCGAACCGAGAGACCGATTCCAAGCAGGCCCAGACCGATCAGACCGAGGGTCGCCGGTTCCGGAACGAAAGCGATTTCGCCCTGGCCGATGGAACCCCAGGGAGTCTCGTCGGAGGCCTCGACGAGGCTGCCAACGACGACACCATTGAAGCCCAGGTAGTTCGTACCGTACTGGGGATTGGAAGCCGGGCTGATGTTGGAAGTCAGGTTGTTGATGGCCCAGTTCAGGCTCTGCGCCGCGGGATCGCTGCTGTTCAGAATCGTCGCGACCCAGAGATAGCTGGCGCCCTGATTCAGGACACCCTGCATATTGAAGTCGAGCGCATTGAGCTGACCGCAGCTATAAGCACCGTTCGAAGCCAGATAGGCATCGGAGTTCGGCGGAATGCAACCACCCGCAATCGCGCCGGCCGAGGCCGGAGGCCGCCATCCGATGGTGAACGACTGGGCGCCGCTGTCATAGATAGGAGCGCCGTAATCAACACCGGCCGTATAGAGTGTATTCGGCGCATTACCAGTTCCGTTCCCTGTGATCTGGTAAACCTGCAGATCCATATTCACGTTGTAGCCGTTCGGGCTCACTGCAGCTTCGCTGGCGTACTGCGCGGCCGTGGCGTAATTGCTCATCATCAGAACGACGTTGTTGAACGCGCCCGTGCTCGTCGGGTCAATCACGCTGCCGAAAGAATTGCCGGTCTCGTTGGCCGCACCCGAATAAGAGGTGACTTCCGGTCCCCCGTTCACATCGCCGAAAGCGATGTCATTGTAGATTTGGTCAGCAAAGGCGGGGCCCGCTCCGAGACCTGCCACCAGAATGGAGCTCGCAAGAACTCCAAACCCTCTCATTAATTTCCTAGTTTCCACTGCGTTCCTCCTCCTCATAACGCTCCCGGAAAGGTGGCCCTTCCCTGGCGCAGCGTTTAGTTCTCCCCCATATTAACTGAGGTGCTTGAAAAGCACAACGAGAAAATTTGAGTTTTGGAGCACCTGGTACATTAATAATGGTACTGGAACGAAACGAAAGTAACACGCCGGCCGTGGACCTTTCGGGCTATTCCATTCCCTTCGTTTCCGGGCTATCCCGGCGCGCCCGGCCGGGAAAGAAAGATTGACTTCAAACCCCGCCTGGCATATTCTGAGCCTAAGCGGATGAAGGGCGAAGTTTGCCCGAAATCGCCTATGGAGGAAAAAAATGAAGAAACGTAGCATCGCACGCATTCTTGGTCTTAGCGTGATTCTTTGGGGTGCGGCGGTTTATGCCGTAAATACGCAGGGAACGGCTTCCTGCGTTCCGCAGGTCGGTTTATCCCGGCTACTACAAAAGGCGTTGTTCGCCCCGACCCCCTCGTGCCCGCTTCAGGGCGACGGTAAGACTTGTGTAAATGCCGGCGGAGCCTGCAACGTGCCCACTAATCTGAGCCCCGGAAGCGCCCAGAGCGGCATTTGCACCCAGACGTTCGGCGGATGCACCTGCGTTCCGCACACCCACTAATCCGGACTTAATCCGGCAGACGGTTTTCCCAGAGCGTGCAGATTCCGGTCGCGCTGCTTGGTTGTGCTCTGATTCTTGGCGCGGGCGCCCTGGCAGTCGGCGATTACTCAAGTTATCCTCCTGAAACAGCCCCGGCTCTCCGGTTGTCGTCACTTTACCTGGCTGATGACAACGCGGCAGCCGGGGCTGCCCGTTTACGCCTCGACAAAATCGGCTATTCCGGCGCTGAGAAGGTTTTCAATCCCGCCCTTGAGCGTGATCCGGCGAACAGTACCCGCTGGGTCGACGCCGCGGAAGCCCTCGCCGCCACCGGCGATGCGCAAAAGGCCGAGTACGCCTACCGGCAGGCAGCCGCCGCCGCGCCCCACGATCCCGTCACTCTCCTCGCCGTGGGCTATTACTATCTGGGTCTGAAGCAGCCCGCCCGCGCAGCTCAGTACTTCGCCAGCCTGCTCAGTGTCACCACGCACGAAGAGGAAGCCATCATGGTCCAGAACGTCTTCGGCTACCTCGAGCAGATGCACGTCCGCGATCTCAACCTGCTTGACACCGCCATCCCTGACGCCCGCAACGCCCACCTTTACCTCAAGTACCTGATGGCCCGAACCGATCCCGCGGTT
>Ga0187771_10004088_pt1 | contig 10258 bp, 12 predicted proteins | sample 0116_SJ02_MP15_1_FD_133139 | JGI IMG/M metagenome (GOLD analysis project Ga0187771, IMG submission 133139) | Tropical peat soil microbial communities from peatlands in Department of Meta, Colombia - 0116_SJ02_MP15_10_MG | ecosystem: Environmental > Terrestrial > Soil > Wetlands > Peat | place... | reverse complement strand
TTTCCTGATAAATATGCCATGCGGACGATGAATGAATCCAGCTCCGATTCTTCTTTGAATATTATGTTCGTTGGAATTGATTCGTGTGTTCTGTGCCAAACATATATGGGTATGTTTACACCGTCTGCTGATATGTCTTCGATAAGATGATCTTTCATTAGCGGGTCTATTTTTCCATAACCTATGAAATCCCTAATTATGTAGTAGATGAGTTTGTCAACCGCTTCTTGAGCGACTTTCACTCGGTACTTCTGTATTATTTTCTTTGTATTTTCCTTCAGGTAGCTCTCTGCTTTCTCTCTGGTCTCTATGTCCTTCTGGTTTACGTTGATTTCTTCCATAAGCAGGTTTTTTAGATCGCGTAGCTTCAGTTCCTCATCTTCTTGCAGGGTGGGTTCGATGACCTCGTAACGCATTTTTTGGGTTCCAGGCTCTTTGACTATTGCGGCGTACACGTATGGCTCTTGAATCGGGTATACTTCCCTGAAAGCAATTGGTTTTTTTCCGTCATCACTCACTATTACGGGTCCCGGCACTTTGCTTTCCAGTACGGTACCTCTCTTCTCTTGTCTTGGCCTTTCAGTTGGGAGCATTTGTTTCCCTGATTAGGACTGCTGTATCTTCAGAAGTATAACGTGTCGTTAGTCTTAATAAGTCATACGGACCTTAGATCATTATCGATCCTTTAATGATGTTAATGGAAAATACGTGTTGGATTTTGGCTCGTCAGTGTAGCAAAGATGCTTGCAGCGAGTCTTAGAGAGCCTTACGGTTTAAAAATGTTCTTTAAGAGATTGCCTAATGATGGAATTGTGACGAACCTTCGGACATAGATGCCAGCGGCGATTGTTCCGGCAGATATTGCTAGCAGAATAATGTCACCTTTGTGCATTCTGAGTGCGTATAGGTTGGTTCGGTTCTTCGTGGCTCCCCATGCTCGTGATTCCATGGCTTCTGCTAGTTCCAGGCTTCTTCTTATGGCGCTGACGATTAGTGGTATTAGAATCGGTATGTAGTTTCTGATTCTTTTCAGGAAGCTGCCTCGTTCGAGTTCTAGACCTCTGGCTTTTTGAGCGTCCATGATGGTTTGGGCTTCTTCGGCTATTACCGGGACGAAGCGTACGGCTGTGGTGAAGGCGAAGACAAGTTCGTAGGGTACGTGGGTTTGCTCTAGGGCCAAGCCTAGATGGTCGGGTGATGTTGTCAGGAAGAAGACTGAGAAGGATTCTATCAATACTATGAACCGCAGAGTTATGCCTGCTGCGTTTTCTATGTTCTGCGATGTTACCGCGTAGCCGGCGCTGATGAATGATATGATGAAGTTGGTGAGGAAAATGATGGCGGCGAAGAAGGCTGCTCCCTTCATCGAGCGGAGCCAGTTGCTCGTGACTTTGGCCAGGAGAACGAATGGAACCTGTATTGCGAATAGTATCAGCAGCGGTATTATTTGCGAGAAGAGCAGTGCGACTACGAAGACTGCACAGACGTAGATGAATTTTACTCTAGGGTCCAGGCTGTGGATTGGAGAGTAGACTTTGCGAAACTTTAGGCCGTCGAAGACACTCATCAGGTCTTGCCCGCCAGGATCTTTCGGATTTTCTCTCGGGCCTCGTACAAGTCGATTGTCTGTTTTGGAAGATTCAGTTTCGGCAGCTGGCCTCCGAGTTCTATGAAGATCTGAGCGATTTGGGGCGGGATGACCGACGCTTCGGCCAGGGTGCCTGGGTCGCTGAGGATGCGGCGGGCTTCGCCGTCTGCGATGGTTTCCCCGGCTTGCATCAGAATTACTCTCGGGTTGCATTCTGCAACGAACTCGACGTCGTGCGAAACTATTATCACTGTCTTTTCCTGTGTTTCCATCTGCATTATGAATTGTCTGAGTTTCTCCTTCTGCTGATAGTCCTGTCCTATCGTCGGTTCATCGAGGATGAGTGTCTTTGGGTCCCATGCTAATACTGAGGCCAATGCTACGCGTTTTCTCTCGCCGCCGCTCAGCACGAACGGAGAGGTCTTTCGGTATTGAGTTAAGCTCAACAGGTTTAGCGCCCAGGTTACTCGGTTCTCGACTACGTCTTCGTTGAATCCGAAGTTTCTTAGGGCGAATGAGATCTCTTCCTCGACGGTTTCGCTGAAGAGTTGATGATCTGGGTTTTGGAAGACAAAACCCACGTTTCTTGATAGTTTGGCGATGCTCGTCTTGGTTACGTCGAGGGTGTCGACGAGAACCTGTCCTCTTGTGGGTTTCAGCAGCCCGTTGAAGTGTTTTACTAGCGTTGTTTTTCCGGCGCCGTTCTGTCCCATTATCGCTACGAATTCGCCGTCTCGAATAGTGACTGTTAGGCCTCTGAGCGCTTCTACGCCGTTGGGGTACGTGAAGTGGAGATCTTTTGTTTCGATCAACGGTGTGTCAGCACCTCTTTGAGCATGGTGGTCATTTCTTCGGATGAGAGGGGGATGGTGCCGCTGAGGTTTACTCCGTCCATGCTGAGCAGTTCGAAGAGGCGCGTTGCTTTTGGCACTCCGATGCCTATCAGAAGGGCGTCTTGTGACCGTAGTACTTCGTGGGGGTTTCCGTCCAACGCTACTTTTCCTTCGTTCATCACGATTATGTGGCTGGCGTACTTTGCCGTTAGGTCGAGCCTGTGTTCGACCAGTATGACCGTTATCGCCATGGTCCTGTTCAGGTTGTAAATGACCTCGAAGATCTTCTTGGCGCTGAGCGGGTCTAGAAAACTCGTCGGCTCGTCCAGGACGATGACTTCGGGTTGCATGGCCAGGACGGATGCGATGGCCACTCGTTGTTGCTGACCTCCTGAGAGCTCGTGTGGCGGCCTGTCCCTCAGATCGTATGTCTCAGTTATCTTCATCGCTTCATCTACCCTTCTGCGCATCTCTTGCCTTGGTACTCCTAGGTTTTCGAGGCCGAATGCGACGTCCTTTTCCACTGAGAGCGCGAAAAGCTGGTTTTCGGGGTTTTGGAAAACGAGGCCTACGTGTTTTGCGAGTTCGTGCGTTGGGTGTTCTGCGACGTTCAACCCGTTGGTGAGGATCTTGCCCTTGAGTTCTCCCTGGTAGAAGTGTGGGATCAGCCCGTTGAAACAGCGGCAGAGCGTGGTCTTTCCACAGCCGCTCGGACCGGTGATCAGCGTGAACTCGCCCTGTTCTATTCTCATAGAAACATCCGTGATTGACGGCTTGGCAGCGCCAGAATACGTGTAAGTCAGGTCTTGAGTTTCAATTATCGCCATTTGCTACTTGCCTGCGCTGTTGTATGCGGGGTGCGGCTTCATTTAAGAGTAACTACTCATTATTGGCTACTTACGGCTTGCTTGAGAAGAATGAGACAACGTTTGAGGGCTGACTCCGCACTTCCAACGCCGTTAGCTCCCGCTGCTGTTGAGTGTCCTCCGCCCATACCGTGAATGTACTCGCCGATAGGTTTCGCGATGTCCTTGCCTAGGTGTATTCCGGTTTTTTTGCTGAACTCGGTTGTGGCGCGAAGGCTGATTTCTATGTTTTCAGCCTCTTGTCCTGCTACGGCAGTGACATCTGCGCCGAGTTCAATCAAGGCTCTTGCTGCTGATGCTTGGTAGGCGCTGACGTGTGAGAGCGCGACTACCCATTCGTTGATCTTGAAAAGCTTGGCTCTCCTGCACGCTTTGAGTCTTGCGATACGTTCTGAAAAATCCATGGGGAGCGAGAGCAGGGGCAGCGTTTCTCTGGCGTCCACGCCGAGTTCAACGAGTTCTGCGATGGTCTTCAGGGTTGAGGAATTTGCGAGGACAAAGTGTCGCGTGTCGAAGGCTATGCCTAGAAAAAGGGCTTTTGCTTCGTTTTCGCTCAGCTTGATGTTTGTTTCTTTGTAGAACTTGTAGGTGATCTCACAAGTGGATGAACTGTCTTCGTCGGTGATGCAGAGTTTTGCAGTAAGCAGCGTGTCCGGATGAGGCGCGTGATGATCGATTACTATCATAGGTGTGTTTCGTTCTTTGATCTTTTCTGCTAGGCTGTCAAGTTGTTGAATTGTGTTCGTGTCAAACAGAATTATCGCGTCGGCTTTTTCTATGCTGGGCAACTCTTTGACGTCGATTGGGATGTGCTGAATGAGATGCTTCGAGAGTCTGCTTATCCCATGGGCTGTTCCGATCTCTGTTTCGATAGTCGGCCTCGTCTGTTTAAGAAGGTTCTTGAAACCGTAGGCTGAACATATCGCATCTGGGTCTGCGTTATGATGACAGAGCAAAGAGACGAATTTCGTGTTCAACGAGTCTAAGACTCGCGTTATTTCTCCGAACGACATTCCAGTTTCCTCAAATACATCTCTACCGACTGGCAGGTCTGATTCACGGCTTCGTTTAAGCGTCCTTTCACGGTCATGTTTTCGTCGGCAGTTGAGGGATCGTCAACGCTTCTGAACTTTGGAGAAAAGATGTTTTCGTTTCGCTTCTCAGCGATTGCGCATTCTTTGGCCTGATTCCTGACCGGGTCTAATGTGGAAATGTCTACCACAAGGTTTCACCCGAGGTCTCACTCAGGAGGGGGTGAAACTGGGTTTAAGTCCTGTTGAAGTTTGGTCTGTAGGTCCTTCAGCTGGCTGCGTAAGCGTTCTTCTTGTCGTGCGAGGACGGTTACTCTCGTGTTGAGGAGTTCTTTCCGTTCGTTGAGCTCGCTTGTAACTTTGGTCTTTTCTGCCTTTATCATTAGCGATCCTGCTGACTTGTAGATGACTGCGTCGTCCGTCAGCTTCTCAACCTCTGACGAGGCCTGTCCGATCTCTGTTAATTCGAGTTCCACCTGCTGTTTCTGCGTGAGGACCGATTGAAGCGTCTGTTGAAGCTGCTGCATCCTTAGTAGACGCTCCTGAACCTGAGGCGGAAGTTTAGAGATGTCTTCAGTCACTTTCGATCCATCCGTTTCATCACAGCAATAAGCTTAAGCATTAATTAAGCATTTCAGCATGCGCACTGCTAATCACCCCGTCGCGTCCATCTAACATATGCGTTTTTTCTCTCAATGCATGATAGGAAAGGTTTTTAGTGTAGTTGTAATATGAGAGACTGCAACCGAAGTTTAGGTATCGTGAGGATGAAAGAATGTCTGTGTTTGCGGCGCCTGGTGCTTATGATCGTGCGATCACCGTTTTTTCACCTGATGGTAGGCTGTTCCAGGTTGAGTATGCTATGGAGCTGGTCAATCGGGGTGCGACTATCATTGGCATATCGTGTTCAGAGGGGGCTATTCTGGGCTCGGAGGAGAATTTGGAGCCTCTTGAAGAGGCTGGATATTCTTGGAAGCTGTTCAGGGTTGATGATCACATAGGTGCTGCCATAGTCGGTTTAAGCTCGGATGCGCGAATACTCGTCGATCAGGCACGATTGTACGCTCAGAGCAATAAATTGACGTATGATGAGCCGATCGACGTGGAAGTGGTCACTAAGAGGATCAGCGACATAAAGCAGATGTACACTCAGCACGCTGGAGTGAGACCGTTTGGAGTGTCGATAATCTTCGGCGGCGTGGACAAGACTGGAAGCCGCATTTTCTACACTCATCCGAGTGGAACATACTGGGGCTACAAGGCCACTGCAGTGGGCGCCGGGAGGGAAACGGCTCTGGGCATTCTGAGGGAAGAGTACAAGGAGAACCTGCACTTGGAGGAGATCGTGAAGCTCGCCGCGAAATGTCTTGCAAAGGCCCTGCAAGCTCGTCAGCTGGCTCCGAGGATAAAGATCGCGGTCATACCGACTGAAACCAAGAAGATGGAGATACTTGCGGACGAGAAGATCGAGGACTTGGTGAAGGAAGTCGGCGCTGGCAAGTGAAGCTTTGATGAGTGAAAAGTACACTGTTGCGCGCATAGCGAAGGATAATGAGCACTTTGAGGTTCTTGTGAAGCCCGAGAAAGCCTTGGATTATCGTATGGGGAGGGTCTCTGGGATAACCGAAGTGTTAGCGGCAGAGACCGTTTTTTCGGATGCGAACAAGGGGACGAGAGCATCAGAGGAGAGTCTCCGTAAAGCCTTCGGCACGACGGACTCGCTGAAGATTGCTGAGGTCGTGCTGAAGACTGGAACGCTGCAGTTGACGACGGCGCAGAGGAGAAAGATGGTTGAGGACAAGAGGAGGCAGATAGTTGACTTCATCTCGAGGCAGAGCGTGGATCCTAAGACTAACCTGCCTCATCCGCCGTTGCGCATCGAGAACGCTATGGAACGGGTTCATTATTCAATCGACCCTTTCAAGCCTGTTGAGGAGCAGGCGAGGGACATCGTTAAGCTGTTGCGTCCCATACTGCCACTGAAGATGGAGCAGGTGTCAGTCGGGGTTACTCTTCCGGCGGAGCACGCGGCCAGGGCGTACGGGGCGATTAAGGGGTTCGGCACGATTAAGAGGGACGAGTGGCGTGCTGACGGTTCGTGGTATGGCGTTCTCGAGATGCCAGCAGGCTTATATGCCGCACTGCTACAGAAAATCGGGGATGTAACTAAGGGGAATGGAGAAGCAAAGATTATCTCTTAGTCGAATGAGCGTTGTTGGATGATGGAGTGTTAGATTATGCCGGAGTTTTTTGAGCAGAAACAGATCGCGACGCCCGGCGACCTGCTGGCTGAAGGTGATTATGTAGCCGGGGAGAACACGTACATTGAGGGTAAGAAGGTTTATGCTTCTCGAACCGGACTCGTGGAGTACAACAACAAGAACGTGAGCATCGTTGCTCTCAAGGCGTTCTATATTCCTAAGCCCGGGGACATGGTCATTGGAACGGTCGTGGACGTCGGGTTCAACGGTTGGACCATAGACCTGAACGGGCCTTACCAGGCGTTCTTGAAGCCGTCTGATGTGTTGAGTCGACCGTTTAAGCCTCAGAAGGACGAGTTGTCTCAGGTGCTGGGGGTGGGTGACTTGGTGGTGGCGAAGATAGTCTCTTATGATAGGACTCATGATCCTCAGATCACCGTTGCGGAGCCCGGGTTGGGCAAGATTACCAGGGGACAAGTGGTGAAGGTTACTCCGACTAAGGTGCCGCGGGTCATAGGCAAGAAGGGTTCGATGATTTCGATGATAAAGCAGGAGACGGGTTGTCAGATAATCCTCGGGCTGAACGGTGTTGTTCTCGTGACGGGTAAGACTCCTGAGGAGGAGCAGGCGGCTCTGTTGGCGATTCAGAAGATTGAGGAGGAGTCTCACACGACTGGTCTTACGGATCGGATTACTCAGATGTTGAGGAGTGAAAAGTCGAAGAGAGGTGCTGTGAAGAATGAATGATAAGCCTGAGAGGTTGATCGATAAGAAGGGTTTGAGGCTTGACGGCCGAAAACCAGACCAGATGAGGCCAGTTAAACTCGAGGTTGGAGTGATACCGGCAGCTGACGGATCAGCGTACATTGAGCAGGGGAAGAATAAGATTCTGGTCGGGGTGTACGGTCCAAGGGAGGCGCATCCTAAGCATCTTGCCCTCCAGGACAGGCTGGTCTTGAAGTGCCGTTATCACATGGCGCCGTTCTCTGTTCAGGAGAGGAAGTCTCCGGCGCCTTCGAGGAGGGAGGTGGAGCTCTCGAAGGTCATTCGTGAAGCGCTCGAACCGGCCATTTTCACGGAGCTTTATCCCCGCACGATGGTGGATCTTACCATCGAAGTGTTGCAGGCCGACGGGGGAACGCGGTGTGCGAGCATCAGCGCGGCCTCGCTTGCGTTGGCGGATTCTGGTCTTCCGATGCGTGATCTCGTCGTGGCGTGTGCCGCTGGGAAGGCCGATGACAAGATCGTGCTGGATCTGATGGACGAGGAGGACAAGCTCGGGTCGGCGGATGTTCCTGTCGCGTTGATGCCGAGTTTGAACGCGATAACGCTTCTTCAGATGGACGGGAAGCTGAGTCAGGACGAGTTTGAGCGGGCCGTGAGCTTGGCGATCGATGGTTGCAAGCAGATATACTTGTTGCAGAAGGATGCGTTGAAGGCCAAGTACAAGAACGTGAAGGCGGAGGGTGAGGAGTAATGGCGGCCGTTGTGGCGAAGATCAAGCAGAAGCAGATCGGAGTGTTGATTGATAAGGGGAAGCGTCTGGACGGCCGAGGGTTGACGGATTACAGGGATCTCAAGGTTGAGCAGGGGCTCATCGAACGGGCTGAGGGCTCGGCTCGGGTTCATCTTGGCAAGACCGAGATCGTCGTGGGCACGAAGGTTGAGACAGGTGAGCCTTTCTCCGACACGCCTAACGAGGGCGTGTTGACGGTCAACGCGGAGCTCGTTCCTTTGGCTTCTCCGGGCTTCGAGGCTGGGCCTCCTGATGAGAATTCTATCGAGCTTGCGAGGATAGTTGATCGAGGCATTCGAGAGTCGAAGATGATCGACACTGAGAAGCTCTGCTTGGAAGCGGGGAAGAAGGTCATAGTCGTATTCGTGGACGTTTACGTGTTGAACCATGATGGGAACCTGATCGATGCTTCGGCCCTCGCGGCGGTCGCCGCCCTGCTGAACACGAAGATGCCTAATTACGAGTATGAAGACGGCGAGGTCAAGGTTAAGTCTGGCACCACAGCATTGCCCCTGTCGCAGCATCCGGTCACGGTCACGTTTGCGAAGATCGGTGACAAGCTCGTGGTCGACCCGCAGCTGGAGGAGGAAGAAGTGATGGACGCTAGGATCTCGATGGCCGTGGATGATGATGAAAACATCTGCGCGATCCAGAAGGGCGGCTCCGGCTACTTTGTTCCAGAGCAGGTCCTAGAGGCCAGTAGACTCGCGGTCAAGAAGGCCAAGGAGATACGTGAGAAGCTGGACTGGTAGGTGCCGATTTGGGGCGGCGGACGAAGAAGGTCGGGCTGGCTCGCGGGCTGGGTCCGCGTTACGGGTCGACGGTTAGGAAGCGTTACGTCAAGGTCATGCAGGAGCTGAGAGGCCATCACAGCTGTCCCCAGTGTGGCTACGCTAGGGTCAAGAGACAGACCGTCGGCGTCTGGAAGTGCAGGAAGTGCGGTTTCACGTTCACCGGAGGAGCCTACACACCGTCCACGAAGCTCGGCGTGGTGTCGAAGCGAGTGGCCAAGGGCGCTCCGATCGAGGAGGCCTTGAAGGCTGAGGAAGCCTAGCGCGTTTCTCCCGGTCCTTTCTTAACTGTCGGATCCCGTTGAGGTCGGCGGCTGTGGTGAGCGCGACTGCCAAGGTTGTGGTTCCCGTTCCTGACGAGCGCTCTCTCCAGGTAGTCCTGCAGGCTCTGCGGCCTGAAGTTAGAGCACACGTGACACGGCGTTCACGAGTGAGCCTGGCTGGGCGCGATGGCGCCATACTGTTAGTGGTAAAGGCTAAGGACACGGTGGCTCTTCGGGCTTCGGTTAACTCTTACCTGAGGTGGATTCGCGCGGTGCTGAGGGTTCTGAGGGTTCTGGAGAACAGTTGAGTCCCGGTCAAGTTTAGCGCGCCTACTTGTTCCGAAATTCTTTCATCAGCGCCTTCTTGAGCAGTCTGGCTTGTTTGATGCTTCGCACTCCGACGCCGAGGGTTTCCAGCGTTTATCCTCCCTCATTATAAGTCCCTATACATGGCTGGTACCTATTCCGACCGAATGGTTGATCGCGCAAGTCTCCCTTGAACCCGTGTTTGAAGCCGAGAATGTTGAAGCGGAATTTTTCATGTTTGGCTGACCTCGTAGTATAAGTCCCAGCACTCCACAAAACAATGGTGCACTTATGCTGAAAATGCTTCTCTGCTAGGCTTCCCCTGCCTGTCCGGGCTTTTTCCATTCTGTGTTGCTAGGTCCTTTTGGACAGTCTGACGGACCCGGCCAATTTGGGAACACGCATGGCGTTGCGGTTTGATCTGAGGTTCCATGTCTCTTTGGACTGGTTTTGGCCAGCGCACGCCCAAATTTTCTATTCTCTCTCTTTACGGGTGTTCCGGTCGTTCTGGGCTTTTTCCGGCTTTTTGAGTCTCCATTTTGGACCTTTGCGTGTTGGGTAAGTGTCCATTTTGTGTTAGAAAGTGTTTGTCCATAATGTGTGTTCGTTCCATGCTGGTTTTCCGTGTCAGGTTAGTTGTGCGAGGGCTCTTTTTATGGTTGCTGCTGAGTTGTGGAGTTGTTTTTTGGTCTGTTGGTTTAGTTTGAGTTGGATGATTTTTCGGATACCGTTTTTTCCCACGATGACGGGGACGCCTATGGCCAGGTCTTTGAGGCCGTATTCGCCTTGTAGGACGGTTGAGGTGCCCATGACTCTGTTTCGGTTTTTGAGGATGGCGTCGGCCATTATGGCTATGACGGCTG
>Ga0187771_10004087_pt1 | contig 10258 bp, 2 predicted proteins | sample 0116_SJ02_MP15_1_FD_133139 | JGI IMG/M metagenome (GOLD analysis project Ga0187771, IMG submission 133139) | Tropical peat soil microbial communities from peatlands in Department of Meta, Colombia - 0116_SJ02_MP15_10_MG | ecosystem: Environmental > Terrestrial > Soil > Wetlands > Peat | place... | reverse complement strand
CCGCCTTAACCGCACGGTCTGGCTGAAGAATCGAAACAACTTCTCCGTCCTGGGCGGCAAGTATCATCACCTGCGACTCCAAACCAAAGATTTGGCGCGGTTGGAGATTAACGATTATGGCGATGTGTTTCCCTTCGAGTTGTTTATGTTCATAATGCTTAGCTATTCCAGCCACTGCCTGCCTAATTTCCCCATTGCCGATGTCGATGAGGAGTTTTACGAGATTTGCTGACTTGGGTACACTTTCCACTTTTGTGATTTTGCCGATTCTGAGATCGAGTTTGGAAAACTCGTCATAGGGAATCTTTGGCTGGCTCATTCTTACCTTCTCCAAGTTTTGTTGCAGTTGTTCCTCTTTTGCATCTATTTTGCTGAATAAAGGTTTTGCCTTGTTTATCTTATGCCCAGCCTCTAAGGGTTTTGTTGTGTCAGACCACTTGGTCTCAACATCGCTTGGCAAGTTTAATTGTGTTCTTAATTCTTTGGTAGTAAAGGGGATGAAAGGCTCAAGAATTGTGGCTAGTGTTTTTATGATTTGTACTGACACGTACAATACGTTTGCCGCTTTCTGTTTGTCTGTTTTCAGGAGCTTCCAAGGTTCCTTCTCGTTCAGATACTGGTTTCCTATGCGGCTGATTTCTATCACGTTTTTCAGCGCTGCTTGAAGTTTACATTCTTCGAAGAGCTTCGCGACGTTACTGACCTTTTTTTCCACGTTTTTCAAAACGCGTTTGTCTTCAACTCCGAGTTTTTCCGGTTTGGGCACTCGCCCATCAAAGTGTTGATTGATGAAAGTCAACGCTCGGTGAACAAAGTTGCCCAGTGTGTCGTTGAGGTCGGCGTTGACTTTCTCTTTAAATTGTTCCCAGCTGAAGTTTGTGTCTTTTGTTTCTGGACGCGAGGCCAACAAATAATACCGCCAATAATCCGCTGGAAAGAGCTGCAGTGCTTCGTCTATCGATACGCCTATGCGCTGGCTTTTGGAGAATTTTAAGCCCTGAAATTGGAGAAATTCGGTTGAGGACACGTTCCATGGCAGGTTGTAGCCTTCTTTAGTAGCGAGGAATAAGGCTGGAAGGATTATAGTGTGGAACGTTATGTTGTCTTTTCCGATGAAGTACAATGTTTTGGCGTCTTTGTTGAACCAATACTCTTTCCAGCGTTCTTCTTCGCCGAGATTTCTGAAGTATTCAATGGTTGCCGACACGTAGCCCAAAACGGCTTCAACCCAAACGTAGATAGTCTTGTTCTCGGCTCCTGGAAAAGGAGCCGGGATTCCCCATTTGTTGTCTCTGGTCACTGCTCTGGGCTTTAGGCCTTCCTTGATCATGTTCAAGCTGAATTTTCTGGCGTTTTCTGGCAGTTGCTTGTTGGTTTCTATATATTCCCTTAGTGGGTCAGCGAATTTGGGCAGGTTGAAGTACCAGTGCTTTGATTTTTTCAGGATAGGCTTTGTCTTACAGATAACACAATATGAATCAATTAGTTGTGTGGGTTCAAGTAACCGTCCGCATTGCTCGCATTGGTCTCCGCGGGCGTTTTTGTAGCCGCAATGCGGGCAGGTTCCTTCTATGAATCGATCGGGCAGGTATCTCTCACACTTTGGGCAGTATGGTAGTTCGGTTTCTTCTGTGAAGATGTAGCCGTTGTCGTAAATCTTCGTGTAGGTCTTCTGCACAAACTCCTTGTGCACGGGGCTTTCTGTTCGTGTGTAATTGTCGAATCTTATGTCCCATCTTTCGAACAGATCCACTACAAGCCTATGATTTTCGTCTGCCAATTGCCTGGGTGGAATTCCTCGTCTCACGGCCTCAACTTCAACTGGCGTTCCGTGCTCATCGGAGCCAGTAACATAGATAACTTCGTCGCCCTTTGAACGATAGTACCTAGCTACAGCATCAGCTGAGAGAATCGAACCAATCAACGTGCCTAAGTGAGGCACGTAATTAATGTACGGCCAGGCAGAGGCAACCAAGATTTTAGCGAGCTTCGTGCACCTCCAATTTTGCCATATGTTTCTAATAGGACGAGTACTTAAACAAGACGGAAACTGGGGTTTAAGTAAAAAAAGAGAAAATTTATGGTGTACTTGGGCTCGGCGGTGGATAGGCTTCTTGAGGTTTCCGTGCCGACAAGAAAATCGCGGCTGCTATCAAGGCTGCGCACACAACTACAAGAATTATCAGAACGGCAACAAGCAAAACTAACACATTCATGGCTTGAACAGCCATGTGAACAGGCGGATCGGACATACCAACGGCGACCTGTTCGTTAAAAGTTTCCGTGCTGGTTACAATCGCCACGCTTATACTTGCAGAGGAATTGAACACCGTTGCTCGCCCATCATTGGGTATTTGGATTGTCGTGGAACCCGAATAAGTACGACCCGCAGTTACAATTTTGTTGATTATTATCGTTTGATTCCCTTCCCAATGATCTTTGTTATATATGAACCATGGTGTTTTAATGTCCACTTGATCAATCGTGATGTTGTATGACCTAGCATTATAAATCGTAAAATACAGCGTGACAGTGTCTCCAGGATTGTACTGCGTTTTGTCTACCCACAAGTACACGTTGACAGCGTTAGGAGTGAATCCTATGTCTGCCTTGCTAATCGGAATCAACACCATTATCAAAGCGAACAGCACGACGGTTAACGAAATTTTCCTATCCATTATTCATCCTCTTCCCTCACTTTCAACACAGACCGTATTTAACAGTTATCACTACAGAACTCCATTAGAAAACATTGGTGCTCCGGTCGAGAACCAATAAAAACCTCAAATCTCCAGCACATTTAACTCTCTTGACTACATTCAAGTGTCTTCTTCTCGCGCGCTTGGATCGGTTGCAGTTAAGTTTCTTATGAATTCTAGATTCAGATTGCACGCGCTAAAACTTTAAATAATATTCTTAGGCAAAGCGCTGGTGTAAGGAGAGGTTGCTCTTGGAGAGAAAAAGAAATTTGAAGTTTTCTCACACATTGGTTCTATTATTGTTAGCGGGTATGCTTGTTGCTGGTCCTAACTTTCAACCAGTGAAGGCTAGTGCGAGTTCTCAGGCAGGACTTAGGCAAGCCGAGACTAGAGATCCTGCCTATTCCGCAGCAAACTTTGTCACAATCAACGCTCCAAACGCCACTTACACAACTGCCACGGGAATCAACAACGCCGGCCAAATCGTTGGATACTACCAATCCCCCTCGTCGCCCCCTTTCACAGACTATACTGGGGGAGTGAGACGCGGAAGTGATTACCTGCTTTTAGGCAGTATATTCAAAACGATCAACGGTCCCAACGACACCTGCACTGCCGGTCCAGCTGCGATCAACAACGAAGGCCAAATCGCTGGAAACGGTCCGGAATACTTCTGGGGTGTCTGTAGCGGATGGACTTTCAGTTCATCAACATCCACCTACGCGTGGCTTCCAGCTGATCCCAACAGCCTCCATGGGTCACCAGTGGAAAACGTTTCGCAAACGACAACTCAGGCAGGCGGAATCAACAACGCAGGAATCATCGTGGGATGGTACGAACATACCAGCGGGGTCGGAAACGACGGATTTTTGCTTTCCGGATTTCCCGGCCAATCCCCGACCTTTACCGGGATCGATTATCCTGGAGCGCAATCAACGTGTTGTTGGGGAATCAACAACGCCGGTCAAATCGTGGGGATTTACTCTTTCAACGGCAACACGTGGCACGGCTTTTTATACGCGGGAGGGACTTTCACCGCAATCGATTACCCCGGCGCACAAGCAACATTCTGCCAAGGAATCAATGACGCCGGCCAGATTGTCGGATATTACACGAACGCGTCGGGCAACACGCACGGCTTTCTACGCAACGCCAACGGCATCTTCGTCGAAATTGACTACCCCAGCGCTACCTCTACTTGCGCATGCGGAATCAACAACGCCGGTCAAATCGTGGGATACTACACCGACGTTTCAGGCAAAACCCACGGTTACAGCACGAGCTCCATCGCCTGGTGGCCCATGTTCCACCACGACCTGACGCACTCAGGATACTCAACATCAACAGCGCCAAAAACAAACCAAACCCTATGGACATACACAACTGGCTACAGGGTGGATTCTTCTCCGGCCGTTGCCAACGGTGTTGTCTACGTAGGCACACAAGACGACAATGTTTACGCACTAAACGCAGCAACAGGCGCCTTCGTGTGGAAATACACAACGGGCAACTGGGTGGATTCTTCTCCAGCTGTCAACAACGGTGTTGTCTACGTGGGCTCACACGATTGGAATGTTTACGCACTAAACGCCACAACGGGCGCACTGGTGTGGAAATACACGACCGGCGGGTATTTGACGACGTCTTCTCCTGCCGTTGCTGGCGGTGTTGTCTACGTGGGCTCATCTGACGACAACGTTTACGCACTGAATGCAACAACGGGCGCACTGGTGTGGAAATACACGACTGGTTGGATGGTGGATTCTTCTCCAGCTATCGTCAACGGTGTTGTCTACGTGGGCTCAGATGATGGGAACGTTTACGCACTAAACGCCACAACAGGCACACTAGCATGGAAATATCAAACTGATGGAGCGGTGCAAGATTCTCCGGCTGTTGCCAACAGTGTTGTCTACGTGGGCTCAGGCGCTGGCGACAACGTTTACGCACTAAACGCCACAACAGGCGCGCTAGTGTGGAAATACACGACCGGCGGCTCAGTGCTGTCTTCTCCTGCTGTTGCCAACGGCATAGTTTACTTTGGCTCAGGCGACGGCGACGTTTATGCTCTGAACGCTTCTACGGGCACACTCGTGTGGAGCCATACGACCAACACGTGGGATTCTTCTCCAGCGGTTGCTAGTGGTGTTGTCTATGTAGGCTCAGAGTACAACAACGTCTACGCACTAAACGCCACAACAGGCGCGCTAGTGTGGAAATACACAACTGGCAGCTCTGTGGATTCTTCTCCAGCTGTTGCCAACGGTATAGTCTTCGTAGGCTCGGATGACCACAACGTTTACGCCTTTGGTTCACCGATCCATTCTGGTTCACCGATTCATTCTGTTTCTTTTTTGGAGTCCGGCTTGCCGCAGAGTACTCAGTGGTCTGTTACCTTCAACGGTCAAACTCAGAGTTCCGCTTCGAATGTGATCGTGTTCAGTGCGGCGAACGGCTCCTATCCCTTCTCCGTCACTCCGCTTGCTGGCTACATCGCTTCGCCGTCGTCTGGCAGCGTGTCCGTGAGTGGAGCAAACGTGGCGGAGCAGATCACATTCAGTCCGTCGACTGACTGGCCCATGTTCCACCACGACCTAACACACTCAGGATACTCAACATCAACAGCGCCGAAAACAAACGAAACCCTATGGAGCTACACGACTGGTGGCGCTGTGTATTCTTCTCCGGCTGTTGTCGGCGGCGTAGTCTACGTGGGCTCAGAGGACAATAACGTCTACGCTTTGAACGCTTTCACAGGCTCAAAGATATGGAACTACACGACTGGCGCTTATGTGAAGTCTTCTCCTGCTGTTGCCAGCGGTATCGTCTACGTGGACTCATGGGACGGCTACCTTTACGCTCTGAACGCCACAACAGGCGCACTGGTGTGGAAATACACAACTGGTGGCAGCTGGTCGCCTCCTGCTGTTGCCAATGGCGTAGTCTACGTGGGCTCAGATGCTTACCCCTACGTTTACGCACTTAACGCTACAACAGGCGCACTGGTGTGGTCCACGTACGTGGCTGGCTATAATGTGGGTTCTTCTCCAGCTGCTTCCAACGGCATAGTCTACATAGGCGTGGAGTACAACGTTACGGCACTGAATGCCACAACAGGCACGTTGAAATGGAGCTACTATACTGGCGGTTGGGTGGAGTCTTCTCCTGCTGTTGCCAACGGCATAGTCTACGTAGGCGGAGGCGGAGGCGTTTACGCACTTAACGCCGCAACAGGCGCACAGGTATGGAACTACACAACTAGCAGCTTCGTGGACTCTTCTCCTGCTGTTGCCGGCGGCGTCGTCTACGTGGGCATATTTGAAACCGTTTACGCACTAAACGCCGCAACAGGCGCACAGGTATGGAACTACACAACTAGCAGCTTCGTGGACTCTTCTCCTGCTGTTGCCGGCGGCGTCGTCTACGTGGACTCATGGGACGACAACGTTTACGCACTAAACGCGGCGACAGGCGCACTGGTTTGGAAATACACAACTGGTGGCTGGGTGGAGTCGTCTCCGGCTGTTTCCAACGGCATAGTCTATGTAGGCTCAGACGACAACAAAACTTATGCTTTTGGTCCTGTTCCTTTGGTTGCTCCTTCTGTGTCTGCTTTGCCTGCCGCGGTGTATCAGGGTCAGACTTCAATTTTGACTTCTTCTGCGGTGACCACGGGTACTCCGCCCTACGCTTATCAATGGTTCAGTGAAGCTCCCGGCACCTCCTCTTACTCATCTATTAGCGATGCGACTTCATCAAGCTACGAGTTCGTAACCTCGACTTCCACGACTACTGGCATCTGGAGCTTCAAGCTTCAGGTGACTGACAGCATTGGTGCGGCGGTGGACTCTGACGCCGCATCGGTTACGGTGAACCCTGCTCTAGCGCGCGCGCCCACAGCAATTATACTAGAGAGCAACGCCTCTACCTTGGCCGCTTCTATTGGTCCAGCGGGAATTCCTTCCAACTCTACTTTATACAGGCTGGACACCGCAAATACAACAGGCCTAACTTTCAGTCCTGTCCTCGTGGGAAGCTTCGGCACCCATACTTCCGTCCCGCCAGGCGCACCTGCTGGCACTGAGGTCATTAATATCCCCCCAGGCGATGGCGAGAATGGCTACTTCATGATGACTTTTGACCTTCCTGCTTCCTTTAGCGGAATCAATCTAACGGGTTCAGCTAATGTGGACGATGTGGGCAGAGTTTTCTTGAATGGATATCCCATCACTCCATCCATTTTCAGTACCAGCCCCAGCAGGGTAACAGAGTTTGGCAACGCCATCTTCTCAACAGTGAACGTCACATTGTTCAAGCCGGGCACCAACGAGCTTCTTATCTCTGATGCCAATACGGGGGGAGGCCCCAGTGGGGCTGCCTTCTTCGCCATCATTACTTTCACAGTTACTATCACAGTTGACTGGTGGCCCATGTTCCATCACGACCTCACGCGCACCGGATACTCAGCATCGACAGGACCAAGCACGAACCAAACCCTATGGACATACACAACTGGTAGCTATAGTGGTTGGCCCGATTGGTGGTCTTCTCCAGTTGTTGCTAACAGCATGGTCTACCTGGGCTCATGGGATGGCAACATTTACGCACTGAACGCTGCAACAGGCGTACTTGCATGGAAATACACAACTGGACTTGGTTTACCGGATCGGTCTCCTCCGACTGTTGCCAACGGCATGGTCTACGTGGGCTCAGATGATTACCACGTTTATGCATTGAACGCGTCGACGGGCGAACAGGTGTGGAACTACACGACCGGTTGGGGTGTGTATTCCTCTCCAGCTGTTGCCAATGGTGTAGTTTACGTGGGCTCAACAGACGGCAAGGTTTACGCACTAAATGCGACAACGGGAAAGCAAGTGTGGAACTACACGACAGCTGCCGGTATCTGGGAGGTGTCTTCTCCTGCTGTTGCTGGTGGTGTTGTGTATGTGGGCTCAGATGACGGTAGGGTTTATGCCCTGAACGCTGCAACGGGTGAGCAAGTGTGGAACTACACGACGGGCGGCTCGGTGTGGTCTTCTCCTGCTATTGCCAACGGCATCGTTTATGTGGGTTCAGACGACGGCAAGGTGTATGCCTTGAACGCTTGGTCGGGTGCGTTAGTGTGGAACTACACGACTGGCAGCTCGGTGTGGTCTTCTCCTGCTGTTGCCAACGGTGTTGTCTACGTGGGCTCAGATGACGACAACGTCTACGCATTGAACGCCGCAACAGGTGCATTCATATGGAAATACACGACTGGCAGCTCGGTGTGGTCTTCTCCTGCTGTTGCCAACGGTGTTGTCTACGTGGGCTCAGATGACGACAACATGTACGCACTGAACGCCACGACAAGCGCACTCGTGTGGAAATACACGACTGGTGGCTACGTGTTTTCTTCCCCGGCTGTTTCCAACGGCAAAGTCTACGTAGTCTCAGAAGACAACAAAGTCTATGCTTTTGGTTCTAGCGCACCTGCTCTCTCGACGTCGGTTTTCCTGACTCCGTACAGAATCTACGGAACGGCTGGACAGACCATAACCGTATATGCCAACGTCACCGACGTAACCGGTCTTCTGGCCTATCAGATCGGACTAATTTGGTCAAACACCACCGTCGTTGAATGCACATCCGTCACGAACGGCAGCATCTTGAACAGCATTCCTGCTGGTGACTCCATCGAGATTGTAGGCAGGATCAATAACACTCTTGGAAAAATAACCTCTCCTTACGCGTGGAGTGGGATAGGCTCATACAGCATGAACGGAAGCGGAACACTTGCCGTGTTCACTTTCAAAATGTTGCAGACTGGATACGCCGACATACACATCAATGACATGTATATGCTTGACACGAAAGCAGCTGTTATTCCTTGCAATACTGTGGATTACTTCACAGCTGTCAGCGGTGGACAACAATACGTCGTCAGGATAGAGGGCAACCCTGTAGAATCATCGGGCACAGGTGGTTTTGGTGCAGAAAACGTTGCCGAACTGAGCCCTCCCAAGTCAATAGACGGAATCACTTATCAAGGTAACATGACTTTCGAAATAAACGGTACTTCCGATGATTGCGGTTCCTTCGCCTACTTCAACGTCACAATCTTTAACACCCTTATGAACTGCACTAATCCAAGTAATTGGGTAGTCGGATTCGATGGCGTTCTACAGACAGGGGTCCTTGTCAGTACCGACACCAAAAACACGACGACAGTATCCCTAAGCACAACTTCAGACCCATCGTTCGCTTACTCTTCCTTCGCCAGCGGCAGACGAACCCTAACAATCGAAATCTTAAGTAATTACGTAGCCCCACTTACGCCTACCAAGTATTATTTGACCATGAGCACTAACTTTGGCTCGATCAGTCCCAGTAGCGGCTTTTTTAGCGCATCTTCCACTGTCTCTATCTCTGCCACTGCTCCGACTGCTGGAGTTGGTGAAAGGTACGTGTGGAACGGCTGGACTGGCTCCGGAGCCGGAAGCTACACGGGCACGAATAACCCTGCTTATGTGACCATGAACGGCCCTATCAGTGAAGCAGCCTCATGGACTCACCAGTACCGAGTATCTTTCGCAGTCAGCCCACCGGGGACTGGGACGACGAACCCATCAGGCGAGGGCGTGTGGGAAAATGCTGGGGAACTCTATATAACTGCGACACCAAAGTCTGGTTACAAGTTCTCCTCGTGGACCACGACCGGGTCCATAACGGTGGACCATCCCTCATCGAGTTCTGCGACGGCGACCATCAGCGGTCCAGGCACGATAACGGCCAACTTTGTCGTGGCCTACACTGTGACCTTCATCGAAAGCGGTTTGCCACCTAGCACATATTGGAATGTGACGTTCAACGGCGCAACAAAGTCTTCATCATCCAACACCATAACCTTCACCGTACCGGCAGGGAGCTACTCTTGGAGCGTGGCGACGCCCATATCAGAAGGCACAGGAACCAGGTATGTGACATCTTTGACAGCCGGCACGATGAAGGTCCCTTCTCGCACATCGCAGAGCGTAACGTACAAGACCCAGTACGAAGTGACGTTCGCCGAGTCCGGAGTCGGCTCTGACTATACAGGCACCGTGGTCGTCGTAGATGGAAAAAGCTACAGTCTCACGAAGCTACCCGTTTCCTTCTGGTTCGACAAAGGCTCACGCCACAACTTTGCCTACAAGTCGCCCTTAATAGGACGATTGAAACGCTACATCTGGAGTACGACTACAGGCCTATCTCACGCGAGGTCAGCAACCATAACCATTACTCGTTCAGGCACTATCACGGGCAACTACAAGTCTAGTTCATCTAGCGTGCGCGCTAACTCTGCCAACAGCTTCAACGCTTTCATCAGTTTTTCTTGGCGTGGCAACGATAGGCGCCTAGTCTTCAAGAACGTGTGATAGTCGAATAACAACTCCTTGTTGACCTCCAAAATGTCTTCGGACTATTTGATTCCATGCGGGCCTGTTAGAATAAGTTCTAGTCTATGCTAGTAGCCATAGATCTCTTCATAATTCACTTCTTCTCACTCCGAGCCTGTGTCGAATCTTTTTGGTGTT
>Ga0187771_10004086_pt1 | contig 10260 bp, 10 predicted proteins | sample 0116_SJ02_MP15_1_FD_133139 | JGI IMG/M metagenome (GOLD analysis project Ga0187771, IMG submission 133139) | Tropical peat soil microbial communities from peatlands in Department of Meta, Colombia - 0116_SJ02_MP15_10_MG | ecosystem: Environmental > Terrestrial > Soil > Wetlands > Peat | place... | reverse complement strand
CCAACGCCGTGCAAGGCCTGATCGCGATCCTGGTGTACGCGCGCCTGCATCCCGGCGAAGGCCTCCGCATCGAGCCTACCTGGTTCGTCGAAATGCTGAATTCGCTTTCCTGGTCCGACCGCGACCACGCCATGAAGGCACTGCAAATTCTCACCGACACGCGCGACGCCTCCACCTTGAGCCAGTTGCGCGAACGCGCTCTACCTGCACTGATCGAAATGTCGCGCTGGAAAACGCTGGCGCATGCCCTGCCGGCCTTCGTGCTCACTGGCCGCGTCGCCGGCTGGACCGATCAGCAGATTCAGGACGCCTGGACCAGCGGAAATCGCGAATCCCTGATCGCGGCGGTCACGGGCAAGAAGAAGCGGTAGAGAGCCCGCTGCCCATGTTCTGATGCCCGTTGCCACGCCATTGTTGCGGGCGTAGTCTTAAGACATGACCCAACTCACCGACGAGGAAATTTCCAAACTGTCTCCAGACGAGCGGCTGGCTTTGATCGCCCAGCTTTGGGACAGCCTGGATGCCGGGCGGCTTCCACTGAGCACGGCTCAACAAGCTGAGTTGGAGCGGCGGTTGTCCTCGCTGGAGCGCGATCGTGCGGCTGGCGTCACATGGGAAGACCTGAAAGCCGAGCTGGAGCAGCGTTGCCCGTAGGGGGCAAGATTGTATTCACCCAAGCTGCTCGACTGGAATTGATCGATGCGCAAGCTTGGTATGAAAATGAAGCTCCCGGGCTGGGTAGGCGATTCCGCGGGGAAGTCGACAAAGCTGTACTGCGTATCCGAAAGGCTCCACTTCAGTTTCCGGTTGTATACCTGCAAGCCAGGCGAGCTCTACTTCACGCGTTTCCATACGCCTTGTACTTTACGCTTGAAGAGGAGGCGGTCCTGGTAATCGCTTGCTTTCATGCGAGCCGCGATCCTATGCGGTGGCAGCGGCGCGTTTGACCGATCGAGAAAATTGGGGACAGTTCCGTCTGACACCGATTTCTCCGATTTCTCCGATTTCTCCGATTTCTTCGTCACACCGATTTCTCCAACACGGATTTCCCTCACCGATTTCCCCGATTTCCCCGTCACGCAGGCTTTCATTTGAACGTCTTGGCGCCGCAGGCGGCGCCAAGTAAGCTGAGGTCCAGATTCGCTGGTGAAAAAAGGGCAACTACTGACTCGGTATTCGCTTTTCGAAATTGGATTCTCGCTTCCTTGCTTTGAATGATTTCCTTCGTGGCACCTCTATCAACGGTCATCAATTTGAAGGTCGAGCTGACGTTCCACATATGCACATGAACCTTAGAGTCCGCTCGAAGGAAGACTGTCTGCTGCGGAAGGTTGCTAATTGCTGAGCGGGTGTCTCCGCTGTCCAGCACGACCGGACTGTCCAAGCCGGAACCTATCCACCGTGGAGACTTACCTCCGCTGCAAAGTATGCTAAATCGTACTTTCCCTCGGGCGATTCCGTCATCGATCTCGTTGTCGGATTCCAATGTAAAAGCTTCAGATCGCGCATCGGTCAAGGGATCTTGGCTAGTCACGTGAATCCACTTCCCGCCAGCCTGCTGAACCTGGCCGGCACAGGACAAACAAAATAGAACTGTGAGGAAGACGGAAGGAGTCAGTTGGCTGTTCATTCCCGAATTCTACACCCGGAATTAACGCCATCGACTTGGTGGAGCTAGTAGACCGGCGCTCAATCCTTAGCATCCGGATCATGTCTGTCGTCCTTCGCAACTGCCAGGTCAACTTGGGCGCGCAACAGCTTCTCCGCCAGGGAATTCGGTATTCGTTTTCCGCTTCGGTCCATATTCTCTGCGATCGCCTCGTATTTGTCGCGCCTCTTCGCGGCGTCCCAGATCCGTTCGTCAATGGTCATCCGTCGTGCATCCATGATCTAATTTTATCTTCAGCGCACCAAGGTTTGACACTCCCCCCACCCCTCGGCTATCCTAAATAACTGAAGAACTCGCACGGAGAAGGTCTGTCTAATGAAAACCGTAATTCCCTCGGGCGATGCCATCGAACGCAAGTGGCATCTGATTGACGCCGAGGACGCCGTCCTGGGAAGGCTGGCGAGCAAAGCCGCTAACATTTTGATGGGAAAGCACAAGGCGACCTATACGCCGTTTCTCGATACGGGCGATCACGTCATCGTGGTCAACGCCGACAAGGTCTGGCTCACAGGCGCCAAGGAAGAGCAGAAGATTTATCGCAGCCACTCGGGTTACCCCGGCGGGTTGACAGAGGTGAGCGCGCGGAAGGTGCGCGCGACGCGTCCGGTCCGCATAGTCGAAGACGCGATTCAGGGCATGCTTCCGAAGACGAAGCTCGGCAAACAGATGTACCGGAAGCTGCAGGTATACGCGGGTCCCAAGCACCCGCACGACGCGCAGAAGCCGGTGGCTCTCGCGGTCAGATAACGGAAAGGTTTATTTCGTGGCTTTAGTGCAACATCTCGGTACTGGCCGCCGCAAGCGTGCGGTGGCGCGCGTGTTTCTGCGTCCCGGCGAAGGCAAGATCACCGTCAATGGGCGCGAGTTCGACAACTATTTCCCGAGCGACGCGGCGCGCGCGATCGTCAAGCAGCCGCTGCTCGCGACGGAAACCGCCGACAAGTTCGACATTTTGATTACCGCGACCGGCGGCGGTCCTCTGGGTCAGGCGGGTGCGGCGAAGCTGGGCATCGCGCGGGCGCTGCTCGAGTTCAACAATGAATTGCGCGGCAAGCTGAAGGAGCTTGGATTCCTGACGCGCGACGCGCGGGAGCACGAGCGCAAGAAGTATGGACAAAAGGGCGCTCGCAAGCGGTTCCAATTCTCGAAGCGCTAATGCGGCACCTCTCTTTGTCGTCATTCCGATTCCGCAACGCGGGAGAGGAATCTGCTTTTAGATCGATGAAACAGCAGATCCCTCACGCGTTTCACTGTTCGGGATGACCGGCTTTGGAGAGCCGCGACTTGTTCGGCACAGGCTGAACGTTTCGGTTCTCCGGTAGTTTTTTCGGCGGATCCGATGGTCCGTCGCACCTCATTTTCCCCGATCCGCAAATTCCGCTTTGGGCCGCGGATCGGGATTAACCCAACGGGCGAGGAGGCAATTTGCCGTCGATTAGCATGAAAGAATTGCTCGAAGCGGGCGTTCACTTCGGGCACCAGACCAAGCGCTGGAATCCAAAGATGAAAGAATACATCTTTGGCGAACGCAACGGGATCTACATCATCGATCTCCAAAAGACCCTGAAATTGTTCAAGGACGCCATGCGCTTCGTGCAGGATGCTGCCGCGCAAGGCAAGACGGTCCTGTTTGTCGGCACCAAGCGCCAGGCTCAGGAAGCCATCTCCGAGGAAGCCACGCGTTGTTCGCAGTTTTACGTGAATCAGCGCTGGTTGGGCGGATTGCTGACGAACATGGCGACGGTGCAGCGCTCCATCAAGCGCCTGAAAGAGCTGGACGCCATGGCCGAAGACGGGTGGGAAGGCCGCGTTAAGAAGGAAATCATCCGTCTGGAGCGTGAGCGGAAGCACCTCAATCAGAACCTGGCCGGCATCAAGGAAATGAACGGCCTGCCGGATATTCTGTTCGTCATCGACTCCAGCAAGGAAGCGATCGCGGTCGAGGAAGCGCGCAAGCTCGGCATCACGGTGGTTGCCGTGGTCGACACCAACTGCGATCCCGAGAAGGTGGATTACGTGATTCCGGGCAACGACGACGCGCTGCGCGCCATCCGTCTGTTCACGAATAAGATCGCCGATGCCATCTATGAGGGCCGGCAGTTGGCGACCGAGCACGATTTCGCCGCCGCCGCGGCGCAACCCAAGGCCGAAGAGGGCGGCGAGGAGACTCCAGTCGAGGAGATCCCCGAGTACGCGCAGTACGTCGATCCCAAGTACGCCGAGCAGCTCATGTCGGAATCGCTGGTCGAAGAACCTTTGCCGTCGATGTCGCAGCCGCGCAAGGGTCCGGCCGCCGAACCGGCCGCCGACGAAGTTTCTGCGCAGAACGTTCAGAACGTTTAAGCCAGCGGACCAAGAGTTTGAGACGCATTCGTGCGGGAGCCCGAACTCCGCGCATGAGGACGAGGACCGAATGGAGATCAGTGCAAGCTTAGTGAAACAGCTCCGTGAAAAGACCGGAGCCGGGATGATGGAGTGCAAAAAGGCCCTGGTGGAGGCCAAGGGTGACCTGGAAGCCGCCGAGGTCGTGTTGCGCAAGGCCGGCATCGCTTCGGCCGCCAAGAAGTCCGCGCGCAGCACCAAGCAGGGCGTGGTCGGAAGCTATATCCACGCCGGCGCGCAAATCGGCGTGCTGGTCGAAGTCAACTGTGAGTCCGATTTCGTGGCCCGCACTGACGATTTTCAGGGCCTGGTCCACGATATTTCCATGCAGATCGCGGCCGCCGATCCGCAGTTCGTGCGCCGCGAAGACGTGACCGAAGCCGCGCTCGCCAAGGAGCGCGACATCGCCCGCTCCCGCGCGATCGCGGAAGGCAAGCCGGAGAAGATCCTCGAGAAAATCGTGGAGGGCCGGCTCGCCAAGTATTATGAGGAAGTGTGCCTGCTGGAGCAGCCCTTCATCAAGGAAAATACCATCACCGTTGCCGATCTCATCAAAAGCAAAATCGCCAAGCTTGGCGAAAACATTTCCGTCGCCCGCTTCGTCCGCTTTAAGGTGGGCGATACCGCTGTGGCCGAAGAAACCCACGAAAACGCGTAACGCATGACCAGCGCGGGTTCAACATCCAAGGAACCGGTGCCCGCCGCGAAGGCGGAGCCGCGCTACCGGCGCCTTTTGTTGAAACTCAGCGGCGAGGTCCTGGCTGGCAAGGGCTCGTTCGGGATCGATCCCGAACGCGTGAACGCGCTCGCCGAGGAGGTCGCCGAAGTGGCCCGCGAAGGCGTGCAAATTGGCTTGGTCGTCGGCGGAGGTAATTTCTTCCGCGGCGCCGCCGCGGCCGCCCAGCACATGGAGCGCGTCACGGCCGATCACATGGGTATGCTCGCCACGGTGATCAATGCGCTCGCGCTGCAGGACGCGCTCGAAAAAAAGGCTGTGCCCACGCGAGTCATGACGGCCATCACGATTCCACAGGTCGCCGAGCCCTATATCCGGCGCCGCGCCATCCGCCACTTGGAAAAAGGGCGCATCGTGATCTTCGCCGGCGGCACCTCGAATCCTTATTTTTCCACCGATACGGCCGCCACGTTGCGCGGTCTCGAGATCCACGCGGAAATCGTCGCCAAGGCCACCAGCGTGGATGGCGTCTACGATAAGGATCCGCGCAAGCACGCCGACGCAGTACGCTACACCACGGTGAGCTATTCGGAGGTGCTGACGCGCGATCTGCGCGTGCTCGACGCCACCGCCGTGGCCATGTGCCGCGACAACAGCCTGCCCATCGTCGTCTTTAATTTGACGGTGCGCGGCAATATAATGCGGATGGCGATGGGCGAGCCGATCGGCACGCTGATCTCCTGAGCGCGCGGCGCGGGCGCTGCCGGAAGGTGAGAAGACAAGATCATGAAAACAGAAACACAGCCCAGTGGGAATTTTCAGAGCGCGCGGGAAATCGAGCAACAGGCCCGCACGCGCATGGATAAAGTGCTGGCGGATTTGCAGCACGCGATTGCCAACATCCGTACCGGACGCGCGTCGGTCGCCATCTTCGATACCCTGCGGGTCGACTACTATGGCACGCCGACGCCGATCAACCAGGTGGCGAACCTGCACGTGCCCGATCCCACGCTGATCACCATTCAGCCCTGGGACGTCTCTCAGATCGGCGCAATCGAGAAGGCCATCCGTTCTTCGGACCTGGGCTTGAATCCCGCCAACGACGGCAAACTGATTCGCGTCCCGATTCCCCCGCTGACCGAAGACCGCCGCAAGGAGATCGTCAAGCGCCTGCACCACGTCTCCGAAGAGCATCGCGTGGCCGCGCGCAACATCCGCCGCGACGCCAACGAGCACCTGAAAAAGCTCCTCAAGGACAAGCTCATCAGCGAGGACGAGGAGCGCAAGGCCCTCGATGAGATCCAGAAGATGACCGACGCCCACATCACTAAAGTGGATGAGGCGGCGAAGGCCAAGGAAAAAGAAATCCTCAACGTCAAGTAGGATCGCGCGGTCCTGTCAGCTTCGGCCCGGCAAGTCGGACGTCGGAAACCGAAGCACGAGGCTCGCCGCGCGAGCCCCTAGCGTCTACTTTACGAGCGTTTTCTCGTCGGCTTTGAGCGTAACGGTTTTCGTCACGATGTTCTGCCCATCGCGCGGAACGATCTTCACTTCATACGTTCCCGGAGGCAGCGCCAGCGATTGCCCCGGATTGCTGAACTCGTCCACGTGCCCCATGAAGTGGTCATTCACGTAAACGGCCGCGAAGTGGTCCGGATTTTCGGTACGCAACAGGGCGAACGGCGGCTTCGGTTCGGGCAGTGCGGTCATAGTCTCATGCATCGTGGTCGTCTTGCCGGCCTCGATGGTGATCTTTTTCACGATATCCTGATACCGCGGATCAACCAACTTGACTTCGTGCTCGCCCGGAGCGAGCGAATACTTCTGAGCGACCTTGAAATTTTTCGCCGGGCCCAGGTACTTCCCGTCCACAAAAACCCCGGCCCGCCCAGGCACGACATCGGTTTTCAGGCGTCCCATCGTGTCCGCGGCATAGCATCCCGCGGACAAAAGCACTAACGCCGTCAATACCCGCATATCTCCTCCGTTCACCGTTTACGTTCCCTGAAAACCGAAGGAAACGAGCTTTTTTGTAGAGTCGCTCACAGTATACAACCCGATCTGAATCCGACACATCGCGTTCAGGGGGTATTAAGAGCCTCTCGCGCCGCTGCTAACCTTAAAAGTATATGAGGCGTCGCATTCTGCTCCTGCTGCTGCCGGGTCTTCTGGCGGCTCAGTCCCTGAAGGATTTCGAAAAGAAGGTCACCGAGTTCACTCTCGCCAACGGACTCCACTTCATCATCGTCGAGCGGCACCAGGCTCCCGTCGTTTCCTTCCATACCTACGTGAGCGTCGGCAGCGTCGACGATCCAGGCGGGCAAACGGGCCTCGCCCACATGTTCGAGCACATGGCCTTCAAAGGTACGCCCTCGATCGGCACCAAAAACTGGCTGGAAGAGAAGAAAGCGCTCGACGCGATCGACGCCGCCTATGCCCGCTTCGACGCCGAAAAGAGCAAAGGCCGCCTGGCCGATCCGGAAAAGTTGAAGAAGCTCGCGGCCGCGGTCGACGACGCGATCGATAAAGCCGAAACCTACGTCGAGCCCAACGAATACGACCGGGTCGTCGAATCCAATGGCGGTCTCGACATGAACGCCGGCACTGCCGAGGATGCAACGGAATACTATTACAGTTTCCCCTCCAACCGCTCCGAACTCTGGTTCTTGCTGGAATCCTCGCGCTTCCTGCAGCCCGTGTTCCGCGAATTTTATAAAGAACGCGACGTCGTGCGCGAGGAGCGGCGCATGCGCGTCGAATCGAGCCCCCAGGGCAAGCTCGTCGAAGCGCTCGCGGCCGTCGCCTTTTCCGCCCATTCCTACCGCAACATGCCCGGAGGATGGGCCAGCGACATCGAAAACTTCCGCCGCCCGGATGCCGAGCGTTTCTATCACGAATTCTATGTGCCGGCCAACATTAACATCGGCATCGTCGGCGACGTCGATCCGCGCGAAATGAAGCGCATGGCCGAGAAATACTTCGGACGCTTGCCCGCGCGCCCCCTCCCTGTCTTGAAGCTCACCGAGGAACCCGTGCAGGAAGGCGAGCGCCGCGTGGCCGTCGCCTCGCCCGCCCAGCCTTTCCTGATCATCGGCTACAAGCGCCCCGACCAGTATTCGCCCGATGACGCCGCGCTCGACGTCCTCAGCGAAATCCTTTCCGAAGGCCGCACGTCCATGATGTATAAAGACATGGTGCGCGACAAGCAAATCGCCCTGGCCGCCGGCTCCGACGCCACGTTTCCGGGCGGAAAATATCCGGGACTGTTCCTGCTGTTTTCCGCACCGGCAAGCGGCCACACCGTCGAGGAGAACGAAAAGGAAATCTATCGCGTGATTGAGCGGTCCAAGAACGAAACGCCGGACGAGGAAACCTTGCGCCGCGTCAAGATCAAGCTGCGCGCCGACGTGATTCGCAAGCTTGCGAGCAACACCGGCCTCGCTGCGGAGCTCACCACGTACTACGGCAACTTCGGGGATTGGCGCAAGCTCTTCACCGAGCTGGAAGAATACGACAAGGTCACCGCGGCCGACGTCCAGCGCGTCGCGCGCACCTATCTCATCGCCGATCACCGCACCGTTTCCTGGACCTTTGCGCCTCCCGAAGGCGCGGGTCCTCCGGGAGCCAATCCTGGCGCATCGGAAGGGAGGCCGCAATGAACCGCGCGATCTGCGTTTTCGCGGCCGCGGCGATCCTGACGGCGGCATCCTGGGCGCAGGCTCCTGCAACGAAAGAAGCGCCTAAGCCCGCGCCCGCTGCGGCCCAGGCCATCCCTTCTTACAAGAACCTGAAATATCCGCCGTTGCCGATGGTCAAGATTCCAGAGCCGGCCACCTTCACGCTCTCTAACGGCATGCGCGTGTTCCTGCTCGAGGATCATGAGCTGCCCATCATCGATGGCTTCGCGCTGGTGCGCACCGGAAATTTGTTCGACCCTCCCGACAAGCATGGATTGGGGGAAATCACGGCCGCCGTCATGCGTTCCGGCGGCACGCGCGCCAAGCCCGGCGACCAGCTCGACGAGGAGCTCGAAAACATCGCCGCCTCAGTCGAAAGCAATCTTGGCGAAACCAGCGCGACCGTGAGTTTCTCGGCTCTCAAGGAAACCGTCGATCCCGTCTTTGCCATCTTCAAGGGAGTGCTCAGCGAACCCGAATTCCGCCAGGACAAGATCGACCTGCTACTAGCCCAGGAGCGCAGCGCCATCGCGCGGCGCAACGACGATGCCGGGTCCATCGCCGAACGCGAACTCAGCTCCATCGTTTATGGCCGCAATACGCCCTACGGCTGGCAGGTGGAGTACGCTGACCTGGATCGCATCCACCGCGAAGACCTCCAGCAGTTCCACCGGCGCTACTATTTCCCGAAAAATATCATGCTGGCCGTCTACGGCGATTTTTCCGCCAACGAAATGCGCCAGAAGCTCGAACGCGTCTTCGGCGATTGGAAGGCCGAGCAGCCGCCCGTGCCGTCCTTCCCCCCAGTGACCGCCAAGGCCGCGCCCGGCATCTTCCTGGCGGAAAAATCCGACGTCACGCAGACGTTCTTTTCCATGGGGCTGCTGGGAGGAATGCTCCGCGACCCCGATTATCCCGCTTTGCAAGTTGCCTGCGATATTTTGGGCAGCGGATTCACCAGCCGCCTGATGACCCAAATCCGCACCAAACTCGGCTACGCCTACTCGATCGGAGCGGGCTGGGGCGCGGCCTACGATCACCCGGGAACATTCCGCATCGCGGGCAGCACTAAGTCCATGACCACCACCGAGACCATCCAGGCCGCGCGCACCGAACTGGAAAAAATGCGCACCACGGAGGTCACCGAGCAGGAATTGCAAGTGGCCAAGGACACCGTGCTCAACAGTTTTGTGTTCTATTTCGACAGCCCCTCTAAGACGCTGAACCGCCTGCTGATGTACGAATACTTTGGCTATCCGCGCGACTTTTTGCTGGACTATCAGAAGAAGGTCGCCGCCGTCACACGCGCCGACGTCCTGCGCGTCATGAAAGAGCATATTCATCCTGAGGATTTGACCATCGTCGCCGTCGGCAATCCCAAGGATTTCGGCAAGCCGCTCACGGCTGCCGGAAAGGTGGAGAAAATCGATCTCACCATTCCGGAACCCAAGGGGTCCCGCCAATGAAGTACGGCTTTCGCGGCAGCGCGTCGTTCCGGGCGCTGGCGAAGCGGCTGCTGGTTCTCGCGGCGCTTGCCGCGCCTCTCCTCGCCCAGACCAGCAGCCTCGCCCTGCCGCCGGGTCTGACCGCCAGCGATCTCCGCGCTCGCAAGGTGGTCGATGACGCCATCGCAGCCCTGGGTGGCGACAAGTTCCTCCACATGCAGGACCGCGTCGAGTCGGGACGCGCGTATTCCTTTTACAACGCCGCGTTGAGCGGTCTCTCGGTGGCCAAGATCTATACGCAATACATCACGGTTGCTCCGAATCGCACCGGTACCGATCTCGCCGTGCGCGAGCGCCAGGCCTGGGGCAAGAACGAAGACGCGGCCACCATATTCCGCGAGGATAGCGCGT
>Ga0187771_10004085_pt1 | contig 10261 bp, 10 predicted proteins | sample 0116_SJ02_MP15_1_FD_133139 | JGI IMG/M metagenome (GOLD analysis project Ga0187771, IMG submission 133139) | Tropical peat soil microbial communities from peatlands in Department of Meta, Colombia - 0116_SJ02_MP15_10_MG | ecosystem: Environmental > Terrestrial > Soil > Wetlands > Peat | place... | reverse complement strand
GAAAAATTCTGAACCCTTGATTGGAACAGGCCTCCGCCTTCCGCTTTCATCCGGTTCGCCTAACTCCATCCGGATGCACTCCATTCCAACAACCTTTCCCTCCTTCTCAATGATCCGGACCGGATTGCAGAGGTAATGGAATTTTACACCTTCTTCTTCTGCATCGTGAATCTCTACTCGATCTGCAGGCATCTCTTTTTTCGTCCGGCGATAGACCAGATTCACATCCGCTTTGCCAATGCGGAAAGAAGATCGGACGCAGTCAATGGCCACGTTTCCGCCGCCGACCACCACCACTGTTTTCCCTTCGGGGTAAGGATCTCTTCCCAGATTGATCTCCAAGAGGTAATAAACGCCGGGGATGAATCCCTTATACCCTTTATCTTCTCCTTCGACGCCCATGGGCGTATTGGTCTGGGCGCCCACACCGATAAAGATGGCCTTATACCCTTGCTCAAACATCTGAGAGATGGTGATATCCTTTCCAACTTGAGTGTTATACCGAATCTCCACAGCAAGCCTCTTTACTATTTCTGCTTCATAACCAACAGTATTTCTTGGCAGACGATAGTCAGGGATCCCCATGGCTGACATCCCACCGGGTTCCCCCAACCTCTCGAAGATGGTCACCGGATAGCCTTTGAGGGCAAGGTAGTAGGCGCACGAGAGACCTGCCGGGCCCGCTCCAATGACAGCGACCTTTTCTGACCGAGCCTCCCCCTTCTTGAGCGCCGGGGACTTCCTCTTTTCAATTTCATAGTCTGCGACGAATCGCTTCAGCCATTTTATGGAGATGCATTCATCCACATTTCCCCGGCGGCAGTTATCTTCGCAGGGACGGACACAGACCCTTCCCAGAATTCCGGGCAGACAGGTGGCCTCTCGAATGAGGGCAAGGGATTCCTCGAATCTTCCCTCTTTGATCAACTCAACATAGTGTGTGATGGGAAGATGGGAGGGACAAGCGCTTTCACAAGGAGCTGTCACTTTAATCTTATATTCCTGGCGAGGAATTTTCTTCTGTAATTGGATGGCACCGGAGAATTGGTCTTCGAAATGATCGATCGCATCCAGCACAGGCTTTGGGCCGGTCTGTCCTAGGTTGCATTTGGAACTTTTTAGGATCATCTCACCCAAATATTTCAATTGCTTCAGGTCCTCAGCCTTGCCGTGACCGTCAGCGATCCGATTCATAATGGTCGCCATGACACGAGTCCCAACCCGACAGGGCGTGCACTTCCCGCAGGATTCCCCCTGGACCGCCTCCAGGTAAGCTCGAGCGAGATCCACCACATTGACGTCAGGGTCCCTGATGGCAATCCCATCCCACCCAAAAAAGGCCTTGATCTTTTTCTCCTTGTCGAATTCGAGGGGAAGGGTGAGATTCGAAACCGGTTGCCTTTCAGCTTCAGGTTTCCCTCGATTATCTGTAACCACTCCACCCCAGCTGCTAAAAAGAATGTCCGTCATAATAGCCTCTTCATATCGCTATGCGCATAGCGCTAAGCGCTTAGCGTTTTTTTAATCAACGATCGATTTCCCCCAGGACGATGTCAATGCTTCCAATGGCTGAAATAACATCAGCAATCAGACTCCCTCAATCATCTTGGGAAGGGCACTGAGATTGAGGAAAGAGGGAGGTCGAATCCTCATCCGCAAGGGTTTGTTCGATCCATCACTGACGAGATAATATCCCAACTCTCCCTTGGAGGCCTCCACGCTCGCATAGACCTCGCCTTTCGGCGGCTGGAAGCCTTCGGAGGCAATCTTGAATTGCCGAATCAGTGAAGCAATATCTGTGAGGACATCGTCTTTCGGTGGAAGGGTGATCCGCGGATCGTTCGCAATAACAGGCCCCTTAGGCAATCGTTCCAACGCCTGCTCCGCAATGGCATTCGACCATTCCATCTCCCTCAATCGCACGATGTACCGGTCGTAGACATCCCCGACCGAACCAATGGGGATCTCGAAATCAAACTCATCATAACTCGAATAGGGAAAGGCCTTCCTCACATCGTATTTGACTCCAGAGCCACGGAGGCTCGGCCCGGTCATCCCCCAGTTGATCGCATCCTCTTTAGAAATGATTCCAACGCCTTTGGTGCGTTTCAACCAGATCACATTCTTCGTCAGGAGTGTTTCATATTCTTTGACATGGTCAGGAAAGGCCTGGACGAATGCCCTGATCTTTTCTGTTATCCCATCCGGAAGGTCTTTTGAAACTCCCCCAATCCTCATATAGGTGGGTGTGAGCCTCCCTCCTGCAACCTCCTCGAAGATTTTGAGGATCTCTTCCCTTTCCCGAAAGTTGTAGAAGAGGAGCGTCATGGCGCCGATGTCCAAGGCGTGGGTTCCCAACCAGATGAGATGGGCAGCAATCCTCTGAAGCTCAGCCATCATAACCCTCAGGTATTGAGCCCGTTTGGGGACTTCAATCCCTAAGAGCTTCTCTACGGCTAACACATAGCCCAGGTTATTACCCATCGCATTGGTGTAGTCCAAGCGGTCGGTGAGGGGAATGACTTGGTGATACGTTTTACTCTCAGCGAGTTTCTCAACCCCTCGATGAAGGTGCCCGATATGAGGGGTCGCCTTAACGATCACCTCTCCGTCCAGTTCCAACACGAGCCTCAGCACTCCGTGAGTGGCAGGGTGCTGGGGTCCCATGTTGATGGTCATTAACCGTGTCTCTGCCATTTCAAACCTCGGGAACGAATGGTTTGTCGAAATCCGGTCCCTCGACCGGAAAATCCTTTCTCAAGGGATGGCCTTCATAACCATCCCAGAGGAGAATCCTCCTCAAATCGGGATGATTGTCAAAGGAAATCCCGAAGAGGTCATAAACCTCCCTCTCCAACCAGTTGGCTGCCTTCCAGATCGATTCCACACTTGAAACCGATTCAGAATCTACAACCTTTATTTTCACCCTCAGCCTTTTTTGGTTCTTCATCGAATAGAGAAGATAAACCACCTCAAAACGGGGTTGCTCCGGAAAGAAATCTACACCACAAAGGTCGGTCAGCATCTGGTATTGAAGATCCGGGTCCGAATAAAGAAATTTACAGATATTAAGAATGTCCTTCTTCTGAACGGTGACGTTGACCTCATCGCGAAACGTCTTCACCTCCAAAACGGAGGTTGGAAATTTTTCCTGCAACTTCTTCACCGCGAGATTGATTTCAGCCATTCCCTTTTCCTCTTATCTTCTCTTTTTATTTCATTTATTTCATTTATTTCATATCAAGACCGCTGCGAACATTTTTTCGATCGGCAAGCGTCTCTCTTCCAATCTTTTTTTGGAGGTTTACAAGGGCTGTAAGCAGAGATTCTGGTCTGGGCGGACAACCCGGAACATAGAAATCCACAGGTAGTATTTGATCTACTCCCTGGACCACGCTGTAGGTTTTGAAGACTCCACCCGAGCAGGCACAAGCCCCATAAGCGATGACCCATTTGGGCTCAGGCATCTGCTCGTAGATGCGCTTGACCATCGGAGCCATCTTTTTCGTCAAGGTTCCCGCAACGATCATCAAATCTGCCTGCCGGGGAGACGGCCTGAAAACCTCCGAACCGAATCGAGAAATATCCCACGTCGCCGAACTGGTGACGATCATCTCCAGAGCGCAACAGGCCAAACCAAAGGTCACCGGCCAGATCGAATACCTTCGTCCCCAGTTGACGACCCAATCCAGGGCGGGCATAAAAGGCGTTTTCTCAAGGTAGGTTTCTATTCCCATTCCAATGCTCCTTTTTTCCAGATATAAATGTAAGCGATGAGTAAAATTCCAATGAAGATCGCCATTGAGACAAAGGCAAAGACCTTAAACTCTTTGAAGACCACGGCCCAAGGATAGAGGAAGACCACTTCAATATCAAAGAGAAGGAAAAGCATGGCGATGATGTAGTACTTAATCGGTATCCTTCGGAAGCTCGAGCCCACAGTGGTCATGCCGCATTCATAGGGTGCCTGTTTCAGAGCCGTGGGTTTTCTCTGGCCCAAGAGGGCGGAAGCCACAATAGCAAAGAGGGCAAAAACAACCGCGATGGCAATATAAATGAGAATAGCAAGATATTCAATCAGCATAATGCGCTCCTCATCCCGACAAAACAGTATTTCTTTCTCAGGGTCGGGATTTCACCCCTCAAGGCCTATGAGTACAAAAAAACTCGCTGCCCACAGGGCTCAATTTGTGAAAAGTTTCTTCTTCCGTTCCGCACCAAACTACAAAATTGCCTCTCTTTTGTCAAGAAAAATTTTAGGGTTGACGGAGCATTTTTAGGCTTTTCATAATCCATTGTTTTTATCTGGGTTTCTTAGCGGGAACAGTCTGGGAATTAAAAAATGGATAAGAGTTAGTGAAATAAATAACATTTTAAGGGAGAATTTTGACGCACAAAAATATTTTCGGCAAGGCCCTATGGTCAGGGATTGGCTGCAACTAACTCGCCTGCCTGACTGGCCCTTGCCGCTCGTCAAATCACCAGGAAAATATTTGCCATCTTCTTTTCGATGATGGCGCTTGTCGCCATTGACTTTGAGCCCTTGCCGCTGAATGGCGGAAGGTTCACAAACGTCTCAGGGGTCGATTCGAAAGCTCTTGGCTGGGTCAATCTCTTATCGAGGAGTCTGCTGTCCGCAACAATCGGCAACATTATCCTCGGCGTAGTCCTTCGGGGGATGATCTATTGGGACGTTTATATCAAACTGTTTTTTCGTAGCCTGTCCCTTTTTCTATCGACAAACAAGATTCTGAGACGGGAATATTGAGAGCTCTGAAAAAAGTGCTACACGCTCTCTTGATTACACAGATTTCAAGGGAGGATTACACAGATTTTCGTGATTTTTCAACACATTTCTAATCGGGGCAATCGTTCCATAATCGGTGTAATCAAAGATTTCTGGACTTTTTCAGAAATCTCATATTTTTAACTTGACAAATTCGCCATTTGATGGCTAAATATTAGCCATGATACGGCGATATCTCAAAGATGCTATTCTGGAATCTCTTAAGCATTTTCCCGTTGTCCTTCTGACAGGAGCCAGACAAGTGGGGAAATCCACTCTGGCCCAGGCGTTAATCGAATCCCCGTGGAATGCCACTTATATTACCCTGGATGACCGGGGCACTCTGGATGCAGCACTCCGCGATCCTGATGGATTCATCAGCGGAATGCCAACGCCAGCAATAATCGACGAGGTCCAAAGATCGCCTGATCTTATGAGAGCGTTAAAAAGGGCGGTGGATCGTGATCGAAAACCGGGGAAATATCTTCTGACAGGCTCAGCGAATGTGATGACCCTTTCCACAGTGTCCGAAACCCTTGCTGGTCGAGTCTCGTTGCATACCCTCTACCCGTTCTGCTGGCCTGAATTTCTTGAAAAACCCCTTCCCACGATCTTGAACGATCTCTTTGAAGTGGCAACCGCAAAGGAATTAATGAAGCGCCTTCAAAAACCGCCCAAAAAGGATTATAGGGTTCAGCTCATGGAGAGGATTCTAGCGGGTGGCTATCCGCCGGCAGCTCTGATGGCTTCCGACCGGGCGCGGGGAGAATGGTTCTCTTCGTATCGCCAGACTTATCTCGAAAGAGATCTTTTGAATATCAAATGGATAGAAAATGTTCCGGATTTTAACCGTCTTCTCAGTCTCGTCGCTTTTCGGACAGGAAGGCTTCTCAACCTTTCCGATTTCTCGAGGGAAACAGGATTGCCCTTCACAACGCTTCGCAGATACATGAATCTCCTAGAGGTGACTTATCAAATATTCTTGTTACGACCTTACTTTACTCATGTAGGGAAAAGACTGGTGAAAACCCCTAAGATCTATTTCAACGATACAGGAATGGCGTCCCACCTTGCCGGGGCAGATGACTGGACAGCCTTGGAAAAACAGGCCAATACCGGTCCTATGGTGGAAACCTGGATTGCCTGTGAACTGATCAAGTTGCTGCCTTTCTTGGATCGTCGATCCGGGCTCTATTTCTGGCGGACCCAGGCAGGGCAAGAAGTTGATTTTCTGATCGAACAGGGCGGGAGATTGGTTGCGATCGAAGTGAAATGGGCCCATCGTATCCAAGAATCGGAAATCCGAAATCTGGAGTGCTGCGCTGGGAATCTTAAAGACAGGCTTCGCTTCTCAGTTATCCTTTATGGAGGGACGGAGATTGTCCCTTTCTCTCCCAGAATCGTTGCTCTACCCTTCCCAGTTTTTTTCGGGATTGAAATATAGTTGACAGGCCGAAGAAAAATTAACGGTATAGTTTAGCCCAGATTTTCTTTTCCCTTGACCCCCCGATGGGTATTTTTATAGAATTTAGTTTAACCTGGGCGCAGTCCCGGCCGGACTGCGCCCTTTAACCATCGGAGCGATTAAAGGAAGATTTGTAAAAACCAAAAGACAAGACCCCGGAGTCTTCATGTCCTGAAATCTGTTCACCTGAAGAATTATTGGAGGTCGTGAGATGAGAGATCCGATTGTTGAGGAAGTGCGAAAACACCGAATGGAGCATACACGGAAGTTCCGAGGTGATCTCTCTGCAATATGTGCCGACCTACGTTCGATTCAGATTGCTTCCAGACATAAAGTCGTTCGTCTTACCCCTAAAAAAAAAGAAGATAACAAAGGCATCTGTCCGAAGACTGAGGGTACCCCGAATTGGATCGGAATAGGCAGGTTAAAGAGAAGAGAATTGGTGGGGGTGCGTAAATTGAAAGGCTCCGTCAGCGAACCTTACTTTTTACGTAAATACTTGTACGTTCACGTAAGTCACAACCCGGATAGTTCTTGTCAGCCATAGGCCAACTTTATCGATGCGCTTCAGAAGTTAGCGTTTCCACTACCTCCAGCCATCCAGGCTACATGGCTCTGGTTTCCACCCTGCCTACCACAGGCAGGCATGACGGGATTTCAACCCGTGAGAATGCACCGCCCTTCGCTGGGCGCCCGAATTTTGAAGGTGTGACCCCAGAGGATTCTGGAGTCTCTCAAGCGCTTTCCTGTTGTCACTCTGACAGGAACCAGTTATCCCCCTCTCTTCCAGAATCGTTGTCCTACCCTTCCCAATCTTTTTCGGAATTGAAATGTAGCCAACAGGAATTCAAGCACGACTGCTGCGAGAATGGCGAGGGGGGACTTGTGGTACCTAACTGGGGAAGTCTATTCAAAAGATTTGAGAGCCAAATCTTTGGATTGTTCCTTCCCAGAAACTCTTCACATGAACTTGAACTGGATCATTCCACGAATATTAATGATGAGAGCCCAGGAGATCAAGCATTGCCCGGGGCCAATTGGTTGGGATTTAAAGACTTGACAAATTGAAGTTTTCTATAGTATAATGTGAAATAATTTCACAAGGCAAGGATAAGGAGGTTGGTATGGAGTTGAAAGGGCCACTGATACGCAGGGGGCATCCGCCCCATTCGGCTGCTAAGGGAAAAGATGGTTTTGCCCCCTTCCGCATTCTCTTTAGAGTTGCTCTCTTTGTTTTCATGTTCATCCTCTTCTTTCACCTTCCCGGTTCTCCCCCTGGAATCAAATACCTCCTCTTCGGAACCCAGGACAAGGAGCAGACTGTTAAGGAGATCCTTGCGGTGTTGGAGCGGCACGAGACAGGCTTGGCCAATGTGACGAAGGAGGAACTTGCAGAGGTAATCTACGAAGAGGCCACCCGATACGATTATGACCCGAAATTTATCCTGGCTCTCATTGATATTGAAAGTTCCTTCCACAACTGGTCTGTCTCTGAACAGGGTGCCAAAGGATTGATGCAGATCATGCCCTACGTGGCACAATCTATTGCCCAGGAACTGGGGATTGAATGGAGTGGGGACCGCACCCTTTTTAACCCCTTTCTTAATATAAGAATGGGGATTCACTACCTTTCTCGGTTGATCCTCGATTTTGACGACCTAGGGGTCGCCCTGGCTGCTTATAACTATGGTCCCACCTATATTAAAGGCCTCATAGAGAGAAAACAGAGAATTCCCGCCAGCTATTACCGTAGAATCCTCACCGTGTACCAGGGCCTATAGGAAGATGTGGGAGCGAGATTTCTCATAGGAGAATTCCCTCTTTCCGTCGGACTAACATTCTTTCGAGCCGTGATTCAGACAGTAAGACTATAGACCTTAGACATCAGACCCAAGATGGGGAATGAGAAAAGATTTTATAAAGATATGGTAGCAAGCAGAGGAACTGGCGCCCTTCTTGGAAGTAACATATTTTAAGAAAGTGAAACAGGTTTGATTTCGATTATTAGAGAAGTCTGGAGTCTAAAGTCTGAAGTCCAGTGTCTGAATTACATTCCTTCGGTTTCTTTAATAGAATTCCATCAGATTTTGTGATAATTTATAATTAGGAATAGGAATAAAAGTCTTTGTTTTAAAGTTCCTCATCCTTGTCTGAAGGACCATCTTGCTATTTAGCAGGTGATTCGAAAATGGCTTTCATCCCTTCCTACGTAAGACTTTTTGAAGAAGGAGAGCTCAGTCAACGGATCAAGGTCCTGAGAGAATTCCTCAAGGAGTGTCAACTCTGCCCGAGGGAGTGTCAGGTCAATCGACTAAAGGGGGAGGTTGGATACTGCGGAGCTGGCTCGGAACTTATGGTCTCCAGTGCTTTTCCCCACTTCGGAGAGGAGCCCCCCTTGGTCGGCTTTCACGGGTCAGGCACCCTCTTTCTCACCTACTGCAACCTTCGGTGCGTTTTCTGTCAAAATTACGATATCAGCCATCTGGGAAAGGGGGAACACACCACCCCCTCTGATCTGGCACGCGCCATGCTGAGACTCCAGGAAATCGGTTGTCATAACATCAATTTCGTTACCCCCACACACTTTGCCCCTCAGATTGTGGCCTCTCTTCCGGAAGCCATCGAGAACGGCCTTCGCCTTCCTATTGTGTATAACTGCTCTGGTTACGAATCGATCGAGGTGATTCGACTCTTAGAGGGCGTGGTCGACATCTATATGCCCGATGTAAAATACATGGATGAGAGGTTTTCAAGACGGTTCTCCAATGCCCCAGACTATCCAGAGGTTATAAGAAAGGTTCTGAAGGAGATGCACCGCCAAGTGGGAGATCTTGTAACGAATTCCCTGGGGATTGCTGAGAGAGGCCTTCTGATTCGGCACTTGGTGATGCCCGGGGGGGTGGCCTCCTCAGAAGCGGTCCTGAAGTTTATCGCCGAGGAGATCTCTGTTCACTCCTATGTCAACATCATGGATCAGTATCGGCCCGAGTACCGGGCGTATGAGCATTCTGAGATCGACCGTCGGATCACCCATCAGGAGTACCGGGAGGCGATTCAAATCGCTAAGAGCCTCCATCTCCACCGCGGGTTTTGAGTGGAATCAAAAGAGGTTCTCCGAGAAATCCAATCCCTTAAAAAGAAAGTCCAACAGCTCTCCAGAGAGATCGAATCGATCAAGGCCGCCTCCTTGGAAGACTCCTCCTCTGTCGAGGGGATGCTCCGAATGAGGGGGATACACGTTTTCCGCAAGAATCCTACCGATCGTCTCTTCTTTCCTGCCGATCTCCTCCCCCCTTATAAAACTCGATTTTACAAGATGATGAAGAGATATTCCTTTCGTCTTGTGCTGAGGGATATGATCAAGCATCAGGATCGGTTTCGAATCCAGGATTTGACTCACTACTGTTCTTCGGAGGTGGCCCAGGGATACTGCAATCTGCTCTGCGAGATGGGGATCCTTTCAAAGAGTGGAAGAGGAGGGTATCGAACTCGCGTCTCGCCCCTCTACAGTTTCGGGCCGACCCTGGAGTGGTTCATCGCTGAGGTGTTTAAAAGGGAGTTTGCCTCCGCAGCGATTCATGGGGTCAGCGTGAAGAATATTCCATCCGGTGGTGACTACGATGTCATCGCCTCTTGGAACCGAAGGCTGGTCTACGTGGAGGTGAAATCTTCTCCCCCGAAGGGGGTGGAATCGAGCGAGGTTTCCACTTTCTTCTCCAGAATTGAAGACCTACTCCCAGAGGTGGCCATCCTTTTCAACGATACCCAATTTAGGATGAAGGATAAGCTGGTCGTGATGTTCGAGGAGGAATTGGAGAGGAGGTATGGACAGGGATCAATGACCCTCTCTCCGGTGGAGAGGTTGATCGAGGAACTCTTCCATGTTCAACATCGCATCTTCATCGCCAATAGCAAGAAGGACATTGTTGAAAATTTCCAGATCTGTCTCAAAGATTATCTTCGGCATGGAGCTAAAGACTTATGAAAAACAGAGAATTGGCCGACCTCTT
>Ga0187771_10004084_pt1 | contig 10265 bp, 7 predicted proteins | sample 0116_SJ02_MP15_1_FD_133139 | JGI IMG/M metagenome (GOLD analysis project Ga0187771, IMG submission 133139) | Tropical peat soil microbial communities from peatlands in Department of Meta, Colombia - 0116_SJ02_MP15_10_MG | ecosystem: Environmental > Terrestrial > Soil > Wetlands > Peat | place... | reverse complement strand
GGCCATTCGCAGACGAACGCGAGCGGGCCCGGTGGGGGGAGTGGCCAGACCCAGATCTGCTGGTGCCAGCTGGCACCGCCCCCACGCCCTCCGCGCGGGCGAAGAACCGGCCCTGGCGGGGGCTCGTCGCCGGGCGGCCCAGGGAAGAGGCTCGCCGTGTTCGTCGCCTTGGAGCCGTCGGCGAACTCGATGCCAAAGCGCAGCAGCTCCGGCGGGACGCCCTCGCCCGCGTGCAGCGCCTGGAGCCTGCGGAAGCTGATTGGACCGAACATGTTCGGGTTGAGGTTGCCGGCGAGGGTGATCGTGACGAGCTCGACCCCGAAGCCGGTCGAGTAGGCGGCGGCGTGTGTCACGCAAACCGCCGCCCGGTCGTTGCGTGCGAGGACCAGCTCGAGAGCAACGATGCCCGGCAGCGTGCCCTCGGGCGCGTTCAGCCACGGCGGTCTGGGCTTCAGCTCGGACGGCTCGTCCGGCGCTGGCGGCGGCTCGAAGAACTCGCTCACCGAGGTCGCGCTTACTCGCGCGTCGGCGGATCGCGTCGCGTTGCCACCGGTCGGCTGTGAGTGGAAATGAACGCCCGCGCGCCGCTCCGTCCGTCACGAAAGGAGGGCATGTCGTCCTCGGGGAACACCACCTGCGCGCGCTGCGCAGCGTCGAGAATCAGCTGGGCATCGATCTCGTGGCGCGTGAGCGGGATACCGGCGACCGGCCATTCGCAGACGAACGCGATCGGGCCCGGTGGCGGAAGCGGCCACACCCACATCTCTTGGCGCCAGCTGCCACCCCCGCCCCCGCCGCCGCCTGGGAAGATCAGCGGGCGCTCCGGCTCCGGATCGTCGCGCGATGAGGGCGGGAACGGCCGCTCCGTGTTTGTCGCCTTCGAGCCGTCGGCGAACTGGATGCCGAAGCGCAGCATCTCGGGCGGAATCTCGCCGGAGCTCGCGCGGATCGGTCGCAGGCCGCGCATGCGCGGGCCGCCGAACAGGCAGGGATCGAGCTCTTCTTCGGCTGCGATCGTCATGAGCTCCAGCCCGAAGCCGGTGGGATACGCGCTCAGGCGTGTAACGCAAACAGCCGCTTTCTCGCTGCGGGCGAGCACGAGCTCGAGCGCGACGACGCCCGCGAGCGTACCCTCCGGCGGTCCCATCCAGGGCGGCCGGGGCTTTTGCTCGGGTTCAGGCTCCGGCGCTGGCGGCGGCTCGAAGAACTCGCTCACGGCTGCGCCCTACGGTAGCGCCGCGACGCGTTAGGCGAGCGACTCGAGCGTCAGCTCCGCGGTCGCGGTGAGCGGTTTCGCGCGGTCCGACCGGCAGCGCGTCCGCGGGGAAGACCTATCGGGAAGGATTGCGCTGCCGCGGCGTCTCTACATGCGACCTCAGCGCAGATCCAATCGCACCGACAGGAGACCACCGTGGAAAAGCACGCTCGCGGGACGACGCTCATCGCCAGCGCAATCGCTGCATTGGCGCTCGCCAGCTCCGGCGCCGCATTTGCATCGAGAGCTCCTGGCGCACATCCATCAAGGGTGACGGCGCCATTCCTCACAGCGCTTCATTCGATCAAGACGCTCGCCTCGACCGTCCCCGTCAACGGCGACGTCAACCCCTACGGCGTGGCGGTGGTACCGGCGACCGCCGGCTCGCTCACTGCCGGCGACTACCTCGTTAGCAACTTCAACGCGAAGTCAAACGACCAGGGCACCGGCTCGACGATTGTTCAGATCACGCCGGCAGGCAAGGTCTCGCTGTTCGCGCACCTCAGCGCGAAGTCGCTCCCCGGGGCGTGCCCGGGAGGCGTCGGGTTGACCACGGCGCTCGGGATCCTGCCCGGCGGGTACGTGGTCGTGGGGAGCCTGCCGACCACGAACGGGCAGTCCTCGACGGCTCAGTACGGCTGCCTGATCGTCCTCGACAGCGACGGCCGGGCAGTCGAGACCATCGCGGGTCAGAACATCCAGGGGCCCTGGGACATGGCGACCGTCGTAAATGGCTCGACAAGCACGCTGTTCGTCAGCAACGTCCTGAACGGCGGCGCCGCGGCCGGCCTCACGACGATCGACAACTCCACCGTCCTGCGGATCCGGCTGTCCACGGCCGGAGGCGCGCCCAAGGTCGAGAGCCAGACCGTGATCGCTTCGAAGATCCCCTGGCGCGACGACAAGACGGCGCTCGTCATCGGCCCGACGGGTGCCGCCCTGGGCTCAAACGGGACGCTGTATGTTGCCGACACGCTGGAGAACCGCATCATCGCGATCCCCAACGCGATGACTCGAACGACGGCGCTGGCTGACAGTGGCATCACACTGTCCGCCGGCGGCCATCTCAAGCAGCCGCTCGGCCTGGTGATCGCGCCGAACGGCGATGTCATCACCGCGAACGCAGGCGACGGCGACATCGTCGAGACGACGCCGTCGGGCGCTCAGGTCGCGGTCGTTGCCGGCGATGCGAAGTCTGGCGCGGGATCGCTCTTCGGGCTCGCGATCGCGCCGGGCGGCCACGGCCTGCTCTACGTCGACGACGGACTGAACACGCTCCGGCTCCTGCACTAGCTCACGGATGAGGCCCGGGCGGCTTGGCGGCAACCGCTGCCAAGCCGCCCGCTTGGCGTGACCGCTACCGTCGCGCCTCCCCGCGTCTCAGGCCGCCGCTGTTTGTGGCGCGCCGTAGCGCGGCAGCGCCGCGACGTGGTACGCGAGCGACTCGAGCGTCAGCTCCTCGGTCGCGTTCAGCGCGAGCGCCTCGCGCGCGCCCTCGACGAGCGCGAGCGCGCGCTGCAGGCGCGCGGGCGCCTGCTCGCGCGCGAGCTCCTCGAGCGCCGCCCACCGGTCGGTCGCGTGGACGAGCTCGCCGGCGCCGTGCGCGAGGATCGCCGCGTCGCGGTAGACAAGGCCCGCGGTGGCGAGGCCGAGGTCGAGCGCAGCCTGGGCGTGACGGCGCGCGGTGCGCCGCAGCGCGTCCTGGTGCTCGCGCTCCGCCCGCGCGCGCTCGGAGCGCGGCAGCAGCTCGAGCTCCTGCGCCTGACGCTGCGCGAGCTCCGCGCTCGCGCCCGCACCGGCGCGCTCGGAGAGCTCGAGCAGCGCCGCCCACGGCCGCCGCGCAAGCTCGTCGCGCAGCGCCGCGGTCGCGTAGCGCTCGGCCGCCTCGCGCAGCGCCGGCCCCTCCCCGAGCGCGAGAGCCGCTGCGCGTTCGCCGTCGCCGAGCGCGAGCCGCGCGCAGGCCTGTGCCTGCTCGGGCGCGACGCCGCGCTCGCGCAGCTCGCCCGCCAACTGCTCGACGCTCGGCGCCTCGAAGCGCACGAGCAGGCAGCGCGAGGCGACCGTCTCGAGCACGTCTGCGGGCCGCGCGGTCAGGAGGATCAGGTGGACGAACTCGGCCGGCTCCTCGAGCGTCTTGAGCAGGCGGTTGGCGGTCGCATCGCCGAGCGTCTCCGCGCGCTCTATTACAAACACGCGCCGGCGCGCCTCGAACGGCGTGCGCGTCGCCGCCGCGACGACGGGCTCGTCGATGTCGGAGACGAGCATCTCGGCGGCGCCACTCGGCGTGACCCACGTCAGGTCGGGGTGAGTGCCGCGCGTCACGCGCGCGGCGGCCTCGGAGTCCGCAGAGGCGCCGTCGGCGATCAGCGCCGCGGCGAACGCGCGCGCGATCTCACGCTTGCCGGCCCCCGCAGGGCCGGCGAACAGGTAGGCGTGCGAGGCGCGCCCGGGCGGCAGCGCGGGTGTGAGCAGCGCCCGCGCGTGCGGGTGGCGCTCGATCCCGGGCAGGGCAGCCGACACCCGCGCAGCGTAGCCTGCGATGGGCATGGCGCGCGGACGGCTGATCACGATCGAGGGCATCGACGGCGCCGGCAAGACGACGCTCGCCGCCGCGCTCGCCGACGCTCTGCGCGAGCAGCGACACGACGTCTTTGTGCTGCGCGAGCCGGGCGGCGTGCCGCTCGCCGAAGCGGTCCGCGCGCTCGTCATGGACCCCGCGCACCACGTCGACCCGCGTGCCGAGGCGCTGCTCTATGCGGCCGCGCGGGCGCAGCTCGTCGCCGAGCAGCTCGAGCCCGCGCTCGCCGCCGGGCGCTGGGTTCTGCTCGACCGCTTCGTCGACTCCTCGCTCGCCTATCAGGGCGCCGGCCGTGAGCTCGGCGTCGCAGCCGTCGCGGCGCTCAACGCGTTCGCGACCGGCGGACTGCGCCCTGACCGTACGCTGCTGCTGCTGCTCGACCCGGCAACAGGACGCGCGCGCCGCGGCGAGCGTGCGCCCGACCGGCTCGAGGCGGCCGACGACGCATTCTTCACGCGGATCGACGCGGGCTACCGCGCGCTCGCGCAGGCCGACCCGGAGCGCGTGCGCGTGCTCGACGCGATGGCCTCGCCGGACGCGGTCCTCGTGGCTGCGCTGAGCGAGCTCGCCGACCTGTGAACGGCTAGGCTGCCGCCGGTGAGCGCGGTCCTGATCGTCGTTGTCGCGCTGGTCGTGATCGTCGCGCTGGCGGTGCTCGCGCTGCGCTTTCTCGGCCTCCAGCTCGGTTGGCTGGCCGGTGCCAGGCACACGATCGCGGAGGCTCGCTACCGCGCCGGCGGCCTGCTCGCGGAGCTCGGCGACTTCATCAGAATGGGTCGCTGAGCAGGGCTTTTTGGTAGCGATCCGACTGCCTGGGAGGGCTCTGGTCGAGCCGCCGCGGGGAGTAGAATCTACGTAGCGTCTTCGGTGGCAATTCGTCTGTCGATCCGTCCGGTGCGAGGCGGATCATCCGCGACCCCACAGCACACTTTCGAGGGCGCCGTGACCCGGGCGCCAGGAGGCGCGAGACGATGGAAGCGAGCACGAAGGACACCCTTGGCCTAGCCGTCCGCCGGCTCTTCACGAGCCCAGACGTGGACCCGTTCGACACCGTCGAGTGGGAGCTTCGCGACGCCCGGATCGGCCATGGCGAGAAGGTCGCCTTCGAGCAGCCTGACGTCGAGTTCCCCGTGAGCTGGAGCCAGAACGCGACGAACATCGTCGCCCAGAAGTACTTCCGCGGTCAGCTCGGCGCGCCCGAGCGCGAGCGCTCGGTGCGCCAGATGATCGCGCGCGTCGCCGGCACGATCGCCGGCTGGGGTCGCGCGCGCGCCTACTTCGCCTCCGACGCCGACGCCGACGCTTTTGAGGACGAGCTGACCTACGTCCTGCTGCACCAGCTCGCGGCGTTCAACTCCCCGGTCTGGTTCAACGTGGGCTTCGAGGAGAGCCCGCAATGCTCTGCATGCTTCATCCTCTCCGTCGAGGACACGATGGAGTCGATCCTCGCCTGGAACACCAAGGAGGGAATGATCTTCCGCGGCGGCTCCGGCTCGGGCATCAACCTCTCGAAGATCCGTGGCTCGATGGAGCCGCTCGCGAAGGGTGGCACCGCCTCGGGCCCGGTTTCGTTCATGCGCGGCGCCGACTCCTGGGCGGGCACGATCAAGTCGGGCGGCAAGACCCGCCGCGCGGCCAAGATGGTCGTGCTCGACGTCGACCACCCGGACATTCGCGAGTTCATCTGGTGCAAGGCCAAGGAGGAGGAGAAGGCGGCCGCGCTGCGCGACGCCGGCTTCGACATGTCGATCGACGGCGAAGGCTTCTTCTCGATCCAGTACCAGAACGCGAACAACTCGGTCCGCGTGACCGACGAGTTCATGCGCGCGGTCGAGAACGACGAGGACTGGCACCTGATCGCGCGCACGACCGGTGAGCCGATCGGCGATCCGATCCCCGCGCGCGAGCTGATGCGCGAGATCGCCGAGGCCGCCTGGCGCTGCGCCGACCCGGGCCTCCAGTACGACACGACGATCAACAACTGGCACACCTGCCCGGCGTCCGGCCGGATCAACGCGTCTAATCCGTGCTTCCCGGGCGACGCCCGCGTGCACACCACCCTTGGTCTGCTTCCGATTGCAGAGCTCATCGAGCGTGGCCAGGCCGGCGAGGAGTTTCGCGTGTATACGCATCGTGCGACAGCGCAGGAACCGGGCGATGGCGTCGTCGCGACGCAACCGATCGCCTTCATGCGCAACGGCATGAAGCCGATCGTTCGCCTCCGCTTCGCCAACGGCGGCGACCTTCGCTGCACGCCCAGTCACCGGATCTGGACCGCCAACCGCGGTTACGTGCGCGCGGAGGACTTGACCAGCAGCGATCGAGTGTTGCTAAACGACAGCCCGACGCCCGCCGAAGATGCGGGCTGGGCTCTCCCGATGAAGGTTCGCGCGCTGGCGCGGTCGTTCGCACACGGCGGTTCAGTCATCGAGCAGGAGCTGCCCGATCGCTGGAGTGAGGGCCTCGGCGAGCTGACCGGACACCTGATTGGCGACGGGTGGATGACCGATGTCCAGACGGGCTGGGTCTATGGCGGCGATGACATCGACGACGGCCTCGCCGAAGCGCACGAGGGACTTCTGCGCGAGCTCATTGGTGGCATCTCCCGCGCCGAGATGGACAACGGCACGCTGCAACTGCGCGCTGGAAGCGAAGCGGTCCGTGACTTCTTCCGCGGACTCGGCGTGACTCAGTCGCGCGCGCACGAGAAGCGCGTCCCGGCCGCCATCTTCACGGCGCCGGTCGACGTGCAGGCCGCATTCCTACGCGGACTCTTCGGCGCGGACGGCTGCCTCGTGCGGACGGAGGGCGGTGGTAAAGCGACACGGTACGCGGGTCTTGGAAGCAGGAGCGAGGCACTGCTGAAAGACGTGCAGCGACTGCTGAGCGCGTGGGGGATTCGGGCGCGTATCTACCACGTCACGGCAGGACAGAGCGCGCCGTTCACATACACGCGCATCGACGGAACCACCGTCAGTTACGAGTCGCGCGACGGCTACGACCTCCGCATCACCGGGTCGGATCTCGAACGGTTTGCCGAGGTGATCGGGTTCTCCGCGCCGCGCAAGCAGGCCCTTCTTGAAGCCGTGATCGGCGAGCGGACTCGGTATCGGACGAAGGCGACTACGACGCTCGTGGCGCGGGAGGAGGACGGTCAGGAGGAGGTCTACAACCTGACCGAGCCGCTGCACCATTCCTACATAGTCGATGGCGTCGTCGTCGCGAATTGCTCGGAATACATGCACGTCGACGACTCGGCCTGCAACCTCGCGTCGATCAACCTGCTCAAGTTCCGCCGCGAGGACGGCAGCTTCGACCTCGAGCGCTTCGAGCATGTCGTCGACGTGGTGCTGCTCGCGCAGGAGATCATTGTCGGGCCATCGAGCTACCCGACCGAGGAGATCGGCGTGAACGCGCGCGCGTTCCGCCAGCTCGGGCTCGGCTACGCGAACCTCGGCGCGCTCTTGATGAGCAACGGCATGCCGTATGACTCGGACGCCGGCCGTGGCGCGGCCGCCGCGATCACGGCGCTGATGACGGGCCGGGCCTACGCCCAGTCGGCGCGGATCGCCGCGGCGCTCGGCTCCTACGAGCGCTACGCGGAGAACCGCGAGCCGCACAACGCGGTGATGCGGATGCACCGCGACGCGGCCCACGCGATCTCGGGCGATCAGTGCTCGGATGTCGAGCTACTCGCCGCGGCGCGCAGCGCCTGGGACGAGGCGGTCGAGCTCGGCGAGGCGCACGGCTACCGCAACGCGCAGGCGACGGTGCTCGCACCGACGGGCACGATCAGCTTCCTGATGGATTGCGACACGACGGGCGTCGAGCCGGACTTCTCGCTCGTCAAGTTCAAGGAGCTCGTCGGCGGCGGGCAGATGACGATCGTCAACGGCACGGTGCCGCTCGCGCTGCGCACGCTCGGCTACGCGTCCGAGCAGGTCGAGCAGATCGTCGCCCACGTCAACGAGCACGGCACGATCGTCGGCGCTCCCGGCCTCGCCGAGGAGCACCTGCCGGTGTTCGACGTCGCGGTCGGCGAGCGCGCGATCTCGCACATGGGCCACATCAAGATGATGGGCGCGGTCCAGCCGTTCATCTCGGGCGCGATCTCGAAGACCGTGAACCTGCCCAACTTGGCTACCGTCGAGGACATCGCGGACGCCTACACCGAGGCGTGGCGCCTCGGCATCAAGGCGCTCGCGATCTACCGCGACGGCTCGAAGACCGCACAAGCGCTGCGCACCGACGCGCAGAAGGCCTCGTCGGCGCCGGTCGATGTCGAAGCGCTGATCGCCGAGGCGGTCGAGGAGGCCAAGCGCGAGGTCGGGCCACGGCGTAAGCGGATGCCCCAGGAGCGCCGCTCGATCACGCACAAGTTCTCGCTCGGCGGCCATGAGGGCTACATCACCGCCGGCATGTACGACGACGGCTCGGTCGGCGAGATCTTCCTTACCGACATCGGCAAGGAGGGCTCGACGCTGCGCGGCATGATGAACGCATTCGCGACGGCGATCTCGATCGCACTGCAATACGGCGTGCCGCTCGACAAGCTCGTGCAGAAGTTCAGCTACATGCGCTTCGAGCCGGAGGGGATAACGACCAACCCTGAGATCCCGTTCGCGAAGTCGATGCCCGACTACATCATGCGCTGGCTCGCCTCGCGCTTCCTCGACACCGACACGCAGGAGGAGCTCGGCATCCTCACATCCGAGGTCCGCGCGCGCAAGGCGGCACAGGACGCAGCGAGCTCGCTCACCTCGGACACAGCGGGACCGGGCGCGCTAGAGACAGCCGACGGCGGCACAAGCGACGGCGGCGGCAATGGTGGCCCCAAGGTGCCAACCGCGGCGCTCACCGACACCCCGCCCGTCGTCCCCGCCCGTCTCTCGGGCCTCGACCTCGGCCCGGCCTGCGGCCAGTGCGGGGCGATGATGCAGCGCACCGGCTCCTGCTACACCTGCCCGAGCTGCGGCAACAACACCGGCTGCGGGTAGCCAGAGGCGGCAGACCGCCTGGCTTCTGCTCGGTCAGACGGGCTCGCTCGGGCCCATGTCGAGGCGGAACGGTGGGTACTCGTCGCGCATCAGCGCGGCGTAGGCAACCACGCGGAACGTCCAGCGGTTCATGCCCATGACGAAGTCGAAGATGTCCCGCGGATAGCGCTTCGTGAAGAGGATCAGGACGCCGGCGATCAGGACCAGCACGCCGACCAGGCCGAGACCCCAGACGTTGCCACCGCGGAAGAAACCGATCACGAAGTACTGCGGCAGCGCGAAGAGCCACCACTTGACGAGCACGAGCCAGCGCGACAGCCGCTCGGGATAGTCGATCTCGAGCGTCGCTGGATAGTCGGACACGGCGGCGAGCGTGAACGGCGGGTAGCGGTCGGTGCCGAGCGCGCCGTAGGAGTAGAAGGTCACTCGCCAGGTCCAGCGCAGGACACCCAGGTTGAACTCGAAGATCGAGCGCGGGTAGCGGCCGGTGAAAAGGATCGCGAAGAACGCGACGACGCTCAGCACCACGAACGCGATCCAAAGGAAGAAGAGCAGGATGACGTGCGGGATGACGGTCAGCCATTTCAGGAGCCAAAGCCAGCGGCTCAACGGCTCCTCGAGATGCCCTTCGACGCGAACCGGGCGATCAGCAGCCATCGGCCGACAGCGTCACGCACGCGGCTCGCTGCGCCATCGGTGGGCCCCACGCAGAAGCGCCGGGAAGCTACTGACCGTCAGTCGCTGAGCTCCTGCAGGTACTGATAGACCGGCAGCTCGGCCTTGCCGACGTGGCACGTGTCCCAGTCGGGCGCGCCGATCAACTGGCGGCGGATCGGGTCGCCTTCCGCGGCGGCGAGCTGCTCGGCCGTCGGGAACTCGCGCTGCGTGACCCAGCGCGGCGAGTAGCCGTAGAAGACGGCGGCGCGCGTGCGGTCCGAGAGGTTCGTTCCACGACCGTGCCAGATGCGCCGCTCGAACAGCGTGACGTCGCCCGCCTTCGCCAGCACCGGGATCGCGCCGTCCGGGGTCTGGCCGGGCGCGCGCGGCAGCGGCTCGCTCCAATGGTTCGAGCCCGGGATCACCTCCATGTTGCCGTGGCCCGGCTCGTCGCAGTCGCTCAGCCACCAGGCGAGCTTGACCGACAACCTGGCGCGGTAGTCGAGGTCGGCGGTCTGGCGGCCGCCGTCCTCGTGCCAGCGCCAGGCGTTCGGGTTGTCCTCCTCCGGCGAGTGCACGTCGATGTGCGAGTGATAGATGTGAATGTTCGGCGTCAGCGCGCCGGCGAGGATCGGAAGCAGCCGCAGATCGACGCCGAGGTCCATCAGCGCCGGGTGCAGGTAGGTGGCGCCGAGCGCGTGCACGAAGCCCTGCTTCGCGTCGAAGTGCTCCTCCGCGAGCTCATCGACGATCCCGCGGTGGTAGGCGACCTCCTCGG
>Ga0187771_10004083_pt1 | contig 10266 bp, 8 predicted proteins | sample 0116_SJ02_MP15_1_FD_133139 | JGI IMG/M metagenome (GOLD analysis project Ga0187771, IMG submission 133139) | Tropical peat soil microbial communities from peatlands in Department of Meta, Colombia - 0116_SJ02_MP15_10_MG | ecosystem: Environmental > Terrestrial > Soil > Wetlands > Peat | place... | reverse complement strand
CGGCGACCCCTCCCCTGCCCACCTACCTGATGGCGGTGGCAGCCGGCGATTTCGAGGTCATCGAGACCCATCACCGCGGCATCCGCCTGGGTCTGTACGCGCGCCGCTCCATGGCCGCCCACCTCCGGGAGCAGGCGGCCGAGATCTTTGAGATCACGCGCCAATGCCTCGACTTCTACGCCCAGGAGTTCGGCTTCAGCTACCCCTTCGACGAGTACAACCAGCTCTTCGTGCCCGAATTCAACATGGGTGCGATGGAGAACCCGGGCTGCGTCACCTTCAACGAGATGTACGTCTTCCGCAGCCGGGCCACCGAGCTGCAGCGAGCCCGCCGTGCCGAGGTGATCGCCCACGAGATGGCCCACGTCTGCGGCTTCGGAGACGTCGCCACCATGCGATGGTGGGGCGATCTCTGGCTCAACGAGACGTTCGCCACCTACATGGCGGCGACCGCGCTGGTCAGCGCCACCGAGTTCACCAAGGCCTGGGTCGACTTCGCCAACACCATGAAGGCGCAGGCCGCGCGGCAGGACCAGCTGCCCTCGACCCACCCGGTTTCCACGCCGGTCCACGACACCGACGAGGTCCGCCAGAACTTCGATGGGATCACCTACCAGAAGGGGGCCTCGGTGCTCAAGCAGCTGGTCGCTTGGGTCGGCGAGGACCCGTTCCGCGAGGGGGTGCGCGACTACTTCCGCCGCTATCGCTGGGGGAACGCCGACCTCACCGAGTTCCTCGGCTGCCTGGAAAGAGCCTCCGGCCGCGATCTCTCGGCCTGGTCGTCGGAATGGCTCCAGACCACCGGCATGAACACCCTGCGACCCGAGGTGACGGTTCGCGACTCCCGGATCGAGAGCCTCGCCGTGCTCCAGACGGCCGTGCCCGAGCACCCCACGCTGCGCTCCCATCACATCCGCATCGGCCTCTACCGGCTCGATGAGGGGGCGCTGGTCCGCTTCCGCCGGGTGGACACCGAGCTGCGCGGTCCGCGCACCGAGGTGCTCGCCCTGCGCGGGGAGGTCGCCCCCGACCTGATCCTGGTCAACGACGACGACCTCACCTTCGCCAAGCTCCGCTTCGACCCGGTGTCGACGCGAGCGCTGATCGCCCACGTCGGTGATCTCCGCGACCCGCTGGCCCGCGCGCTGAGCTGGGCGGCGCTTTGGGACATGACCCGGGATGCCGAGCTCGCCACCCGAGAGTTCGTCTCGGCGGTGCTCCGCCACGCCCCCGCCGAGAGCGAGGTGACGGTGCTGGAGCGCCTGCTGAGCCAGGCCCTGGCTGCCATCGACCAGTTCGGCGATCCCGCCAACCGGCTGCCTGGCCGCGCCGAGGTGGCCCGAGCCGCCTGGGAGCAGCTGGCCGGATCCGAGCCGGGGGGCGACGTCCAGCTGACCTGGGCCCGGGTTCACATCGCGGCCGCCGACGGAGCCGCCGACCTCGACCGCCTGGAGCACCTCCTGGACGGCACCGGGAAGGTCCCCGGCCTGGCCGTGGACACTGATCTCCGCTGGATGATCGTGGCCCGGCTCGCCGCCCAGGGTCGGGACGGACGGAGGGTCGATGCCGAGCTGGCCGCCGACGGCACCGACTTCGGCCGGCGCCGTGCCGCCGCCTGCCGGGCCGCCTTTCCCGATCCCGCCGCCAAGGAGGCGGCCTGGGCACGCACCCTGGACGAGCCGGGAATGCCCTTCCAGATGCTCCAGGCGCTGATGGTGGGGTTCGGCGTGGGTGCGTTCGGGGTGGGAGGATTGATCCAGTGGGGCGATCAGCAGGCCGCGCTTCTCCGCCCCTACGTGAGCCGCTGGATCGAAGCCCTGCCCGGCTTCTGGGCCGAGCGCAGCCCCGAGGAGGCGCAGGCCTTCACTGAGCTGCTCTACCCCCGGCAGCTGGTTGACGAGGTCAGCCTGCATGCCACCGAGGGGGCGCTGACCGCCATCGAGACCTCGAGCCTCCCCGATTCGGCCAAGCGCGGCGCCCTGCGGCTGATCGTGGAGAGCCGCGACGGCACGCGCCGAGCGCTGCGCGCCCGCGCCTGCGACGTTGCCGCGGGCGGCCCACCGGCCTGAGCTCCAGCCGGGACCTGTCTGCGTCGCCTTACGCGGCGCTGGAGTCAGCCGCTGCCCAGGGAGACCTCATACCCGCAGGGCAGCTCGGCGGGGATCTCGGGAGAGCTGACCCGTCCGTAGATGGAGAGGAGGCGGTCGACCATGCGATCCCAGGAGAACCCGGCGGCGCGGCGCCGCGCGGCCTCCCCCATCCGGCGGCGGCCCTCCTCGTCGTGGAGCAGGGCCGAGATGGCGGCGCAGTAGTCGCGGGGGTCGCGGCCCTCCACCAGGCTTCCGGTCTCGGCGTCGGCGACCACCTCGGGCAGCCCGCCCACCCTGGCGGCCACCACCGGGGTCCCCTGAGCCTGAGCCTCGAGGGCGACCAGCCCGAAGGTCTCCACCCGCGAGGGCACTACGCACACCTCGGCGAGTGCGTAGTAGGTGGACAGCCTCTGGTGGGGGACGGCACCGAGGAAACGGATCCGGTCGGCGATCCCCGCCGCCTCGGCCAGCCGCTCCAGCCGGCGTCGCTCCCCGCCGTGACTTGCCCGGGAGCCGTCGCCGCTGTCGTCGCCGATGAAGAGGCAGGTGACGTCGCCGAGATGGGGGTCCCGATCCATCTCCGCGATCGCCTCGACCAGGGTGTCGGCTCCCTTCAGCGGTTCGAGACGGGCGGCGAAGAGGACCACGCGCCCCTGGATCCCCAGGGCGCGGCGGAGATCCGCAACCTCACCGGGATCGGCAGGATGCAGGTCCACGCCCGGCTCGGCCACGCAGATGCGCTCCTGGCGCGCCCCGTACAGCCGGACCAGGGCTCGGCCCTCGGCCCGGCTCATGGCGACCAGCCGGTCGCAGTCGGCGGCCAGCTCCTCCTCGGTCGCCCCGCGCACGAAGTCGGGCGGCAGCCCGGCCGCCTCCTTCATGCGGGTCAGGGAGTGGAAGGACTGCACCCAGGGGATCCCGAGCTCTCGACGCAGCCTGCGGGACACCGTGCCGCTCAGCCAGTAGTGGGCGTGGATGAGCCGGTAGCGGCGCCGCTCCGAGGCGGCGTGGGCGAGCACCGCCCCGGCGAAACGGTCGAGCAGCGGCAGCAGCTCCTCCTTGGGGAGCCGCCGCGGCGGCCCGACGTCGAGCAGGACCAGCCGGCTTCCGGGCGCGATCAGCCGCTCGGCGGGGAGGTGGGGATCGTCTCGGCGGACGAAGACATCGGTGGGCACGCCTCGATCCGCCAGGCCCTCGCAGAGCCGGCGGATGCCGAGATTCATCCCCCCGTTCTCGCCCCGGCCCAGGTCGCTGAGCGGCGAGGCGTGGACGGAGACCACCGCGATGGCCCGACCCGTCGGTTCGGTCATGAGCCGAGAGTCTAGCGACCGCCATCGGTCATTCGACGGCGGTCGAACAGAGGCCTGATCCAGGCGCGTCGCGTCAGCCGGGCGAGGGCTGCCAGCCTCGCGCCGCCACCGGGTCCCACCAGGCCCGGGTGGCTTCGACCATAAGAACGGCCGGGTGGAGGTTGACGGTGGTGCAGCAGTGAACGGGAACGATCGCCAGGCGGTCGCCGATCCTGAGCCGGGTGGCCCCGCCCGGGGCGACCAGGACGCCGTGCTCCTCGCTCATCCGGTCCAGGACGAGGTCGGGCCGTCCCACCACGCTCCCGTACCCGGGGAGCCAGGCCACGCTCTTGTCGGCGCTCAGCGCCTTGGACCCGGCGTCGACCACGGCCCGGTCGGCGGCGGGCGTCGAGACCACCGTGGCCACCACCGCCAGGGCACAGCTTTCCAGTGTTGCCGAGCCCAGGGCGACCTGCTGGGCATCCGCGTAGACATAGGCCCCGGGCCGGATCTCGGTGAGACGCGGGACATCCGGACCGCCGCTCGCCGCGATCCAGGACGCCGTCGGCGTGGACCCGGCGCTCAGCTCCCGGCAGGCGATCCCGGCTTTGGAGAGCTGTCCGGCGGTCTCAAGCATCGCGGTCCGCTCGGCGTCGGCGACCACCCCCAGGCTCTGCCGGTCCGCGACCCCGTAGGCGTGGCCGGGGAAGGTCATCAGGCCGAGGAATCTCGGCGCGCCCAGCGCCCGGACCAGGGCTCGAACGCTCTCGACGGTCGATTCTCCGGGGGCAGTACCCAAGCGGTGATGGCCGCAATCCACCTCCCACAGCACCTCGACACTCTGGGGCAGGCAGGCCGCAACCTCGACGCTGTCGAGGCCGACCACCAGACGCTGCACACGCTCCGTCAGAGCGGCGACCCGGCGCAGCTTGGCCTCGCCCACCGGCGGGTGGGCAAGCAGCACGTCGGCGGCCCCTGCGCGAGCGAAAAGCTCCGCCTCGGTGAGGGTGGCGGCGGTCAGCCCGTCGGCTCCCTGGGCAAGCTGCCGTCCCGCGACGTAGGCGCTCTTGTGGGTCTTGGCGTGGGGCCGGAGCCGGACTCCGAGCTCGTCGGCGCGGGCTCGCATGGCGACCAGGTTCGCCTCCATGCGCTCCACATCCACCGCCGCGAGAGGCGTCTGGTACGCGGCGGCGGCGGCGAGCACCCGGGAGCCGTCCATCACCCTGCCCCCCGAGCAGCCCGCGGGAATCCTCGCCTCCGGACAGGTAGCCTTGGCAGCATCACTCCGGCCAGTACTGCTCCTCGTGGACGGTGGCTTCCTCGAAGCCGCGCCGGCGCAGGGCGCCTTTCACGTTGTCGATCATCTGGGGGTTCCCGCAGATGAAGGCGGAGGCTGATCCGGGCCGGAGGTCGAGCCGGTCGGCGTGCTTGCGGATGACATCCTCGACCCGTCCCACCTCGCCCGGCCAGTCGGGGTCCAGCCAGGGACGGCTGATGGTGGGGATGTAGGTGAACCAGTCGACCGCCGACTCCAGGGCTCTCATCTCCCCCAGGTAGCCGTGCTCGCCAGAGACGCTCGCCCCGTGGAGGAGCACGATCCGCGCCTCCGGCTTCCACTCGCCGCGATCGGCGCGGCGGCGCAGGGTGCGCAGGAAAGAGAGGAATGGAGCGATGCCGGTGACGGTGGCGATGAAGAGATGGTCGTGTCCGGCGACCGGCGCCTCCCGGAGGAAGAGCCCCTTGCAGCGGCGGCGCACCGGCATCTCGGCGCCCACCCCGAGCTCGTAGAGCGGCACGGTCAGCTCGCCGTTGGGGACTCGTTCGATGAACAGCTCGATCTCGGCCTCCTCCGGTGAGGAGCAGATGGAATAGGGCCGTTCGACCAGGCGGCCGCCCACCGGCAGGGCGAGGGTGCAGTACTGCCCGGGTCGGAAACCCAGGGGGAAGTCGGTGGTGATCCGCATCACCCAGAGGTCGCCGTGGAAGTCCCGCCGGGAGACGATCCGGGCGGCGCCGAACTTGGTGGCATCGATCACAGGGGCGGACTCGATCATCGGCGACAGTCTAGGTTGAGACGGGCCCGAGTGCCTGCGGACCGCCCGGGGGTGTGCGGGGGCAGCGCCCCCGCTCCCCCTAGCTGCTCAGGAAGCCGTTCTGCACCAGCCAGGTGTGGGCGACATCCGACGGCTTCTGGCCCTGGGCGTCGACCATGGCGTCCAGCGACAGCATGGTCGCGGTGTCCAGCTTGGCGGCCACCGGGGCCATCAGGGCGGCGATCGCCGGGTGCTGCTGGAGCACGCTCTCGCGGACGAGGAGGCCGACGTTGTCGGGCGGGAAGAGCTTCTTGTCGTCCTGGAGGACGTAGAGGCCGTCGACCTTGATCTTGGCATCGGTGGTGAAGACCTCGCCGGCGTCGCACTGGCCGTTGGCGATCTCGTCCTCGGCGGTGTTGCCGATGGTCACCAGGTTCGCCGAGCCGTAGGACTGGTTGTAGGTCTTCTCCAGCCCGGGCAGGCCATCGGGACGGGTCCGGAACTCGGCCATGATGCAGATGCTGGTCTGCGGATGCGAGGCCAGGTATGTCCCGAAGGCGCTCAGGGTGCTGCCGTAGGTGCCCACCTGGGAGGCCTTGATGGCGATGCCGTTGGTGTCGTCGAAGGGTGCCTCGGCGGTCCAGCAGATTCCCCGCGGAGCATCCTTCTGCTTCGCGAAGGCGAAGGCCTGGTTGAGGTCGGTGGGGAACTGGCCGGTCGTGTACCCGAGGTAGTCGGTGATCTCGGTGCCGGTGTACTGCCAGTACATGTCGATGTTGCCGCTGGTGAGGGCGGTGCCGATCGCCTTGTCAGCGGCCTGGAAGGTGTAGTCGACGGTGAAGCCGTGGGCCTGGAGGACCTGCTGGGTCATGCTGGCCAGGATCTGCTCCTCGCTGAAATCCTTGCTGCCGATGCTGACGTGGGCACCGTTGCCGCTGGTGCCGGAGGGCGCCGGGCAGCCGCTTCCGGCTGCCGCCACACCACCCGTCGGGTTGTTGCCTCCGCCGCAGGCGGCCAGAGCCAGCGGGACGGCCGCCATGGCCAGGAGGGCCGGAATGCGAAGCCTCATTGTCGTCTCCTCTCGGTCAGCCTCATCGGGCCTGATCAGATTGTCGTTGGCCGGGCCCGATCTCTGCAGTCCTGAATTGGGCCTGAATGGCCGTCGGCCTCATCCACCCGGGGCCCGGAGGCTGCTGGGGACGACCACCCGCTCCACCAGGGCGAGGCCCCAGTCCGCGAGCAGGGCCATTGCAGCCACCATGACCGCGCCCACGAAGACTATGCGGTCCGAGATGTTGATGCCGGCGTTGATGACGTCCCCGAGGCCGCCGCCGCCGATGAAGGTGCCCAGGGTGGCGGTCCCGATCACCAGCACCAGGGAGGTGCGCAGCCCCGCAAAGATGAGAGGTGAGGCCAGCGGTATCTGGACCCTGAGCAGAGCCTGCCAGGGGGTCATGCCCATGCCCCGGGCAGCCTCCACCGCCGCGGGGTCCACACCCTGGACTCCGGCCACCGTGTTGCGCAGCACGGGCAGGGCGCTGAAGGCGACCAGGGCGACGATGGTGGGCACCACCCCGATGCCCAGGAAGACGTAGAGCAGCACGAGGATGCCCAGGCCTGGCACCGCCTGCCCCAGGTTGGCAAGCAGGAAGACGAGGACGCGAAGGGGCCGCCCGGCGCCGGCGATGACGACCCCCAGCGGCACGCAGCTCACCGCGACGATGCCGAAAGACACGCCCGACAGCAAAAGGTGACCGAGCAGGCTGCTGGTCAGGAACCGAGCGTTCAGCACGGTGCCGTCGTCGCGGGACGGGCTCAGAGTCTGGAGGACCCCGTAGGCGATGCCCAGGCCGGCCACGATCGCGGCCGGCCGCAGCCAGAGCCGGCGTGGCTCGCCCGAGGACACAGCGCGTGGCCGGGATGCGGGGGCCTCGGCGGTCACTGCGAGGCCCGCCGGATCACATCGCTGTCGATCACCCCGAGCAGGCTGCCGCCGTTCCGGACCGCAACCCGTCCGTCGGGGGTGCGCAGGATGGCGTCGAGGGCGTCGCGCAGGCTGGCGCCGGCCTCCACGCTGGCCGAGGGGGTTCCCTGCCCGTCCGCCTCGATCAGCTCGACGTCCGACACGCTGAGCAGGGCGAGACGCCGCACCAGCCGGCCCTCACCGAGGAAGGCGATGGCGAACGGGGTGGCCGGATGGGCGAGCAGCTCGACCGGAGGCGCGTACTGCTCGAGCACGCCTCCCTGCGAGAGCAGGGCGACCCGGTCGCCGATCCTCACCGCCTCGTCGATGTCGTGGGTGACGAAGACGATGGTCTTGCGCAGCACCGTCTGCAGGCGCAGCAATTCGTTCTGGAGGCGGACCCGGACCACCGGGTCGATGGCCGCGAAGGGCTCGTCCATGAGCATGATGTCGGGGTCCGCGCCCAGGGCGCGGGCGACCCCAACCCGCTGCTGCTCGCCGCCGCTCAGCTCCGAGGGCAGGCGCTCGGCATACTGCGCGGCTGGCAGGCCGACCAGGTCGAGCAGCTCCTCGACGCGCTCGGCCACCCGGCCCCGGCTCCAGCCCAGGAGTCGCGGCACCGTGGCCACGTTCTCGGCGACAGTGTGGTGAGGGAAGAGGCCCACCTGCTGGATGACGTAGCCGATGCTCCGCCGGAGCACGTTGACATCCATGGAGCGGGTGTCCCGGCCGTCGATGGAGATGCTCCCCGAGGTGGGCTCGATCAGACGGTTGATCATCTTGAGAGAGGTCGTCTTGCCGCAGCCCGAGGGGCCGACCAGGACGACGATCTCCCCGGAGGCGATCGTGAGCGAGAGGTCGCCCACCGCCACCACATCGGCGTAGCGCCGGCCCACGTGGTCGAAGGTGATCACGTCGCGGCCACCGCCACGCCGCCTCGGCCGCGCGCCAGCCCCCGCTGCAGGCCACCCAGGACCAGGTCGGCGGCGATGCCGATGAGGGCGACCGGTATGACACCGGCGAGGACGCGGTCCAGCCCCCCGGTGCTGCGTCCCACCGCGGCGATGATCGGCTGGCCGAGGTCGTTGGCGCCGACGGTGGCGCCGACGGTGGCGATGGCGACGATCATCACGGTCGCCTGGCGAAGCCCGGCCAGGATGACCGGCGACGCCAGCGGCAGCTCGACGCGGAGGAGCACCTGGAGCGGGCTCATCCCCATGCCGCGAGCGGCCTCGGTGACCGCCGGGCTGACCGAGGCGATGCCGGCCCGGGTGTTCCGCGTGACCGGCAGCAGCGCATACAGGATCAAGCCGACCACCACCGGGGGGCTGCCCAGCCCGACCCAGATCGAGAGCAGGCCAAAGAGGGCGAAGCTGGGGACGGTGAGGATGGTGCTGGTGACGGCGAGGACCACGGCGGCGAAGCGCGCCCACCTGGAGGCGGCGATGCCCAGGGCGAGGCCCGAGACGCCGGCGACGGCCATCGCCAGGACCACGATGACCACATGGGTCTCCACCTGGGGGCCCAGGGTGTCCCAATTGCCCAGGATGTAGCGAAGGGTGCTCACCCGGACAAAATCCTTCCTGCGGCGGCCGGCGCTTCGGCTGGGAACCCGCCAGCTCCCGCGACCATCCTAGACAACCGAGGCCGGCAGCCGGCCGAGAGTGCGGTCAGACCTCGCTCGGGCTGACCACCAGCAGGCGGACGGTGCTGGTGGCCAGCTCGCGCGGGTCGCTGGTACCGCGCATGGTGACCGCCCACTGCTGGACGCGCCGCCCCGCGTGGCGGGGCACGGCCTCGGCCACGATCCGTTCACCGGCGCGGGCGGCACGCAGGAAGCTGGTGTGGTTCTCGAGCCCGACCACGGTCTGGTCGCCATGCCGCTCCCGGACCGCCATCGCGGCACCCAGGGAGGCGAGCGTCTCCGCGATCGCCGCGTAGACACCGCCGTGCACCAGTCCAAAGGGCTGGAGGTGCTTCTCCTCCACCACCAGCGAGCCGGCAGCCCGCTGCGAGCTCAGCTCATCCAGCTGGAGTCCGATCAGCGACACGAAGCCGCCTGCACCGGGGCCGTCCTGAGTGCGATTCTCGGCCTCGTCGAGGCCATGGCGAGGGTCAGCCAACCGCGGCTCCGCTCCTCCGGGCCGGTCCCGGCTGCATCTCCTCGCCGTAGCACTGCGCGAACGAGCGCAGCGATGGCTGGATGGGCTCGTCGAGGAGGCGCCGGCCCTCGAGGGATTCAGCGGTCTTGAGGCCGTGACCGGTGATGTAGGCGACCACCACCTCATCACCCCGCCAGCGCCCGGCGGCGGCGAGGCGGCGGAGCACCCCGACCGTGACGCCGCCGGCGGTCTCCGCAAAGATTCCCTCGCTGCGGGCCAGCAGCTCCACCGAGTCGAGGATCTCCTCGTCGGTCACGCTGGCGACCACCCCCCCGGAGCGCCGGGCGGTGAGGATGACATCCTCCCCGTCCGACGGGCTGCCGATCGCCAGCGAGCGGGCCACGGTGTCGGGGCGGCGCACCGGGGTCACCGCGCTGCCGGCGGCGAAGGCGTCGGCGACCGGGGCGCAGCCCGCCGCCTGGGCGCCGGTGAGCCGGGTGCGGGCCGGCCCCTCGACCAACCCCAGGTCAACCAGCTCTCGGATCGCCTTGGCGGCCTTGACGAACTGCGAACCCGAGGCGATCGGGATGACCAGCTCATCCGGGAGGCGCCAGCCGAGCTGCTCCACGGTCTCGTAGGTCAGCGTCTTGCTGCCCTCGCTGTAGAAGGGACGCACGTTGATGTTGCAGAAAGCCCAGGGCACCTCGTCGACCAGCTCGCTGCCCAGGCGGTTGCAGTCATCGTAGGTGCCCTCCACCCGGACCAGGGTGGGCCGGAAGACGGCGCTGG
>Ga0187771_10004082_pt1 | contig 10266 bp, 8 predicted proteins | sample 0116_SJ02_MP15_1_FD_133139 | JGI IMG/M metagenome (GOLD analysis project Ga0187771, IMG submission 133139) | Tropical peat soil microbial communities from peatlands in Department of Meta, Colombia - 0116_SJ02_MP15_10_MG | ecosystem: Environmental > Terrestrial > Soil > Wetlands > Peat | place... | reverse complement strand
TCAGGGTGCTCCTGTAGAAACTTTTCAATTGCCGCCTGAGAGGCGCCGCTATAGGTCTGCGCAAGGTCAAAAGGCGTCCTGGCCAGTCCTACGCCCAACTGGGCCGCCGACTTTGGAATGGTGTTAGTCAGCCAATCGAACACTCACAGCGCTGTGCACAGTGGAGGACAAGATCCAGGAGACACTTCTTGCGTCTAATGTGAAGGTGGTAGAGGAGTAATGGCGTGCAATGGGTGGTTTCCCGATTCACTTCACCGGTCACCCTAACAGCAGGGGGGTGCTCTCCAAATCGGGAGCTGAGATGATACCCTTCGGACCGTATCCAGTTAAGCTTGGGATTTTTCGAAAAAGTTTCGAGGAATTTATCCGCCTGCGGGCGTCGGCAGGCCAAGTTGCACGCCTTGTTCTATGAGACCCGGTTAAGGCGATTACCGCGGATGTGTGCGGCCGTTCCTTCTCGGCCTAGGCAATCAGCTTAGCAAATAAGACACTGGACGAAAGTCTAGAAAAATTTGCTAAAAGACGTTTGGATGAGCCTTACCCCTATATGGTCCTGGATGCTCGCTATGAAACGGCTTCACCCTTCCCAAACCTTAACAAAGACAAATCCAATCAGATGATTATTAACAACTATATTTCGGAATTGATCTGTAACATAAACCTGCGTCCTACGGAATTGCGGAATTTTGAAGATAGCAGCCTCTCTGAGCATGTCAGGAAAAAATGCAAATTTGAGAACTCGCATAATGCGTCCGCTGCTCTCAAACCTTTCAATTTCTGAGTTGGATTCATCAAGCGCATCTATAAATGTGGTTACATTAAAAGCGAAATATTCCCCTTCACCGCATGATAGAGGTAAGGTTTCTCCATTTTCCTGGAGGATGCTTCTCAAAACATTTACAGCTCTCAGACTAATACTGGAACGCCTGGAAGGAAAAGGCTGGGGAAATCTCCAGGGGGGAGGTTTCTGTTGAATTTCTTGTCTCGTAATACCTCAACAACAGGTTGGGGCCAAGATGGCAAAATACTCCTCCCATCAAATCGGTCGAAAATAGCCCAGTCCTCTTTGGAGGCGAATACCAGGTTTTGATATCGGTTACAATCAGGGGTAAGCTTAAAAACGTTCACATATTCTCCTTATAAGGGAATTTATTTTCAGATAGCTCACTTTTTATTTTTCTAAGGGTCTCTAAAACTTCCTCACGACTTGTTGCCTCGCCCAGCCTCTCATTAACTTCCAGATGGTATTTGTTGGTGTTCAGTCCGCGATGACATGCGCCTTTCCCCGCTCCTTTTACACGTGGTAACCAAGTTCCATTATCGGCGGAACGCAAGGGGATGTCAAATTTCCGCAAAATAGCTCGGGCAGGCTCAGCTCTTTTGTCTAAGGCGGCAACCAAGTGATGAGCCTCATGACCTGGTGGCCGGGGATATCCGGCAGCTTCAAGGCTTTTAGCCATTCTTCGATAAGGCTTGGGCACTGATTCTGAAATGGCAGTCTCGGCTTCCCTAACATCTTCCCCCTCGGATGCGGGTGAGCCTTCAGAGCTTTTCTCTCCCCTTTGAGGTTGCTCGGGTTCAACTGGTTCTTTGCCCACTTTATCAGTTTCAGGGGAACCATCAGCTACACTTTTTGTCTCCTGTGGGCCGGCGTCCTCAGCGCTCTTGAACAGCCGCCCCTGCCGCTGCTGTTGCCGCATAATCTCGATCTGTTCGTCGGTTGCAATGATCCGGTCCATTACTTCGCGCACCTCGGGGGACACCTCAATCGGGGTCCCGGCCACTTGAGAGAGCCCCAGCATCTGCCGTCCCCTGCCGGCCACTCGTTCATAGATGCGTTTGAGCCACATCCGGAAAGCATCAAAAACCGGTTGCAAACCCGATGAAGGCGCCCGCCCCTCCATGAAATAAGCCTCGCCATGCCGGGCAAAAAGCTCGTGCAGCGGAGTCATAAGCGCCATACGAACCGCGCTGTCACCCATATCCAGCCCTAAATCTCCGGCAAACTGGCCAAAGAACTTCGGACCGGACTCAACGTCCTGCCCAAGATACTGTGCGGCCCTGCGGTAGGTGTCTACACGCGCCTGCGCTTTGGGATCGTCGGGATTTGCCCGCAGCGCCGCCTCCGCATCTTTTTTTGCCCTCAAAAACTGGCTGTGCATCTCGTCGGCACGAGACGCCCACCAGTCTTTGAGTATGTTTAGATTATTTGCCGCGCGCTCTGAGAAAGCGGAATCATGAATCAGTTCTTCCAGCCAGATATGCACCGCCTCATGAAGAAGCTCGACCTGTCTTTCAAGGCGAACAAGTTGATTATATGCGGCCCGGTTCCGTATCCCTCAGAGGGAAGAACAAGCGACGCCCGGCTGCCCATCTTACGTAAACGATCGCGCTGCTCATAATAGGCCTGATCCAGTTCAGGTTTGACTTCCTCATCGCCCGGGAGTATGTTTTCGTCCATGGAGGAGGTGTCCGGGGTAACGTCCCCGCTTCGAAAAGCGGGGCTCGGGTAAGCCGGGGAGCCGCTGGCGCCTAGGCCCTTCTCCTGATTCTCTCTTAGTTTTTCCCTTTCAACCCAACTCTTTACCGCCTTTTCAGAATCTTCGAAGAAGGTCTTGATAACCAAACGTTCACCTTTTTTCCCCACGGCGTGCTCGGCTACTACAACCGTTCCCCTCCCATTATGAAATGAAATAAATGCAATGGGCGTTCCGCCATAACTCACTCTTCTCGGATCTCCGGGCAATACCTCCTGAGCATTAGCCATTACGTCAAAGAGATCATGCCAGCGATCAGCCGTCATATTGGGGTGGTCGGTGTTTACATGCTTGACTATATCTGAGGGCAAAACGACATTTGATCCGCCGATCTCTTTTCCTATCTCGTTGCGAATCTTTGTTGCTATGGCCTCAGCAATCGGTCCGTAATCGAAGTAGGATTTCTTTGCTTGTGGGTTTTTGAGCACATCGCGAACAAACTCAACCGGGTCGGTCTTGGGACTGCGATATAAAGCCGCCGCCTGATTCAGTACATCTCCCGCCCCCTGCTCGCCTTCCCCCCTTACCACCCACCGGCTCTTCCGGTAAGCCTCCCATGCGTTCTCGAAGGTCCCCTCACTATATTCCGCCCTGGTCGCTTCCTGAGCGGCCACGATTCGCGCGTAGGCATCGGAGGTCTTAGGATCGTATCCGGCACTTATAAGCTGCGGATACAAATCGTTATAGACCCGCCGCATCGGCTCATCTTCAGCCAAGCCCTGCCGGTAATTCTCCGAAAACTTCCGCGCCGCCTCCGCAAATTCCCGTGTCCGCGCGAGCATGGCCGGCACGTCCAGAGCTTCCCGCAGAGTCATTCCATCCGGCCGTACACGCACATCTGGAAGCAGCTCGTTAAAAGCATCGGTCCCCGCAAGCCTCGATACAAAATCCGCGCTCGGGATAACAATATCGCCTTTTGTCGCAGTCGCCTCCCGGAGCTGCTGGTCGCGGTCAGGCAGCCATCCCAAAAGCCGATCGTGTCGAGGATCGAGTCTCAGCGGATCATACACGCCGGCTTTCTGATAAAGCGTCATGACCGGGTCGATGCCCACCATCATGTTCTCGATGGACGTCCCCTTCGTCCGATCCCGCATAAAATCGATAAAGGTTTTAAGGCTCCGACTTCTGGTCTTGCTTTCACTCACACCGTTGGCCAGGTCTCTCAGGGCCTGTGCGTCGATATGAGCATGCCTGGCCCGTAGGCTGTCGCCAATAAATCGCATCCCGGCCCCCGGAATTTCCAGGAGCGGGAAAAGCTCTGCCCCTTCGATCATCGCGTCTATTAGCTGCTCTTTGAATTGTTCCTGCTGTGCGGGATCGGTCAGAATCGTGTTAAGATTCGGGGTGACGAACCTCGCCGCCTGCTCGCCGGCCATGTTCGCCACGGTCATCATGCCGTTTATGGCGGCGCCCGAAAGTCCGGATTTGGCGATAGCGCCGGCAAGATTGCCAAGCGCAGCAGTTATGGTCGGACGTTCTACCGCGTCCTCAAGTGTTCGGGTAACGAGCGCCGCAATCCCTGCCTGCGTAGTTTCAGTGACATGCTCGCCCCCCGCCCTCGCTAGAAAAAAAGTGATCGCGCCCGCCGTTGCAGCCCCCAGATATTTGGCAGGTTCGCTCAAAGGCTGCCCGGCATTGTCCTTTGCCTTATCGAGCGCCGCATAGGTGTTGGCAGCCGAAGACCTCGCAAAATCAGCCCCCATGCCCCACATAAAACCGCCAATAAATCCGGGAATCGCCCCAACTCCACCTACAGCCGAACCTGCCGCTCCACCGGCAACGCCGAATACGGTCGCGCGCTCCGCGCTTTTCTCAAGACCGCGTCCAAAGCCCGTAGCCCGTTGCAAATACCCCCAGCCGCCCGGATACTGCGGAAGAGCCGCAAGCTGGCCCTGTATCTCGGCTTCCCGTTTTTCATCTTCGGGATAAGGAGCATGCAGCATCTTGCGGGTGTTGATCCAGCCGATTTCATCCTCTAAAAGCGCCCGGCTGTTGCCGGATTCAAGGCTCTCTGCAAGCTTCGAGACCGCCTCCAGCTTATCGAAATCATCCAGCGCCATCCTCACCGCAAGAGGATTATCCGCAGCAAGGTTTTGAAGCGCAGGATTTTGCGCCGTTATTTCCCTGTTCTTCCGGATCTGCAATTGCTGCTCAAAACTTGGCAGGTCCGCTTCGACAACCGGCTGCGGCACCCCCAGCTCATCGGCCACCGCTTTCGCCCTAGCCGCAATGTCCGGATTTGCCCCCTGCGCCTGAAGCATGTTCGCTGTCGCGTCATTTTGCCGCAGATCGTGTATGGCTCTAAAAAGTTCGCCGCCCTGGGAAGAAGGCGGCAGACAATCGTTCAACGAAGAAAGAGCATCATAGAGTTCGCCCATCAAGAGTTCCTCTTAAATTAAAAATGCCTTGGCAGACCGCTCCTTTGAAATTACGGAAGAAGATATTGTTGCAAGCGCTCTCCTGTAGACATCTCCGAAGCAGGTCCTGGAGACTGCGAAGATGTCGCCTGCGGTCCCGCCGTCCTACTCACGGGAATAAGCCTCAATGAGTTCTGCCGGATTAGGGCATCGATTCTGCGAAGCACCTCCTTATCTCCCGGGTGCAGCCTAGTGGCGAAATAGAGCTGATCCAGCTCGCCCGGAAACGGATCGCGTCCGTAAGCTTTCTTAAAATCATCGGTATATCCAGGTACCTGTTCTTGAGGCATCTTTGCCCGCGTCTGCTGCCCGGGTGTAAGTTGATAGACTGGGACCTCCTCTTCCCCCCAATATTTCCCCGGTACTTTAACTTTCCGGATCAGATCGTTTGCCATCTCTCTAAGCTCGATGTTTCTGGGACTCCGCTTATTTGCCTCTTCAAATTCATTGAGTCCCTCGGCAAATCTGCTCACAAACTGCTTGTAATCTCCTGATTGCTCGTTGGAAGGTTTGAAAGGATCATATATTCCGTATGCCTCGACTAAATCCTGCACCGAACCCAGCGCATTTTTGAGCGTCCAGTTATGCGCCTCCTCGGCGGCCCGATGAACTAGAATCCCTTGCCGCATTTCAAACAGCTTATTTAAGCCCGATAGCGGCACATTCTTATATTCGTCCATGAGGTTTCGCTTAAGAAAGGTATCCTGATCAGTTCGCGCCTCACCGGCTAATTCATAAAATCTCGCAATCGTTTTTTCATTGATGGGAGTAGCCTGCTCGCCAGCCTTTTTCGCCATCGCTTCATTAAAAGAAATGACAACCTTCGGATTAGCGTCCCGGACCCGGTTGTATATTTCCTGGTTACCCGGCACAGAAAGAACTGCCTGCAAATCCCTAGGTCCATTTGGATCGGCATAAATCCGCCACAGAGCGTTCTCATCCGCCTGCGCGACCCTTTTCAGTGTAGCAACCTGAGCGTTCACCGTCGAATGCAGCATCCCCAGCGCCTGAGCCTGCGCTACAGGATTGTCGGCATACCTTGCGATTACCGCCTTCTCCCACTCCGGAAGCGCCGCTTCGAGGTCCTCAACCCTCCATTGACCGCGCGGAGGCACGGCAGGCCTGATAAAATCGCCGCTTTGCTGCGGCACCGTCTGACCGCTTAGATCGGCAGTCATCTGCGAGGAAGCCGGGACCTGAACAGAACCGGACGTCCTGAAACTTGTCCCGGATTCAATCTTTACTATTTCTCTTCCCAAAGCCTCTGTCGGAATCTGAGTGATCGGAGTATCCGGGCTGATTCTCAGCGCGCCGGCAACCGTTTTGGCATACCATTGAGGATCATTCTTGTCACTCGCCGGAGCATATTTATTGATGAGTTGCGAAAGAGTGTATTCCGGATGGTCGCGCTTGTCGATCTCGATTTGTCGAAGTTCAGCCTGCCAGCCGGCTTCAGGGGATTCAAATTTTGCCCAGTATCCGCCCCCGGCCTTCGGTTCACCCTGAACGGCCCCGGGTTGATTTGCCCACATCAGATTACCGGGATTATTATGCACCGTGGCGATTCTGGCAGAAGGACTGATTTGCACCTCGCCGGGTGGCAGCATCTGAAAACTGCCGCTTCCCACCAGCCCATTTACAAAGTTCCGCGCATCCCATATCTGTAGCGGATTCTTCAGGTGAGATGCGATCTCAAGCTGCGCCGTGCCGGATATGTCCCCCAGCTTTATTCCAGCCTGGAAGATGATGTTTGCCGCTGCGGGGTCCGTCAGTGCATGCCTCGCTATAACATCGGCATAAAGCTTATCCACTGCCTTCTGCGCACGCTCATGAAATACTTCCGCGCTTTGTCCGGTGGCCAGACCGTAGCGCTGCGCTTCATCCAGCATGGCTTTTCGCGCGCCTTCAAAAATCACCGCGTCATTGTACTTATCCGCCGCCTGATTGATGTAGCGCTGCACCGTCGCATCACTTGTCTGAGCCTCCCAGACCTTGTTTTGCTGGTCGGCATACCTGGACATGCCGTCCAACTCTCTCCAAACACGCTGCCTGGAAAACTGGTCAAACAAGCGCTGCTGGGCAGGATTGGTCAAAGCGTCGCGGTATTGCCGCTGAAGGTCCTGCATTCGCTCCTGGTAGGCGGGATACTGATCGACGGCGTCCCTGCCCTGCAAGGCATAATATTTTTGATACTGGTCCCGGAAAGCGTTCTCGAACTGATTCAGATGGTCATTTGCGGCTGTCTCGTTGAAAAATTGCCGGCGCAGCAAAACAGACTGGGCTGTCTGTTCCCCGGCCCTCTCCATCGTCTGGCCAAGCCCCTGAACTGCCTGCCCTACCTGCGCGCCAAAATCGGCAGGACTGGCCTGTATCTGAAACGCCCGCAGCTCCTCGGGCCTCGACCCCGGTTGCCCCGCCCCCGGCAGCACCGTCTGCACGAACATGTGGTCAGGTATCTGAATAGCCATACTCTACCCCATCAATCCTTCCGGTCCTGCCGGATTGGATGAAGACCCAAAAACACCCTGCAAATTGTATTGCAGCCACCGGTTGCTTACAGACGACGCGCCCCCAAGCAGACTCGACCCCATCCCAAAATAGCCCGCCGTCGTATCCCAGCCGGCCTGCGCGCTATAGAGTCCCGCTTGCGCCTGGTAACTTTCTGCGCCGATAAGGGCATTTCGACTCGCCATCTGAGAGTTGTACCTGATGGTCAACTCATCCAGCGCGCCCATCTCAGCTGTGCTCGCGCGCACGTCGAGCGCCGATCCCGTATTGGGCGCTACGCCGCTTGCGGCCTGCTGAGCCAGTATGCCGCCCATTTTCTGCCCGGTCTGCAGCTGCTGGTTTTGCTGCGCCACCTGGCCCTGCTCAATTGCAAGCTGCGCATTTTGCCGCTCGATGGCGGCATTATTGGTCGCGACCTGAGCCATATAATTAGCGCTCGCCGCCTGCGCCTGGCCCGATTCTACCGCCCCGACAGCCGATACTCCCGACCCAAGAGCCATGGCGCCGAGTGCAACAGCCCCTAAACCCATCTCAAACTCTCCTCATCTCGAACCGATAAAACGGCATATTGTACGGCCCAAAAGGGACAGGGCTTCGGTCCACCTCGAACCCCACCCACTTCAGCCACTTGACGGCCGGCTGCCGAACATCTATCCAGCCTGCCAGCAACGGGAAAATATCCAGCATTCGGGCTAAATATGGTTTGGTGAGTCTTGCTAAAGAAGGTCCGTGACCGCGTAGATCGTCTGTCCCCAAAAGCCATGGACAACCCATGCCGGCCAGGGCATCCAGGAGCGTTACGCCAAACATGCAAACAGGCTTGCCTCCGGCACTCAGCCCGGCATGCAAGTCCGAAGTATCTTCAGGGTCTCCGGAACCGGGGCTGAGTGCCGGAGGCATTTCCATCGCCGTCCATGCCGCAATGGAAGCTTCCAGGGACTGCTCCAGCGCCTCCCTCGGTCCCAGCCCGCATGCCGCGCATTCCTCCACGTCCGCCTTCCGCAGATGGCCGGCCAGGTAATCGATATGGTCTTTATGAGCAGGGATTATGAGCCCCTTCACCCCTTTTCACCCCGGTTTTCAACAGCCATTTTTACGAATATCTCCGGGTCGATACGATTGATCTGGCCTGTCAGAAAATTGCCAACGTCGCGCCTTCCTTCATTAAAGGCCATGATGAGGGGATCGGTCGAAAAGGAGGAATGATACACTCCGCAGCGGGTGAGCAGGTCCCACATCCACATGCGGCCCGCGGGCTCGCACAGAAATTTTCGGAGCGCTGCCTTCGATTGCAACTCGCGGGTCTTTAGCTTTTCACGCCGTGATTTGACCTGATCGGAATCGCCGCAATCATAAGGTTCCCGCTTCTTTTCGTCCGTCATCCCAACTGCCCTCCGCCGATATTTCCGAGCATCTTTTGCAGCGCGTTCTGCCCTCCGCCCACATCCGTCTCGCTAAGCGTCTTCGCGCCCTGCACCCCCGCCATGGCCATTTGCGCCTGTTGAGCAGCCTGCATCTGCTGGAGACGCAGCTTCCTCACCCTATCGCGCTCTTCCTTGGCCACAAGCAGCTTCTGCGTCACGGTAAGCAGGTCCGCGTACTCCCTCACCGCTTCGTCGAAATTGACGTTGTCCAACGCCTCGGGCTTCGCCGCAGCGAGGTTTCCCACAAACGCCACAAGCCGCTCGATGCCGGTCGTGCCTGTAGACTTCTGGGCATCAGCCAGCGCGGAGATTATCTCCACCTCGAACGGCTTTCCCCGCATCTTAGGAGACGAAGGCGGAAGCGCTCCGGCCAACGCCCCATTCCTGACCCCCTTTACCCGGCTCATGATTGCGAATACGCGTTCGATAAAAGGATTTATCAGCTCGAACTGAGACCTCTCCAAAAACGGCCCCAGCATCAGCATCTTTTCCTGCTTGCGCTCGATGATCTCGGTTGCGGTCCTGACCGTGTCGAGTTGGGAAATCATGAGCCACAGGTCCGCGAAAAACGCGCGGTTTATGCGCTCTTCGCACTTGGCGATCTTTTCCTCGGCGCCCCTGATGTCCGGAGGGACCTGGTAGGCAGGCTTAAAGCCGCTTCCCTGAAGGCTTGCCACGTAAGTGACGCCGCCCGGCAGCAAACTTGCAGGCTCGTTTTTCATCGAAACATCGGCCACCATGGGAGGATTCAGCACTTTATCAATTGCCTGGGCAACACGTCGCTCCAGCTGCTGGAGCATCTTCGAGGAGGCCAGCGCGTCCATGCCGGGGCTTCTTCCGTAAGAATCGTTTCCGACCGTATGCCACCTGCACGCGATAAACGGGCATTCGTGATAGCCTTTGAGTTCGAGTATCAGGTTCTGACTTTGCCCCCACTCCCAGATGACGGACCGAAACTTTCGGCCTCTAAGCCCCGGCATCTGCGGCGCGCGGTCGTCGTTGGGTTCGATCGCATGGGCCACGTTCACTTCTTTATCGAGCTGGCCGGACTTATAGAGCGACTCGACCTGGGGACTCCAGTTCGCACGGGGAAACCTCTCGCTTACCTGACCCACCGTCAGCACGTATTCGCGATAAAGCGTGTCGATTTCGTTCTGACCCGAGGACGCCAGATAATACTCGCCCGCGGTCAGAGGTTGACACCGGATCATGTCAGCGGGGTCCTCGTCGACCAGCATCACCCCGGTCCCAAAGCACCCCAGTTCCTCATAGAGCACGTGGAGCGCATTGTAAGCGTTGCTCTGACTGAGCACTTTCAGAATTGCCTTCGTTACTTCGTCGAGCCAGAGCTTCACCTCCAGGTCGTCAGAGACTTCCATG
>Ga0187771_10004081_pt1 | contig 10266 bp, 9 predicted proteins | sample 0116_SJ02_MP15_1_FD_133139 | JGI IMG/M metagenome (GOLD analysis project Ga0187771, IMG submission 133139) | Tropical peat soil microbial communities from peatlands in Department of Meta, Colombia - 0116_SJ02_MP15_10_MG | ecosystem: Environmental > Terrestrial > Soil > Wetlands > Peat | place... | reverse complement strand
GCGCGCTTCTCGATGGAAGATATCCTCAACGAGGAGCTCAGGCTGGATCGCGGACAACGGCGAGCGCCGTCGCGCCGGCCGTGGACGCGACCGATAATCACGTTTCATAATAGTCGGTAGTCGGCGGACGCACTGCATGCGGATTCCCGCCCGGGGGGCGATGACCAAGCGGGGCATAATCGACGAGTTGCTGGTCCGAAAGAGCAATTTTTCGGTGCGCGAGTCGGAGGCGATCGTAAACATTATGTTCGACGCGATCGCCGAAGCGCTTTCGCGCGGTGAGCGCATCGAGATTCGCGGGTTCGGAAGCTTCGGAGTCAAAAGTCGCCGCGCCCGTCAGGGGCGTAATCCGAAAACCGGCGAGACGGTCGCGGTCGAAGCCAAGCGTGTCCCGTTCTTTCGCGTCGGCAAGGAACTGAGAAGCAAGGTTGATGAAGCGCGCGAGCCGGCGCCGCGATAACAAATCGGACGCGACCACCCTCCTGCGGCTGTGGGCTCCCTGGCGTTACCCTTATATTCGCGCCGCCGGTCCTCCCCCTGCTGGCTGCATCTTCTGCTTCGGCGACATCGGCGCCGCCGAGCGCCGCAAGCGCCTGGTCATCCATCGAGACAACGACGCCGTGATCATGCTCAACCGCTTTCCCTACAACAACGGCCACATCATGATCGCACCGCGCCGCCATGTTGCCACGCCGGAACTGCTGAGTCGCGCGGAGCGGTCCGCAGTTGCCGATCTCATCGCAGCTTCCGTTGGACTATTGCGAAAGGCGCTGAATCCTTCGGGGATGAATGTCGGCGCGAACCTCGGACGCAGCGCGGGAGCGGGAATCGCCGAGCATATGCACTGGCATATCGTGCCGCGATGGGACGGCGATACGAACTTCATCACCGTGCTCGATTCCACCCGCGTCATCTCCCAGCATCTTAACGCTTCGTTCAAAGTGCTGAACGAGCTTTTCAAGACGATAGAGGCTCACATATCCTAGAATTTGCGGCAGGCGACACATCAATGGATCAAAGCCTTCTCAAATTGAAAACCATCGGCGATCTCAGGCGTGCCGGCTACAAATGCAAGCCGGTCCGGATGGAGATGCGGGACAATCTGCTTGCACGATTGCGCCGCGGTGATCGCGCGATGCCGGGAATCGTTGGATATGACGATACCGTAGTGCCGGAAATCGAAAACGGGATTCTCGCCGGCCATCACATGGTTTTTCTCGGCGAGCGCGGACAGGCCAAGTCGCGACTCATTCGTTCGCTCGCGCTTTTGCTCGACGAAGCGGCGCCGATGCCGAAGGGATGCGAGATCAACGACGATCCGTTCGCGCCGATATGCCGTCGATGCAAGCGGGTGCTCGCGGAGAAGGGCGACGAGGCTGAGATTGAATGGATCAGCCGCGACCATCGCTACGGCGAGAAACTCGCCACGCCCGACGTTTCGGTCGCAGACCTAATCGGCGAGATCGATCCGATCAAGGTGGCCGAGGGACGCTACCTTGCCGACGAGGAAACCATTCACTACGGACTCATCCCGCGCACCAATCGCGGGATCTTCGCCATCAATGAGCTTCCCGATCTGACCGAGAAGGTTCAGGTGGGGTTATTCAACCTGATGGAGGAAAAGGACGTCCAGATAAAGGGATACAAGATCAGATTGCCGCTCGATATCGTATTCGTCGCGAGCGCAAATCCCGAAGATTACACTTCGCGCGGCAGGATCATCACGCCGCTCAAGGATCGCTTCGACGTGCAGATTCGCACGCACTACCCGAAGACGCTCGAGCAGGAAATCGCGATCATGGAGCAGGAGGCGAACTATCCGCCCGAGTCGGATATGGCCCTGCGGATACCGCCGTTCATGAAAGAGATCGTCGCGCAGATTACGTTCGAGGCGCGCGCGTCGAACGAGATCAATCAGACCTCGGGAGTGTCGGTGCGCGTTTCGATCAACAATTTCGAATCGGTACTCTCCAACGCAGAAAAGCGTTCCGTACTCAACGGCGAGAACGAGATCGTGCCGCGCCTGTCGGATTTGCATTCGCTGTACGCTTCGACGGCCGGGAAGATCGAACTTGAGTACGTAGGCGAGGACAAGAAGGAAGGGGATCTGATCGAACGCCTGGTGAACCGCGCCGTCCTCAAGACATTCGACAAGTATTTCAAGCTCGACGACGCGGCGCTGAAGAAAGTTGCCGCGTATTTCGAGCAGGGATGGGGCGTCGAGGTTTCCGATGTCTCGCCGAGCTCCGAGTACACCGAGCCGATTCGCGAGATCGAGGGGCTGCGCGACTCGATTCAGCATCTCGGACCGTTCGAGACGCCGGGTCTGATGGCGGCCGCAAGCGAATTGATTTTCGAGGGACTGCACCTGCATCAGAAGCTGAACAAGGATCGCGAAGGCGGGCGATTTTCGTATCACGCATAGCCAGCCAAAGACGCCTGATGGCAATCATCCGATATACGCTGTGGGACGGCAGCCAGCAGCTTAGGCTCGACGCCGACAAGGTGTTCGAAAAGCTGGCCGAGTACATGTCCTACACCGACGATGCGCGCCAGGCGCTCGATTGGATGATGCGCCAGGGCGTGGATTTCGAGGGTACCCGCGTGATGGGGCTCGACGAGTTCGTCGAGCAGCTTCGCCAGGAGATGCGCCAGAAATATCGCGATTTCAACCTGCGCGAATCGCTGTCCGAGATGGAGCAAAAGCTCCAGGATATCCTCGAGCGCGAGCGCACGAAGCTTGATTCGCTTAAGGGCAAAAAGCCCGGAATCGACGAGAAGCGACGCGAACTTGATCGCCTCCCTCGCAGGTTGTCCGAAGCAATCCGCAAGCTGGAAAGTTACGAATTCGAGGACGCAGAAGCGAAGGCTGATTTCGACGAATTGCTCGAGGAATACGAGAACATCCGCGATCTCGAGAATTTCCGCGATCGCAACCAGCATTTATTCCATGGCCCCAAGAGCCTCAACTACGAGGAATCGCTTGAGCTGATGCATGAGATGGAGCAGATGCGTCAGCTCGAGCAGGACCTGATGTCGGGAAATTTCGAAAACATATCGCTCGAAGACCTGCAGCAGATTCTTGGACAGCAGGCGTCGCGCGACTTTCAGAATCTCAAGCAGATGATGGTGCTGCTCAAGGAATCCGGCTACCTGATGCCGAAGGGCGACCATTTTCAACTCTCTCCAAAGGGCGTACGCCGCATCGGGCAGCTCGCGCTGCGCGATATTTTCCAGAACCTGCTCAAGGATCGCGGCGGCTCGCACCAGATGGATCATCGCGGGATCGGCGAGATGCGACCGGAGCAAACCCGCACCTACGCGTTCGGCGATCCGCTCAATCTGAACCTGGTTGCCACGCTCAAGAAGGCGCTGGCGCGAAAGCCCGGCGTCCCGCTCAATCTTGCTCCCGATGATTTCCAGATTTACGAATCGGATTTCGCGAGCACCTCGTCGACGGTTCTGTGTCTCGATATGTCGTGGTCGATGAGCTGGGAAGGGCGGTTTGCGGCGGCGAAGAAAGTCGCGATGGCGATGGAGACGCTGATTCGCTCGAAGTTCCCGCGCGATTATTTCTCCATCGTTGGATTCTTCACGCGCGCGGTCGAGCTGAAGCTCAAGGATCTCCCTGAAGCTTCGTGGAACATGGGCGATCCGTTTACGAATCTTCAAGATGGTTTGCGGCTCGCGACGGATCTGCTTTCTCGCCATCCCTCGCGCAATCAGCACATCATCGTGATTACCGACGGACAGCCGACTGCGTACTTCCTGAACAAGCGGCTCTACTGCGAGTGGCCGCTGTCATTCGGCGGCATCAGCATGCGTGCCGCTCAGGAAACGCTTAAGGAAGTCGAGCGCGTGACGCGCAAGGGAATTACGATCAACACCTTTATGCTTGACGATTCGCCGAGCCTGCGCGCGTTCGTCGAGAAGATGACGCTGATTAATCGCGGCCGCGCGCTATACACCCGCCCCGACCATCTCGGCGAATACATGCTCGTCGACTACCTCGCCCGCAAGAAAAAGAAAATTTAACGCCCGCGAGCTGCGGAAAGATTAACCGACATGGCGTGCGGGGTTTCGGGTTCCTGCGGGAAGGTCCACACGCCGCCGATATCCCGAATTACGATTCGGTTTTCCTCCGCGCCCGCGGCGGCCTCGAGTCGGCGTATCGGCTCATCCATCGGTTCGTTCGACAATTTGAAGGTTCCCCAATGGATCGGGACGATGTACTTCGCGTCGGTCTGGCGGAACATCCGCCACACCTCTTCCGGGTTTGCGTGATTCCAGATCCACGGATCGTATGCGCCGATCGAGAAGGCCGCGATGTCGGGAGGCGTCGTCGCGAGCGTGCCGAAAAGATCGGTGTAGGCGCTGTCGCACGCAACGAGCATCCGGCGTCCGTTTTTCTCCAGTACGTAGCTGTTAAACCCGTAACTGCCGCCGAACGGCGGCCATCGCTTGCCCCAATGCCGGGCGCCCATTGCAGTGATCTTCAGACCGGCGATTTCCGTAGCCTGGCCCCACCGGAGCTCGCGGATATCGGAGTATCCGAGTGGACCGACCAGTTTCGCACATCCTGAACAGGCCACCACTACAGCGTTTTTCGGCAGCACGCGCAGCGACGGGACGTCGAGATGATCCATATGGGCGTGCGTGATCAGTATGACATTGATCGAGCTCAGGTCATCGGGGCCGAGCGGTGCTGGAACGATTCGCCGGGGTCCGATCGTGAAAAGCGGCTCGATCGAAAATCCCACGCGGTCGAAAAGTGACGGATCGCTAAGCACGCGAACGCCGAAGAAATCGATCAGCATCGTCGCATGTCCGAGATTCGCGATCGTGAGCTTTTCGTCGGACCAGGAATTCGGCTGCAGGATGGAAGAACGCATGCCGTTGCGCTCGGCTGCGACGGTTCGATCGGCGATGTAATCCGTCATCGTCGGAATTCCCGGCGCCAAACTCGCGACCGCAAGGAATGCGGCGAAGTACATCCGCCATCGAGCGCCATGCGCGCGCATGCAATCATTCCACGGTCGGGAAACAGGGCAGCTCCTTCACGAGCGTATAATTATAGATCCTGCCGTCCCACTGAAAAGTGCCGACTTGAGGCGCAAAGTCTTCAGCGACACTGATCATCTTTTCGGCGTCCTGCTGATCCTCGGCGACGTTCACCGCGTAAACCAGGTATCGCGGTTTACCGGCTGGAACTCCGGCTTCCAACGGCGGATTGAAATGCAAACCGAACAGCTTGCGCTGCGAATGCCATCCGTCCGGCGAGCTTCCCCGCGCGCGGTAGACTGCCCATACGGGATGACCATTGGAAGTGTCGAGTCGGAATTCGCGCGACTCAATTGCACCAGACGCATCCTGCTCAACTTCTTCGACTCCCGGCGGTGAATTCAGAAGCTGAGTGCATCGCTGCGCACGATCCGCCTTGTCTCCGTCCATGCTGGGCTGTGTTTCATGCGCGGTACTCGCGACCTGGGCCGCCGCAGTGCCGGCGAAAGCGGCGCCCGATACCAATTGTGTCGCTCCAAACGCCATACATCCCGCTGACGACAGCGTCAGAAACGCCAAAGCGAATGTCAGAGCTGAAGGACGGCGCGTCACGGTTTGCACGCGGTCACGAGCGACGATGTGAATGGCGGCATTGGAAGCTTGTGCTCCCCGACCTCGCCGAATCCGGCGCCTGACAACCATCGAGCCACCTCGTTAAAACTGTAGTCGCGTCCCTTTGTCGTAAGCATCAGGTATAGCGCGAAAACCGCACCGGCGCGCGGCTCGGTGCGCTCCTCGTTCATTATGTGATCTTTAATGATAAGTGTTCCACCGGGGGCAAGCGCTCGGAAGCACTTGCGCATCAGCATCGCGTTGGTTTCTTCGTCCTCGCTGTGAATCACGTTCGACATGAAAATCATATCGACGGGGTGGGGCAGCTCATCGCGAAGGTAGTCGACCTCGACCAATGCGATTCGGTCTGCGATTTCAGACTCACGCTCGGCTAGTATTTCGCGCGCGACATTGAGCGTCGGCCCGAGGTCCCATATCGCGGGCCGTAGCGCGGGCCATCGATGCGCCAGCGCGGCCATGTAGGTTCCCGGCCCTCCCGCGAGATCCGCGATGGTTCGCACGTCTGATAGATCGAGGAAGCCCGCGACATATTCGGCATCGCCACGGGAGCGCACGATGCTGTCCATCGCACGAATGAATCGCGAGGTGTCCTGCGGAGTTCCCTGGAACATGTCGGGGATGCGCGACGGCTTTCCGGTTCGAACGGTTTCTTCGAGCTTTTCCCAGGTGTCCCACAATTCGGCTTCGAACAGGATCATATCGCCGACGTAGCGGGGCGAGGATCGAACAAGGAAATCTCGAGCAGACGAATCGAGACGAAATCGCTGAGCGTCTTTGCCAAGAAATCCGATTGCGACGAGCGCGTCAGCTAAGATACGAACGCCGCGCGGCTCCGCTCCGATCGCTCTTGCGAGTTCATCTTCGTCGAGCGACGACTTCGCGAGCGCCTCGAAAACGCCGAGCTTCAGCGCGACCTGGATCGCGCGCGCCTCCGCGTGCCCTGACGCTATCGCGACGATCTCGGAGAAATCCACGGGCGATGACTTCCTTAACGTATGAAATCCTGGGTTACGTAGGCGGAGCCGTCCGCTGACCGTGCGATACCGAGCCCTGTCGCAGCGAAATCGTCGGAGAGCATATTGGCGCGATGCTCGGCCGATTCGAGCCAGCGCTTAATCGCGCGAGCCGGCAGAGTTTCGAGATCGTGCTCGCTTTCGACGTAGAGGTTTTCTGCGACCGCGCGGAACTCGATTCCAACGCCTCGGACGCGATCGGCGGGCGTTCCGCCTTCGGGGCTGTTGTGACCGAGGTAGCGGCGGATCGCCATATCGTAGCTATGCCCGCGAGCGACGATGGTTAGACGTGGCGAGAACTTCAGCGGCTTGTGTCCCAGTCGCACGCGCTCCGCATTCACCATCTTGAGGAGAGTCCCTTCGGTTTCACTGACACCGGCAAGCTCTTCTTCCGATAAAATTTCCCGATGGGCCACGAAGCGCAGCGCTATCGCGGCTATCATCGCGGAGATCACGATACCGAGCGCGATGCGAATCGCGCGACGTCGGCGCACTACGCGCGGCGTCGGCATCACAATCACTCGCGCAGGACCCTTGCGCCGTCCGGCGGGTCCGCGTCCTGTGGCGGAAAAAGTACTCATCTCAGGAACACGCCATTGCCCGGCCGCAGTTGATCGTTCCAGGGGCGATCACGCTGATGGAACAAAAAACGGCGGGGCGCGAATTTATCCCGACCGCTACAATCTTGTGCTACCGTGCGTTTCTGGAAGTGTCAACGAGCAACGTGTTCCTATTCCGCTTGCCCATGGTCTTTTGCGCTATCGTCGCAATTCTCGCGACGACGGCAGCGAGGCAATCGCCGGACGCCGCAGCATCTGATGCGGCGTCCGGCGATCTCCCGTCGGGCGCGTTGCGGGGCGCCGCGAGCCTCTATCTGCGCGAAGCGGCGAACGATCCCGTGAGATGGCAGCCATGGGGTCCGGACGCATTCGAGCTCGCGCGCAAATTCAATCGCCCGATGCTGATCGATATCGGCGCGGTCTGGTGTCACTGGTGTCACGTGATGGACCAGACGACCTACTCGGATCCGGAGGTCGTGCGGGCGATAAATCAGGGATTCGTGCCGGTTAAGGTCGATACCGACGAACGCCCGGATATCGATTCGTACTATCAGGCGGCGGGCGAGGATTTTCGCGCCGGAGGATGGCCTCTCACGTGCTTTACTGCCGCCAATGGTGCGCCGTTTCTGATTCTCGGTTATGTTCCGCCGCGTCCGCGCGATCCCTCGCGCTCGGAATACGGGATGATCTGGGTGCTCAACCAGGTAAAGAGCGAATACGCGACGAACCCGGACCTGCGCAAAACCGCGATCGCTCTCGCCGCCAAGCTCGCAACCGGCGCCGGACGCATTGCCGATCGCCCCGGTTCTCTCGATCGTCTTTTCAGCGAGATCACCGGCACGATTAAAGCGTCGTATGACGCGCGCGACGGCGGTTTCGGATCCGGCGATGGTCCGCGCTTCTACGACTTTCCCGCGATCCGCTTTGCGCTCGCGCGAGGATTCTTCGGAAAGCCGGAGTTCACCGCGATCGCGTCGAATACCCTCAAACGAATCGCGGCCGGCGGCGTTTACGATCAACTTGCCGGAGGATTTCATCGCTACTCGACCGATCCGGATTGGCGAATCCCGCATTTCGAGAAGATGACATACGATCAGGCGATGGCGCTGCGGACGTACGTGGAGGCATACGAAGCGACCGGCGATGACGAGTTTGCGCGAACTGCAAAATCGATCGTCAGCTACGTGAATCGCGTGCTGCTCGATTCGCACAGCCATACTTTCTATTCGCATCAGGACGCCGATGCGTTTCGCGGCGACGACGGCAGCTATTACACGTGGACAACCGACGAAATCCGCCATGCGCTCAATACTCGCGACGCGCGCGCGGCGCTGATGTATTTCGGTTTCGATACGCATCCGGCGACCATGCCGGACGGTCGCGCGGTGCTGCGCCGCGTGATGTCCGATGGCGAATTCGCGTCGAAGATGCGTATCGCGCCGGAGGAGGTCCGAGCGACTGTCGATCGAATCGCCGCGCAGTTACTGGCGGTTCGCGAGCGCCGCAAACCGCCTGAGGTCGATACGACCGTGCTCGTCGATCGCAACGCGCTGATGGCGTCGTCGTATCTGATCGCATCGGCGGCTCTCCACGACCGGAATCTCGGGAGTGTGGCGCTCGATGATCTGAAAGTGCTTATGACCCTCGCTCGTGCACCCGACGGCGGGTATTACCATGTGCTCGGTCATGGTGTGCCGAGCGTGTCGGGGCTCGTCGCAGATCAGGTATACATGATGCGCGCGATGCTTGATGCGTATGCGGCAACGGGACAGGCGCACTATTTCGATGAGGCTCGGCGCCTCGCGAAACTCGTATTCACAAAGTATCGCGATTCGCGCACCGGGCTGCTCGCCAATCATCCTCCGGTCGCGGGCGGTACCGTGCTTGCGACGACCGGTCCCGACCCTGGCGTCTTCTATGACTCTCCGATGCCGGCAGTGCAGGCGAGCGCTGCGCGATGCTTCATGGAGCTCGCGGCTCTAAATTCGGATAACGATTTCGCTGCGAAAGCAGAAACGCTGCTGCGGCCCGCGACTGCGATGCTCGGCGGGGGAATAGCTGGAGCTTCGCACGGAGAGCTGGCGTTTGCGCTTGAGGAACACGAGCGCGGCGCGGCAGTCGTGGCGATCGCCGGCGATGACAGAGATACGCGCACGGCGTGGCTGGTCGATGGGGCGCTCGCTGCTTATCGACCAAACAAGATCATAATAAGGATTCGCCCGAACGACCCGCCGACGCGGCTGCCCGAGGCGATGCGCGCGATGGTCGAGGCGAGCACCAGTCGCGACACTCCTCTCGCGTTCGTGTGTACGGGTGAAGCCTGCGCTACGCCCGCGTCGACGCCCGACGAACTCGCAAAAACGCTCCGAACTTTCGGCGTCGAGACCGGATCGTCACCGGTTGCTGACGCCTCCGCCGCTAGAACTTCTCCTTGAACGGACGCACGTCGAGCTCCTGCGTCCACGCGCTGCGATCCTGATGGGCAAGATGCCAGTAAACATCGGCGATCGCTGACGGCTTTAGGAGATCTTCTTCCTTCAGATCGCCGAAGCGCTGGCGTATGAACGGCATGTCGATGGGGCCGTCAACATTAATGTAGGCAACGTGGATGCCTTGGGGGCCCAGGTCTCGCGCCATCACCTGCCCAAGTCCGCGCAACGCGAACTTGGCAGGCCCGAACGCCGCGGAAGTCGGAAACGGTTTCACTCCCGCCGTGGCGCCGGTGAAGAGGATAACGCCGCGCCCGCGCTTGATCATGTCGGGCACGACCTCCTGCGCACACAGGAATGCGCCGAACGTGCTGACGCGCCAGGTATTCTCGAACGTGCTCGGCTTGCATTCCATCAGCCGTCCGAACGGGCGCATCGCGGCGTTGTAGAGCAAGACTTCGGGGGCGCCGAGCTCCGTTCGGATTTTCTGAAAGGCGCTCGCGATCTGCTCCGCCGATGAAACATCGGCGGCAACCGGATGCGCGCGACCGCCCGCGGATTTGATCTCCACCGCCAATTCTGCGAGATACTCCTGTTTGCGAGCGACGATCGCGGTGTCATATTCGCTCG
>Ga0187771_10004080_pt1 | contig 10267 bp, 7 predicted proteins | sample 0116_SJ02_MP15_1_FD_133139 | JGI IMG/M metagenome (GOLD analysis project Ga0187771, IMG submission 133139) | Tropical peat soil microbial communities from peatlands in Department of Meta, Colombia - 0116_SJ02_MP15_10_MG | ecosystem: Environmental > Terrestrial > Soil > Wetlands > Peat | place... | reverse complement strand
GTTATCGTAGACAGTGACAACCGGCCCACCGTATCTCGATGAAGTCGTGGACGAGAAGAAATAGACCTCGGAGTCGCCAGTTGCGTTTATGCCGGGAACCGTTGTTACGATTCCCGACGAAATTGTAGTGAAGGCTGCCACCGCAGTTCCATTAATAAGGTCCACTCTCGAATGGCCCGTGCTCGTTATCATGCTCGACGCTTGCTCTGAGCAGTGTGCCAAGACCAGATGCACGTTGCCGGCCACCACAGTGTTTGGAAAGCTAACTCCATAAAAGTTAGCCACGGAAGAATTGTACAATCCGAGACTGTGTGTAACTGTTACGTCATAAGCCGTAACGTTCGCTTCGTCATAAGTGAACATCGATTCAACCGTGACGCCGTTGAGAAAAACAGAGGATTTCCCGTAGCATCCGATTTCAGTCAGACCGCCATAATTGGAACCCAGAAATGTGGAAATCGTTTGTCTGGAAAGGGTAAACTGCGTGGCAACGACTTTGCTTTCATTGTAGGCGTAAATAGCTGCTGCATAACTATAACTATTACCGCTCAGGCGAGATGTTACACCAGTTATAGCAATTATGCTAGCGTCCGTGATGAGTAGCTGTGGGTGTCCGTTAGATGAGGATAAAGTGATGTTGCGACCGTAAGGCTTCGTAGCGCCCATAAAATACAACTTTGCATGCCTCAGAACAAGTGTAGCGTTATCATTTATGAATATACTGCCATTAAGATACACTTTCACAGGCGTAGACGAGCTCACCCCGGCGAAATTAACGACGCTGTTCCCAGTCAAGTTTAAGTTACCAATGATGGTTATGTTATTCGGATAGTTCTTGACAGACACAGGGTCTGGTACAGATAGTCCTGTAGTAGATGCAGAATCAATGGGAAGACGAGCAGAAGAAACGGCCGGAATAATTAGAAAAGAATAGTTAGCAGAATAAAAAGGCGATATCATTAGGAACAAAAGAATTATCAGCTGGATCTTCATGCAATCTCACCGAAGTCTTGAGCCTAAAGTTATTGATTTTTGCGTTTAAAGAGCTATATAAGGCTAATGATACTGCCCTTAGCGCAACGCGTTTCCCGAGGGAGAAACCAAATAGCGCGCGTACAGCGACGAAATTATTTTGAACATAATAAACTTGGACAATCATGAAAACTTGCGATGGGCATGGAATGTTATAGACAACGCGCGCGTCACAAATGAAATATATCTTCACTGTTTGACTTGATTAGGCAGAGGAGTAAGGTGTACACTCGAATGGCGTTGAATTGGATTACTCTTTAAATATTTCTAACACAGAAGGCTTTACCATGGGATACCAACATCAGGCGAGCTCACGCCGAAGCTCTGGTCGAGGGTATAGACAGCCTCGACGTGAAAAGGCTAAAGCCAAAGCTAAGAGACAGAAACGTCGAGCCGGGAGCGGTTACACGTCAGAAGAGAATCATGCCCTGAGCCGGGAAGAGATTGCAGACAGAGCTGTCACCAGACTGCGTAACTTGGGGCGCCAGAGATTTGCCCTTTTCCCGTTCGACGAGTACTTTGGCAGTTGGCTGATGGACCTGAGAGAAGTTCTGTCTGAGTTTGAGTCGAGTCCCACCATAAGCGTAGATGACTTGTTCGTGAAGGAGCGTTCACAGATACTATCGAGTGTTGAGCTCGAGCTTGAGAAAAGACGGCGCGAGCGGGTTTCTCGTGAGGAAGCCACCAAGGTTCTCTCGGACAACAGAGCTCTCCTTGGACGAATCGAGGAAGAGTACGCTACCAGAACTAGGAGGACCGAACGGCAGAGAAATAGTGAAATCAAGCGTCTGTCCAGCAACATTAAAGGTCTCAGGGAAGAACGGGACCGCATAGCGAGAACGAAAACGGGCATCTTCAGAGCTCTCTCGAAGAAGGCTAAGGAACAAAGAGAGGCAGAAGCAACTCAGAGGCTGAACTCTGCGCAAAGGGAGCTCGCATTAGCCGCGCAGCGTTTCACTGCTGAACAAGAGAGGCTCCGGGACGAATACGAGAAGAGAAAGCAACCCGTCATCGAGCAGATACAGGCTCAGCAGAAAGAGGTTGAGAACCAAGAGATCGATTGGTCGGTTGAAACCAGACGAGCTGCGTGCGAAGCCCTTGCCAACGCAGTGAACGCACTTTTTCAGAGAAAAGCATAAAAAAGGTTTAACCATCGGGTCGAACGCACAGGACTGAACTGTAACTGCAAGAAGAATAAGATAAAATAGGAAGCCTAGCATAGAATAGTATGGTAGAGCCTCAATGAGAAATGGCGTGAAGAAAGTCATACGTTGCACTGTTGTTTTTTTCCTTACGATAGAGATTTTAGGGCTCTTGGCCCCTAGCCTAACGGCTAAAGCACAACAGGTCACGCTTGGCGCTTACGCAGGGGACTCCTTTACTTACGGCACACCAGACGGGAGCCCATGGGTACAGATGACTCCTTCCAACGGACCACCCTTGGCACGATGGGAACAGTTCGTGAACTGTTCTAAGCTGAACTTTCGTATTATTAATGACTCCTACCCAAATTCGCGCTCTGGGCGAGGCTACTATTTTAACGAGACTCTCACATTCAGAAACGCAACGGCTACTGTGAACGTAATAGGCTGGATCGATCTTTTTTTTGGCGGAGGATTAGGCACGTCTTTCTTTATACCACCTGGGCTTCAGGCTGGCGACTACGTCTATCCAGGCGCCGGTGCGTCGGGTAACTATACATGGAAAATAAATGCAACAAGAGTTGATAACTTGTACTGGCCAGGGAGGCGAGTCTGCATCTTGAACTACAGCACGAATACGCCGGTCGTAAACAAGAGTTCTCCCCTGATAGCGCAGCAAACAACCATTTACTGGGATCAGGCTACGGGCGTTTTGCTTGGAGCTTTCGAGGAGGCAATGGGCCATGACCTAGTGACGGGGACCACTCTTGGGGGCGTCCTTCTATATGAGCTGATAGCTAACAACGTACAAATTCCGATGAACTATCCTAGTTCCTTAGAATTGACGCCATTCTATGTCGCCGCAGGTGTCGGCGTGGTCGTCGTTCTTGGTGTTGCAATCGTACGAGTTACTCAGAGCAAACCCAAGGGAAAATACAAGCGGCTAAAGGAATGATAGAAAAACAACATGTTCCTCATACTGCTGCGAACTGTACCACCAAACCTGATGACTAAAAAAAGCCGATGAACAAAGTCAGGGGCGGATGAGCAAGATGTACCTTCCTACCGGTCTGCGACGCGAAGGATACAAATCTCAGGCGTGCCCGGTTAAAAAACTAGGTGTCAAAAACTGGGCTAACACCTAATTCTTTCCTGCACTTATTACCGCGCTGGTTTTGCTTTGCCTTGGATTAGTTTTCGGTTGGTTCAAATGAGAGCGGCAGACTTTTTAGTTCGATCCGTGTGATTTCCTTAAGGGTCACGGGGCACGAGTCCGTCGCATCCGAAAAGCTGAACGCGTTTTTTACTTTATTGGTCTTAATCTTCCAAGAGTTTTGAGTTTTACAGGCATAGGCTAGCGTAGTACGCCTCGTTGAACGCGCTCAGGATGAAAAGGACTACCAGAAACGGTGGAGCACTCTGTCCGAGTGTGAGTAACACTTTTAAAACTCTCGCAACTCAAGGAATGTGAGGCTTTCGAACGGAGAAACGATGGCAAAATCATGGTGTCAACTTGCAACGGCTAGCTCAGACAGTCAAAAACTATTACTTGCGAAGGAATCTCAAAGTCAAGGAAACCGTTCTGGAGGATGGGTATTCAATTCGCATAATCCCAACGAGGCTTCCAACCTCAGGCGTCATGAGCGTAATCATACGTGGGACGCCAGACGACTTCGTGATAGAGACGAGAGCAACCGAGGATGAAGACAGGGCAGTCAAGGTTGGTCTCATGACGTCAATCTTCGGCGGAGGCAGCCTGGTTTTGAGAAATATTAAGGCCCGCGAGCAGATGGAAAAAATGGAGCGTGAGTTTTGGAGTACGATTGAGGAAATGGTCAGGTCGTTGACTAGCTTAGGGGGGTCACCAGCGCGAAGTACATAGTGGGTTCTGGCGTGTTGATCAGGAATGAAGCGAGCACCAACGAGCAGGCCAGGGACCATTGGATTTGTCCCCCCGGGGTCTGACTAATCAGGTAACTTATGAACTGTTGAAAAGCATCAAACTGATCGGGTGGGGCGCTGTTTGGGCTAATTGTGATGTCGAACAGGATCGTTGTGTTCGAGTTTGGGCTAATCGAGTACGGTTTGGTTGTAGATAACGTTGTCAACTCCCACGAATTCGTGGGTCCTTCGGCGCCTAAATGGACGCTTCCATTGTAACTCATCACGCAGCTAACGCTCTGCACCTGCAGTCCAGAGTAGCCCGTTGGATTCGTGGCTACAAGCGTCAAGTTGATTTGTGCCGTTTGCCTGCTGAGTTGGCTTGTGTTGATGTTGACTCTTGGAATGGTGTAACTGAAATTATACCAAGCAGAGTAGAACTGGGTGTAGTTCCATAAGGGCAAAATTAACGTGCCTGCAGAGATGATTGTGACAGCGAAGAAGACGGCTTCTGGCAAGTGTTGCTTTCCGAGCGTTTTCCAGTTTCTCTTCGTTAAAATAGCCAATCCTTAACGAATCCTCCGATGGCTGCGCCTACAAAGAAACTTAGTGGGATTAATGGAAAGAACATTACGAAGATTTCATACATGGCGCCCCCGTATACTGCGTTTACTAAGACGCTGGGAGCGTCTCCTAAGAGGGCAGGGAGCGCCATGCCTACATAGGTTAGGAGTATCGTGAGAGCGAGTGCCTCGAATACGCCTAGAATTATGCTTTTGATGTCTTCCAGGAGCATGCCGGCAAAGATGCTGATGAAGAACAACAGCGTGATCGGTAAGGCTGTTGAGATGGACCAGAAGGTGAACCCTACCATCTTGCTTCGGCTTAGAAACAAGTTCAGCATGAGAGAGGCGCTGATGATGCTCCAAGCTATCACGACTAAAACTGTTCTTGGCTTCTTCCAAGTTATTTCGTCAGACGTTGCTGATGAGAAGCATGCTTGAAATCCTTTACTAGGCACTGTCAGCGTCTCGCCCTTAGCTTGGGGTTTAATATGTCGTCGATGGCGTATCCTATTAGGATGAATGAGAGAGACAGGATCATTATTGCCAGTCCCGGGGGAATTACGACCCACCATATGCTCGGGGTAAGTTGAAGGGCGGTTAGCATGCGTCCCCAGGACATGTGACTTGCGTCTATGAATCCTAGGAAGGCAAAGGCGGCCTCTGTTACGATTGCGGCTGGAACAGTGAGTGCTAGCGTCACGTAGACTAGAACGATAACGTTTGGTAGAATGTGTCGCCAGAGAATGTATGGCGTGCCGGCTCCGACAGCCTTCGCCGCCTCAACGTATGGCCGTTCCTTCAGACTTAGAACCTGTGACCTTACCACTCTCGCGAAACCTGTCCATCCTAGAACCCCGAACACTATGATTAGAATATTTATGTTATACGCCCCGCCCGTGAGCGCAATTATTAGAACGATCATCAACGGGAGAGTGGGGAGGACAAGCAGCGCATCTGTGAAGCGCATGAGAACCTCGTCCACTACGCCTCCCATGTAGGCGGCAACCAAACCGACGATCAGACCAATAATCGTCGAGAGGAACGCCGCGACTAGCCCCACGTACAGTGATACTTGCGTGCCATAGACTAGTTCTGTAAACACGTCACGTCCTTGTTCGTCAGTACCCAGTAAGCCCCACGAGGTGCCTTGAAGGTTCAGCCTCACGTTGTCTACGAATACAATGGCTCCAGCGTTGGCGGTCAGCTCTGTCGCTGTTAGGCTGATCCCGTAGCTGTAGCTGCCTGCGGTCGGGAACAGCTGTTCTAAGGGACGGGGATCTTGTGAAGCCTGGTAGATTGGGGGCGCTTTAGGCGATTGCCAGCCGAGGGAAGCTGCAGAGGCATATTGACCAGTGAAATCGTTCTCAGAGTACTCCGCAGGTGCTGGCGCGCCTGGGTTTATGATGCTCTGTCCGAACTCGATTTTAGTTATGTTGTGTGAAGCAGTGCCTTGTGACGTGAGCTTTAACCAGTTCTGCTCCAAGAGGAGTGCCGGAGAAACGGCAATCCCTTCAATTCTGCTTGCCAGTATGGTACCAGTATTAATCATCGAGCCTGGAATGCCCGAATATGGGTAATTGAAGTCTCTCATTATCTGGATGGTCAGATTTGAATTTATAGGAAGACCATCAGGTTGGAAGATTATTTCCAAACTTCCATTACTTCCAGTGGTCCCAAACGCTGAATACTGAACGGTGACGTCTCGAGATGCTTCAATGCCCAGGTTATCATTCACTTTCAAATATACTGAGTAAGAGCCTGGAGAAGGTGGCGTGAAACTCCAAGTGGCATAATTAGCGCCTGAGACCGGGGAACCGCTCAAAAACCACTGATAGGAGTAGAGTCCATTACCGCCGGTGACGTTTGACGTGAAAACCTGAGATTGACCAACGTTTAGAATGACCGACGTAGGCGAAATGGACGCAACAAATGAACCCTCTAAATTGATGGTTGCATTACTAGAATCAGCCCCCTGTTTTACGCTGTCCGTCACTCGCACATACACCGATTGAGTTAGTACTCCCAGAGGCCAAGGTGGCGTGAAAGTCCATGTGGCGCTCGTAGCACCCGAAACGGGCTGACCATTGAGATACCACTGATAAGAATAAGGCGAGGTACCGCCAGAAACACTAGAAGTATATACTTGCGACTCGTAGACGTAAATTGTGGACGCAAGTGGGCTGATCGTTACTGTCACTTGAGAATTAACTGTAATTTGTACCGTCTTTGATTGGGCATGTACTGAACTCGTAGCGCTGTCAATGGCCACGACATAAACTGTGTACGAACCAGCTGAAGAGGGAGCAAAAATCCACGAGGTGCCAGTAGCAGCGGGGACTGTAGCCCCGTTCAAATACCACTGATAAGAATACGGAACCGTCCCGTTTGCAACAGATGAAGTGAAGGTTTGATTCTGACCAATGTCCATGACGACTGTGGTGGGACTGATGGAGACTGTTGGAAGTGGATTGACGATAATGAATGCGACGTTTGAGATGCCTTTGGCGGCCAAGCTGTCCGTTACTTTCAGGTAAACCTTGTAGTGGGCAGCCGAGGTATGTGTGAAGTTCCACGTTGAACTTGTCGCGCCTGTAACTATGCTATCATTCAAATACCACTGGTAAGTGAATGGTGATGTTCCGCCTGTTATAGAAGAGTTGAAGGCGACAGATTGATTCAAATCAGTCACTGTGTCGCTGGGGCTGATCGTGACGAGTATGGATGGTTTCGGGTTGACGGTCAGCTGCGCGTTGAGTGACAGCGCAACCTCGCCCACGCCGTCTGTGACATTTACGTAGATTGGGTAAACTCCTGTTGAAGTGGGTGTAAATGTCCAGATTCTGGAAGTTGCACCAGAGACTAAGGTGCTGTTCTGATACCAGTGGTACGTGTACGGTGAAGTACCACCAGAAGGCAAGGCTGTGAAGTTTTGCGATTGGCTTAGATAGATCATTGCGTTCGTTGGGCTGACTGTTACTGTTAGTTCAGGATTTACCGTAACTTGAGCTGTGCTTGATTTGGCTTTAGTTGGACTCGCGGCGCTGTCGGTCGCTACGACATAAACTGTGTACGAGCCAGCTGAAGAGGGAGCAAAAATCCACGAGGTGCCAGTGGCAGCTGGGACTGTGGCTCCGTTCAAATACCACTGATAAGAATACGGAGGTGTCCCGCCTGCAACGGATGAAGTGAACAGTTGAGGCTGACCGACATCCAAAATAGCAGACGTGGGCGAGATAACAACAGAGAGTGTAGCCTTCACAGTGACATTCGTGGTGATAGTCGCGGTGTTGGAAATGGCCTGAACTGCTCCTTGAACGGTAAAGTTAAACTCCTTCAGTGGGTTCGTGCTCCGCAGCAATGAGGATTCGTCTACCGGAATCATGCCTTGAGTGAGAGTTGCGCTCCCCGGAAGGTATTTTTCCCAACTGGGTGGGACCAATTTTCCAGACAGGCCGGTACTCCAAATCGGGTCGTATGGTGTCAAAAACGGCGCGGTCAACGCAACTCCAACCGCTACTACTAGGATAAGCGCCCCAATTATTCCTCTCTTACTTCGAGACAATGCCCTGATGAACCCTAAGGCTCTTCTTAGGCTAAACTTCAATCTGGCTCTTCGACTGGCCATGCTTTCACCCGTATTTGATTCTCGGGTCTATAACTCCGTAAAGCAGGTCTGAAATGAAGTTTGCAAAAATCACGCAGAGCGCTATAACATAGAAGATGGCTTGAAGAGCAGGCATGTTGAGTGTACCAAATATAGAATTAATTGTGAGCCAACCTATCCCCTTGTAATCGAAGACCGTTTCGGTTATCAATGCGCCACTGATCAAGAACCCGAAGGACATGGCTGCGGATGTGATTATGGGTAACGAGGCGTTTTTCAGCGCATGCTTAAATATTATCGTCCTCTCCTTCAATCCCTTGGCTTTCGCCGTCAGAATATAATCTTCCGTTAGTGATTCCATCATAGTCGCTCTCGTCAAAAGCGTATAGCCACCGAACGAAACTAGAGTAAGAACTGTAACAGGCATGATCAGGTGACTGATTCGGCTAATTATCTCCGTGGTCGAGGGGATTGAGATGTGCGTGCCCAAAAGGAAAATCGTGTTCCAAGGGGGCATATTGTAGTCAATGATTCCGTTAGGTGGTAGAATACGGGCGTTTATACTGAAGATAAAGATAAATATGAGGCCTATCCAGAAGGTGGGCAGTGCAAATGTTAACAGTGAACCCATAACCGCGACGTTGTCAAACAATCCCCCCCTCTTGTAGGCGGCGATGACGCCCAATACGACTCCGATGATTATTGAGAGGACCGTTGAAATCCCCATGAGAACGAGCGTATTTGGAAGATACATCAGAATCAAGTTTATGACAAGAGCGGGGCTTTTCACGCTTGGAGCGTTATATCCAAATTGGAAGGTTAGCATGTTCTTCATGTATGCTGCGAATCTAACGGGCCAAGGCTGGTCAAGTCCCCACAAATGCATAATTTGATGTAGTTTGGCGGCCGTCATGTACCTACTCCCCCCCGTTCCCGCGAAGAATTGGAGTGGGTTGTGGGGCAAAATCTCAAAAATGATGAAGTTCAGGATTAGCACGAATACGATGAGGAAGAAAGTGTAAACAATTCTTTTTATGATGTAACCTCGCAATCCCATGGGCAACACCATTACATACGACGATTATTCAGAGGTATTTAAGTCTTATACCAAGTGAGACTGTAGTTGACAATTCTTTTTCTGTATGTATGAACAGGTAAAGAGGAGCCTCGTAGACTTTGTATACTTTTTTGGTTTTCCGGGTTTCAGTGCAGGTTTCAGCGTGCACTGGAGCCTAATCTTTCTTTTAAGACTTTTTGGAAACGTCGAGAGCACGCAAAGCGAACTAGTTTATTACGAGTAATTTGGGAAAGAATGCTGAACTTCATTTCCTGCTATGACTCTTTTCCCATCGTGCCATTGGTGCCTCTCCTAAACAATTTCTGAGCGTATGCACAAAGTTCGTAGGTTCTTTTTCATGTATGGATTTTTCCTAATATTGTCGAGTCGCCGTCTATGATATGCTAGCCAAGCGTGGCGCGATAGATTGAATCTTTGGCCTTGATGCGTTGGATCTGGCTCCACATATTGTTGCTGGCTGCCTTGTCCCGAAAATGGTCAAAAATGGTCAAAAATCGGCTTTAGCATTTGAGAATAGGACTGCCCTTACGAAGAAGGCATCGAAACTTCATTCGCATACCGTTCTCAAAACTTAAGAAAGAGTTAGAACCATTTTTAGCCAATTTCGGAACAAGCCAGCGCGCTTGCATTCACTAGCGTGCGCTCAAAATCCTTATAAGACCCATAGCTGCATGTGTGAGGCGGTGAGATGTTTTGGTTTCTGAAAAAGTGTTGCGTTTCACGGGTAAAAACAAGGACTTGAATCAGTTAGCACAGCAGATAATCCAACAACTAAACAGCGAGGGGTACAAGACGCAATCGTCTACCGCGCCCTTGGGAATCGTGATTCAAGCAAAAAAGGCTGGAATATTGCGAGACATAATAACCGCCGACAGAGCATTCAGCATCCTCATAGCAGGACAACCAAACGACTTCACAGTTCACGTCGGCATCGGCAAATGGGTTCAAAACATCGCAGTAGCAG
>Ga0187771_10004079_pt1 | contig 10267 bp, 11 predicted proteins | sample 0116_SJ02_MP15_1_FD_133139 | JGI IMG/M metagenome (GOLD analysis project Ga0187771, IMG submission 133139) | Tropical peat soil microbial communities from peatlands in Department of Meta, Colombia - 0116_SJ02_MP15_10_MG | ecosystem: Environmental > Terrestrial > Soil > Wetlands > Peat | place... | reverse complement strand
TACCTGTGGGGTCAGGTTTGACTTTCTGCCATTATCTGTTATTATCCCTTAAGGCAAGCAAACCTCGACTCCATTTGAGGGGCCAGCAATCGTAATCGGTCGTTGCAAATAGAAAACCCCGCCTTTTCAGGCGGGGTTTTCTATTCTCGGGGGCGCGTTGGCGCCCCCGAGTGCTGGCAGGCTGTTGGTTGCTAATCCGCGCCGTTCACAAAGGCGAGGATTATGAGCAGCAGCAATGAAAGACCGGTGAAGAGGGCGCAGAAACCGAAGCCTTTGACCAGGAAGTCATAGGCCACGCCGCTGGTCTTCTTGCAGGCGTACTGCTCGGTTATGCCCAGCTCTTCGTAGCGTTTCCACTGGTCGCCACGCTCTTCAAGCATCTCTTCCTTGCCGATCTGGCCATTGAAGATGACGAAGTCCATGGGGAACTTCTCCGGACGCCCGTGGGTGTTGAAGAAGTGGACCGAGAAGATGAAGCCGGTCGCCAAGAGGGCCTCGTCGGAGTGGACGATGGTTGCTACGTTGAACGCCCAGCCGGGCAGGAAGTGGCCGAAGAGCTCCGGGAACCAGAGCATCAGGCCTGAACCGCCGATGGCGAACATACCCCAGAAGACCGCGACAAAGTCGAATTTTTCCCAGTAGGTCCAGCGCTCAAAGGTTGGTTTCGGTCCCCGGAAGAAGAACCACCTGACCATGCGGGTCACGTCCACGATATCCCGCAGGTTGAAGCAGAGGGAATCGGGGCCGAACAGTCGCTGGATCGGATTGCCCGGGATATCCTTCTTGATGAAGAGGAAGTTGATGCTCATGAACAGCGACATGCCGAAATAGACGAAGGTGATGCCGGCGCAGATCCGGTGAATGAATCCGGCATTGGCCGAGCCGCCGTACAGGTTCATCAGGGAGATGGCCCAGTGCTGGGTGCTGAATTTGAGCGGCAGGCCGGTCAGGGAAAGCCCCAGGAAGCTGGTGATCACCAGGATGTGCATGAAGATGTGGACGCGGTTGAAGCGGCGATACTGTTTGTGGGCGTCCGGAATGACATGGTGGTGTTCGCCCCTGGCAAGCTTGTCTGCCTTCTCCCTGTTTTCCACGAAACCGCGGAACATCCAGAGCAGGGTGTGAATCCAGAAAACGGTAAAGGTGCTGAGCAGCAGACCGGTCATGGCGATGAAGGTGTAATACAGGATCGGATACTTCTCCCGGTCGCTATGCTCGCCATGGGCGTAGAACTTGGTAAAGAGCACGCTCGCCTTGGAGTGGCACTTGGCACACGTGTTTACCAGGTTGGCCGGATTGACGCTTGAGTTGGGGTCGTCCTTGGGGAGTACCGAGTGGGCCGTGTGGCAGTCGGCACAGCCGGCAACCTTTTCCGGGAAGCCGAGGCGGTAGTTCTTGCCGTGGTAGCTCTCCATGTAGGTCTTGACGGCAACGTTGAAGACCTTGTTGCGTTTCATCATTTCTTCGTCGCTATGGCATCTCAGGCAAACTTTGGTGTGAAACTCCCTGTTGGTATGGCTCTTGGGGTCGCCCAGAGGTTTTATCTCGTGCAGGCCGTGACAATCGTTACAGGCAGCCGAATCCTTGTTGCCGGCAGCCACTGCCTTGCCGTGGATCGATTTCTGGTAGACCGCTTCCTTGTCGTGGCACTGGACGCATTTGGCAACAACGATGCGTTTGTCGCCCTTCCAGTATTTGTGGACATGGATATCGGTATGGCAGTCGGCGCACATGACGCCCTTGGAAATGTGGACGCTGGCATAATGTTCGGCGTTCTGTTTTTTGTGGCAGCGCTCGCACTGGACTTTCTGGACCTTGATCTCTTTTTTCATATGCTTGACGAGATCCGTGATGTCCACATGGCAACTGGTACAGGCATTCTTGCCATGGACCGACTCGGCAAACGCCCGCACGGAGATCTTGTCGCCGTGGCAGCCAAGGCAGGTGGCCGGGTCGATGGCCATTCCCTGCTCCGCCAGCGACGGACTGGCCCAGACGAAAAGCAGCATAACAAACGACAAAAAACGACAGAAAACAAACTGCATGACAGTGCTCCTCCATACCAGTGATTTTAATAAACAGGATTCATGAGGCTGACATACACTACACAACAGAAGAAGCTAAATCAACGAAAATTGTATACTGCATACATAAGTTGCGGATTATGGTTTTACCGGCTAACTATGCGATTCTTAAGTTAAGGTTTGTGGCACGCGCCCTTATTTGTGTGTTCGGCGGATCACAAGTATTGCAATTCAAAGAATATCCGGCATAAAGATGATAAATGGGGTCTTAAATATATTATTTGCGCCAGTCCGGCTGCCTGGGTTGTTTTCAGGCTGGACCTTTTTTCTGTTGCGCCGTCGAGGTCCATGGGGGGCTAACCTCCCGATTTCATGGCTCTTGAAAACGCTCCGCCCTTGACTTTGCCGAGGGTTTTTGGTAGCTTGCAGATGAAACACTATTCGCGGCAATTCGGGGAGTTACTTGGTTTATGTACAAAAAACTTTTTATACCCGGCCCCGTGCCGGTTCATCCTGAAATACTCGACGCCATGGCGACCCCCTTGATCGGCCATCGCATGAAGGAGTATGCCGAGTTGCATGAACGTGTGACATCCGGCCTGGGCAGGATTCTGCAAACGGAAGGAAAGGTTTTTCTGGCCACATCCAGCGCGTTCGGCGTCATGGAAGGGGCAATCCGCAACCTGGTGGGCAAACGGTGCGCCAACTTCTGCAACGGCGCCTTCTCCGACAAATGGCACGACGTCACCCGCCGCTGCGGCAAGCAGGCCGACGCCGTCAAATTTGACTGGGGCAAGCCGGTCACGCCCGAAGCGGTCGAACGGACCTTGTCCACCGGCCTGTACGACAGCATGACCATGATCCATAATGAGACCTCGACCGGCGTGATGTCTCCTTTGCCGGAAATCGCCGAGGTAATGCGCAAATTCCCGGATGTCATGTTCATCGTGGATACGGTTTCCTCCATGAGCGCCGTGAAGATCCCGGTGGATGAGCTGGGTATCGACAGTTGCATCTTCGGGGTGCAGAAAGCCTTTGCCCTGCCGCCGGGGCTGACGGTCTTCACTGCCAGCGAAAAGGCGCTTCAGCGGGCAGCCGCCATGGAAGGCCGCGGCTACTATTTTGATTATGTGGAGTTCGCCGCCAACGACGCCAAGCACAATACACCCTCAACTCCTTGTATCTCCCAGATTTTCGCCATGGATCGCCAATTGGAGCGGATCTTTGCCGAAGGTCTCGAAGCGCGTTGGGCACGGCACCGCGACTTGGCCGAGTACGTCCGTCAATGGGTGACCGACCGAGGCTTCGTTCTATTCCCCGACCGGGAATATTGTTCGCTTACCCTGACGTGCGCACGCAACAGCCGCGGTATCGACCTGGCCGGGTTAAAGAAAAATCTGGCTGAAAAGGGGTTTGCCTTTGACGACGGCTATGGCAAGATTAAAGGTGAAACCTTCCGCATCGCCCACATGGGTGACATGACCCGGGATGATCTGGAAGAACTCTTTGCCGCCATTACCAGCATCATGCCCGACTTGGCCTGAAATCCGCCTGTTGCAACGGCCCGGAGGCATGCGCAGAATACCAGGAGGAACACATTATGAAGTGCCCACATTGCGGTAACAGGACATCGTTGAATCTTGACATGCATTCCGGAGGGTTTTCTTCGGACGAGTCGCCACTCAAGGAGTGCGGAGAATGCGGGCTTGTCTGGCGGATCAAGACAGAAGCCGGTGAAACAAAGATCGACATCATCAAGCCTGCCGACAAGAAAAAATAAAAAACCCTCCTGGGGGGAGGGCGGTGACACGCGCTGCTGCCCGGCGTTCCGTGCGGCCGGTCGGCGGAATAACGGGTACGGACCGGCTGCCAGCCGGAAACGGACCACCTGCACGGGATGCCGGGCAGTGGACGCCCGGCGTAACCTATTCTTTTTCAAAAACATCCTTGCCCGCGCCGCACAGGGGGCAGGTCCAGTCGTCGGGCAATGATTCGAAGGGCGTTCCGGCAGGGATGCCCCGGTCGGGGTCTCCTGTGGCGGGATCATAGACGTATTGACAGATGGTGCAGATCCAACGTTCCATAGACAATGCTCCTTTGTGAGAGAGATTATTCCCAGCTGATACACTGGACGGGACAGCCGTCGATCGCCTGTTGAATATTCTTTTCAGGCGCACCGGAAGGGTCGAAACATTCCGACGTGCCGGCACTGTTGAAACGGAAGACCTCCGGGCAGATCGAAATGCAGAGGCCGCAACTGATGCAACATGTCTGATCCACAACCGGTTGTTTCACGGCAACCCCCTCCTGAATCCTGGAGAGTCAAATATAGCAACTTCTTGCCGGAAGTCAATCAAGCGGGAGAAAGAACAATGGTATTTGAAGTGATTGTCGTCGGCCCCTTGTCGGTCAATTGCCTGGTTCTGGGGTGCGACGAGACCCGCGAAGGAGTGGTGGTTGATCCGGGCGGCGATGTGGAGAGCATTATCCAGGCGGTTAGGCGCCATGGTCTGAACATTCGGTATATCATCAATACCCATGGACATTTTGACCACGTTGGCGGCAACCGCCAGGCGGTCGCCGCGTTCGGGGCGCCGTTACTGATCCACCAGGCCGATGCCCCCATGTTTGAGCGGGTTGCCGATGTGGGGCGCATGTATGGCATTCCGTGCGAGAACTCGCCTCCGGCTGACGGTTTTCTCACCGAAGGGATGGAGATCGGGTTCGGGGGCAGCAGCATGAAAGTCCTGCACACGCCGGGCCATACCCCTGGCGGATGCTGCCTCTACCTGGCCAAAGAGAACAAGGTAATCACCGGCGACACCCTGTTTGCCGACTCCATCGGCCGCACCGATCTCCCTGGCGGCTCCCACGACCAGCTTCTGGCATCCATCCGCGGCAAGCTTTTTACCCTGCCGGACGACGTGGTCGTCTATCCGGGGCATGGGCCCGAAACAACCATAAGCCATGAAAAGCGCCATAATCCCTACTTCTGAGGACCATGTTGCCATGTTGAAAGATACGCGGATCGTTCTGGGTGTCACGGGCGGCATTGCCGCATACAAGGCGGTGGAACTGCTTCGCCTGCTCACCAAGGCCGGCGCCTGCGTGCATGTGGTCATGACCCGCGCTGCCCAGGAGTTCGTTACTCCCCTGACCTTCCAGACCCTTTCGGCCAATCCGGTGCACAGCGAATTGTTCAACCTGATCGCCGAACAGGAAATCGGGCACATCTCCCTGGCCGACCGCGCCGACCTGTTTGTCATCGCCCCGGCCACAGCCAACGTGATCGGCAAGATCGCCAACGGCATTGCCGACGACCTGCTCACGACGACCGTAATGGCCACCAAGGCGCCGGTCTTGATCGCCCCGGCCATGAACGTCAATATGTACACCAATCCGCTCTACCGCGAAAACGAGGAAAAACTGCGCCGGCTCGGCTACCTGTTCGTGCCGCCTGCAACGGGCGCCCTGGCCTGCGGTTGGGAGGGGGAAGGCAAACTGGCTGCGCCGGAAACGATCTTCGAAGCGGTTGTGGCGGCGATCAGGCCAGGGGATCTGGCCGGACAGACCGTCATGGTCACTGCCGGGCCAACCCGGGAAGAGATCGACCCGGTCCGCTACATCAGCAACCATTCCTCGGGCAGGATGGGATATGCCGTTGCAAAGGCCGCCAGGCAGCGGGGGGCGAAGGTGATCCTGGTCAGCGGTCCTACCGGCCTTGCCGCCCCGGCGGGCGTAGAGCTCGTCTGCGTGGAAAGCGCCTGCGACATGCGGGCGCAGGTGATGGCGCGGGTCAAGGAATGTACGGTGGTCGTCAAGGCTGCGGCGGTTGCCGATTATCGGCCGACCGAGCGCAAAGAGGTCAAGGTCAAGAAACAGGCGGCCGAGATGACGCTTGTGCTGGTCAAAAACCCGGACATACTGGCGGAACTGGGGCGTCTGGAAAAACGTCCTTTCCTGGTGGGTTTTGCCGCCGAGACCTCACGGCTGGAGGAACATGCCGCGCAAAAGCTTGCGGAGAAGAACCTGGATATGATCGTGGCCAACGATGTCAGCATGAGCGACGCCGGTTTCAATGTTGACACCAATCGTGCGTTGCTGCTTTTCAGGGATGGTTCCAGGCAGGAGTGTCCCCTGATGTCCAAGGATGAACTGGCCAATCGTATCCTTGACCAGATCGTCCCGCGCCTTTCCTCACTGAACTAGTCATCCCTTGTGCAATTCCTTCAATAGTTCCGGTTTGTGCAGGGATTGCCGCAACTTGTTCTTCAGCAACTCCACCTGTTCCATGCCGTCGGCCCTGGATATGCGCCCGTTTTTATACAGGAGCCGAAGGTTCTTCCGCATGGCGTTCGCCACAGCCAGTGGTTTTTCGCCGGTCGGGTCAATTAGCAGGCATTCCGATTCCCGGGGATGACGCAGAAAATCAAAGACCGCTTCCTCAGTCAGAGTCAGGTATTCGCCACGATCATTCTCCGACAGGGTGTAGCGCGAATTCTCCGACAGCGTCTGCATGACTTTCTGCCATTTTTCCAGTCGCGACAGGAGCAGGATCGAGTTGAAGATGCGCTTGTTGGTGCCGAAGGAAAAGATGGTGTTGGTCAGAACGCCGCGCAGCATGGCGTCGTTGGCGCGCTGGTCGGAGCGGCATATCTCCCGCGCCCGTTCCCATACGATCTTGTCCGCAAAGGTCTCGAAACGCATCTCCCAGTAGGTATGCTTCATGGTCACCGAGGCAAATGAACGCATGATCTTGTAGGGGACGAAATAGTTGTGGGCAATGCAGTCTGCCGCCAAATGGGAAAGATAACCGTAGGCGCAGGCCTTTTCGCCGTCGTTGCGGGCCGCCTGCAGCACCTTTTGCCCAATGCGCCAGCGATGGCAGTTAAGCAGGTAATGGGTATATTTCTTCCCGACGATGATGTCGGCTGCGATGCAGCCGTAGAGGTAGTCGTTGGGGTATGCCGCAAGAACGGCCGCGATGTTGGGCGGCAGGGTTTCGAGGGCCGCCAGCACGCTCAGGCCTGCCTGGAGGTGGATGCCGCCGCCCCAGGCATGGGCCGCGTCGGGAACCAGCACACAGCAGATGATTGTGATCAGCGCTAATGGGAACATGGCGTCTTTCGCTTTGACAGGACACTATATTTTCAATGCTACCCCAGAATGGGGAAGGATTCAACAAAAGGGATAGGGATGACTCAATCATTCAAAGAAGTTGCGGTATCGTCTCTGCGGGAATACCTGCTGGCCCTCCAGGAGAGCGGTCTGGACGGCTTGCCCGAGTCCCCGGCTTCTCCATCTGCGCACCGTGCGGCGCAACAGCCGGCGGCATTGCCGCCGACAGAGGCGGAGGCCGGCGCGGCGCACCACGGCCAGAGACATGAATCCCTGGAAAAAATCAGGAAAAGCCTTGGTGATTGCCAACGTTGCAAGCTGGCGAAAGGGAGGACGAACCTGGTGTTCGGCGTGGGCAACCCCCAGGCGCGGCTGGTATTTGTGGGCGAGGGGCCGGGAGGGGACGAGGATCGGCTCGGAGAACCGTTCGTCGGAGAGGCCGGGCAGGTTTTGAACCGCATCATCACTGCCATGGGGCTTACGCGGGAGGAGGTATATATCTGCAACGTGGTCAAGTGCCGCCCGCCGAACAACCGGGATCCGGAAGCGGACGAAATAGCAGCCTGCGCCCCGTTTCTCCTGCGGCAGCTGCAATCCGTCCACCCCGAGGTGATCGTGGCGCTGGGCAGATTCGCCACCCGGACCTTGCTGGATACTAAGGAGGCGATGTCGAAGCTGCGCGGCAAATTCCGCGATTATCACGGCGTTCCGGTCATGCCGACCTATCATCCGTCCTATCTCCTGCGCAACCGGGGGGATTCCGGGCCTTTCTGGGAGGTCTGGGAAGACATGGTCCAGGTGCTGCGGCTCCTGAAACTGCCGGTGCCGGAAAAAACACGCAAAAGGTAGTCACGGGCAGGGTAATGAAAAACCCAGGTTGTTCAAAAACAGTCAGATCGTCAATGAAGCAGATGAGAGATGAGAAAAAAACGCTTTTACTCGTCCCTCATCACTCAACAGCCTCCTACAGACCATACCATCTTCTGACCACGAATACCCCCTCCCGTTTTCCCGCAACCGGCCAGGCATTCGCCGGCCGGCGGGTCCGCATGATCTCTGCCAGCCGTTGTGCCAAGGGTGTGGTCACTACTCCGCCATGGGCGGGTTGGCTGCACCTGAGCCTGCTTTCGATGGCAGTTTCCCGGTCCAGGACAATGATCACATGGCCGCCCCAGACGATCAGGTCGAGCGGTTCCAGGCTTTCAGCGATCTCCTGTGCGCTTTTTCCGGCCACCGCCACACCGGTGCCGTAGGAAACCAGTTGCGTGGTGTTGCGCGGCGTCCACCCTCCGGTGGCCTGATAGAGCAGCCCTGAACAGTCCACCCCGGCCAGGGTGATGCGCCGTATGACCCTGTCGTCTATCTCCGCCGCCGTGGTGTAGAGTGTCCCGAGCAGGGCGCCGGCCCCCTCCGGGATGTTGCCTCCCCATACGTAGGGGCTAGCGATGGCCTTCTTCAGCGCGGTGATGATCCGCTCGCGGGGGGGCAGCGTTCTGATGCGCGCCGGGGGGCGTTCGTCGCGGAGTTCGATGAAACGGCTGTCGATGTACAGCGAGGTTCCGTCCGGAGTCGGGTAGTCGTCGGTTGCCACCCGGTAGACGGGGGCTACGGCGCCAGGGAGTCGTGCCAATAATTTGAAAACGGTCCCCGGCAGCGCAATGAACTCCAATTGCCGTACCTGGCCGCAGCGATCGGTCTTCAGGGACTTCCCGTCCGGCCCGCCGAAGATTTCGCCCAAGGCCGGGCTGTTCAGCACCGGCGTCGCATAACGGGCAACGCCATAGGAGACTGCCCTGCAGGGGCTGCTCCAGCCGAGCATGACGGCAAAGATGATCGGGACCAGGCGTGTCACCTTTTGCCCCCCCTGCTGCCCAGGGCTTGCCGGACCAGTTCCTTCTGGGCATTGGTCAGGCGCGGCGCCGAGAGCAGTTCCCGTAGTGTGCCGGCGGGGAGACCCGGCAGGAACAGGGTAAACCAGATGGCAGGCGTCCGGGGGTTTTTCAGGATCGCCAGGCGGATGTTGGGCTTACCTTTCCAGCGGCCGTTCCGGGCGATCATGGAGATGGTTTCGGCGGTGGACACTGCCGAGGCGATGAACTGGTGAACCGTCCCCTCTCTCAGGTGGGGATTGTCCAGGCAGGCATCCACCACCGGAGGCAATCCCTCGCGCAGGAGCGCTTCCGTAATCGCCGCGGTTCCCCGCCGGGCCAGGGTCAGTTTGTTGCCCAGGGGCTGGGCTGGAAGCCGCTGAATGATGATCCGTTCTGCGCATAAACGCAGGTCGGGGGTTGTGCCGGGCAAGGAACAGAGTTTTATAAGGTCGAAGATGTAAAGTTGCGGCAGCAAGCTGCCGGCGATATGGGAGGGGGTCTCGGGGTGCCCGGCCAGGGCGAAGGTGAGGCGTTTGTTTTCGCTGAACCTCCTGCCGCCGTACAGGAGGGTGAAGAGTTCCTCGGGCAGGTCGCGGCGTTTCAGCAAGGCCAGCAGGTGGTTCTCGTCGAGGCTGCGATTGCGCAGGGCCGTCAGCAGAACCTCTCCCCCGGATTCCCCCATGATCTGAAACAGTTCGTCCTTGTCTGCCGTAAGAGCCCGCTGGAGGTCATGTGACATTTTTTGATCGATCTCCGCAATTTTTGCAGGCTGATTCATCTTTGTGGCTATCTCCCGGCGTCCGAGAGCGGTTCTCACCGAAGGTTCGGACCTGCCCCGGCGATTTTTCGCACAATAATGCACCTGCAAACAACCTGCCAGAATACTCTGTTATCCGCAAGCCCGAAGATTGCTGCCGCGTGGAAGGCAAGAACCTTTTCCGGACGGAAGCGGGCTAATACGGATGCGGTTGCGTTGGAAACGGCTTCGTGGTACAGATGTAAACGGGGAAAATTGTGGCAAGCGGCAGAGTTAAGGCATCCGGTTTGCACGCGTTGGGGTGTTCCCGCGTACACCGGGACAATGGGGTGGTTTCCGGAGGGAAACGAGTTACTGATTTCATGCGGAGGGGCGATATGAGGATTCCCATAGGCCATAAATTTATCCTCGGGTTCATTGTTGTCGTGGCAGTGGTGGTTTTCAGTCCGCGGCTGGTGAGCCTCCTCGGGTATTCTCCGGAGGCATCCGGCATCCTG
>Ga0187771_10004078_pt1 | contig 10268 bp, 8 predicted proteins | sample 0116_SJ02_MP15_1_FD_133139 | JGI IMG/M metagenome (GOLD analysis project Ga0187771, IMG submission 133139) | Tropical peat soil microbial communities from peatlands in Department of Meta, Colombia - 0116_SJ02_MP15_10_MG | ecosystem: Environmental > Terrestrial > Soil > Wetlands > Peat | place... | reverse complement strand
GGCTCGCGTGTCGTCGAACCAGACATATTCGTCGAATTGCTGCGGCAAGGTCGCGCGAAAATAGTGGCTCGCCAGTTCCGTCTCCGGACGATAGATCACGCCGATTGCGCGCTCCAGGCGCTCTCCACCCAGCCCCTGCGAGCCGCACAAGTCGCCCTTTCCGCGCAGACCGAGCAGGAAGTGGGCATGGCCCGTTGCATGGCAGAGCTGCTCGTAACTGCCGGCCAGCGATGGCCGGACCTTCTTGATCTCCATTGGCCCATCCCATTCGGTCGCCGCAGCTACAACGCCGCTGTGAGTTCCGAAGCCGATCAGATAGGCACGATCACCGAACGCCCGCCGACAGAGATGGCCGAGATTGTACTCGCCTCGCGCCGCCATCTCGGTCGCCGCAGAATTTCCGACATGCGAGTTGTGGGCCCAGACCACAGCCTTGCTTTCAGGCCCATGGTAGTCGAGCAGATTTTCGAGCGTCTCGAACATGTGGGTGTCGCGCAGGTTCCATGACGCGCGCGATCCGTAATACATGATGCGATAGTAGCGCTCGGCGTCGGCGATCAGACGCGCATTCTGGGCTGCGTCGAGAAAGCGCTCGCCGTCATGTTCGGCATAGGCGCGACGCTTGGCGAGAAGGTCGGTCAAGTTGCGTACCACGTCGGGTTCACAGGTCGGATACTTGCCGCTCAAGGCAACATGACCATACACCGCCGGATCGCGCTGCCATGGCGTCAGGCACGAATAGCGCTCGCGCGCGATCCTGGCCGATTCAGGATCGACGTCGTCCAGGTAGTTGAGCACCGACCTGATCGAGTCGTACAGGCTGTACAGGTCGAGCCCATGAAACGCCACGCGGCGATCTTTGGCGACCGTCCCGTTGTGCTTGCGCAGCCATTCGACGAAGCCGCGAACCTCGGCATTTCGCCACATCCAGGTCGGAAAGCGTGCGAAGGCCGTCCATTCCGAGGGCGGGTAATTGAAATGCCTGACGTAATGGTCGACGCGCGCCGCATCCGGCCAGTCGCCCTCAATGGCGACAAAACGGAAGCCTTTCTTGACAATCAGGTCCTCGGTGATGCGCGCGCGCATCCGATAGAACTCGGACGTGCCATGCGTCGCCTCTCCCAAAAGCACGATCCGCGCCGACCCAATCCGCTCCATCAGGGGATTGAGATCGGCCGTTTCGATCGATCGGAATGGCTCCGCGGCATCCGCGAGCTGCCTCTCCAGTGCTCCTTCGCTATAAGAACCTGGTCGAAGCTTTCGGCGTAGCAGACCAGCCTTTTGCGTCTTGCCGGCCCATCCCGCCTCACCGACGAGCGGAACGAACCGGACATCGGCAATGTCCTCGCTGCGATATTCGGCTTCCGCCACGCGCGTCACGCGCACCAGCTCCTGTACCTGCTGGTCCGATCCGACCGGCATCACCAGCCGCCCTCCAACCTTCAATTGCGATTTCAGAGCTTCCGGCACCAGCGGGCCGCCAGCGGCCACAACAATCGCATCATACGGCGCGTGCTCGGGCCACCCCTTGGTTCCGTCGGCGTGCCTGACGCGGACATTATCATATCCCAGCCCGGACAACCTTTCGGCGGCCGTCTCCGCCAAACGGCCGATGCGCTCGACTGTATAAACCTCTGCGGCGATCTCGGAGAGCACGGCGGCGGCGTAACCCGATCCGGCTCCGATCTCGAGCACCTTCTCGCCGCCTTTCAGCAATAATGCTTCAGCCATGAAGGCGACGATATATGGCTGCGATATCGTCTGCTCATCCGCAATGGGCAACGGCGAATCGTCATAGGCGAACTCGCGAAGTTTTTCGGGAACGAACAGCTCGCGGGGGACCCTGCGCATCGCATCCAGCACAAGCTCATCGCGAACGCCGCGCGCCGAGATGCTTCGCTCGACCATCTCGAGCCTGCGCGCACGAAAGCTTTCTGCCTCGTTGGTGCGACTTTCCTTCACAATGGCGGCAGCCATGGCAAGATCTCTTGATTGGACAGATTTCAAGACGACACGAGATCGCAAGCGGCGGGATTGATTTAGGTCAATGGCAGTGCCCAAGGCGAATACCACACTTCACAACATAGCCTTGACGGGCGCTCCCAGGAGCGGCCGCCACGAAAGCGGCGCAGCTTCGGACGAGGAGCAAACAAGCTTTCGTCTCAAACCGGGTGAAATGGGCAGTGGCCGGAATGATGTTGGGCGCGGCAGCGGGTTGGATGGTCTTCCGGGTTTTCCTGACTCTCATCACGCTGGACTGACTGCTGAAGGAGCCAATCTATGAAAGCGCGCGACGTCATGGTCAGACCCGTTATTACCGTTGGCGAGAACGCCACGGTTCGTGACGTGGCAAAACTCCTCATCGAGAAACGCATCAGTGCCGTTCCCGTCGTCGATCGCGACGGAAGGCTCGTTGGAATCGTCAGCGAAGCCGACCTGCTGCATCGGCCGGAAGCCGGCACCGACCGACCGGACTCCTGGTGGCTATCGCTTATTTCCGGCGAACGTGCTGTTGCCGAGGATTATGTCAAGTCGCATGCGGTGAAAGTGAAGGACGTCATGACGAAAAACGTCCGAGCCGCCCATCCAGATACGCCGCTAAGCGAGATCGCTGATCTCTTCGAGGAACAACATATCAAGCGGATCCCGATCGTGAACGAAGGCGGGGACCTCGTCGGTATTGTCAGCCGTGCCAATATTGTTCAAGCCTTCGCCACCGCCCGCCCGACGCTTGAGATCAGCGCGCCGGACGCCATGATCAGAGAACGATTGATCGCCGAACTGAGAAAGCATTCCTGGTCACACCTTCACAAACTGAACGTGATCGTATCGAACGGTGTCGTCGATCTCTGGGGGTTTGCTGAGTCTGAGCTCGAGCGGCAGGCAATCAGGATCGCTGCCGAGTCCATCCCCGGCGTGACCGCGGTCAACGATCATCTGACGCGAGCCGAATATCTCTATTAGGTTCGAAATTGAAGGAATGCCCTGCGATTCGGAGGCGGTCTCGGGGATTAAGCATCGTTTCGTGCGCCCTATTGCCTAACGGCGACGCTCCTTGCGCTTTGATTCTTCGAGATCGCAAAGCCTGGTTGACAGAAGCAACTCGAACAGGGAACGCGCGGCTTTATATCTGGCCGCCGGCCGCGACTTCTCCCGGCCGGTTGCAACGGCTTTTCCGGTGGAATCGCAGACCCTCCACTCCCATCGGCCCCATCTGCGGCTGATCGTCATCTCGTACATGGCTCCTCACCTCATGCCCAGCACATGGAACAGGCGTGCCTTCACCTCGTCGAGTACGAACGCGAACACGACAGCCGTGGCAAAGAGGCCAAGAATGATGGAAATCGGCAGCGGCGCCATGAGCACGCCAGCGAATGCCAGCGTCGGAACGATCAGCAGATCCGCGAGCGAGCATATGAGCACTATTGTGCTCGGCCTGGACGACCAGATGCGGCGCCGTTCGCGAACCGCATAGTAGATTGCCTGACCGCTGACCACGAGATTGACCAGTGTCATCGTCCGCAGCGTGTTCAGGTCGAGCTTCAGATAATCCTTCCCGACAAGCAACACGCCGACGCAAAAGGCCAGATCCACCAGCCCTAGGAGGACACCCGCAGTCGTCAAGCGTCCGATTTTCCATGTGTTGGGCTTTTCCGACGGTCGGACATTGTCCGTCGTCGACGACATAGCCAGAAAGTCGCCGGTGATCATCGAGATCACAACCAGCAAGGGCGTGAGGATTGCGTGGCCAGTGAGAAAGAGGCCGATCGCAAGGTAGGAGACCTGCCGAACCTTGTTCAGGAGCGAGCGCAAGGTGTAGGTCAAGATGCGCTGGAAGGCGATGCGGCCTTCAATCACCGCGCCGACGATGCCGTCCAGCCCGGGCTCGGTGAGCACAATACCGGCTGCGGATTTCGCGACATCAGTAGCCGTTGAGACGGCAATGCCAAGCTGAGCCTGGCGCAATGCCGGTGCATCGTTCGCGCCGTCGCCGCACATCCCGACTGTATAGCCCGCCCGTTGAAAGGTCTTCACCAAGGCGAACTTGTCTTCCGGAAGCACGCCGGCAAAGACGGCGAATTCCTTTGGATTGGCGATTTGGCCGATCGCGCCGGCCGGCGCAGCAGCGCCCTCCAGCCCCACCCCGCGCGCCACGGCCATGGCCGTTGCGGGCGCATCGCCGGTGACCATCACGACCCGGACCCCCATCGAATTCAGCCGCGCCAGACAACCGGCGGCTTCGGGGCGCGGCGGATCACTCAGCGCGAGCAGCCCCATGAGCTGCAGCGCACCGGCCTTTCCGACCGCTACCCCGAGCACCCGAAAGCCATCAGCTTCAAGCGCCGCCGCCCTTGCAGACGCCTCCGGCGAGGTCTGCGCGATCGCCAGAACATGCGCAAAGGCACCTTTGACAACACGGCGCTTTGTCCCGGCTTGATCGGTGACCGTTGCCTCCGCCATCTTGGCCTTGGGATCGAACGGAACGAATTGATCGCGTCTCGGTATCGCGCCAAACGCGTGTCCGGCTGCCGCATTGCGCACGGCCGCATCGACCGGATCCAAACCCGCGTCCGAGCTTGCAAGCCGCGCCCACATCAGAACGTCGGACTCGCTGGCGCGTCCAAACGGGACGACGGCCGCCACTGCCAGCTCGCTTTTCGTCAGCGTGCCCGTCTTGTCCACACACAGCACGTTCATGCTGGCTGCTTCGTCGACGGCCGAAAGCCGCGTCGGCAATACGCCACGCTTCCCGAGCGCCTGCGCGCCGATCGCGCTCGCCAGCGTAAAGGTGGCGGGGAGCGCCACCGGAATAGATGCAAGGATCGCAATCAGAGCCAGCGGAATTATTTCGCCGAAGGGAAGCCGGATATACCAGGCATATGCGACCAGGAGTGCCGCCAGAGTGCCGTTGATGCCGGCGAGATAGAGGACGACCCGCAACACCGCCTTCTGCTGCGTGCTGGTGACGTGCGCTGTGCGCACGAGCTCCGCGGCGCGGCCGAACCTCGTATTCGGCCCGGTTGCGATCACCTCGGCCACGGCTTCACCGCGGCGGACCAAAGCTCCGGCAAAGGTCTCGTAGCCCGCAGAAGCCTCGATCGGCATCGATTCGCCGGTGAGCATCGATTGATCGAGCTGCACCGCGCCCTCGCCAATCCGCACGTCGGCAGGGACGACGCTGCCAAGCGTCAGCTTTACCAAATCGCCCGGGACCAGATAGGCCGTGGGCAAGATCGACCAGCTCCCGTCGCGCAAAACGGATGCGTTCAATGCGAGCCGTGACCTGAGCGCGGCGAGCGTGGCCTTCGCCCGCCCCTCCTGGAAGAAGCCGAGGGCAGCGTTGAAAACGAGCAACAGACCGATGACGGAGGCCTCGACATATTCGCGTAGAAACAATTGCAGGACGATGGCCGCCTCAAGCAGGCACGGCACGGGCGCGATGAATTTGCCGATGAGCACCCGCCAAGCCGGCGTGTCGGTCTCTGAAGTGGTATTCGGCCCATATTGCTGCAGACGAAGCGCAGCTTCGCGGCTGGACAGGCCGGATTTACAGCGCGCCGATTGGACCGGCTCGTGGGCGGCCGAATTCAGCAGCATCTCCGGCGCAACTGCCTGCCGGGAATCGCAAAGACTCCGGCCGGATAGGCTCATTTCGCGTCCTCCATTGTGTTTGCCAGCATAGGAGTCGGCGGTGAGCAGGAGTTGCGCGAGATCAATGAACAGTGCGCCTATGCCGACCGATGGGGTCCATCCGTATTTTCACTTAAGGAAAGAAGCGAAATTTCGGGATCCGCACTGCATTGATAAGAAAAGACCATTGGTTGTTCCCCCCGTTGCTGGAGGCGATCCATGAACTCCTCGATCTACAGTGCGGACCGTGCGACGCATCTGCGTATCGTCGTTGTTGCGTTGGCTGGCAGCATCGCGATCATGGCATTTTCCCTGTCGGCTCGCGTTGGCTCGATCGTTGCCGCGCCCGCGATCGTGGAAGCCGGCAAGCTTCGCGGCCTCGACCTTACCGGCAAGGAAGCGGCAACGACGCAGGCGTCGACGCGTCGGATTTGATCGCTTACGCGCCCCCTCAGCCGTTGATCGTTACGACCGGCGCTTTGACCTTGATCAACGATCCGATTCATCTGCCATCTATACATGCTTCAAATTGGACATTCGAGGCCTAAGATATGAAAGAAACTCCCGAACTGGCAATTTCCGCCGAGAAGGTCGCCGCTCTCATTGCCAAGGCGAGGCAATTTGACGTCAAGGATGTCGTGACCGATCCGGATTCCGGCTCGAATGCCAGCGATGACGCCATGCTGTCGGTACTGGAGGATCACCGCGATGATCCCGTTCGAACTGAACTGACTGCAATTATCCGCGGTCTCAATGACGACGAGCAAATTGATCTCGTCGCGCTGGCTTGGCTCGGCCGGGGCGATGGCGAACTTGATGATTGGGAAGATATTCGCGCCGAAGCCGCGCGCGCTCATAACAAGCGGACCGCCGAATACCTTCTGGGAATGCCGCTTCTGGGAGACCTGCTTGAGGAGGCTCTCACGCAATTCGGTCATTCGGTGGAAGAATTCGAACAACCGCTCTAGTGGAGTGGAAGGGGATGCGAACGTTAGAATCGGACCACTAGCAAAAGGTCAAAACGGATGCCGTACCGCTCGAACGAGGATCTTCCTGCTTCCGTTCGCCACCACTTGCCACAACATGCTCAGGACATCTATCGCGAGGCCTTCAACCATTCATTTGCTTCGCACAGCGGAGAGCTGCGCCAGGAGGAGATCGCGCATCGCACCGCCTGGGCCGCGGTCAAGCGGTCCTACGTCAAGGTTGACGACGAATGGGTGCCCCTGAGAATCGGGTCTTGAGCGTTTTCAACCACGGCAAGCGATTTTTGGATTTCATCGTTGCGCCCGGATCGACTACGCAACCGCCTGGACGCTGCCGCCTGCGGTACGGAGTGGCGCAAACTGCTCGGCTGTCAGCGTCTCCTGCTCGATGAGGAGTTCGACGCCCTCTTCCAATTCCTTCCGCCTCCTTTGAAGGATTTCTCGCGCGCAGGCGTCGCCCGCCTCGATCAATTGCCGGACGGCAAGGTCGATCTCACGCCCAGTCGCTTCGGCGGCGCTCGCAATCGCGTCCTGCGTCGTCGGCAAGAAGGTTTGCGGCTTTGCCGCGTAAGTCCGCTGTCCGACAGTGGCGTCCATTCCGTACTTGGTGACCATTTCGATCGCGATCTCGGTGGCTCGCTGCAAATCGTCGGCCGCGCCGGTGGAGACATCGCCGTCGAAGATCAGCCGTTCGGCGGCGCGCCCGCCCATCAGGACCGCGATCCGGTTCTTGAGCTCGCTGACCGTGAGCAGGAAGCGGTCTTCGGTGGGCCGCTGCATGGTGTAGCCGAGCGCGCCGACACCTCGCGGGATGATGGAGACTTTTTGCACCGGGTCGACGCCGGGAAGGCTAGCGGCAACCAAGGCGTGCCCCATTTCGTGATAGGCAGTCCGCCGGCGTTCGCCCTTGCTCAGGGTTCTGCTCTTCTTTTCGATACCGGCAACGATACGCTCGATTGCAACGGTGAAGTCGTCAAACGTCACCCGATCGGCATTGCGCCTGGTCGCGGCGATCGCCGCTTCATTGATCAGGTTGGCAAGATCGGCGCCGGTAAAGCCGGCGGTGAGACCGGCAATCTTTTCAAGATCGACGTCGGCCCCTGTCGTGATCTTTTTGATATGCACCTTGAGGATGGCCAATCGGCCTGACTTGTCAGGACGATCGACCAGCACCTGACGATCAAATCGGCCGGCTCGCAGCAAGGCGGGATCCAATATTTCCGGCCGATTAGTTGCTGCCAGAAGGATGACTCCGGCACGCGGGTCAAAGCCGTCAAGTTCGGCCAGCAGCTGGTTAAGCGTCTGCTCCTTCTCGTCGTAGCCCGCGAAGGCGCTTGCGGTCCTGCTCCGGCCGAGGGCGTCGAGCTCATCGATGAAAATGATAGAGGGCGCCGCCTTCCTGGCTTGCTCGAACAAGTCTCTGACCCGCGCCGCGCCGACGCCGACAAACAGCTCGACGAATTCCGATCCTGATATCGAGAAGAACGGGACGCCGGCTTCACCAGCGACCGCCCGCGCCAGCAGGGTCTTTCCCGTGCCGGGAGGTCCGACCAGCAAAATTCCTTTGGGCACATGCGCTCCCAACCGCCCGTAGCTCTTGGGGTCCTTCAGGAAGGAGACCACCTCCTGCAATTCGAACTTGGATTCATCGACACCGGCAACGTCCGCGAACGTCACCTTCGTATCCTGCTCGACATAGACCTTGGCGCGGGATTTTCCGATCGCCATGAGGCCGCCACCCAAGCCCTGGCCGCTACCCATGCGCCTCGCCATAAAGAACCAGAACCCGTAAATTAGAATCAGCGGCACAACCCATGAAAGAAGAGTGCCGATGAAACCGTCGGACGCGGTGCCGGACACAGTTATTCCCTTGGACGCCAACTTGTCTGCCAACGCCGCGTCCACACGCGTGGTCACGAACGCGGATTTCCCGTTCGGAAGCTTTTCCTTCAAATTGCCTTCGATCGTGTCCTTGCCGACGATGACATCGGAAACCGCTCCCTGCCCAACCAGTTCCTCAAACCGGCTATAGGGGATCGTCTCGGTCGTGTTGTGGGCGACCACAAGCCATTGCAGGACCAGCAATCCTATCGCGGCAAGGGCAAAGGGTAACAAGAACGGTACACCCTTCCGTATCGATGGCTCGTCTTTCATTAGCTCTCCCAATTTGAAACCCAATCAATTTAGGCCGTCAGCCAGGGGTTGCGATTGCTCTAGATCAACCCAGTCATTTTCAGCGGGACGCTGGATGGCGGACCCCGGCAAGCTCTCCGGCCAGGCAACGTTGATCGACATCAAATCCTTTCGGTCAGGCTCTTTATAGGCTGTCGCAGAAACCAGGAGGCCAACCAATATGCACGCACGCCAGCTCATGACCAGGAAGGTCGTATCGGTCACGCCTGAACACACCGTCCTGGAAGCAGCCAATCTCATGATCAGAAACCACGTGAGCGGTCTTCCCGTGGTGGACAACGCGGGCGCGGTGGTAGGCGTCGTATCCGAGGGAGATTTTTTGCGCAGAAGTGAGATTGGCACGCCGCGCAAGCACAACCGGCTGCTGAGCTTCATTTTCGGTCACGGCGCCGCCGCCGAGGATTATGTCCGCGAGCACGGCCGCAGAGTGTCTGACGTCATGACCCCCTCGCCGATAACCGTCGGCGAGGACGCCTCGCTTTCAGAGATCGTCGCTCTCATGGAGCGTAACCATGTCAAGCGCCTTCCCGTCGTGCAGGACGGCAAGCTGATCGGCATTGTTTCGCGGTCCAATCTGGTCCAGGCCGTGGCAAGCCTGGCACGCGATGTACCCGATCCAACGGCCGACGACGACCACATCCGCGAACGCATCCTTGCCGAGCTTGAAAAACACGAATGGTGTCCGATCGGCCTGAACGTCGTCGTACGCGACGGCATAGCGCACCTGAGTGGCGTGATTGCCAACGAACGCTATCGACAGGCTGTCATTGTCGCCGCGGAGAACATCCAGGGGGTCGTCAAGGTCCATGACCATCTGTTCTGGATGGATCTTGTGACCGGCAATCATCTGCCATCTCTGGAGGATGAGGAATGGGCGAAGGCGGGCTGATGCATGTCCAATCGCGTCTCGGCCGTTCGATTCTGATTCTGGCAAAATAGCCATGTATTCGATCCTCGCACTCGACGCGGCACGGACTCGTCATCAGCCAGCATCGAAGTGGCGGGACTTGATTGCTCTGGCACTGCTCGTCACGATCATCGTGCTTCTTGGCACTGGTGTGCGGGAGATGATCGCGCCGCTGTCGGCCGGCGGCCAGCCTGAAATTTCGCTGTCCCCCGCAATGCTGCCGGAGTACGCGTTGCGAACGACCATGCGTATGCTCGCTGCGCTCGTCGCTTCTCTCCTTTTCACTTTCACCTATGCGACGCTGGCCGCAAAAAGCCGAAGAGCCGAAATGGTCCTCATTCCGCTGCTTGACGTGCTCCAGTCCGTGCCCGTTCTCGGCTATCTCTCATTCACCGTCGTGTTCTTCGTGTCGTTATTTCCAGGCAGTGTGCTTGGACCGGAGTTGGCGGCAATTTTCGCGATCTTCACCAGTCAGGCCTGGAACATGGCATTCAGCTTTTTCCAGGCGCTACGTACTATCCCCTATGACCTCGACGAAGCGAGCCGAAGCT
>Ga0187771_10004077_pt1 | contig 10268 bp, 11 predicted proteins | sample 0116_SJ02_MP15_1_FD_133139 | JGI IMG/M metagenome (GOLD analysis project Ga0187771, IMG submission 133139) | Tropical peat soil microbial communities from peatlands in Department of Meta, Colombia - 0116_SJ02_MP15_10_MG | ecosystem: Environmental > Terrestrial > Soil > Wetlands > Peat | place... | reverse complement strand
TTTGTGGACGAAGGGGATGAAGTGATTATGGCAGACCCCACTTTTTCTGTCTATACGAATGTGACTCAGATCATGGGAGGAAGGCCCATTCAAGTAAGGCTGAAGGACTTCACCCATGATCTGGATGGTATGTTAAGAAAGGTAAATCGAAAGACGAAGCTGGTCTTCATTTGCAATCCAAACAACCCTACTGGAACAATCGTCTCCCAGGAGTCGTTCAACCATTTTCTCTCAAAACTTCCGAAACGGGTCATCGTCGTCCTCGACGAAGCTTATGGAGACTTCGTCGAAGATCCCTTCTATCCAAATGGTGTGGACTCTATTAAAGAGGGGAGACAGATGATCCTCCTCCGGACTTTTTCAAAGGTTTATGGATTGGCAGGCTTAAGGATTGGTTATGCTTTTGGAAGGGGAGATTTAGTGGATTGTCTTTATCAGGTCAGAGATCCCTTTCCAGTTCATCGACTTGCTCAGGTTGCTGCAGTGGCTGCGTTGAGGGATGAAGATCATGTCACCAAGTCAATCCAATTGGTTTACGAGGGGAGAAGGTATCTCTATAGGGAATTGGATAGATTGGGAATCTTTTATGTCCCCAGCCAAGCAAATTTCGTTTTCATTGATTTCGAGAGAGACTCGGGAGAAGTCTTCCGGGCCTTTCTGAAAGAAGGCATTATCATTCGCCCGGGAAAGATATGGGGCTATCCCACGTCTGCGAGAGTGACAATTGGAAGGATGGAGGACAACCGTAGATTCATTAAAGTGTTGAAGAAGCTATTTAAATGACAGACGATAAACGATGAACAATGAACGATGAACAACTGATCCATGACTGAGATCGATCTCTTCATCAAGAATGCTAAAGAACTCCTCACCCTTTCCCCCTCTTTTGAAGAAGAGTCAGGATTGGGAATCATACGCAATGGAGCCATGGCAGTTAAAAGTGGGAGGATCTTGTGGATTGGGAAAACAAATGAATTACCGGAAGGATTTGTCTTGAATCCAAGAGGTCAAGAAATCGATGCCACCGATAGAGTAACAATGCCTGGCCTCATCGATTCCCATACCCATCTTATCTTTGCCGGATCAAGAGAGGGGGAATTCGAACAGAGAATTGAAGGCCTCTCTTATTTAGAGATCGCTGAGAGAGGGGGTGGAATTCTTTCAACGGTGGAGGCGACAAGGAGAGCCTCCTTTGATGAACTTTCTTCCCTCGGAAAGAGGAGACTTGATCGGATGCTTTCTAAGGGGGTGACCACCCTCGAAGCAAAGAGTGGATACGGTCTTTCTCTTCAAGATGAATTGAAGATTCTTGAGGTGATGAGGGCATTACAAGAGGAACATCCTGTCGCTATTGTTCCAACCTTTTTGGGAGCCCATACGGTTCCGAAAGAATTCAGAAGTAATCGATGACGCTATATCGAACTTATCACCGAAAAGATGATTCCGAGGATAGCAGAGGAAAGACTGGCAGAATTTTGTGATGTCTTCTGTGAGGAGAAGGCCTTTAGCCTCGAAGAATCGAGGAAGATTCTTGAAACAGGAAAGCGATATGGTCTTAAACGAAAAATTCATGCAGAACAGTTGAGCCCAGGTGGAGGAGCGGAGCTGGCTACCGAACTCGGTGCCTGTTCTGCTGATCATCTCGAATATGTCAGTCAAAGGGGGATAGAAAAAATGGCTGAGAAAAGGGTCACAGCGGTTCTTCTGCCTGGGGCGAATTTTTTCCTCTCCATGAAGAAGCTTCCTCCTGCCCGGGAGATGATCGAAAGAGGGGTAGCTGTTTCCCTCGCTACTGATCTAAACCCTGGATCATCCATGACAGAGTCTCTTCCTCTGATGATGACGATGGGTTGTACTATGTTCAAAATGAGTCCACGAGAGGTCATTTAAGCAACGACGATTCATGCTGCAAGATCCATGGGACGGGAAAACGAGATTGGCAGTCTGGAAGTTGGGAAGAGAGCAGATATTTTGATTCTCGATATTCCCAATTACAAATACCTTCCTTACCATTTTGGAGTGGACCATGTTGAACAAGTCATAAAGAATGGAAGAGTCATTTATAAGAGATCCATGATCAATGAGCAATTATCAATGGTCAAGGGGCAATTATCAATTAGCCATCTTCAATGACAACTGACCACCCACTACTGATCACGGACTATCGACGATGAGACTTTTAGGGTGTGTTCCCAATATCAGTGAAGGTAGGGATCAGAGAAAAATCGTCTTGATTGAAGAAGAGGTAAAGACACATAAAGGGGTTAAACTCCTTGATGTCTCTTCAGACAGAGATCACCATCGGAGTGTGTATACCTTTATCGGCGAACCAAAGGCTATAAAGGATGCGGCTTTTTCCCTGGCCCTGAAGGCTATTGACCTCATTGATATGAGGCAACATCGGGGGGCATCCCCGTTTGGGAGCAGTGGATGTTATCCCTTTTATTCCTATTCAAGGAGTTACTATGGAAGAGGCCGTCCAGGTCGCTCGTGAACTCGGAAAGGAATTGGGTAAAAGAGGAATCCCTGTCTTTTTTTATGAAGAAGCAGCTACCTGTCCGGAAAGAAGAGAACTTCCCTCAGTTCGAAAGGGGGAATATGAAGGGCTGATGGAAAAACTGAGCGACCCCAAGTGGAAACCCGATGAGGGCCCTGAGAGCTTCAACCCAAAATCTGGAGCCACTGTAATAGGAGCAAGATTTCCCTTGGTGGCTTATAATGTCAATCTAAAAACTGGAGATCTTGCCATCGCGAAAGAGATTGCAAGAAAGGTTCGATTTAAAGATGGAGGGTTTCCTCATGTCAGGGCAATGGGGGTTGACCTGAAGGAAAGAGGCATGGTTCAGGTTTCAACGAACCTGACCAATTATCGAAAGACCAATATTCCAAAGGTGTATGAATTCATCAAAGAGGAGGCTTTAAAAAGAGGTGTAGAGATAGAAGGCTCAGAGATTGTGGGCTTAATCCCTTTAGGTGTTTTAGAAGGAATTGCTCAGGATTACATAAAATGTCCTCAGTTTTCAATCTGTCAGGTGATCGAACAACGAATTTTAGAATTTGAGTAATCCTTCCTTTTTCCCCCTTTGGTAAAGGGGGTTAGGAGGAATTATTTTGTGAATTTGAAAAGGAGAGCCCATGGAAATAAAAAGATTTTTAGAAAAACTATCTTCAGACACTCCTACGCCTGGCGGGGGTAGTGCGTCTGCCCTCGCAGGGGCGTTATCTGCCTCTCTTGTGGCAATGGCGGCTGGGCTCTCTATGAAAAAGGGGAGATTAAAACAGGAAGAGATGGGAGAGGTAAAAAGAGAAGCCTTGAAGATTCAAAAGAGACTCCTCCAGGCGGTTAATGAAGATGCAGCCTCCTATGATGAAGTCATCAATGCCTTTCGACTCCCTAAGAATACGGAAGAAGAACGTCTGAGCCGGAATAAAATGATTCAAAAGGCTTATCGAGGAGCTACAGTAGCCCTCCAATTGGTATGCCAACATTCCATCCAACTATTGGATTATTCCAGAAGGCTTATCTTGAAAGGAAACCCAAACGCAGTGAGCGATGTGGGTGTAGCTGCATTTCTTGCCGACGCTGCTCTTGCAGGGGGCTTGCTCAATATAGGAATTAATTTAATCCCCGGTACCGAAAGGAAGTTTTTGAGAAGGATGAATTTGTTGATGAGACAATATGGTCAGAAGAGAAATCAACTCATGGGAAAGATCATCAAGGTGCTCAAAGGGTTTTAGTGGAAAGTAATTTTAGCCAAAAAATAAAAACAGAAATCCACCCCCATTTTCTAATGAATGGATTCCTGTACAGCTTATTTTTTCCCAGAATGAATGATTTACTTCTTCGGCGGGACGATAGCGTCCTTGCAGGCCTTCGCAATACGCATCTTCACCACGGTCTTAGCTGGAATGTTGATCGGCTCACCCGTGGCTGGATTTCTCCCCACCCGCGCTTTGCGTTTAACTAAAACGAGCTTACCAACGCCGGGCAAGGTGAAGGATCCTGCCTTTTTAGTCTCGGCAATGGCCAATGCTGGCACCTCTTCGATGATGGATCCAGCTGTCTTCTTGGAAAGGTCAAACTTCTTTGCAAAGTACGAAACGATTTGAGATTTGGTGAGAGGTTTCTTTCCTGCCATATTCATGCCCTCCTCTTAAAAGGATATTAAAAACATTATAATGAAAAATTTTTAAAAAGCAAGTAAAAAATCAAATTTCAAATAACAAATATTCTTGGAGCGGGCAACGGGGATCGAACCCGCGACCCTCGGCTTGGGAAGCCGATGCTCTACCAGCTGAGCTATGCCCGCTTTTTAGTCACTTTGTCTGTAGTCCTTAGTCGATAGCCCTCTGACCCCAATAATATAGAAAATTATTTAGTATTGGTCAAGTTCTAAATCACCCTTAGTTCTGTTGGGAGATAAGTTAATACCTCCGCTCCTTGGGATGTAACTCGGATCATATCCTCGATTCGAACCCCTCCCCATTCAGGTACATAGATACCAGGTTCAATCGTAAAAATCATTCCCTCCTGAAGAGGCCCTTTGTTTTCACTATTGACCACAGGGTCCTCATGGACCGCAAGGCCAATGCCGTGACCTGTTCCGTGGCCAAAATATTCTCCATATCCTTGATTCCGAATATGATCCCTTGCAGCAGCGTCCACCTCTTGGATGGGGATGCCTGGGGAAACCTTCTCAATCGCCTTATCGTGAGCATCCTTCACCACTTGATAGACCTTCTTCTGTTCTACGGAAGGCTGACCGCAGACCACCGTACGTGTCTGATCTGAGTGATAACCCTGGAATCCTGAGCCAAAGTCGATCAGGACGAGATCTCCCTTTTCAATTCTCTTAACAGCAGCCTTTCCATGGGGGAGGGCAGACCTTTTCCCAGAGGCGATAATGAGATCGAAGCTGATGACTTCAGCCCCATTATTTTTCATAAAGAATTCCATCTCCAGGGCAACCTCTCTCTCGAAGACACCTTCCTTAAGGGTTTCGAGGATATGTTCAAAGGCCTTTGATGAGATATCGATAGCCCCCTGAATGAGGGCCATCTCTTGAGCGTCCTTGACCGCTCTTAAATTCTTTAGTTCATCCTCAAGGGGAATAAGCTTCCCTTCATTGGTCAGCTTCTCAAAAAGGGACCGATGGAACGAGAAGGCGAGGGAGAGAGATTCAAAACCAATGTTTTTTAATTTCAAGTCTAATAAGAGAGAGAGGATTCCATCCAGTTTCTTTTTGTAATGGATGACTTGAGCTCCTTTGACCTCTTCGTCTGCTTGGGTCCAGTATCGGGAATCTGTAAGGAAGAAGGCCCCTCTTTGGGTGAGGACATAGGCACCGTCACTCCCTGTGAAACCACAAAGATAGCGAATATTTTCAAAGCTGCTAAAGAGTATCCCGTCCAGATGGCTTGAATCCATAACTTTTCGGGCAGACCTAAGACGCTTCTCATAAAACGAATCTTCCATTAACTTTTTCTCATCCTTTTAATATTGGCCAGCCATTTTTCGAGATGGCGTATCCTTTCTTCTCTGGAAAGGGGGAACGGGAAATTAGAGGGAGGGGAGGGATGTAACTTTTCTCTCAATTCTTTTACCCTCTTCTCTATCTCCGGGTCAAAAGGATCTTTTTCGGCAAGGGCTTTGTAAACCTCATAAGCTTCCTGAAGATGGCCCTGTTGGAGGTAGATTTCAGCCAGTGTTTTCGTGATGATGCGATCCATTTGATCCTCACAGGAGAGGATATTCTAAAAATTAGAGGATAATCTTGCAAAAGTCAAGAATTTCAGAATTTCAAAGAGTATTGACATAGAGTTCATTATAAAATAATATTAAAAAGTTTTTGGCTTAAAGGAGGATCTTTATGGAGAAGAAATATCTCTTTTCTCCAGGACCGACCATGCTCCCGCCCGAGGTGCTTCTCAAGATGGCAGAGCCCATTATGCACCACCGGGAGCCGGAATTTGAGAAGATCTTTGCTGAGATCCGACAGGGGCTAAAGTACCTTTTCCAGACGAAGAATGAGGTGTTGATTTTTACCTCTTCTGGGACGGGTGCAATGGAGGGTGCTGTCTCAAATCTTTTGTCTAAAGGAGATAAGGCTCTGGTGGTTCGGGGTGGAAAGTTCGGTGAAAGATGGGGAGAGATCTGCAAGGCTTATGGGATCGAGTTTATCCCCGTTGATGTGGAGTGGGGCAAGGCGGTTGATCCTGCACGAATTCAAGAAATTCTCAAATCTGATCCTTCTATTCGAGCGGTCTATACCCAGGCCAGTGAAACCTCAACCGGTGTGAAACATCCCATCAAGGAGATCGCAGAGATCGTAAAGGGATATGAAAATACCGTCATCGTCGTCGATGCCATTACAGGGATCGGCGTTTTTGATATCCCTATGGATGAATGGGGACTTGATGCAGTGGTGAGCGGCTCCCAGAAAGCCCTGATGCTTCCCCCCGGGCTTGCTTTTGCCGCTTTAAGCGATAAGGCATGGAAGTTCGTGGAGAGATCGAATTTGCCCAAATATTATTTCGATTTTAAGAAGGAGTTGAAGTCTTCGAAGAAAAACCAGAGCTCTTACACTCCTGCCATATCTCTATTCGTTGGATTGCGCGAATCGCTCAACCTCATACGGAAAGAAGGGATAGAGGCAATCTTTCTTCGGCATGAAAAGCTGGCCCGAGCCACTCGTGCAGCAGTGAACGGACTGGGCCTTGAGCTCTATGCCCCTGATTCACCGAGCAACGCTGTCACAGCGGTCAAGATTCCAGAGGGAGTAGATGGGGAGAAGTTAAAAGACTTGTTCTTTGAAAAGTTTGGGATTACGGTGGCAGAAGGTCAGGATCGGGCAAAGGGAAAGATTATCCGCATTGCGCATCTTGGGTATTATGAGAGGCTCGACATGGTGATGGTCATTTCCGCTTTGGAGATGCTTTTGAAGGAGATGGGTTATGGCTTTGAACTGGGCGTAGGTTTAAAGGCAGCTGAAGAGGTATTGATGAAATGAGAGACTGCCAATTTGACCCTTGGGCGGCACCAAGGGTTCGTCCTTCACAGTGGTTTGTAAAATGCCGCTCAGGGTCACCCTGAGCAGCACCCAGCATTTATTCTGGGGAGTCGAACGGGTGATTTGAGGTAATGTGGAATGGAGGAGATTAAAAAAGTATTGGTGAGTGATCCTTTGTCAAAGAAAGGATTGGAGATATTAGATAAGGCTAAAGACATCAAATATGATTTGAAACCCGGCCTCTCTCCGGAAGAATTGAAAAGAATCATTCCGGAATATGATGCGATTATTATCAGAAGCGAGACAAAGTTGAAGGCTGACATCATCGAGGCGGCAGACCATCTGAAGGTGATCGGAAGGGCAGGGATTGGATTGGACAATGTCGATCTTCGTGCCGCAACCAAAAAGGGGGTTGTGGTGATGAATACTCCGCAGGAGAATGCCATTGCTGCAGCAGAGCACACGATGGCCATGATGCTATCCATCTCGAGAAAGATCCCTCAGGCCACAGCCACCATGAAGGCAGGGAAATGGGAAAAGAGGAAGTTTTTGGGGGTAGAGCTTTATGGCAAGACTCTTGGACTGATCGGCATTGGGGTGATTGGGACGATCGTTGCCGATCGTGCAAGGGGGCTGAAGATGAAGGTGATCGGATACGATCCTTATCTTTCGAAGGAGGTAGCGGAGAAGAGGGGCGTTGAACTGGTATCGATGGATGAACTGTTGAACAAGTCTGATTTCATCAGTGTTCACACTCCCTTAACGGACGAGACGAAGAATTTCATTGACAAGAATTCTTTTAGGAAGATGAGAAAAGGTGTGATCCTGATCAATTGTGCGCGGGGTGGGATCGTTAACGAAAAGGACCTTTACGAGGCGATTAAGGAGGGAAAGGTTGCTGGAGCGGCCCTAGACGTTTTTGAAAAAGAGCCGGCCATCGGAAACCCCCTGCTTGAATTGGAGGAGATGATCGGAACTCCCCATTTGGGAGCCTCTACAGGGGAAGCCCAGGAGAATGTTTCCATTGCCATCGCCCAACAAATTGTCGATTATCTCATTTTGGGTGAGGCTCGAAATGCGGTGAACATGCCAGTGGTCAGCCCAGACATCCTTCCTTTTTTGAGACCTTACCTCAAACTGGGAGAGAAACTCGGAAGCTTTTTAGCCCAGATTTCCAATTATGCCATTGAAGAGGTGTTGATCGAATACCACGGCGAAGTCGTAGAGTTTGGGACAAAACCCATCACGATCTCTGTTTTGAAAGGGCTCCTCACGCCCTTCGTGGGTGAGACAGTCAATTTCGTCAATGCCGAGGTAATGGCTAAAGAAAGGGGGATGAGGATCACGGAGTCTACTCGTGCCAAGGCAGAGGATTTTGCGAGTTTGATTGCCATTACCACACGATCGAAGATGGAGCAGAATTATATAGCAGGAGCGCTCTTCGGAAGGAAAGAGTTAAGGATTGTGAAGTTGAACGATTTTTTCATCGAAGCCATTCCAGAAGGGCATATTCTGTTAGTGAATAATTATGATAGGCCAGGCGTGATCGGAAATATCGGGATGGCCTTGGGCAGCCGGAATATCAATATCGCCACGATGCAATTTGGTCGTGATCAGATGGGAGGCAACGCCATCTCCCTGCTCCACTTGGATACACCCTTACCGCCGGGAATTTTAGGAGAGATTTTGAGGCTGCCGAATATCATCTCGGTTCGTCAAATTCAACTTTAATTTTTTAAGAATGTAGAGGATCGGTGCAGAATGGCTGCTATCGTAATCGTGGGAGCCCAATGGGGAGACGAAGGAAAAGGGAAGATTGTCGATCTTTTGACTCAGTATGCGGATATCGTGGTGCGATTCCAAGGGGGAAACAATGCGGGTCACACGATCGTTTTAAAGGGAGAAAAATTCGTCTTCCACCTTATCCCGTCGGGCATCCTTTACGAAAACAAGAAATGCATTATTGGAAATGGAGTCGTATTGGATCCAGCCGTGTTACTTGAAGAGATTTCTGAGATTAAAAGGAGAGGGTATTTCAAAGATGATTCGCAATTAATGATCAGCGAGGAAACCCACCTCATCCTTCCCTATCATCGGAAAATCGATGTGGCGAGAGAGAAGATCTTTAAGATTGGAACCACAGGCCGTGGCATTGGACCTGCCTACGAGGATAAGGTGGCTCGTTGTGGCATTCGCATGGCAGACCTTTTGGATGAGAAGGTATTTCGAAAGAAGTTAGAGGAAAATCTGATTCAGAAGAATGTCTATTTAATTGAGGTATTGAAGGAGAGAGGATTTGAGTTTTCGGAAGTTTTTGATGAATACATTCATCTTAAAAAACAACTGAAAAAGTATGTGGCGGATACATCCCTTGCCCTCTATGAAGAAATTGAAAAAGGCAAGCATATCCTTTTCGAAGGGGCCCAAGGAGCCTTGTTAGACCTGGATCATGGTACCTATCCTTATGTAACGGCCTCCAATACAGTGGCTGGAAATGCCTGTGCGGGCGCAGGAATCGGTCCTACCATGATCCACTCGGTGATCGGCGTGACAAAAGCATACACCACTCGTGTAGGAGAGGGTCCCTTTCCCACCGAGCTTAAAGATCAGGTGGGGGAGAAGATCCGTGAGAGGGGAGGCGAATATGGTGCAACAACAGGGAGGCCGAGGAGATGTGGTTGGTTTGATGCAGTGGTTGTCAACCATTCCATAAGGATCAATGGGATCCGGGAGATGACGCTTACCAAGTTGGACGTATTAAATGAATTTGACAAGATAAGGGTCGGTGTGGGGTATCGTTTCAATGGGAAGGTCTTTTATCATGTTCCTTCCAATCTGGAGATATTGGCAAGATCTGAGCCCGTTTATGAAGAGTTGAATGGTTGGAGAACAGAGATCAAGGAGGCAAGAAAATTCTCGGAACTTCCCCCCAATGCGCAGCATTACATTCGAAGAATTGAGGAATTGATCCATACGAAAGTCACGATGGTTTCTGTTGGCTCAGAAAGAAATGAGACCATAGAGGTCAGAAATCCCTTTTTAAATTTTTCTTGACAATTCAATAAGTTTTCTCTTACTTTGGATAAAAAAGGGCCGTTAACTCAGGTGGCAGAGTATCTGCCTTTTAATCGGATTTAAACGACATTTTTAACCCCTTGATTCTTCACCTGATTTCTCTTAACCGGTTAAAATTATTGGGCTAAATTCATTTCAATCTATTCCAGTCCATTTTATCTATTTCAGTCTTTTTGAGTTAAT
>Ga0187771_10004076_pt1 | contig 10269 bp, 8 predicted proteins | sample 0116_SJ02_MP15_1_FD_133139 | JGI IMG/M metagenome (GOLD analysis project Ga0187771, IMG submission 133139) | Tropical peat soil microbial communities from peatlands in Department of Meta, Colombia - 0116_SJ02_MP15_10_MG | ecosystem: Environmental > Terrestrial > Soil > Wetlands > Peat | place... | reverse complement strand
GTCGGGTCGTGGGTGGTCATGAAGATCGTCAGCAGGTCGTGGTAGCTCACCACCGTCGGGTCGAACGTCACCTGGACGACCTCGGCGTGGCCGGTCCGCCCGGTGCAGACCTGTTCGTACGTCGGTCGCACGACGGTGCCCCCCGAGTACCCGGGGAGGACGCTCGAGACCCCTTCGAGCTCGGAGAAGATCGCCTCCGTGCACCAGAAGCATCCGCCGCCGAGGGTCGCGGTATCGGCCGGTCGGGGCTCCTTGCTCTCCGTTTCGGGCATTCTCCGTTCCCGTCCGTCGCCTTCGCTCTTCCGAGTTCGGACAGCGGGCCTCCCGATGTCTCACCGGCGGTCTTCAAATCGTTGTCGGGACGGAGAAGGAACCTACGTGGCGGCGGGGCGACTGCCGCGGAGAACGAAAAGAGGAGCCAGTACAGCGAGTATCGGAACGATCAGGAGCACGTACTCCACCCCCGGCACCGACACGACCAGGGAGATGAACGGGCCGATGAGGACCAGAAGCAGCACCGCGTAGAGCGCAGCGCCCGCACCGATCGACCGCGCCTGGAACCGGGAAGAACCGGCGGACAGGCCGAGGACAATCCCAACGCCCCCGAGCCAACCCAACCAGAAACCCACGAGGCCGGTATACGCCCCCAGCGGTTCTCCCGAGCGCAGGCAGCTGAGCGCGTGCGACGGCCGGCCGTTGATGCACGAGAGCAGCGAGCTCGCGGAGCCCAGCAGGACGACGGCGGCCACTAGGATGAGCAGGAAGCCGAGGGTCCCGATGATGCACAACGCGGACGCCGCGGAAAAGCGCGAATCGACCTTTCGAAGTGCCGCAAAACCTCGCCGGTAGATGAACAGCGAGAGGAGGAAGAGAATCGCCCCGGCGAGGATCAGGAGCGCAGTCGCCTCCACGAACGCCGTCTCGTGAAACGAGAGGAAGCTCGCCGGTGCGTAAGCCGCCACGAACAGGAACGCGACCGGGAGGACGATCGCGAGCAACGCGGCGGCCAACCCGACACCCGCCCCGGTCGCGATGCGGAACAGTCCTCGCTGTTCGAGCTCCCCCGGGGGCGTTGTGTCGGTTGCCATGGTGACATCCGAAAACGACGGACCTCCGAGCGCGACCCGGATTATCTACCCTCCGGCGGCCCGGACCGGTAATCGAGGCCCGAGACGGACCCTGCCCGGTTCGGGGCTCACGGTCCGGCCGGTGGCCGGACTAGGTCCGGACGACGAACTGTACCTCGGTCTTTGACCAAGCCCGCGCATCCGTCCAGGGGTTGCCGAGGTAGATCTCCCGCGTGGAGACCACCGACTTGACCTTCTTTTCTTTGCGCCGCCACCTCAGCCAGTCCATGAGGCCATGGTAGACGACCTGGGGCGAAACGACCTCCGGGTCGAACGTCACGCTCGCGACCGTGCACGCCGGGAACGAACGGACCCTCACGCGACCCTCCGAGCGAGCGGCCCCGCGGACTTCGATCCCGACGGACCACTGCCGCTCCCCCGGCTCGCGGAACATGCATCGGCCGGTCCGGAGGTGGTGGGCTTTCGCCCACTTCTCCACCTCGGCGAATCGCTTTCGGATCTCGGCCTCGCTATAGGAGCCGGTCCATCGGATCGACGCGACACGAAGGCCGGGCGTCCTCTTCAGCACGAAGTCCACCGTCATCGGATTGGCACCTTCCCGTGGGTGCGCCGTAGGTCTCCGCCGAGATAATCTCGTCGGCGTGGGAAAAATGGCTCGCTCGGGGGGTTCACGAAGGGGACCGGGACCCCGGAAGGACCGGAAGCTCCGACGGCAGCTCGACCGACGGCGGAGGCCGCGGGATGTTCTTGACGAAGGCGCCGTAGTAGGGCACTCGGGTCGTGATCACCCGCCGGAACGCGTCGCGCAGCGCAGCGTCATCGAGGCCCCGCGTCGGTATCAGGTCGTCGTTGCGGTTGAGGCAGCCTTTCAGCTCCCCGCGGTGCGTCACGCGGATTCGGTGACAGTGGGAACAGAACTCACGATTGTAAACCGGGTCGACGACCTCCACTTCGGCGCCCCGTACGATGTACACCCGCCGGTGGTGCATCTCTCGGACATACACGTGCGAGGCGTGCTCCTCGAGCCAGCGCTTGACGCCGTGCATATCGACCAGCCATTGCCGGTGGTCGACGAGCTCGGGCATGAACTGGATCAACTGAAGTTTGAGGCCGTCGGTGGACCCGACGAAATCGATCATCCGGGGAATGTTCGATACCGTGCGTCGGAACACGACCATGTTGAGCTTGACCGGCTTGAGTCCGACCCGCAGCGCCGTCCGGATCCCCCGCAGGACCGGGGCGAGCGACCCCTGTCGGATCGACCGGAACTCCTCCGGGTCGGTGGTGTCGACGGAGACGTTCACGCGCTTGAGGCCAGCATCCCGCAGGGACTCCGCGCGACCCTCGAGCATCGAGCCGTTGGTCGTGAGCGACACGTCGGGGATCTGGCGCACCGTCCGGTCGATGATCTCCTCGAGGTCCGCGCGAACCAGAGGCTCGCCGCCGGTGTACTTGACCGACCGGATGCCGAGCTCCCGAGCGACGACCACGAGACGCTCCACCTCCGTCGGGGTCATCTCCTCCTCGTGGGGGGCTCGCGGCCGCGCCACCGGGCCGAGCCCTTCGTCGTGGCAGTAGATGCAGCCGAAGTTGCAGCGTTTGGTCACGCTGATGCGGATGTCCGTGACCTCGCGGCCAAACGCATCGGCGAGCATTGCCCCCTCCTTGAGCCGCCGCCCGCCTTATAGTCCGCGGAAGGCCGTTCCGGGACCCCGGTCACGCGGACCCAAAGCACGGAGTGAGGCCGCCCCCCGGGTGAGAGGGAACTATCGTTCCTTCGACTCGTCGGACCGCAAAAGAAGAAGGAGAAGGAAAGGGTTGGTTCCGAGACCCCCTGGCTCTTCCGAGCCATGGGGCCCCGAGGGGCGCGCGTCGCCTAGCGGCCGCCGCCTCCGCTCGGGGGGCTCTGCCCGGAGGAGCCCTGACGGGCCCGGCCCATGTAGATCGCCGTCGTGATCAAGAAGATCACCGCGAGCACCGCGAGGAGCGCGATGATCACCCAGCCGGTGTCGCTGATGCCCCCGACCCCGGACGAGCTCGAGCTTGAACTCACCGAGTTCAGGGAGATCGTCACCGGCGTCGTCACCCCGCTCGACACGGTCACGTTGTTGTAGTAGGTGTAGTAGCCGGACGCGCTCACCTCGACCGAGTGGACCCCCGGCGTCTCCTGCGCCGAGAATGCCCCGCTCGTCAGCGAAACCTGCGCTCCGTCCACCAGCACCGTCGCCGACCCCGGAGTGACGGCGAGGCTCAGCGTGCCGTCCGGTCCGGCCGGCGGGGTCACGGGGTGGAGGGCGATCGTTACGGTGGTGGTCGTGCCGCCCGACACGCTCACGTTGTTGTAGTAGGTGTAGTAACCCGTCGCGCTCGCCACGATCGCATGCGTTCCGGCGGACGCCGGTACGCTGAACGACCCCGAGGTCACCGTGACGGCGGTGCCGTCAACCGCCACCGACGCGGTGGCGGGCGTGACGCTGCCTGCGAGCGTTCCCGAGGTCGCGGAGAAGACGACCGAGATCGTCGTCAGCCCGCCCAGGGCGACCACGTTCGCGCTGCCCGAGGACGGCGAGGCGTGGTAACCCGCGACCGAGCCCACGGAGTAGGTGTAGCTGCCGTTCGCGAGCTCGTCCTGGAGCGAGGCGGTCGTGCCGGTCAGCGTCCCGCCGTTGATGGTTACGGACCACGAGGTGCCGCTCGGGAGCCCGCTTTCGGAGAACACTACGCTTCCGAGAGAACCGTCGGGGCAGTAGTCGCCTCCCGTGGCGATCAGGGCAATCCCGACAAACTCGTCGTAGGGCAGCGGGGTCATCCCCATGGAGTAGTCGCGCCAGAAGTTACCGCAGATGTACGGGAAGTTGAAGATCTCGAAACTCGTCGAGAATCCGTTCAGCAGGGTAACGGGCGTCGATTGGGTCAACGGCGCGCTCAGGTTCCAGTTGTTCGTGAACGCGAACGGGAACGAGGCGTAGAGGTCGTCGTAGACGTTGAAGTTCGTCTCGAGCGCGGTGAAGGCCGTGTCGAAGTAATTGTCCAGGATCGTGTCCCCGCCCTCGTTCTGGATCAGCGCGATCGACCCGGGGATGCCAATCCCGCCGTAGGGGAGCAGATATCCGACGGGGGTCATCGAGTTCCCAACCACGGGGCTGTTGACGAACGTGTTCTGAACGATCGCGTTCCCCGTACCGCCGTAGGTGAAGATACCGGTGTCCGTCACATCGAACTCGACACCGAAGACGAGCGTGCTCGTCGTGTTCCAGAGGACAAGGTCCGCGTAGGGGAACCCGGTCTGCTCCTCGCTGGTCCATCCCGAGATGACTCCGCCCACGATCGAGACGTGGGAGGTCTGGAACAGCCAGATCGCGAGGTTGTCGGACGTCGGAGTACCGAAGTAGACGGCTGTGCTGAGGGAAGTTCCCCAGAAGTCCACGAGGAACGACGCCGGGTTCGGGATCTCGACGTACGCCGTTGTGCCCCAGAGGGAGATGCCGGCGTACGCGGGGAACTCGTAGTCGTTGGTCGCCGCGAACTCTCCCGACAGATTCCCCACCTCGTTGTTCACGAGCAGGTAGGGGCTCGCGAGCGTACCGGCTCCTCCCGAGGAGATCGCGGCCAGCTGGCTATTCGAGAGGGCGTAGAGCGGCGCGTATACTCCTCGCGAGACGTTGGCGGCCAGCGCATCCGAGTAGGTGGTAGTGTGGCCCGCGGTGAGCGCTAGCGCCGAGCTCAGCGAGAGGTTGTAGTCGCTCGCCATCAGCTTCACGGTGTACGTTCCTTGGGTGAGGTTCCAGGCGTAACTGCCGCTCACCGGGAGAGGCCCCCAGGCCGAGTTCGAGATGTTGTACGAGGCGCCGTTCGTGACGAACGCCCACGCATTCGATGGCGCGATTGTTCCCGAAAGGACCGCGGCGCCGGGCGTGGCGGTCGCGCTCGAGTTCCAAAGCGGCTGAATGAACTCCGGACCCGCACCGAGATGAACGGTGTCATCGGAGGTGTAGTACGTGGAGACCCCGACCGCGGTCTCTCCCGTTTCCGAACCGGAGCTCCATGCCGAGGGTTCGTTCACGTACGCGCCCTTCACCGCGTCCCAGTGCTGGAGGGTCATCGTACCGTTGAGCTGGTCGAACGTGGCCGTGCTGCCCCCGCCCGGGCCGCCGAGCATGATCTCGGCGTCGTAGGGGATGAAGCCGGTCGGCGTGAGGTTCGTGCCGTCAATGTGGAAGTGGGCCTGTGGGATCGCTCCGGTCCCGGTGTTGTTGAAGAGAGCTCGGTCGTACGTCCAGGTCAGGTGTTGCGCACCGCTGGTGTTCGTGTAGGCGAGGTAGAACGAGTAGTCGACCTCGGTGTACTGCGTACCCCACGTCGAATGGTACGTGGTCGCGTTGATGTAGAACGTTATCGTGAACGGAGCCGAGATTCCGTTGTAGGTCGGCGTGCCCGCCGCGTAGTAACCGATGGACGGGTCGTCCGTGCCGTTCGTGTACCCTGTGACGTTGTGGAGGAAGGTGTTCACCGGCTGAGGCGCCGGGGGAGGCGCCGAGAAGTTCCAGATGTTATTCTCGACGAACAGCTGGTGGGAGTACGCGTCATAGAACAGCACGTTCTGCTGCCAGAAGTTGTAGCTTGAGTTCCCGAACAGGGTGACGTTCTGGAGCACCACGTTGAGCTGGGAAGTGAAACCCTCGGGCACTCCCGTGGTCAGATAGTACGGGAGCACGGAGTTGAGGGAAAGGGACGCCTTGTAGCTTGTCGTATCGAAGGTGGTCGATTTCGGGGTGCCGGTGGAGTTGTTCACTCCGTAATCCGCGAGCCCCGCGGGTTCCGGCGCCTCGGGGTAGCTCGGCTTCACGATCATTCCGTGTTGCATCGTGGGCGCGTAGAGGAGGTTGGGCGGGTAGATCTTCTCGAGATTGACGTGCGAGGCCTGGATCGTCGACATCAGCTTCGCCTCGGCGGCGGCCCCAGGAGCATTCGGGTGAGTCACGGGGGCCGCGGTAGCGTGGGAGACCATCGAGCCCGGTGGGGAGGCTCGGGCCGGGGCGTGCGCGTTGGCAGCGAGCAGTGCTCCCGCGAACGCGAAGCTCAGTACAGCAATCGTGGCTACGACCAACGCCGCTACAACTCGGGACCGGGCGGTCATTAGGAGGCGCAGTAGAGCCCACTATTTGAGTTTGCATCGGGCCGATGTTTCGACCGCGGACCCCGTCGGCTGAGGGCGGGTCAATGGATAGGACATTCCTGGTCGGAGAGAAACACGGAAGGGGTTTGGCGCCGACGTGGGTCCACTTTCCTCGGGCGGACCTACCGCAGGGACGCCGACAGAAGGTCCGGGGCCGGCCCTGCGGACCTCCGGAGGGGATCTTTCTACGAGCGCCGTCCCGGAAGCATCGGCTCGGGTCCCGCGGGCGGGGCGGGCATCGGGTGTAGTGGCAACGGAAACTCCACGGCCCTCACTCCGAAAGAAGCTTCTCGAGCCTCTCGTAGAGCTCCTCGAGCTCCTTCTCCTTCTTGCGTCCGCCTTCCCATCGAGCGTTCACGACCTGGACCAAGAGGTCCGCGACCTTGTCCATCCACGGCCCTTCTTGGGCATCGAACCGCTGCTTCACCTTCTCCCGCAGCAGCTCGTTGTAGGCGCGATATGCCGACCACACCCACGGCCCAAAGTTCGGCTCACTCGAAGCACACTCTCCGTCAACCTCGGTCATCTTTCTCCTTGGGAACTTGCGTTCCTGCCTTCGTTACCCCGGGGACGGGGATATTGACCGGGTCGCTCCGTGGTCGGTCACAGCTGGCAGGCGCTTCGGTCCGACGAGGTTGAGCAGGTAACGAGCGCGTTACCGACGGGCTAAGTGCTGCCTCCTGCCTTCTGCTCTCGATGACCGCCGTCCGGGACGAACTCACGCTGGAGCGGTCAGAACGCCTGGATGAGCGCGTCCTCTCGACCTTGCTGGGCCTTCAGGGACGGATCGCCTTCAGCGGCCTCCGCCGCGTCCTCCATGCTCATCCCGAATCCCTCTCACGCTCCCTTCGTCGGCTCGAGAGAGAAGGGCGCATCGAACGCTCGAACGAAGGGTATCGCGCCGTCAGCGGCCTCACGAGCCCGCCGACGCCCGATTCGTCCGGCCTCCGCTCGATTGCCGCTGTGGACCTGCCTCCGGGGACGGTGGCGACCTCGGTCTTGGGTCGGCTGTCGGGTCGGTGGTTCGGGTCGTTGCGGTGGGTCGGCATCGTGGGCGGTCCGAAAGGCGGACTGCTCGCCTGGGCGCGGAGGGACGGCGCCGGCTATGTGCTCCTCGGTATCGACCGGGGCGTGCTGCGCGTCTACGTTCGGGACGAGGACTCCGGGGACGACGAAGCGGAGGCCGAAGACTCGGCGTACGAGTTGCTCTCGCACGCGGTCGGAGCCCTCCGCCCGTCCTCCCACGGCACGGGTGATTCCGTCAGCTTTTTCGCTCAAGACGCGGCCCTTTCGGACCGTTTCCTCGACAACTGATTCGGCCCGGACCGGCTCATCCGAAGCACCCTTGAATTCCGTCTCGAGAGTCCCCTTCGGGTCCGTCGGACGGAGGGCGGCGCGAGCCCCGCGGGTTAATGAGCGGTGGACCGCATTTCGGTCCGTACGATGGCGGTCCCGTCCTCAGGCTCGCGTCGTTCGGAGCGGCCGACGGAGTTCTCCCTTCGCGCCGGCGGGTCGGCGCTCCAGGTCGATGGCATCTCGAAGAGCTTCGGTGCCGTCCAGGCCCTCTCCGCGGTGAGCTTCTCGGTCGCCTCCGGTGAGATCGTCGGGCTCCTCGGACCGAACGGCGCCGGTAAATCGACGACGATGCGGGCCGTGCTCGGGCTCGTCCAGGCGGACTCGGGAGAGATCCGACTTTTTGGACAGAACATCCTGGCGGACCCGGAACAGACGAAGCGCCTCTCGGGCTATGTTCCGGAGGCGCCCGCGCTCTACGAATTCCTGACCGGAGCCGAGTACCTAGATTTCGTCGCGGACATGTACGGTCTCGACCCGGCGACCCGAGCCGAGCGGATCCGGCAGTACCTGGCGGGATTCGAGCTCACCGGCCACGAGGACTCGCTCATCAGCGGATACTCCCAGGGGATGAAGCAAAAGGTGGCGCTGATCGCGGCGCTCTCCCACCACCCCAAACTGCTGATCCTCGACGAGCCTCTCAACGGCCTCGACCCACGCTCGGCCCGCATCACGAAAGACCTGCTTCGCAATCTCGCGACGCACGAGGGCGTGGCGGTGCTGTTCAGCACGCACGTGCTCGAAATCGCCCAGGCGATCTGCGACCGCATCGTGATCCTGCACCGCGGGCACGTCCTCGCCTCGGGAACGGTCGCCGCTCTTCGCGACCGCGCCGGGATGGCGGGTCGCGACCTCGAGGAGGTCTTCCTCGCGCTCACCGGTACCGGGGACCTACGGGACGTGGTAGACGCGCTGAGCCGGTAGGGGCGGGATGGAGCTTCACCGAGTCCAGCGCCTCGCGGCGACCCTCGTCGCCTCGCTGTTGCGCTCGGGCCGGAGCTCATCGGACCCGAAGAGCTTCTTCGGACGTCCCGCGCTCATCGGCGTGATCGACCTCGGTCTCTTCGCCGGCGTGGCAGCGATGGCGGCGGTCGCCCTCGGAGCGGCAACGCCGCCCCGGGACGAGCTCTCCGCGTTCTCGAACGCCTTCCTTCCGTTCATTCCCCTCGTCGCGGTGAGCGTAGTGTTGCTCGCGGGTCTCATGTTCGAGCTCACCACGACCGCCAAGTTTGCCGGCAGCGACGCCGCCAACTGGCTTCCGATCTCACCGGGGGAGTACCTTGCGGCCTCGGTCTCGGCGATCGCGTACACGTACTCGCCGGCTGTGGCGATCACGCTCGGCGCACTGCTCCCGCTCTCCTTGGCGGGCGGCACGGGCGCGGTCTATGGGGCGACCGTCGCCCTCGCGGTCGCCGGGCTTATCGAAGGGGCCCTCCTGATCGAGATGGTTCGGGCGGCGACCCAGCGGGCGAGCTCCGTCACCGCCGGTAGCCGGGGACGGGTGAACCTTTTCGTGCGCGCCCTCGTGCTCATCCTCGTCATCCTGCTCCTCCAGTTCGCATTCAATCCGGTCTTCCTCCTCGGGCTCACCCAGCGTCTTTCGACCGTGGCGCTCGTCACAACCGTCGTCCCGTTCTTCTGGTCGACCGAGGCGTTGACGCAGTGGGCCGCGGGGAACCTCGAGCTGGGGGCGGGATTCGCGGTCGGGCAGTTCGCGTTCATCGCCGCCCTCGCCTACCTCGCGAGCGACCTCCGCGAGCGGAACTGGGCTCCGTCGCCCGTCGAGGTCCGACTCGAGGCCCACCGCTACGCGGCCCGCAACCCGGTCCTCGCCGCCTTCGGCCTCTCGGCGGCCGAGTCCGCGCTCGTCGGCAAGGACCTGAAAGGTCTCGTTCGTCGCCGGGAGATGCTCCCGACGCTCGTCGTGCCGGTCGTCCTCGTGGTGCTCGTTCTCGTAGAAGGGGGGGCGCTCGGCGACCTCGTCTCGGTCCTCTGGATCGGTTGGGTCGCCGGGTTCTTCTCCCTGCTGCTCGCCGGGACGTCGGTCGGCCAGGAACGCAAGGCGCTCCAGTCGCTCTACGCGTTCCCGCTCTCTGCCGAGAGCCTCGTGCGTGCCAAGGCGGGGTTCGTTCTCGTTCCGTCGTTCATCGTGGCGTTCGGGCTCGCCGTTCTCGTGGGGGTGTTCTTCGGGCTTCCACCGGCCACGTTCCTCGGGGTGCTGCTGCTCGTGGTCACGATCTCCGTCGTACTGACGTTCTGGGGCCTCGCCTTCGCGGCCCGGTTCTCGGACTTCCAGGAGCGGCCGCGGCCTCAGTTCCTTCGGCCCGGCGGGATGATCGCCGCTACGGTCTCCGGGATGATCCTCCTGTTCGCCATCCTCACCCCGGGCGCCCTCGCGCTGCTCTATCCGTCCACCCTCTCCATCCCGCTCGGGATGATCGCGCTCGTGCTCATCGTGGGCCTGGGAGGGCTCGCGGTCTACTGGACCCGCTCGGGGTTCCGCGAGTTGTTCCGCCAGTTGCCGTTCTGACGACGGGTCGACCCGTCAGAGCGGCGCGCCGCAGGACGGGCACCGGCCGTCGACCTCGTTGCCGAGGGCCCCGCAGAATCGGCACCGCACCTTCACGACCTGGCGCTCGATCGTGTGGACCG
>Ga0187771_10004075_pt1 | contig 10270 bp, 5 predicted proteins | sample 0116_SJ02_MP15_1_FD_133139 | JGI IMG/M metagenome (GOLD analysis project Ga0187771, IMG submission 133139) | Tropical peat soil microbial communities from peatlands in Department of Meta, Colombia - 0116_SJ02_MP15_10_MG | ecosystem: Environmental > Terrestrial > Soil > Wetlands > Peat | place... | reverse complement strand
GTGATGGTGTCCGAGACCGATCCGATCTGCGCGCTGCAGGCGGCGATGGAAGGCTACGAGGTGGTGACCATGGAGGATGCCGCGCCGCGCGCCGACATCTTCGTCACCGCCACCGGCAATGTCGACGTCATCACCATCGAGCACATGCGCAGGATGAAGGACCGCGCCATCGTCTGCAACATCGGCCACTTCGATAGCGAGATCCAGGTGGCAGCGCTGCGAAATCTGAAGTGGAATAACATCAAGCCGCAGGTCGACGAGATCGCCTTCCCCGATGGTCACCGCATCATCCTCTTGTCGGAAGGCCGCCTGGTGAACCTCGGCAACGCCATGGGGCATCCGAGCTTCGTGATGTCGTCGTCGTTCACCAACCAGACGCTGGCGCAGATCGAATTGTGGACCAATCCCGGCAAGTACGCGAACAAGGTCTACACGCTGCCCAAGCACCTCGACGAGAAGGTGGCGCGGCTGCACCTCGACAAGATCGGCGCCAAGCTCACAAAGCTCTCCGACAAGCAGGCGACCTATATCGGCGTGCCGCAGGAAGGCCCGTACAAGAGCGATCATTATCGCTACTAGGCGCGTGATTTTCTAAAACGCGCGCCGGCTCAGGTCTTCGGCGGCACGATCTCGATCAGATAGCGCGTCGGCTTGCCCGCGATGCCCCAGAAATCGGGCGTGACCGTCGCCTCGACGCGGCGCGACGGTGGATTGTGCGCGATGAATTTGTCGATCGCCATACGAATGACCAACGTGCAGTCGTGCTGACCGGGATTGAGATAGCAGACCATGGCGACGCCTTCGCGCTCGACGCGCTCCGGCGTCACCCAGGGCACGGTCTCCGGTTCCAACACCGGCAGCGCCGAAGGCTGCCCCGGCAGATAGAACACGGTGACGTTGGCGAGATCGAAATCGCCGCCGACGATGCGCAGCGGGCGGTCGGTGCTGCGCTGCCATTCCTGCTCGATGCGCCCGGCCAAAAGCTTGGCATTGGTCGACGTTGGATGCAGGCCGGAGATGTGCACGCCAATGGCGATGCCTGGCGACGCCGCCAGCATGACCAGCGGCAGCGCGACCGCGGCGAGCACGATCGGCGCCATCACGCGGCGGCTCATGTCGATCATCGGCGACGACAGCAGCACGACTGGCAGCAGTACGAATTCCGACATGGTCCACAGCGAATTGATCTCGAAGCCGAACAGAATCGCGACCACAGGCGGCAGCAATAACATCGTCCAGAACGCCGTGGCGGCAAAGCGCCGTTCCGGCGTACTCGGCAGCAACATGTCGGCGAAGGCGGCGCGACTCGGCCGGCTGAACGCCAGCACCAGAAGCACCGGCACCGCGGCATAGCCGGCGCCGCCGGCGAGGAAGCCGGCGGCGGCGTACAGCGAATGCCACAAGATTTTGACGGCGTGTGCGTCGACCGCGTAGGTCAGCGGAATAAAATTGTGCTGCACCAGCCAGACGAGGTGCGGCGCCAGCGCCAGCGCGCCCACCCCAACGGTGATCCAGGGCGCCGGCGAGCGGAAATAGCTCGCCCGCCGCGCATCGAGCATCGCCGCTACGGCAAGGCCGACGAGCAGGAAGAGCGACCAATATTTGCCGAGCATGGCGAGTGCGGCGGCGGCGCCGGCGAGCGCCGCCCATTTCGGGCTGCGTGTGTCGAATGAGCGTACGAAGCACAGCGCGGTTGCCGCCCACAGCGTGCTGAGCGCCGCGTTGTGGTCGAACCGCAGGCTGAGCAGATTGAAATAGGGGATCAGCATCAGGCAGGCGAGCGCGACGACGCGCTTGGCCGGATCGAGATAGAGCGCGAACAGGCGCCAGGTGATCCACAGTCCAAGCGCGACGTAGATCATGGTGAACAGGTAATAGGACCAGTCGCGGATCGGGAAGACGAAGAACCAGGCGTACAGCAGCCAGGCCGCGAGGGGCGGGTGCTTGGAATAGCCGAACGCCGCGTGATGCGACCAGGCGACCAGCTCGGCGGCGTCGAACTGCACGTCCTGGCCCGCCTTGGCGACCACGCCGTAAAGCGTCCAGATGACGGCATAGGCCGCCAGCAGCATGAGCGCAGTTTTTTCCCGCCGCGCCGGATCCACCAGCGCGTCGATCAACCGGTCGATGCGCTTGAAAGCAGCGCGCAGCGCGCGCGGCAAGTTCAATTCATCGGCTGCTTTCATCGCCCCCGCTCGAAAGAAATGCCGATACCGTCGAATTCGTAGCTAACCGTCTATCCCCCATACAACAACCGCGCCAACCCGAATAGCGCTGGGGCAAGCGTTATTTCGCCGGGCGGTAAATTGCTCAGCTCCCGGGCGGCACGATGAAGATCGTATAGCGCTGCGGCTTGCCGGGAAAACCGAGAAAATTGCGCACGATCTCGTTTTCGACGCGGCGACTTGTCGCAGCGTGCGCGGCCGCCTTGCCGCGGCAGGCGGTATCCTCGGCGAAGCAGACGATCACCTGGCCGCTGCGCTTAAGTTCGCTTGCCTCCGGTTGTGGCATATCGGTGAGCACACGGGGCCGGTCGACCGCATAGGTGGCAACGCCATCGGCCAGATTGCCGGCGCTGCCGATAAAGCGCAGCGGTAGCGGCGTCGTCTGATGCCAGAGCCGCTCCACCTCGCTCGCCAACAGCGCCGCCTGTGCCGAGGCGGGCAGCGGCCCGCTGCGCTGCGCGATCACGGCAATCACCGGCGCGGCAATCAGCATCGCCAGTGGGATCGCCACCGCGGCGGCGAGAAGGCGGCGCGTGTCGAGCGCGCGGATGCTCACCTCCGGCGATGACAGCAGCAGCACCGGCAGCAGCGCCCAGGCCGACATCGACCATAGCGAGGTGATCTCGATACCGCTCGCGAGCGCGACGACGGCGGGCAGCAGCAGCGGCGCCCAGAACGCGGCCGCGGCCAGGCGACGTTCGTCGTCGCCCGGCCACAACATGTCGGCGATCGTCGCCTGGCCCGGGCGCGCGGCGACAAGCACAATGATCACCGGCACGGCCACATAGCCGAGCGAACCGGCGAGATAGCCGAACGCGCCAACAGCGACGTCGGCGAACGACTTGGCGCCGTGCACGTACATCGCGTAGGCGAACGGCTCGGCATAATGCTGCGACAGCCAGAGAAGATGCGGCGCGAGGGCGATCAGTCCGACGATCGCCGTGATCCAGGGCGCGGCCGAACGGAAATAGGCCGCGCGCCGGCGATCGATCAACGCGGCGAACACCAGCCCAGCGACAAGAAAGATCGACCAGTATTTGCCCAGCATGCATACCGCTGCGCCAAGACCTGCGAGTGCCGCATAGAGCGCGCTACGCGTGCGATAGGAACGTAGAAACCAGAACGTGGTCGCCGCCCAGGTCGGCAGCAGCACGGTGTTCACGTTGAACTTCAGCGCGTGGAAATTGAAGAACGGCACGAACATCAGCAGCGCGAGACCGGCGACGCGCTTCTCGGCGTCGAGATAGTCGGCCGCCAGTCGCCACACGATCCACAGCGCGAGCGCCGGCATCAGCATGGCCAGGAGGTAATAGGACCACTCGGCGACCGGAAAGACGCTGAACCACAGCCGCACCATGGCAGCGGCGAGCGGCGGATGCTTGTAGCCCCAGGAAAGATCGCGCGACCAGGCGACGATCTCGGTCATGTCGGGATGCAGACCCTGGCTCGCCTTGGCGATGGTGCTGTAGAGCGTCCACATCAGCGCGTAGGCGGCGAGCGAGAGCAGCACCGCGCGCTCCGAGCGCGCCGGATCGGTCAGCGCCGCGCGCAAGGCATCGATGGGCTTCAGCAGGCGCATGGGGTCAGGTCTATCGCATGACCAAGCGGTATCCGTCCAACACCGGTCATTCCGGGACGGCGCCGAAAGGCGCCGGGCCGGAATCCAGAGCCAAGACTGAAGCGCCGCCGTGCGCCTCTGGATTCCGGGTTCGCGGCCTGACGGCCGCGCCCCGGAATGACGCCGAGATTGCTTGAAGCCCGGGGATTCGAGTGTTATCTGCCGCGCCATGACGGCCGTTCCCATCAACAATATCCGAAATTTCTCCATCGTCGCGCATATCGACCATGGCAAGTCGACGCTCGCCGACCGGCTGATTCAGCTCACCGGCGGGCTGGAGGCGCGCGAGATGAAGGAGCAGGTGCTCGATTCCATGGACATCGAGCGCGAGCGCGGCATCACCATCAAGGCGCAAACCGTGCGGCTCAATTACCGGGCGCGCGACGGCAAGGACTACGAGCTCAACCTGATCGACACCCCCGGCCACGTCGACTTCGCCTACGAGGTCAACCGCTCGCTCGCCGCCTGCGAGGGGTCGCTGCTGGTGGTGGACGCCTCCCAAGGCGTCGAGGCGCAGACCCTGGCCAACGTCTATCACGCCATCGACGCCGGCCACGAAATCGTGCCGGTGCTCAACAAGGTCGACCTGCCCGCCGCTGATCCGGCCGCGGTGAAGAAGCAGATCGAGGACGTGATCGGCCTCGATGCCTCGAATGCCATCGAGATTTCCGCCAAGACCGGGCTGAACGTGCCGGAGGTGCTGGAGGCGATCGTCACCCGCCTGCCGCCGCCCAAGGGCGCACGCGCGGCGCCGCTCAAGGCGCTCCTGGTCGACTCTTGGTACGATGCCTATCTCGGCGTGGTCGTCTTGGTGCGCATCGTCGACGGCGTGCTGAAGAAAGACATGCGCATCCGCATGATCGGCACCAACGCCGCCTATGACGTCGACCGCACCGGCGTGTTCACGCCGAAGCTGCAGATGGTCGACGAGCTCGGCCCCGGCGAGATCGGCATGCTCACCGCCTCGATCAAGGAGGTGGCCGACACCCGCGTCGGCGACACCATCACCGACGACCGCAATCCGGTCGTCGAGCCGCTGCCCGGCTTCCGCCCGGCCATCCCCGTGGTGTTCTGCGGCCTGTTCCCGATCGACGCCGCGCAGTTCGAGGATCTGCGCGCCGCCATGGGCAAGCTGCGCTTGAACGACGCGAGCTTCACCTACGAGATGGAAACCTCCGCCGCGCTCGGCTTCGGCTTCCGCTGCGGCTTCCTCGGCCTGTTGCATCTGGAGATCATCCAGGAACGGCTGTCGCGCGAGTTCAATCTCGACCTGATCGCGACCGCCCCTTCGGTGATCTACAAGCTTAAGCTGCGCGACGGCCGCGAGCTCGACATCCACAATCCGGTCGACATGCCGGACCCGAACCACATCGCCGAAATGCGCGAGCCGTGGATCGAGGCGACCATCCTCACGCCAGACGAATATCTCGGCTCGGTGTTGAAGCTCTGCCAGGACCGCCGCGGCGTGCAGAAGGAGCTCACCTACGTCGGCACCCGCGCCATGGTGAAATACGAGCTGCCGCTCAACGAGGTGGTATTCGATTTCTACGACCGGCTGAAGTCGGTGTCGCGCGGCTATGCCTCGTTCGACTATCACCTCACCGACTATCGCGAGGCCGACCTGGTCAAGCTGCAGATGCTGGTGAACGGCGAGCCGGTCGATGCGCTGGCCATGCTGGTGCATCGCACGCGTGCCGAGCAGCGCGGCCGCGCCATGGCGGAGAAGCTCAAGGAGCTGATCCCGCCGCACATGTTCCAGGTGCCGATCCAGGCGGCAATCGGCGGCAAGATCATCGCGCGCGAGACCGTGCGCGCCTTCCGCAAGGACGTCACCGCCAAGTGCTACGGCGGCGACGCCACGCGCAAACGCAAGCTGCTCGACAAGCAGAAGGAAGGCAAAAAGCGCATGCGCCAGTTCGGCAAGGTCGACATCCCGCAGGAGGCGTTCATCGCCGCACTGAAGGTGGATGTGTGAGCCAATGACCGTCGTCCCCGCGAAGGCGGGGACCGATACTCCGTAAACTCTCTCCGCCTCATCCTGAGGAGCCACGTGCAGCGTGGCGTCTCGAAGGATGGGGCGGCCTATGGTTCGAGACGCGCTGCTTCGCAGCGCCCCTCACCATGAGGCCGAGAGAAGCTCACAAAAACTTATCCCCGCTCTGCGAACCGCTCTTATAGTCGTCCCGCCTTGTTCGGCATCGCGCTCCGTCTCGAGCGGCGCGCGGTGAGGAGCAAAGTGCGGTGCGCCGACAATGCGCGCCGCAGTCAGGCGTGCGCGAGCTTGACGGATGGAGCGCCCAGGGGGCGCAGCCCGCTTCGCCAAGCGGGCGCGCGCCTTCGCCAAGGCGAGCGGCGGGCCGCGCCAAGCCCGCCAAAGGGCGCTTCGCCAGCGCCCGGGCGCCCCTCTCGGCGCTCCGTTCCCCGGTGCGGGGAAAGGAAAACGAGACGCCGGCGTGTCCCGCGCCGTCAACAGAATAGGGAGGGCGGAGCGTTGGCTATTTCGGTCGTTCCTGCGCGCGCGAGCGTCCTGGAATGACGCGAGGAGGGACTTTGCCCTATTCGGGCGCGGCGCTTCGCTCAGCGATGACTGGGGGGCGCGAAGGGAAAAAAGACAGGCGGCGCGTCACGAGGCCCGCCAAATGGATCGTGCCAGCTCCCTTGGCCAAAGCCGTTCGGCTTACTCGGCCGCTCGGCGGTGGAACTCTGCCGCGATGCGCGATGCGCGCGGCGGGCACGTTGCGTTTCGGCTTCGTCTTCGTCGCGCACGCGCGTCTTCTCCGGCCGCTCGCCGGTCACCACGATGGTGGTGTCGGCCATGTGCTCCTTCACCAGCGCGAACAACACCGCGGCATTGTCCGGATGCAGGCGGATGCAGCCGTGCGAGGCGGGACGACCGAGATGCGAGATCTCGTAGGAGCCGTGAATGGCGTAACCCTCGTTGAAGAAGATCGAATAGGGCATCGGCGACCAATCGTATTCGCGCGAGAACCATTTACGCGCCAGCCATTGCGGCTTGTAGGTGCCGTTCGGCGTGCGGTAGCCCCAACGCGCGGTCGACACCGGCCACTCGTAGCGTTGCATGCCGTCGACGCTGACCGACAGGCGCTGCGCCGTCTTGTCGACCGTCACCACGATGCCGGCCCGTGCGGGCGCGATTCCGGCGCACAGCATGGCGAATAGGGCAAAGGCGGCGGCAAGGCGCGGCATCCGCGAGTTCCCTCGAGTTCCGCCGGCATTGTGCCAGCGGATTTCGAATTTTACGTCAAATCTCGTGCTTTTGGTTAGTGGGCAGGCCTCGCCGCGGTTTCCCCGCAATTAACCTGACAAAGGGCGGCAGAATCGCTAAATCGGAACGCATGATAGCTGCCCGCTTCGCCGCATTCGCCCTTACGCTCGCCTTGGCCGGGCTCTGCGCCGGCGGCGCCTTGGCGCAGACGCCGGCCGCGGTCGCCGTGCCGATGCAGCCCGCCAAAGCAAAAGGCGCGGAAGACAAGACACCGGCCAAGCAACTATTCTCCTCGGTCAAGCTGCCGAGCCTCGGCAAGGCGGTGGCGATCGGCTACTACCCACGCGGCTGCCTGCAAGGCGGCGTCGAACTGCCGGTCGACGGCCCGAACTGGCAGGTGATGCGGCTGTCGCGCAACCGCAATTGGGGCCATCCCGAGCTGGTGAATTTCCTCGAGCGCTTCGCTCCGCTCGCCGCCAAGGCGACGGGATGGAAAGGCATTCTCATCGGCGACATGGCGCAGCCGCGCGGCGGCCCGCTGCCGTTCGGCCATTTGAGCCATCAAATCGGGCTCGACGTCGACATCTGGTTCATGCCGATGCCGGACCACGAGCTGAGCGCGAAGGAACGCGAGGAGATTTCCGCCATCAATCTGGTCGTGCCCGACAGGCTGCACGTCAATCTGCAAACCTGGACGCCGGCCGACGTCGCCTTCATCCGCACCGCGGCCGAGCAGCCGGAGGTCGAACGCGTGCTGGTCAACGCCGCGATCAAGAAGGAGCTGTGCCGCGTCGAGAACAAGGGGCACGATGGCTGGATGGCCAAGGTGCGGCCCTGGTACGGCCACGACGATCACATCCATGTGCGGCTGCGCTGCCCGGCCGATTCGCCCAATTGCCGCAAGCAGCCGCCGGTGCCGGCCGGCGACGGTTGCGGCGAAAAAGAACTGGCCTTCTGGTTCTCCGACGCGGTGCTGCATCCGAAGCCGTCGCCACCGCCGAAAGTGCCGCCGCGGCCGCTGATGCTGTCCGACCTGCCGCCGGCCTGTAAAACGGTGCTCGACGCGCCGGCCAATCCGAAGGCGGCGCAGCGCTGAGCGCCGTCGGTCGAACTCGCTGATCGAAGCATCTTGAAGATTCGTGCCGGCGATGTTCCCGGCGCGCGCCGGTTGCGTTAAGCTGCCGCTATGGCCGGCAAGATCGACACCTTACGCGAACTGGAAAAGAAGATTCTCTGGCTCGCCAGCTGGACCATCCACAACGCCAATCATCTGCGCGAGAATTCCGACGGCCTGAAGGTCGGCGGCCATCAGGCGTCGTCCGCCTCGCTCGCCACCATCATGACGGCGCTGTATCTCGACGTGCTGCGTCCGCAGGATCGCGTCGCGGTGAAGCCGCATGCCTCGCCGATCTTCCACGCCATCCAGTATCTGCTTGGGCGTCAGACCCGCGAACGGCTGGAAGCGTTCCGCGGCTACAAGGGCGCGCAGAGCTATCCCTCGCGCACCAAGGATCTGGACGACGTCGATTTCTCCACCGGCTCGGTCGGCTTAGGCGTGGCGCAGACGTTGTTCTCCTCACTCACCCAGGATTACGTGCGCGCGCACGGCTGGGGCTTGGCTCGCCCCGAGGGGCGCATGGTGGCGCTGGTCGGCGACGCTGAGCTCGATGAAGGCAACATCTTCGAGGCACTGCTCGAAGGCTGGAAACAGGGCCTGCGCAATTGCTGGTGGGTCATCGACTACAATCGGCAGAGCCTCGATGCCGTCGTGCGCGAAGGGCTGTGGGAGCGCTACGAGCATCTGTTCAAGAATTTCGGCTGGGACGTGGCGATCCTGAAATGCGGCTCGCTGCAGCAGGCCGCTTTCCAGGAGCCGGGCGGCGACAAGCTGCGCCAATGGATCGACCGCTGCCCCAACCCGCTCTACTCGGCGCTGGTGTTCGCCGGCGGCGCCGCCTGGCGCAAGCGGCTCAACGATGAGATCGGCGACCAGGGCGCGGTGAGCCGGCTGATCGCCAAGCGCTCGGACGCGGAACTCGCCGCGCTGATGAACAATCTCGCCGGCCACGATCTGCCGACCCTGCTCGAGGCCTTTCACAAGGCCGCCAGCGACCGGCCAACCTGCTTCATCGCCTACACGGTGAAAGGCTTCGGCCTGCCCTTTGCCGGCCACAAGGACAACCACGCCGGGCTGATGACGCCGGCGCAGATGGAAACGTTCCGCAAGGCGATGTCGGTGCGCCCCGGCCACGAATGGGACAAGTTCGAAGGCCTCGCATTGCCGGCGGCCGACTTGCAGGCCTTCCTCGACGCCGTGCCGTTCGCGGCGGACAGCGCGCGCCGCCTGAAGGCGCCAGCGATCGACGTGCCGGCGCAATTGCCGGTGACGTATCAGCCGACCACGTCGACGCAGACCGGCTTCGGCGCCATCCTCAACGGGCTCGGCCGCAGCGACAGCGAGTTCGCGCGCCGCATCGTCACCACCTCGCCGGACGTCACCGTCTCCACCAATCTTGGACCGTGGGTCAATCGGCGCGGCCTGTTCGCGCGGGAAGCGATGGCCGACACCTTCAAGAGCGAGCGCATCCCGTCCACCTTCAATTGGGAATTCTCGCCCAAGGGCCAGCACATCGAGCTCGGTATCGCCGAGAACAATCTGTTCATCCTGCTCTCGGCGCTCGGCCTGTCGCATTCGATCAACGGCGAGCGGCTGTTGCCGATCGGCACGCTGTACGATCCTTTCATCGCGCGCGGGCTCGATGCGCTCAATTACGCCTGCTACCAGGATGCGCGCTTCATGTTGGTGGCGACACCGTCCGGCATCACGCTCGCCGGCGAAGGCGGCGCGCATCAATCGATCGCCGAACCGCTGATCGGGCTGGCGCAGGACGGCCTTGCCGCCTTCGAGCCGGCTTATGTCGACGAGCTAGCGGTGATCCTGCGCTGGGCCTTCGCCTATATCCAACAGGACGGCGACGCGGCGCCCTCGGAAAGGAATTGGCTGCGCGACGAGACCGGCGGCTCGGTCTATCTGCGGCTGTCGACGCGGCCGATCGAGCAAATCGAGCGCACGATGACCGACGAGCTGGCGCAGGGGATCGTCGACGGCGCCTATTGGCTGCGCAAGCCGGGGCCGAACGCGCAGGTGATCGTCGCCTATTCGGGCGCCATCGCGCCCGAGGCGATCGAGGCGGTCGGCCT
>Ga0187771_10004074_pt1 | contig 10270 bp, 8 predicted proteins | sample 0116_SJ02_MP15_1_FD_133139 | JGI IMG/M metagenome (GOLD analysis project Ga0187771, IMG submission 133139) | Tropical peat soil microbial communities from peatlands in Department of Meta, Colombia - 0116_SJ02_MP15_10_MG | ecosystem: Environmental > Terrestrial > Soil > Wetlands > Peat | place... | reverse complement strand
CTCACGGGCGCTACGGCTGGACATCAAAGGCGTGACCATCATACTGATATCCGGCACGGCCAGCGTGGACGAAAACGGCAAGACGATCCACGTGGGCGACTTTCGCGCCCAATGCTGGAGGACTTACAAGAACATTACGGGACTACTGGTGGCCGAAGGGGCAACTTGGAAGGACGTTGTGCGTACTACGTGCTATCTGCGAGATATCGAGCGCGACTACGAGGCTTTCAACGAAATTCGCACTCAGTTCTTTAAGGAGCAGGGACTGAATCCTCTGCCGGCCTCCACGGGCATCCAGGCGATTCTGTGCCGGCCGGATTTGCTTATCGAAATCGAAGCGATGGCGATCTTCGAGTCGGATCGCGGCGGTAACAATGGCCAATAGTAGGTGCGTGGCAGCGCCGACCTTTAGGTCGGCACACACGTTGCTAACCGAAAGGTCAGCGCTACATGCCGGGTCCGCATAAGGAAGGATGGCAATGAGAATCGCCGGACAAGTCAGTCTTGATGACATCCCGAATATTTGCCCTCTCCTGAGCCGAGCGGTGAACCCGCAGTACGGAGAAAAAGGGACGCGCGTGGTAGACGTGGCGGGCGTGCGGTTTGGGGGCGAGCGGGCCGTGGTGATCGGGGGGCCGTGTGCGGTCGAGAGCCACGCGCAGACGGTGGGGCTAGCGCACGCTGTAAAGCGCGCTGGCGCCGACATGCTGCGCGGGGGCGCCTATAAGCCTCGGACTTCACCGCACGATTTTCAGGGCTCCGGGCTTGAGGGCCTGTGCATTTTGAGCATCGCCCGCGGGGAGACCGGCCTGCCGATTGTTACCGAAGTCATGGACCCTCGCATGGTGGGCGAAGTCGCCCGCGTGGCGGACATGCTCCAGGTTGGTTCGCGGAACATGCACAACTATTCCCTCCTGGCCGAGGTGGGCCGAGCCGGCAAACCCATACTGCTGAAGCGCGGCATGTCCGCAAGCCTATGCGAATGGCTGGGGGCTGCGGAGTACATCGCTAAGCAAGGCAATCTCAATATCGTGCTGTGCGAGCGTGGTATCCGGGGATTCCCCTCCGGCGAGTACTCGCGCTACGTACTTGACCTCAACGTGATCCCAGCGGCTCAGATGCTCACTTTCCTCCCTATCGTCGTCGACCCGAGCCACGCCACGGGGGTCTCGGCGATGGTTGAACCGGCGAGCCGTGCGGCGCTGGAAATGGGCAGTCACGGACTGCTCATCGAAGTGGCGGATTTCTCCTATGGCGAGCCCAAGTGCGACGGGCTGCAGGCCATCGACGCCGCAACTCTCGCGCGGATCGTCGCGTTTGCTGGCGCGCGTGGCAGGCCGGTGCAGGAACATGCACAAGTGACATGACTAACGAAGAAGATAGAAGTCCGGTGAGGGATCAGTTCCACGATCAGAGTCCCCTGGGCCACCCGCGGAGAAGTGATGATGCGTAGAATCACCCTGGTTTTCACAATCTGCTTACTCGCCAGCCCCGCCTGGGCACAATACGGCGGCTATAAAGAGCCGGATGACGACAAGCCGGCGCAGCGGTACGCCAACATGCCGGACGAAGCTGTGCCTTACCGCCGCTTTACAAAACCTTATTACGACTGGTTCATCCGGACTGATACGGTTGCTTATAATGGCGCGGCTGAGAAGCGGCCCGACGGCGACCTCTCGAAGCTGAGCGAAGTCGCCATCGGGTTTTTCGCCCCCATCGAAAACAATCCAGAATCGATTTTCGGCATTCCGGAGCTGCACGGCGCGCAGCTCGCCATCGAAGAGGCCAACGCCCGCGGCGGCTACCACGGCAAATCCTATTCTCTCAAGCTGCACAACGAATCCGCTCTCTGGGGCGCCTCCTCAACCGAACTGGTGAAGATGCTCTTCAACGAAAACTGTTGGGCCATGCTGGGCTGCGTCGATGGCCAGAATTGCCACATCGCGCTGCGCGTGACACTGAAGCTTGAGGTGCCCATCGTGGACGTGGGCACTACGGACCGCACCGTGACGGAGACGCGCATTCAATGGCTTCTCCACAACTTTCCCGACGACCGCCAGCAGGGTTATACGCTGGCAGACTACGTCTTCAAGAAGCTGAAGCTGAAACGCATCGGTGTGATACGTACTCAGACGCGCTATGCCCGCATCGGTGTCGGAGAGTTCAACGATGAAGCGCGACGCATGGGCCGCCAGCCCATCCTGGAAGTGAAGTTCGAGCGCGGTGACAAGGACTTTACCAGACAACTGAACATGCTCAAGAACGCCAAGATTGAAGGCGTCATCATTTGGGGCGAGGCCGCCGAAGCAGGGCTAATCCTGAAGCAGATGCGAGCTTTGGGAATGAATCAGCCGGCTTTCGGCGCGAGCCGCCTCGCCTACCCCCAGTTGCTCGAAATCGCCGGTCCCGCCGCCGAAGGAATGATCGTGACTACCACGCTCGATCCCACTCGCCAGGACCCCAAATGGCTGGCCTTCCGTGCAGCTTATAGGAAACGCTTCAACGAGGAGCCCATCGACTACGCCGCCTATGCGTACGACGGAATGAATATCCTCACCTCGACCATTGAAAAAGTGGGGCTCAACCGCGGCCGGATTATGGCCGCTCTGCGCGATTACCAGATGAAGACCTATGATGGGGTGACTGGAAAGGCGTTCTTCGACTACACCCTGAATAACATTTCGCCGGTGACTATGGCGCGGGTGAAGGATGGCAAGTTTGAATACTGGCTGGCTCCACGCCAAGGAGGCCACGAGGGCGCTCAAAGCACTTCCGGCGGCCGTGGCGGGCAGTAGAATCTTGCAGAAGGTCGAATTTTCCTTTGCGGACCTTCGTCTTGCGCGCCTCCGTCTTGTGAGCCTGCTCCGTGCCGGCCTGCGTCCTGCGAGCTTGCCTCCTATTGCACATTGCCCGTTGCGTTTTGCCAGCCTGCTTCTTTCTGTTCTCAGTTTTTGGCCCCCGCCTAGTTTCGCACAAGCTCCTCCACAACCTTACGCCGTAATCTCACGCGACGCAGTGAATTATTCCGGGCCTGGGCGAGATGCCAGCTATGATCTCGCGGGCTCCGAAATCAAGATCGGCTTCCTTGCTCCCCTGAGCGGCCCCCGGCGGGACGAAGGCCAGGCGCTTCTCCTGGCCGCGCAGTTGGCGATTGAAGACGAAGCTGCGAGTCCGTTGCCCGAAGGGCGCCGGCTCTCGATTGTCCCGCGCGACGAAAGCGGGCCCTGGGGACGCGCTTCGAACGTAATTGTGCAATTTGTTTATGAAGATCGGGCAGTGGCGATTGTCACTTCTCTCGCTGGCGGGTCAGCCCATATTGCCGAGCAGGTTGGGAACAGGGTGGGAATCCCCATAGTTACCCTCTCCACCGACCCCACCACAACCCAGATTAACCTTCCCTGGATTTTTCGGCTGGGCCCCACAGACACGCAACAGGCGCGCGCCTTTGCGCGGGACATCTACATTGCATGCAAACTGAAGCAAGTCCTCCTTATCACGGAAAACAATCATGATGGGCGCATTGGCGGCGAGGAATTTCAAAAGGCGGCGCGCGCCTCAAATGCTCCCCCCGTCGTCTCATTGGCAATTGACCCGGCCGATTCAAGCTCGATCTCGGCAGTCAGTCAGATCATCACGACACAGAAACCTGAAGCACTGGTCTTTTGGACGGGGCACGAAATGGCAGCGAGATTGGTCCCGCCAATTCGCAAGGCATTCCCGAAAGCGCGGGTTTATCTCTGCCACGAAGCAGCTCAGGCAAAGTTCGAAAGAGACCAAGAGAACATTTGGATTGCGGCCCCTCGCCCTGCCGGAAGCCCGCTACGTGAGACCTTCGAGAAACGCTATCGCGCTCGCGCTGGTATCCTTCCTCTCCCTGCTGCCGCTCAGGCCTACGACGCAGTGCGGGTTCTCGCTGCCGCTTTGCGCCGCTCCGGCCCCAATCGCGCCCGCTTGCGAGATGCTCTGGCCACCCTCTCCAGCTATTCCGGCGCCTCTAGCATTATCTCCTTCGATCACGCCGGCAATGACCTCAGCGATCTTACAATCGTCAGCCTCAGGTAAGAAGAAGGCAGTAGGCGGTAAGCGCCGGGCGTGGGCAGTGTCATCGCCTTGACAACCCTGACGCCACATTCTAAGATGCCGTTACAGGCCCAGACACGTGCGAAGTGTTTCACTTTGATTTCAGGGAGGCTCAACCGGTGGAGTGGCACTATACGCAGACCAACCCGTCCGAGGAACTGGCTCAACTCCATACTTTCACGATGAAGAAGCGCCAGCCGGGTGGTGACGTGAACTTTCGCATCACCGTAATCGAGTACGCTGTGCCTCCTGCAGGCCAGCGCCTGCGTTTTTTCGCCCAGGCCGATAAGCAGGTGAATCAGAAAACCGCACCCTTGCTGCCCTCGGGCTGGGGTGATTCGACGTGGGAAGCCCTGGAGGGCTGCTTGCGGCTGATTCGCGGATTTCCCTATGAGGGAGACGAGCGAAGCTGAAAAGCGGCGCGAGGCGCACGTTGCCTCTTCCTGGTGAAGGCAGGGTCTATTCGGAAGTGAGGCGCAAAGGCTCATGGTATTTGCCAAAAAGCAAATTCAATCTGGCGTCGTGCTCCTCGAGATAACGGGCAGTATCCGCATTGGACGGAACTGTCAGCAGATCGAACAAGCCGTCGAAGAGATGATTCGCCGACACGAGACTTGGGCCATCTTCGACCTGTCTGGCGTGTCCTTCATCGATAGTTCCGCCATCGGAACTTTCGTCAGGTGCTTGGGTGAGCTGAAGAAATCGGGTGGAGGGTTACGCCTGAGCGGAGTGAAGGGGATGGTCGAGGGCGCGCTGAAGCTAACCCAAATCGACAGAGTTATCGAGATCTATCCCACCGCCTCAGAGGCTTCACACGGCCTTCCTCCCGTACCGAACCCGTCATGAATCGCCTCCACCTCCGACTCCCTGCGTCCCTGCATCGGGAGCTGCGAGAATTGGCCCGGGGGGGGAGGGAGCGTCAATCAAGCACGTTATCAGTTCCGCAGTGCGCGACGAGGTCGCATCACTCAGGGCTCTTAAGTACCTTCCTGAGGTACACAGCATAGTCCGTAGTCGCAGGCTTGCTGCCTGCCTCACGCACGGCTGCGGCGACCTGCCCGCGGTGATAGGCCGAATGCAGGATGAGGTGCATTAAGACATCCTGAATCGGCGTCCTGAATTCGACACCTTTAAGGCTCAGGTAAAGAAGATCGCCTGCCAACTTCTCGGGAGTGAGATTGTCGAGAAGGTCCTTCCACCGGCGGCGCAAATCTTCGATTGCTGAATTGCATTCATCGAGCGTGAGATCGGGCCACGGTTGTACCGAAGGGGGAGCCGGATTCTGGAACCGGGCAAGCCACACACGTTGCGCGCCGATGACGTGGTTGAAGGTCTTCCGTGGCTTTTCCGTGCCACTGGGCACGGTCTTCAAACTTGTCAGCGTCTCCATGTTTGCCCAGTAGTCGTAGTAAAACAACTTGCGAAGATGGATAACCCCTTCCATGCTTGCTAAACCTCCTCTTTAAAAGTAGGCAGTAAGCAGTGAACAGTTGCTGGTGTCCTGAGTTGAAGGATTGTCAAGAGTCCCGCGATGCGCCAATGCCTTCAGCCCTCTTCTCCCTGGGGAGAGAGTGGCACGCTTCCGGCGTTTTCACCAGCCGGAGCGGGCCGGGTGAAGGAGTCTCGTCGCGGATTCAATGTGGCGTCTCTGACGGTGTTGCGATCCTACTCCGCCTTGAAAAGCGCCGAATAAACAAATCCAGCGATAGCCGCACCGATGATCGGAGCAACCCAGAAGAGCCACAGTTGCTGGAGTGCCCAGCCATGCACGAAAAGCGCGGGCCCGGTGCTGCGAGCCGGGTTCACCGAGAGGTTGTCCACGGGTATCCCGATCAGGTGGCAAAGCGTAAGACTGAGGCCGATCGGTATTCCGGCAAAGCCCACCGGCGCGCGACCGTGCGTGGCGCCGAGAATCACAAACAGAAAGAAGAAAGTGAGAACAATCTCAGCCAGCAGACATGCGCCGAGAGAGTATCCGCCCGGCGAATGCTCCGCATAGCCATTGCACGCAAACCCACCGCTCAGATCGAACCCAGCCCTGCCGCTCGCGATGAAGTATAGTACCGTCGAAGCGGCGATCGCACCCAAGACCTGCGCAATGATGTAAGGAACAAGCTCCGAAGCCGGAAACCGTCCGCCGGCCCATAGCCCCACGGAAACAGCCGGATTGATATGGCAGCCCGAAATGTGACCGATGGCGTACGCCATGGTAAGCAGGGTTAGACCAAAGGCCAGCGCCACACCGGCAAAGCCAATGCCAAGTTGAGGAAAGGCGGCAGCCAGAACAGCGCTTCCGCAGCCCCCGAACACCAGCCAGAATGTTCCGAAGAACTCCGCCCCACACCGTTTTCCTAGTGACATATGCAGGCCTCCTTTGTGTGTTTTGAAATTCTCGTCCCGCCGCACCCCGGGTAGTCTCTGGGCGGCACGACGTGTCGCGATGTCATGAGTGTACCATTTTCTTTTAGCGTGCGCAGTAGGCAGTAAGCAGCAATGGTGAATAGTGAATCATGAACACGAGCACGCTTCAAGACCCGCCATTTATTATTCACCATTGACTAATCACAATTCAGAACCTGCTAGAGCTTTCTGCCAGCTTGCAGACTGCCCACTGCCGGCCGCCTACTGCTTACCGCCCTCTGCCGGCCTCTCCCACGTACGAAGTCCGTACCGGCTGAGATAGACCGGGATGTTCTTGAACATGGGTTTCTCTGCTTCAATGTCCCGGATCATCGCCCGTTTCACATGTGAGAGGGTACCAGAGAGGATGGTAAGAGAGCCGCCATCGCCTCCTGCGCCGTTCACCTTCCACCCTAACGCACCATGCTGCTTCGCAATCTCGATCACTCGCCGCGCATCGCGGCTCACCAAGTCGGGATGAAGCCGCTCTTGCGCGTCAGTGTTCTCGATCATGGCCCGTCCGAGCGCCACAAAATCGCCGGCGTGGACGGCATCCCGGCTTCTTTCGGCAGTCGCGCGCAGATCTTGAAGCTTGCGGCAGCCCGGATCCGAACCCTCGAGTTCCCGTATGACTTTTTCATGGACCGCTGATGAGCTGTGGGATTTCCCAAAGTAGATCAACACCAGCCGCCGCTCGAGTTCCCACCAAGTCGCGTTAGGAATTTGAATCTGGGAAACGGTGGCGCGCGGATAATCGAACATTTCAATGTAATTGATGCCGCCGTAGGCCGAACACAACTGATCTTGGATGCCGCATTGCAGCTTAAGCATTTCGGTCTCGATGGCCTGCGCGGTATACGCCACCTCGTGAGCCGTGAGGTGGCCCTGGGTGAGGCGGTCAAGCGCACCCACCAAAGCCACGGCGACCGCTGCCGAAGTGCCGGTGGAAGCCCCGCTCGGCGCTTCGGAAAAAATCGTGACCTTCAAAGCCACCTCCGCAGGGACCTTCATCCGCGCAATGGCCGCCTGAAGCAGGGGATGTTGGTCCCAACCGGATTGCGTGCCGGTGACCGCAAAACGTTGCCCATAGTTCTCAGCGAACACCACAATTTGATGGCTCGGAGCGTCATTCTTGAATACTTCCACTTGAACTTCAACGTAGGGATAGACGCCGATATTGAAGATCTTTCCGGTCTTGGCAAACCAGGTGTCCGTCCAACCCCCGTTGTCGCAAATCCGTATCGGCGCCACACAGTTGATGATGCGTTGCGGGCGCCGGCCGCTAAGATCCTCCATTCGTCACCCCCAGCGTACGCAGTAGGCAGCAGGCATCGCAATAATACAGCCCTCTCCCTCGGGGAGAGGGCAAGTGCTGTTTTCTAGTTTCCGCTTTCTACTTTGCCTCTTTCCAATTTTGGCCCGCGCCGATATCTACTCGCAAGGGAACCTTAAGCGGATAGGCGCTCTCCATCTCGGCCTTGACAATCTCGCGGGCTGGCTCCAACTCCGCCTCGGGTGCCTCGAACACCAGTTCGTCATGAACGGTCAGCAGCATCCGGGTTTGCATCTTCTCGCGCTTGAGGCGCGCGTGGACTTTAATCATGGCCAGTTTCATGAGGTCGGCGGCGGTTCCCTGTATAGGAGAGTTCATAGCCTCGCGCTCTGCGCGATTACGCGAGGGCACATCGCGGCTGTTGATTTCGGGGATGGGGCGGAAGCGGCCGAAAAGGGTGCGCACACGGCCGGTGGTGCGCGCCTCCTCGACCACGCGGTCGAGCAACTCCTTCACTTTGCTGTAACGCTGGAAATAGGTGTCGATGTATTGCTGCGCTTCGGTCTTGCTGGTGCCGGTGCGGCTGGCCAAGCCGAAGGAGCTGAGTCCGTAGACCACACCGTAATTGATGGCCTTCGCCGTCCTGCGGTGCTCGTGGGTCTGGAGCGCGGGAGGCACGCCAAAAACTTCCAGCGCTGTGCGTGCATGAATGTCCTCGCCGAGCATGAAAGCTTCGATCAGCACCGGATCGTCGGCCAAATGGGCCAGCACCCGGAGCTCCACTTGCGAATAGTCGGCAGAGATCAGCCGACAGCCGGGATCGGCAACAAATGCCGAGCGGATACGCTGCCCGAATTCGTCCCCAATGGGGATGTTTTGCAGGTTAGGGTTGAATGAGGAAAGGCGTCCGGTGCGCGCCACGGTTTGGCTAAAGGTGGTATGAAGGCGGCCCGTCTGGGGGTTAATGAACTTGGGAAGCGCATCAAGGTAGGTGGATTTCAGTTTTGTCCGGGTGCGGTAATCGATGACTCTTCGCGGCAATTCGTGCTTCTCGGCCAACGATTCCAGAACCGACGCATCCGTTGAATACTGCCCGCTTTTCTTCAGCCTCTTGCCGCCCGGCAGCTTCAGTTTTTCAAACAGAATCTCACCGAACTGCTTGGGCGAGTCGATATCAAAGGGCTGTCCGGCAAGGTCGTAGATCTCGAGCGTGAGGTCCGTGAGCTCCTTATCGAATTCAGCCGACATGCGCGCCAGCACCTGCGCATCCAGGCGGATGCCAAACGCCTCCACGTCTGCCAGAACTTCCGACAGCGGCAACTCGATCTCCTCATAGACTCGTTTCAGTTCCTCGCGCGCAATTTCGGGCACAAACAAAGCCGCAAGCTGGCGGGTGGCGTCTGCCCACTCCGCAACTGAGTCCGAGAGTTTACGGCCCTGACGGCGAAGCACGAGGTCCCCGAGGGTCTGGCTCGAGGCCAGCGGGTCGAGCAGGAAGGAGTAGAGCATGGTGTCGTCCGCGACGCCCGCCAAGCCGACCCCACTCTTCCCCAGCAGTAAGCGCAGTAGCTTTGAGTTGTGAACGGCCTTGGCATGCGACGCGGAAGAGAGAAAAGACTTCATCGCGTCCAGAAGGCTGGGCGTCACGGAAATGCTAGCCAGACGCCTGCCGTCGGAGAGGGCAAGCCTTCCAAGCTGACCGGAGAAACTTTCCTCGCCTTCAACGGCGAGTCCAATCGCCACCGGGGCGCGCTCCTCAAGGCCAATCAGCCATTGCTTGAACGATTCCGGCGTTTTCAGTTCCTCAACCTCCGCCGCTGCCTGTGCTGGGGCCGGCGCTTCTTCCAGGAATTCCCGCAGGAGTGAAGTGAACCCCAACTCCTGGCACAACGCCCGCAGCCCGGAAAAATCGACTAGAGCAGGCTTGAGGTCTGTCGGCCCGACCTCCAATGGAACGTCCGCGCGGATGGTGGCCAACTCGCGGCTGAGCAAGGCTTCCTTGCGGAAATCGCGCAAGGCCTCGCGGTAGCTCTGCTTCTCCTCTCGGGCATAGTTTTCTAGCGCCTTATCGAGTGTGCCGAATTTCCGCATGAGCTCAGTGGCGCCTTTCGGCCCGATATAGCTTCGCTTCTTCCCCCTTGGCGGGACAGGAGGTTCCTGGCCGGGAAAGGGTCGCGCACCTGGAATGTTGTCACTGGGGTCCCCCGTGAGCGCCAGCCAATCCACGACCTGCGCGGGTTCGACACCCAGGATTTCCTTCACTTTTTCGACGTCGCACAGGGTTTCGCTGTCACTTGTCCCCCGCGAGGGCTTGAGCACCTTCACGCGCTCCTTCACCAGTTGGAAAAGGTCCTCGTCGCCGGACACGATAAACACATTTGTCCCTTGGGCTGCGGCGCTCTCCGCCAATGTGCCCATCACATCGTCGGCCTCGTAACCTTCCTTTTCAACCAGCGCAAGTCCAAGCGCCCGGCAAAACCGCCGCACGTAAGGGAGTTGAATCGCCAGTTCCTCTGG
>Ga0187771_10004073_pt1 | contig 10274 bp, 9 predicted proteins | sample 0116_SJ02_MP15_1_FD_133139 | JGI IMG/M metagenome (GOLD analysis project Ga0187771, IMG submission 133139) | Tropical peat soil microbial communities from peatlands in Department of Meta, Colombia - 0116_SJ02_MP15_10_MG | ecosystem: Environmental > Terrestrial > Soil > Wetlands > Peat | place... | reverse complement strand
TTTCACCTTCAAATCTTTCCAAGAGCTAAAGGTTATCCTCGAAACGAAGTCTTTGCCTGATTATCAGCCCACGGTCATAAAAGAGTACCGAAAAAAAACGAGTCCGGATTTGGAGAAGGAGCTTTTTAAGAAAGCAATGGATGGGGTGACACCCATTACAGAGAAGAAACATATCGAAAAGATTTCAAGAATCGAATTGCCAGAAGGGTATAAGAAAAAAGATGATGCTGAAACCTTAAAAAAGCTTGAAGACCTTGTAAAATATGGCAAGGGCTTTAATGTTTCTGATACACCGGAATACATTGAGGGCACGGGGTATCATGTCCATCCTGAGATCGCGAGGCGTCTTCATCGGGGCGATTATTCCATACAGTCATTTATTGATCTTCACGGTCTCCTCGTCGAGGATGCAAAAGAGGTTTTTGAAAAATTCTTAAAATGGGCGGTAACCGTCGGTAAGACGGGTGTTTTAATCATCCATGGTCGTGGTCTTTCTTCTCCCGCTGAACCTATCTTAAAGAATAAGGTAATCGAGTGGCTTACACGTGGACCGTGGCGAAAGTGGGTTGTCGCCTATTCAAGCGCGAGGAAATGTGATGGTGGTGCAGGTGCAACCTATGTATTGCTTCGGCAGCGTCCTGTTTCAAAACGCTTTAAGGTCAGGCGGCCTGGCATCGGAAAACCCTGAGAGGAAAGAAAGAGAAGACCGGGGAGCCGAATGGGTTGATTCAAATTTTGAGGCACTTCAGGCTCCGAACAAAATTAAGACAGGGGTGTCTGAGGAGGAGAGTCAATGTACCATGATTTGCGAGAGTGGTTGGTAGAGGTTGAAAAGCTTGGGCAGCTCAAGAAGGTGAGCGGTGCACACTGGGATCTCGAAATGGGCGCACTGACGCAGTTAGCTCACGAAAGATATGGAGATAAAACCCCTGCGCTCTTATTTGACGATATACCCGATTATCCAGAAGGGTATCGCGCCTTGTATGGTCATTTTAGTACATTGGAGCGCATCGCTCTGACTTTGGGACTGCCCCAGGGGCTGAGCAAGGTGGGCCTTGTTTTAGCTTACCAGGAGAAGATGGCGCATTTGAAGCCTGTGGCTCCAGTCTGGGTCAAAGAGGGATCGGTCTTGGACAACGTGCACACTGGCGATGACATCGACGTTCTGGAATTTCCAGTACCGCGTCACCACGAGCGCGATTGCGGACGGTATATTGGCACTGCGTCTTTAGTGATTACCCAAGACCCCGAGGAGGGCTGGTTCAACCTGGGCACCTATCGCTCCAAGGTCTACGATGGCCGGACGGTTGGCTGCCAGATCACCGAGGGCAAGCATGGCCGGATTCATCGCGACAAATACTTTGAGCGGGATGAGGCAATGAAAGTAGCGATAGTCGTTGGGCAAGACCCACTCTTATATCTTCTGGGTGCCAGTCCCGTTCCCTATGGTGTTTCCGAGTATGAGTATGCAGGAGCGATCAGGGGTGAGCCAGTCAAAGTGGTTAAGGGAGTCTATAGTGGCTTTCCAGTTCCTGCCGATGCCGAGATTGTGATCGAGGGAGATTCGGTCAAAGGGGATGTATTGGAAGAGGGGCCTTTTGGGGAGTGGACTGGTTATTACTGTAGCAAGCCGGTCAATCGTCCTTGTGTTCGGGTGAAAGCAATCATGCATCGGAACAGTCCGATTCTTTGCAATGCTCCTCAGCATCGTCCCGTGGACGAGACGGTGATGCTCAAGGCAGTCACCAGCAGTGCTGCGATTGGGGAGTCCTTGCGGCTTGCGGGTATACCCGAGGTTCGTGGGGTCTGGCAGCATGAAGGGGGGATGGGGGTGCGATTCACGGTGATCTCGATCAAGCAGCGATATTCAGGCCATGCGCGGCAAGTGCTTCACGTGGCTTCGTCGTGTCAGGCGGCTGCGTACAACGGTAAGTGGACGGTTGTCGTGGACGAGGACATTGATCCGTCCAACATCACTCAGGTTTTGTGGGCGATCACGACGCGTTTCGATCCGGTGGAGGATATCGATATCATTCGCAAAGCGTGGTCCTCGGCGCGGGATCCCATGGTCCTTCCCGAAGCGGGGAATGTCAATAATCGGGTTTTGATAGACGCCTGCATACCGTATGGCCGGTTGCTCAAAGGCGAATTTCCTCCTGTGGTAGCGGTCAGTCCTGAATTGACCAAAAGGCTGACCAAGAAATGGGAAGGAATCGTTTTGTAACAGCTGTCATTTCAAGCAATGGTTTGCACCCCAGGGTGTTAGGGTCGAGCGAGGCCATTCTATCCATGGCGGAAAGAGTCGTCCTCGCATGCAGGTTGATGAAAACCGCTCCTTGTAGTGACAGAATCCATGCTTTTGAAGGGGAGACTGATGAGCCTTGACACACGCATCGTCGGACAATCCGTATGTCGGCTGGATGCCTTGGAGAAGGTTCAAGGCAAGGCCCTGTATACCGTGGATCAGGTACTGCCGCATATGCTTTACGGCCGATTTCTCCGCAGCCCATTCGCGAGAGCCAGAATACTCAACATTGATTCGGACCGAGCGCGGCGAGTGCGTGGGGTCCGGGCGATCGTCTCTGGAGCGGACCTGCCGTACACGTTCGGATCCACGATCCAGGACCGGCCCTTCTATGCCCAGGGCCAGGTGAGGTATGTGGGAGAGCCTGTTGCAGGCGTTGCGGCAACGAGTCAGGAGGTGGCTGAGGAAGCACTCTCCTTGATTCAAGTGGATTACGAAGAGCTTGAGCCTATTTTGGATCCAGAGGTGGCGATGATGCCTGGCTCCCCTCTTCTCCATGAGAATCTTCATCTCTATAAGCACAGCGAAGCCGCTCGACCAGTGGGGGGGACGAACATTTGCAGTTACTACAAGCTGGCGAGGGGCGATGTCGAAGAGGGATTCCGCAAAGCCGATTTCGTTTACGAGAAGACGTATCAGACTCAAATGGTACAGCACGTCTGCCTCGAACCGCACGGGGCGATCGCACAGTACCTGCCAAGCTCGAGGCGGTTGACCGTGTGGGTCGGCACGGTTTCCCCATTTATGTCGCGGAAAGAATTGGCGGATAGCCTGCAACTCCCCATGGGCAATATCCGTATCATCGTTCCGTGCGTTGGAGGATCCTTCGGTGCGAAGATGTATCTGAAGGCAGAGCCACTTGCTGTCGGGCTGGCTTTGTTCACCGACGGCAGGCCAGTCAAGGTCGTATTCGACCGGGCAGATGAATTTTACTTTGCGGTCAAAGGTCCCACCAAGACCACGATCAAAACCGGAGTAAAAAGGGAGGGCACGATAACGGCCCGTCAGGTGAAGACGATTTGGGACACTGGTGCTTATGCGGATGCAGGGCCGCGCGTGACCCGCAATTCGGGGCACACATCATCAGGACCCTATCGCCTTCCACACGTCAAGATCGATGGATATACTGTTTATACTAACAAAAATGTGGCGGTCCCGTTCCGGGGTTATGGGGTCCAGGAAGTTTGCTGGGCTTATGAGACGCATACCGATGAGATTGCTGCGGACCTTGGCATCGATCCGGTAGAGTTTCGATTGAGGAACGGATTACGGCCAGGGGATATAACGGCGACGGGCGAGGAAGTGACAAGCACAAGCTTAATGCAATGCCTTAAAAAGGCGAAGGTGGCGATAGGATGGGAACCCCACGCAAATTATCCAGTAAGCGTTCCAATCGGAGGAGGTAAAGTTCGCGGCAAGGGAGTTGCTTTGATTCACAAAGCAACTGGAGCCCCTTCTACCTCTTCGGCGATTGTCAAGTTTAACGAGGACGGTACGGTCACGCTTCTCGCAGGCACCGTGGATCAGGGCACGGGATCCGATACCGTGCTGGCCCAGATGGTTGCCGAAGAACTGGGCATGAAGATGGAGGACATTTCAATCTCAATACCCGATACCGATTACACGCCATTCGATTCTTCCAGTACGTCCAGCCGCTCGACGTATCATATGGGCAACGCGATCCGCTTGGCTTGCGACGATGTCAAACGACAGATCATCGAGGTAGGCGCCAAGCTGCTGAAGGTGGAGATCGAGGATGTCGTGCTCGAAGGTGGGATGCTCAGGGTGAGGAATCAACCCGATAAGGCAATCGCGGTGAAAGATGTAGTGCTTTCTTATTTTGGGTACCGAGGGGGCACACTCATCGGCCGGGGCGTCTACAAACCTTCTGCCATCTCGCCCGATAAGGAAACAGGCCTGACACCGAAGATGACCCCGTTCTGGATGTATGGAGCTCAAGCTGCAGAGGTGGAGGTCAGTCTCGAAACGGGGAAAGTGGATGTCGTGAGGATCGTTGCCTGTCATGATGTCGGCCGCGCGATTAATCCTGTGAATTGCAAACAGCAGCTTGAAGGCGGCCTGATCATGGGCGCGAGCGGCGCGATCTTCGAAGAAGTAGTGATAGACGAGAAGGGTGCGACTGTTAATACAAACTTCCATGATTACAAGGTGTCTACTGCATTGGATGCTCCGAATGTTGAAGTGGGTTTGGTGGAAGTCGCACAGCCGGATGGACCGTACGGGGCTAAAGGGATCGGGGAGCCGGCCTTGGCAGCGACTGCTCCGGCTATCGGCAATGCGATCTATGCAGCAACCGGAGTCAGGATTCGGGAGCTACCCATTACGCCGGAGAGACTGCTTGCAGCTCTGGAAGCCGGGCAAAACCGAAAATAAGAACGAAACCTGAGCACAGCGAAGAAATTTCCTTTCGGAAAAGGGACTCTTCGCTGTCGAAGTCGTTGTGCCGCCCCATTGACCAAAGGAGTCGAGCATGAGCAAGTTTTTGATGTTTGAGAAGTATTGCGTCCCAGAAACCCAAGAGGAATTGTTTCAGTTGCTCCGCGACGGGAACCCAACTACCCGTGTGCTGGCTGGTGGAACCGACCTCTTTGTCGCAATGAAAGAAAGGGGACTGGCCGCCCAATGCCTGGTCGATATCAAGCGTGTAGTCGAGTTGCGCGGAATTGAATCGCTTAACGGCGGCGGCTTGGGCATAGGGGCAACGACTACACTGCATGAAATCGAGATGAGCAAAACGGTCAGGAACGTTTGTCCGGTATTGAGCGAGGCGGTGGGCATGATCGGTTCTCTTCAAATCCGAAACCGCGGAACGCTTGGAGGCAATCTCTCGAATGCCTCTCCTGCTGCCGACTCAGCGCCCTGCCTCTTGGTTCTTGATGCGCAATTTGAGCTATCCTCTGCGTTTGGCAGCCGAGTAATCCCTTCTGAGACTTTTTTCGTCGGTTCAGGAAGATCTGTCTTGGGACCGGGTGAAATCTTGAAGCGCATTATCGTGCCCAGACCTAAGCCAAGGACACAATCGGTCTACCTGAAATTCGGGCTCCGGAACGCGATGGACATCCCAATTGTCGGCGTAGCCGTTTCCTTGGTGTTCGGTGACGAGGGGTCCTGTTGTGATGCGAAAGTCGCCCTGGCATCGATCGCCCCAACCCCGCTTCGCGCAAGGAAAACGGAAGCTGCGCTTGCCGGGGAACTCAACGAGCAGCGGATCCAAGACGCGGCAGCACAAGCCGTGGCAGAGGCAAAACCGATTAGCGATGTCCGTGGAAGCGCCTCCTATCGGAAGCATCTTGTGAGGGTACTCACGACCCAAGCGGTAAAGCAGGCGATTGCGCTTTACCGCGTAGGGAAATCTTGAGATAGGATAGTCGGCGTGGCTTTGCGGCAAGAGGGGCCATGGTCCAAGAGAACAAAAGAGGAGGCAGGGAAGGTGGCTGAGAGAAAAGAAATTACGTTGTCCGTCAACGGATCACCCTTTGCGCTGGAAGTGAAAGTGAGTCGTGTATTGGTGGATGTCTTGCGGGATGATCTGGGCCTGACAGGAACGAAGGAAGGATGCGGTACGGGAGACTGTGGCGCTTGCACTGTGTTGATAGATGGCAGGCCGGTGAATTCTTGTTTGGTGCTGGCAGTCGAAGCAGATGGGAAAGAAGTCACAACGGTGGAGGGCCTGTCCAAAGACGGGAAACTCGATCCCTTACAAGAAGCCTTTGTTGAGGAGGGCGCAGTGCAGTGCGGGTTCTGCTCGCCTGGGATGTTGATGACGAGCAAGGGATTGTTGGCCGAGAATCCATCCCCGACCGAACAAGAAGTTCGAAAAGCAATTGCGGGTAATCTCTGCCGGTGTACGGGTTATGTGAGGATCGTCAATGCCATTTTGAAGGCGAGATGATGTCGAAAAACCCTGATGGGGGAAAAAAAAGAGAGAAAAAGGAGGATTAGGAGGAGGCGATAGGTCTATGAGATCTATATTGATGATGAAAACAGCCCAGATGATTGTTCATCGTTCAGCGCGGATTCAACCGGGGGAAAATGTTTGTATCGTTTGTGATACGAATACTTTTTCGATTGCAAAAGTTCTTGCAGAAGCTTCTTATGCTATGGGGGCGGAGACGGTTCTCACCATGATGACTCCGCGAGAGATGCATGGGAATGAGCCACCACGGGTGGTTGCAACAGCCATGCTTGGGGCAGATGTTATCTTAGCTCCGACCACCTATGCCATCACCCATACAGAAGCAAGACTGGAAGCCAGCAAACGTGGTGCACGCACCCTTATACTCCGTGGAATCGATGAAGATTCTATGATTCATGGGGCAATGCTTGCAGATTACAATGAGGTCTCCGAGACGAGCAACAAACTTGCGACAAGACTTGGTGGGGCGAAAAGGATCGGGCTGCGCACCGATTCCGGAACCAACGCGTCTTTTATGGTTGAAGGCCGCCACGGATTAGCTCTGGGCGGCGTCGTTACAGAACCCGGAAAATTCACAACTCTACCCAGTGGTGAAGCAGCGATTGCTCCCCTTGAAGGGATGACACAGGGACAAATCATCATCGATTTCGCTATGGATGGGATTGGTCTTTTGAGACAACCCATACAATTTGAAGTTGAAAAAGGAACGGTGGTTTCTATCAAGGGAGGGATGGAGGCTGAACAATTAAAAAAGTTACTGGAAGGGGCTGAGAATGCCTTTCAGGTTGCGGAGTTTGCGATAGGAACAAACCCAAAATCGAGGATGAAGGGGAACATGGCGGAGGACAAGATATTGCGGGGTTGCGTCCATGTAGCGGTGGGTGATAATCACACGATAGGTGGACAGATAGTGAGCAAGGTTCACCTCGATGGAGTGATCCTGAATCCCACAGTTGAGATAGATGGTCAAATCATTGTTAAGAAGGGAAGGCTGCTGCCTTTAGATTAGTGTTTCTTAGAAATGGGCAGTATAAATTACCCACTGTAGCAATAAGGATGCCAGATGCCTTCTTTTAGAATGAGGCGGGTTGGATAATCTCCTGATTGGGAAGGTCTCCCATGATTCATATGAACAGGAAATTCTCCTCTTTGAAATGCCTCATATTCGGGATCCCAAGGATAGACGATGATTGTCTCGCTTAATATCTTTGTCAGGAAAGGGAGAACAGGGCGGATTTCTTTATTTTTTAAAGAGTTGAACAAATCCTCCATACTCTTAAATCGGAAGAGATCTTTGAGGGTTATCAAAGTCGGGGGGCTCAAGATGACCTTTCCTTTTAAATTCTCTTCAAGGGCCTTCTGAGGGGTTATCCAGATTCCAGCCGTTGTCTCCTTTTGGTCATAGTTTGCCTCCTGCCCAACAGGATGAAGTGCGAGGAAGAAGCGAGTATTGAACCGTTCGGAAAAGGCTTCGGGTGTAATCCAGTGAGCATAATAATGGAGCTGGTCTAAGGCAAATAAAATTTCTTCCTCCTGAGCAATTTGCAAAAGGGTCAACTTCCCTTTTTGGAGTAAAGTCCGATAGTTCAAAAATCGTTCCTGTTGGATCTGATTCTTTATCGAGAATGGGCTGCCTGAGCGATCATAGGCGAGAATCACCCCTGCTTCTTCAAAGAGTTCCCGAATCCCTGCGACCCAGTGAGCGAAGCTCTCATCAGGAGAGATCGATCCCCCCAAAATCTTGTGTGCCTCTTCAAATGTCACTCCTTTGCAATGGCAGCTTATTTCTTTGGAACCATCAGATCTGTCAACCCTCCCTCCAGGATAGACAAAATTTCCTGCCATGAAGCTGCTCTTTTCATGGCGTTTGAGAAGGAAGACTTCAAACCCTTCGGCTTTCTTTTCTCTGAGAAGAATAATCGTTGTTGCTTTTTTTGGAATAGCTGCCATGATTGAAATCCTCTAAATGAGCGTCACCTGGTCATTGAGTCACTGAAAGAATGACGTCATGACCGAGATTTATTCGATCCATCGTACCAGTTTCTCGAGATCCTCTCTTTGAGATTTAAAGCGGTTAATGGGAATTTCCCAATCAGGGTAACCCAAAGCCACGCCTATTCCCACATTCTTATTCTCTGGGATATTGAGCACCTCTTTGATCTCGTCTTCATAGGCAGTGATCAAACCAATCGGACATGTTCCCAATCCAAATTCATGAGCAGCAAGGATCAGATATCCCAAGATCGCCCCGATATCTATGAAGCGGTCTTTTGGAAATGAATCATCCTGACAGATAATGATTGCAACAGGAGCCCCATAAAAATTACAACTCCCCTCATTGATAAATTGATTGAGGTTGACTTTCATTTCTTGAAAAAAGGGGTTCATCAATTCAAGTGTCTTCGCACCTCTCTTACCAAAGGTCTTGGGAAGGGGTTTTACATTTCCAGGACCACAGGAGATCTGTTTTTCTCCATAGGCCTTGATGAGCTTTCGACTCAATCTCTCCCTTTCTTCCCCGATCACGACAATAAATTCCCAAGGCTGAAGATTGATGGCAGAAGGAGCGTGAGTCGCCAACTTTAAGATCTCTTCAATCGTTTCCTTTGGTATTGGATCAGGCTTGAAAGCCCTGATGCTCTTTCTATCTTTTATTGCTTTAAGGAGATCCATGGAATATTCCTTTTCACCTTATTGTTCTCTCGAAGATAGATAATGAAAAGATAACGCATCGCATTAGAATGTGTCAAGGTAAGTTTCAGATTGAAACTTGTAGAATAATGGAATTCATTAATACTATGGCGGTCCAGTGAAGTTTGCTCCGCACTGAAGGGGCCAGGGGTCGCCGAATTTGGAATTTAAAAACTCGGGAAGAAGGATTTCCCTCGGCTAAACCTTCCGTATCTTGTAGCAATAAACAAGTCTCCCCCTGTGTTTGATAATTGCGGATAGTAGATTGACGAGAACAAACCCAGCAGGGAGGGAGTTGGTTAAAACTTGACATTGTAAGGGGTCACCGTTATTTTTAAGGTTATAAATTTACCTTTTCCCCATCTCTAAAGTTAGGAGGATTTTGAGAAATTCAGAGAAGATGATTTGCAAAAAGGAGGATGCTAAGTATGATCAGAGCGAAGATATGGTTTCGATGTGCAGCCATGCACGACCCGGTCACCCCGATGGTGGCGCAACCTGCTTTGATTGGATGGGAGGCAAAGGAGCGAAGCGTTGAACTTCAGATCGAGAGGGCATTCAACGGGGAGGAGTTAGTCCGCCGGATGAAGGGGTGGATCACGGTTGATCCTTCCAAGGTGATCGAGACCGTCAATCGCTTTGGAAGGTTAACGGTCTTGGATGATCGAGAGCTGGTTGTTGAGGTAGAGAAGGTGGAAGAGCTCCAGAGTCTTCAGAAGGCACTCAAAGAGACCTTCGGAAGAGAGGTGGATGTTGAGGCGAAAGGAGTATCGAGGAAGTAAATCTTCATTTTTGCGTTGAGAGGGAAAGGAATTGAAAAGATGAATACAATTGAAAAATATAAAAGGTATGTAAATCTCAACATGGTGGAGAAAGTTCAGCCTGTAGTGATCGAGAAGGCCCATGGAGTCCTGATTACTGATATCGAAGGGAAGAACTATATCGATTGTTTTTCAGGAATAGCGGTAGTGAATGCAGGTCATTCCAATGAGAAGGTCATTAAGGCAGCTAAGGCCCAGATGGATAAATTGGTCCATTGTTGCTCATATGTCTACTACTCTCAGACAACAGCCGACTTGGCTGAGAAATTGGCTCAGATCACACAGGGAGGATTGCAGAAGAGCTTTTTCGGCAATGGGGGGGCGGAGGCGGTGGAAGGGGCCTTGAGGCTTGCGAAACAATATACAGGGAGAAAGGAATTCATTGGGCTTCAATCCTCTTTCCATGGCCGGTCTTATGCTACTTTGAGTGTGAGTGGAATGAATACAAGAAAAAGGGGAGGGGGGCCATACATGGCAGGATGCACTTTCTTGCCAGCCCCTTACTGTTATCGATGTTTTT
>Ga0187771_10004072_pt1 | contig 10275 bp, 1 predicted proteins | sample 0116_SJ02_MP15_1_FD_133139 | JGI IMG/M metagenome (GOLD analysis project Ga0187771, IMG submission 133139) | Tropical peat soil microbial communities from peatlands in Department of Meta, Colombia - 0116_SJ02_MP15_10_MG | ecosystem: Environmental > Terrestrial > Soil > Wetlands > Peat | place... | reverse complement strand
TACGGCGCGACGCCCCGCGAGAGGCCGAGCGTGACCACGGAGGGCACGCCGACGTCGGTCGTGGCCGGGGTGGCCGAGAGCGACGCGGAAAGGGCGGGTTCGACGAGCACTGTGGCCGTCACGTTGGACACGCTGCCCACGGCGTCGGTCGCGTTCAGGTAGAACGTGTACGTCCCCGCCACGGCCGGGACGAAGACGTAGCTCCCGTTCGCGCTCCCGTTGGCGACGATGGCCCCATCGACCGAGAGGGTCCAGGCGATCGGGGGAACGCCGCCAGACGTCCCGGCCGTCAGGGTCGCGGCCGCGCCGACCTGGGTGGTCGACGGCGACGCCGAGAGCGTCGCGGCGAGCGCCGGCGCGACGACGACGCTCGCCGTGGCGCGCGACTGGCTCCCCACGGCGTCCGTCGCGTTCAGGTAGAACGTGTACGTTCCCGGCGCCCCCGGCGCGAACGTGTAGGTCCCCGAGCTCGCGGCCGCGGTGACGTTCGTTGCCCCGAGGAAGAGCGTCCAGGCGATCGGCGGCACGCCGCCCGAGACGCCGACCGTGACCGCGGAGATGCCCCCGACCTGGGTGGGCGCGGGGCTCGCCGAGAGGGTCACCAGCAGGGCCGGTTCCACCACGACCGTCGCGGTCGTGAGGGAAGCGCTGCCCACCGCGTCCGAGGCGTTCAGGTAGAAGGTGAACGCGCCCGGGACGGTCGGGGTGAAGTCGTAGACGCCGGCGACCACGCCCGAGAGATTCGCTGGGGAGCCGCCTTCCTCGAGGGTCCACGTGACCGGCGGGACCCCGCCGGTGAACCCCAGGCTCAGCACCGAGGTCTCCCCGACCTGGGTCTCCGGCGGCGCGGCCGAGAGGGTCGCGGTCAGCGCCGGTTCCACCGTCACCACGATCGTCGTGTTGGAGGGGGTCCCCGAAGCGTCCGTGGCGTTCAGGTAGAACGTGTACGTCCCCGTGGCGGGCGGCGTGAATGTGTAGGCGTTGTCCGCCACCCCCGAGAGGTTCATGGAGGACCCGTTCATCGTCAGGGTCCAGGTCACCGGGGGCGCCCCGCCGACGATCGTGACCGTCAGCACGACGGAGCCGCCGACCTGCGTCACCGGGGGCGCCGCGCTGAGCTCGGCGGAGATCGCGGGCGAGACGGTCAGCGAGACGGTGGTCGTCGCCGCAGCTCCGTTGCCGTCCGTCACCTGGAGCTGCACGACGGAGGTCCCGGACGCGGTGGGCGCGCACGCGAAGGACGTGACGTTCCCCGGGGCCGCGCAGCCGGCGGGCAGTCCCGACCAGAGGTACGCGTACGTCCCGCTCCCCGTGCCGCCGCTCCCGCCCGAGGCGAACAGGTAGACGGTCTGCCCGAGGTCGGCCGGGTTCGGGCTCGCCGTGATCGTACCGGCGCCCAGCGGAGAATCGACCACGAGGCTCAGGGTCGTCCCGACCATGTTCGCGTAGGCGTCCGAGACGACCAGGAGCACCGTGAACATCCCCGACGCCGTCGGCGCGCAGGCGAACGACGAGACGTTCCCGGGCGTCGGGCAGCCCGGCGGCAGCCCGGACCAGGCGTAGGTGTACGGCGCCGCCCCGCCCGAGCCTCCGGTCGTCGCGATCGTCGTGGACTGGCCGACGTCGAGGGGGCTCGGCGTCGCGGAGACGGTCCCCGCGCTCAGGCTCGTGCTGACCGTGAGGGTCACGGTCGCCTTCGCGGTCGCGCTGTTCGCGTCCGTCACGGTGAGGCGTACGGGGTACGTACCCCCGACGCTCGGCGTGCAAACGAACGACGCGACGCTGCCCGGGGTCGAGCACCCCGGGGGCAGCCCGGTCCACGCGTAGGTGTACGGGCCGGCCCCTCCCGAGGCCCCCGTCGTGGAGATCGTGGTCGCCTGGCCGGCGTCGAGGGGGTTCGGGTTGGCGGCGACCGTCCCCGGGCTGAGCGCCGGGTCGACCGTGAGCGTAACGGAGTTCGTGACCGAGTTACCGGTGCTGTCCTTCACCGTCACGGTGATCGGGAACGTTCCCGTGCTCCCCGGGGTGCACGAGAACGAGCGCGTGCCCGTTCCCGTGGGGAGGGTGCAGCCCGACGGCACCGCGCCGGACCATGCGTAGCTCAAGTAGGTCCCGGAGCCCCCGCTCGCCCCGGCGGAGATCGTGGTCGCCTGACCGACGTCGGCCGGGTCGGGCCTCGCCGACGGCGAGACGACCAGCGCGGGGTCGACCTTGAGGGTGACCGAGTTGCTCACGGCGTTGCCGGTGCTATCCCGGACCGTCACGCTCAGGACGTAGCTCCCCGGGCTGGTCGGGCTGCAGGGGAACGAGCTGGTCGTCGTGCCCGCGGGCAGCGAGCATCCGCTCGGGGCGGTCCCGGACCAGACGTAGCTCGTGTAGGTGCCGGAGCCCCCGGTCGCGCCCGCCGAGACGGTCGTCGTCTGGCCGAGGTCGACCGGGTTCGGCTTCGCGGTCGGGGTGACCGTCAGGCTCGCATCGACCTTGAGCGCGAACGAGCCGGTGACGGTGTTCTTGTTCGAGTCCGTGACCGCGACCTTGATCGTGAAGCTGCCCGTGTGCGTCGGGGTGCACCCGAACGACGTCGTGGTCGTACCGGTTGGGAACGCGCAGCCGGTGGGGAGCGCCCCGGACCACACGTAGCTCGGGTAGGTCCCCGAGCCGCCGCTGGCCGCCGCGGAGATCGTCGTCGGGGTCTTCGAGTCGACGGGGTTGACGCTCGCGGAGGCCGCCACGACGAGCTTCGCGTCGATCGTCAGGGCGAACGAGGAGACCGCCGTGGCGTGGTTGCCGTCCGTCACGGTCAGCGTGACGGTGAAGCCCCCGGCGGCGGTCGGGGTGCACCTGAACGACGCGGCGGTGCTCGAGCATCCGGCCGGTAGACCGGTCCAGGCGTAGGTGTACCTCCCGGACCCCCCGCTCGCTCCGGACGTGGCGATCGTGGTCGCCTGCCCGACGTCCGCCGGGTTCACGCTCGCGCTCGTCGTGCCGGCGTTGAGCGCCGGGTCGACGGTCAGGGTGAACTTGCCGGTGGCATGGCTCCCGGCCGAGTCGGTCACGGTGACGCTCACCACGTAGGTCCCCGCGACCGTCGGGACGCAGGGGAACGAGGCGACGTTCCCGGGCGTCGCGCAGCTGCTCGGGAGGCCGGCCCAGACGTACGACGTGTAGGTGCCGGACCCGCCCGCGGCCCCGGCCGAGACCGTCGTGGACTGGCCGACGTCCACGGGGTTCGGCTTGGCCGTGGGGGTGGCGGACAGGTGGGCGGCCGCGGTGACCCCGGCGCCGGTCGGGCCGTGGAGGGCATGCGCCCCCGGTCCGGCGACCACCATCGCGGCGACGACCATCAGGGCGGCGACAAAACCGACTTCGACGACTCTCGAGCGCTTCCGCTGCTCCATAGAAACAGATTCCCGGTACCAGCCCAAAGGCCGGCTGGTGCGAGGGTGGGTAGTGCGCCATCCTATAAGAAACGGTAGCCGCCGGCCCCTCGCCGCGCCGGTCGGCCCGGACCCGGGAACGGCCGGGGGGACGTCCCTACGGTCCTGGCCCGCGCGAGCTTTCTCGGGCCTGCCCCGGTCCGGTGGGTGGATGACCGAGGCAGGCCCCCATCCCACCCACTAGGTCCCGTCGCGCCGGCGCTTCCCGCCGCTCCGTCGACGGAGCCCTAGCACCAGCCCGATCCCGCCTACGCCCACGAGCGGCAACCCGCCGCTCGCGGTCACGCCTCGGCCGCTCGCCGTGAACGCTCCGACGACCCCGGCCGCGCCGGGGTGGTGCCCTCCGGAAGCGGTGAACGTCACCGGCACCGCCGTCACCCCGTGCACGGTGAACGACCCTCCGGTCCCGGCGTAGCCCGCCTTCGTCGTCGCGAGCGTGTAGGTGTAGCTCCCGTTGGGCTCGTTGAAGTGGACGGTCGTGCTCTTCGAGCAGTAGATCCCGCCGGCACCCAGGACGACGCACCACTTGGAGCCGTGCGGCAGCCCCGTCTCCGTGAACGTCGTCCGGAACACCTCGAGCGTGAACTTCACGCCGAACTTCAGGGCGACGTTCGGCTTTGCGAGCGGGGAGTGCACGGTGAACGTGCGCCCCTTGGCCGCGTAGTCGAGGTTCGCCGCGGCCAGCTTGTACGTCCACGTCCCCGCGGGGACGTACAGCACGAGGGTCGTCTTGGACGTGAGGAACGAGTAGCCGCCCGTGAAGTTCGCCCACCACGACATCCCGCTCGGGAGCCCGTTCTCCGTGAGGATCACCTGGCGCTCCTCGGTGAACGTCACGGCGGTCGAGTACGGCCCTCCGTGGACGACGAACGTCCCGGGGAGCGCCGAGTAGTACTTCGGGAAGCTGAACGTCCCGCCGAAGCTGTAGCCGTAGCTCCCGTTCGGCTCGGGGAAGCTGATCTGGAGGGCGGTCGTGTTGTACGTCTGGCCGTTCGTCAGGTTGAGGTACCACGTGAGGCCGGACGGCACGCCGGCCTCGAGGAACGTCACCGTGTACGTCACCTCGCGGAAGGCGACGCCGAACGCGAGCGGTCCGTCGTTCACGGTGAACGACCCCGGGGCGCCGGCGTAGTTCCGGTCGGCCGTCCCGAGGGTGTAGCTGTACACCCCGTTCCGCTCGTTGAGGACGACGACGCTCGTGGCCGAGCTGTACGCCGCCCCTCCCGTGACGTTCACGAACCAGGTCGTGCCCGCGGGGAGACCGCTCTCCGTGACCGTGATGGCGTAGCCCGCCGGGGTGAAGTCGATCGTCTCACCCACGGCCGAGCGGTTGACGGTCACGGTCCCGTACGGCGGCAACGCCACGAAGCCGAGGACCGAGGCGACGGTGAACGGGTACGGCGACGAGCTGTTCTGGAGGTCCGCCACGATGGCGTTCGGCGCGGCCACCGCGCCGGGCGTCCCGTCGACCGTCACCCCCCACGTCGTCCCCGACGGCAGCCCGCTCTCGAAGAACGTCACCAGCTCGCCGCCGCTCACCGCGGAGCCCGGGTTGCCGTGGTGGAAGCTCGACGCCCAGTACGACGTCGTCCCCTCGAACACGTTGGCGTTGAGCGTCGCGACGGTCGTCGGGTTGCACGCGTCGGAGACCTCCACCGAGGAGGTCGCCATGTTGTACCCGCCGTCGCACGAGTCCTGGCCCTGGTACGGGCCGTTGGAGCCGCCGGGGCTCGTCCCGATGAACACGTTCCCGGTCACCGAGAACGTCGTCCCGATCAGGAACGCTCCCGGCGCCCCGCTCAGCGCATTGCCGAAGACGTTGCTCGCCACGAGCGTCGTCCCGGACGCGCCGGTCGGCTCCGCGACGAGACCGAAGGCGAGGCTGTCGGTGATCGTGTTCGCCTCGATCGTCGCGGCGGCCGGGGTGATCGCCTGGAAGCCGCTCGTCATGAGCGCGTCGACGATCCCGATGGAGTTGTCGGAGAGGTCGTTCGACGCCATCAGGCAGACGGGGCTCCCCGCGGCGCACCCGGCGAAGATCCCCACGGACTGCGTGTCCTCGAACCAGGACGAGTAGCTGCTGCCGCCGTTGCTCGCGTTGGTGCTGGTCGTCTCGAGCGAGAAGCCGCTCACGGTGTTCCCCGAGAGGGTCACCGACCCGCCGAAGACCAGGATCCCGATCTCGCCCGCGGTGCCGCCGCTCCCAGGCCCGGTCACCGTCGTCCCGGTCACGGTGAACGTCCCGGTCGGCTCGACCTCCGTCGCCGGGAAGACGTTCCCGGCCTGGATCCCGCCGGCCGTCGTGCTCCCGGCCGCGAGGGTCACGGTCGACGACGCGATCGTGACGGAGGTCACCGCCGGGAGCACGAGGATCCCGTCGGTCGAGCCCGAGGAGACCGTCCCGAGGTTCTCGACGGTGATGCCGTTCGCCGCGACGCCGACGACCGCCGCGTCGCTCGGATACCCCGTCGCGTCGACGGTGAAGCCGTGACCGTTGAGCGTACTGTTCGCCCAGTAGTCGGTGATGTTGCCGGAGAAGCTCGTGAGGACGTTCGCGGTCCTCCCGCTCACCGCGACCAGGCTCGGGTCCGTCGAGATCCCGGACGCGGTGACGATCACCTGGCCGGCGGTGGGCGGACTGAACACGAGCGTCGGTTCGACCACCGCCGCTCCGCTCACCGTCACGCTCCCCGAGTAGGGGAGCGTCGTCTGGTAGTAGCCGGCGACCTCGCCGATGACGTAGGCGAACGAGCCGTTCTGGAGGTCTCCGGCGAGCCCGCCGGGCGCGGCGACCGCGCCAAGCGTACCGGCGAGCGTCACCGACCAGGTCGTCCCCGTCGGCAAGCCGGTCTCCGAGAACGTGACGACCTCACCGCCATGGAGGTACGAGCCGGACGGGTTGCTCGGGAACGTCGACGACCAGTAGACGCTCGTGTCCTCGAAGACGTTCGCGTTCATCGTCACCGCGGTCACCCCGTTGAAGCAATCGGACGCCTCGACGGACGCCGTCGCGATGGTCGGCGCCCCGCAGCCGTCCTGGCCCTGGTCGGCGCCGTTGGAGCCGCTGGGGCTCGTCCCGACGAAGACGTTGCCCGACAGCTCGAACGCCATCCCGTCCAAGAACACCGCCGGAGCCCCGCTCGCCGTGTTGTCGATGCGGTTGTCCGTCACCTGGGTCGTGCCGGCCGCGCCGGTCGGCTCCGCGAGGAGACCGTAGGCGCCGCTGTCGGTGATCGTGTTGCCGGTGATGGTGGCGGCCGACGGGGTGATCCCCTGGAACCCGTAGGTCAGGAGCGTGTAGACGATCCCGATCGAGCTGTCGCTCACCGTGTTCGACGCGACCGTGCACGACGCGCTCCCCTGCGCGCAGCCGACGAAGATCCCGACGGATTGCACGTCCTCGAACCAAGAGGAGTAGGTGGTGCCGCCCGCCGTCGTGGTCGTCTGGAGGTAGTAGCCGGACACGGTGTCGTTCGTGACCGTCACCGACGCCCCGGCGACCAGGATCCCCTCGTCGCCGGCGACCCCGCCCCCGGTGGGCGCGGTCACCGTGTTGCCCCGGAGGACGTAGGTCCCGGTCGGCTCCGTGATCGCCACGGGGTAGACGTAGCCTCCCTGGATCCCGACGCCGAAGCCGGTGACGGACGAGCCGGTCACCGTGGCCGAGGAGACGTTGAGCAGGATGCCGTACTGGGCGCCCGACGGCGCCGTCCCCGTCGCCGTGAAACTGTCGTCGCTGAGGGTGTAGGCGCCGACGGCGAGCGGGTAGTACCCTGCCGTCGACTGGAAGCCCGAAATGTTCCCGAGCAGCGCGCCGCTCACCGTCGCCTGCGCGGTCAGCCCGCCGATCGACACCGCGTAGGCGCTGGCCTGGTCCATCATCGACTCGACCGAGACGTTCGTCCCCGTGATCGACCCGCCGGAGACCGTCGCGTTGTCGTCGTAGATCAGCAACCCGACGTTGACGTCGGCGATGGAATTGCCTTGGACGGTCGCTACCCGTGGGGTGTCCGTACTGTAGACCGGGAGGCCGAGGTAGCCGCTCGAGGCGTTGAGGTCGAGCGTGATGCCGTAGGCGTACCCCTGCGTGATCGTGTTGTCGGAGACGGTGGAGGCCGCCGTGCCGAGAACGGCGATCCCGAGGTCGTTGCCCGAGAGCGTGTTGCCCGTGATCTGGACGGTGTTGCCCGCGTCGTAGACGAGGATCCCCGCGGCCGTCGTGGCCGAGCCGAAATAGTCCGCGTTCAGGCCCGGGATGTAGTGGTCGCCGGTCACGCGGTCGCCGGTGACCGTCGCGCTCGCCCCGTAGGCGACCTGGATGCCGTTCTGGGCGATCAGCGACGTTGGCCCTACGCCGGTCACCGTATCCGACACCACGGAGCACGCTTCGCCGAGATCGTCGCACGTCACCCCGTTCTTGTCGTACGCCGTCACCGTAGAGTTCGAGACCGTGACCGCGAGCGCGGGCGACGGGGTCGACCCGGTGAAGAAGTGCCCGTTGTAGGCGTAGACCGCCAGCCCAGGCTGGCACCCGAACAGGTTCGTCGGCAGCTCGATGTCCGTGACCGTCGTCGCGTTGAGGGTCCCGGAGGAGCTCTGGAAGTCGACGCCGAAGTAGTCCTGCGCGCAACTGGTGAACGTGCTCGTCGCCGCGGCCCCGCTCACCCCGAGGTCCTCGATCGTGACCCCGGTCGTGTTCGCCACCAGCACGATCGCCGCCGCCGGGGTGAGGCTCGCAAAGTCCCCGACCGACGACGCGCTGTCGTAATCGTAGGTGGTGAACGCCAGCGGAGCCTGGGGCTCGAGGATCGTGCTCGTGTTACCGGCGCCGATCAGCGTGAGCGGCTTCGAGATGTTGAGCTGCTCCGGGAACGTGCCCGCACCGATGCAGATCGTACTACCGGCATGGACCTGGTCGATCAAGGTCTGGATGGCGTTGTTCTGCGCGTTCTCCCCCGTCACCCTGGCCGTGCATGTCGGTCCGGCCGAGGGCGCCGGCGAGGACGCCGGCCCCGTGAGGGCCAGGGTCCCCTCGACCCCGCCCGGACGGGCGGGGCCCGCCGCGGCGGCGGAGGCGGTGATCGCCGCCCACGCCGAAACGACCATCAGGAGACCCACCGCCACAACCATCAGCCTCGTCCCGAAACGACCTTCCCGACCCCCCTCCCACAGCTGCATTGCCCACACTCCGAATGCCCCAACGGCCGTCCCGGACGGCCGCGTGCCCGTAGTTCATCCGACTACAAGTAACCGTACGGTAGCGTCGGCGGCGTAGGGGCGACCGGGAGCAGGAGCGTCCGCGACCGGCCCGGACCCGCCGTCGCACCATTGGCCGCGGGGAGCGGCGCGAAGCCCCGTTGCTGCGCTCCTGGCTCGCCCCGGCCCAGCGGCCGAGGCGGGCCGGCTCGCGGTCTCAGGCGCCGCGGCTGCTGGTGTGCGCCTTCCGCCGGGCCAGCAGGAGGGCGACTCCGAGGAGACCCAGGCCCACGGAGGATGCGCCCCACCCCGTGAGGGACCTGACCGGGACCGAGCCGGGCGTTCCGACGCTCGTCGTCACCGCGGGAACGCCGCCGCTGTGCGTGAACGATACGGCCACGGAGGTCGCCCCGTGGACCGTGAAGGACCCGCCAGCTCCCAAGTACCCGGCCCGGGTGGTCGTCAGCGTGTAGGTGTAGCTGCCGTTCGGCTCGAGGAAGTGCACGCGGGTCCCGGTCGAACAGGACGTCCCGCCGCCGCTGACCACGACGCACCACTTCGCCCCGTGCGGAAGGCCCGTCTCGGTCACCGTCGTCGTGAACCTCACGAGCCGGAACGCCACGGAGAACTTCAGCGCCTTATGCGGGAGGGCGAGCGGGCTGTGGACGATGAACGTCCGTCCCTTCGCCGCGTAGTCGTGGTCCGCCGCCATCAGGGTGTACGTCCAGGTCCCCGCCGGCATGTAGAACAGCATCGTCGTGGCGGTCGAGCTGAACGAATAGCCCCCGGTGAAGTTCGCCCACCACTCCATCCCCGCCGGCAGGCCCTTCTCGGTGAGGATGACCTGCCGGACCTCGGTGAACGCCACGGCCACCGCGACCGCCGCCCCATGCACGACGGCCGTTCCCGGTAGCGCGGAGAACCACTTCGGGAACTGCGGCGTCGCCCCGAACATGTACCCGTAGCTCCCGTTCGGTTCGGTGAACGAGATCGTCGTCGTGGTCGAGCTGAACCTCTGACCGTCGGAGAGGTTCAGGTACCAGGTCAACCCCGTCGGCACCCCGGTCTCCGTGAACGTGAGCGAGTAGGTGACGAGGGTGAAGGCGACCGACTTCCCGACCGCCGCGCCGGAGACGCCGAAGGCCCCCGGCGCCGCCTTGTAGCTCGTGTTGGCCGTGCCGATGGTGTAGTCGTACGTCCCGTTCGGTTCGCTGAAGGCGATGGTGGCGGTGATCGACGAGTGCGATCCACCCCCCGAGATGTTCACGAACCATTCCGTCCCCGAGGGCAACCCGGTCTCCGTGAACGTCACCCCGTAGGTCGGGGCCACCCCGGTGACCACGGTGAGGCTGAACGCCGCGCCGGCGGTGTTCCCGTTCCCGTCCGTCACCAGGAGGCTCACGAGGTACGTCCCGACCGAGGTGGGCGTGCAGCTGAACGACGGCACGCTACCGGGGTTCGTGCACCCGGGCGGCAGACCCGACCAGGCGTACAGGTACGGGGCCGCTCCGCCGGTCGCCCCGGTCGTCGCGATCGACGTCGCGTCGCCCGCGTCGACCGGGTTCGGCGTCGCGGACAGCGCGCCGGCTCCGAGCGCCGGGTCGACCACGAGATCGAACGTCGCGGTCGCCGTGTTGCCGTT
>Ga0187771_10004071_pt1 | contig 10279 bp, 7 predicted proteins | sample 0116_SJ02_MP15_1_FD_133139 | JGI IMG/M metagenome (GOLD analysis project Ga0187771, IMG submission 133139) | Tropical peat soil microbial communities from peatlands in Department of Meta, Colombia - 0116_SJ02_MP15_10_MG | ecosystem: Environmental > Terrestrial > Soil > Wetlands > Peat | place... | reverse complement strand
TGGCGGCGAGCGTGCCGTAAAGAGCGCGCTGCACGCTGACGGCGAAGCGGTGGGATTCGTGCACCTTTTCGCGGATATCGACGTTTGTCCAATTAATGCTCTTGAGCGAGGGATCGCCGTCGCGCGGGTCCCGCGCCTTTACTGAAGAGTAAGTGTTGGTGTAGTAGGTTTCCGATCCGCGGGCCGAAGCCGAGCCACTGTGGTTCGCGTGGACAGACAGAAATAGGTCAGCATGCGCGAGGTTGGCAATCTCGGCGCGCTTTTCGAGCGACACATAATCATCGCTCTGCCGGGTGTAGATCACGTTTGCGCCCAAACGGCTTTCGACAAGCTGACCTAACCGGGCAACAATGTCGAGAACCAGATCTTTTTCGAGCACGCCGCTTTTGCCAGCCGTGCCCAGGTCCCAACCGCCGTGCCCGGCGTCCAGAGCGATGCGCAATGCCGGAGCCGCGCCAGGAGCAAGGCTGCCAGCGTTACCGTTTGCCGTTGCGGTCAAGTTTGCCGCGGACTGCGCTGGCAGTGAGGCGACGGTGGCCGACGCAGGAATCATGGGCGCGAACAAGTCAATTCTTGCTCTGTCCCGCGGTTTGCTCCCAGGCTTTTCGAGATCCACCACCAGCCGGTAGGGGTCCTGCTGCAGACTCACTGAGAAATCCGGCGAGCCTCTGGTCTCAAGCACCACTCGCGTGATTCCGTTTGCCGATTGCGCTACGCGGATTCGTTGCAAAAAAGCATCCTGTACTTCGATGGGCTTTCCCGCTATGCCCGCTGCTAGCTTGGTGTCATGCAGGTCAAAATAAATTCTTTCAGGACTGCTCAACCGGTGCGCCTCATATTGCACCTGGTTCTCGAGGTCGATGACGACCGTGGTGGAATCACTCGACGACCAATGACGAACGCCAGTCACCGTCGTCATCTCGCCTGGCTTGGTAGGAGCTTCCAGGGTCGTCTCATCATCCAACGCATCTCCCAGCGCCGGCTCTGAAGACGCGCTGCCTGTACTTGCGCTGCCTCCCGCCTGATGGGTCGGAACACTTCTTGCCTCGACCTTCCTGTTGAAGCCTGACTTGTGTTGGATGGCCCACCACAGCGTGCCGCCAAGAGCGGTCGCGAGGCACAAAACACCCACCACAACTAGCAAGCCGGGCCGAGACCGTTCGGCGGCGGTATAACCTCCCAGAGCTAGCTGTGAAACGTCCGGTACTTCGACGTTTGCTTCCGCGTGCTTCAGTTCAGCTTGGTTCGTTTCGCGGCCGGCGCTGTCATCTGGCAAGACGGCTTCGGGGATGACCTCTGGCCACGCAGCTTCGATAGCCGGCTTCGCGACTACCTTCTTCGAGATTTCAGCCAGGCGGTTTTCGTCCTCCGGACGGAGCGCCGCCAGAATCAGTTCGGCCAACAGATCGAGACTACGCACGTCGCAGTCGTTGAAGCCGGATGGCTCGGAGGAAAAAGCTTCGATCAGCCCGATCACGGTCTGCTTTGCGGAAAGCGGCACCGCCAGCATGGAACGCGCGCCCAGGCGGCGACAGGCAGCGGCATCCACGCGCGTGTCATGTTCTGCGTCATCGCAACGAATTACCTGGCCCGAAACCAGGCACGCACCGGAAAAACCGGAGTTCGGATTTACCTTGGCTCCCGCGTCAGGAGCGACGGAGCCGGAGGAGGCCCGGCAGATGATGGCATCGTTTTCGGCAAGCGCGATTGCGATGCCGTCCGCGCCGGTGATGGTCGAGGCCCGCTCGGCAACGAGTTGCAGAACGTCATCGAGAGCGAAAGAGTCGAAATGCTGGTTGGGTTTTGCACCGGCCGAGTCGTTGCTTACGCCCTGTTTGCCACGTTCGAGGGCCTGCTGGCGGAGTGTGGCGAACGCCAATAGCGATTGCAGCGCATCGTGACGGCGTGGGTCCGTCGGCGAAAGATTATGCCTGAGCGGGCCGAGTCGCAGGGGCGTTTCCTGCACTAACTCCAGCCCGGCGTTATGTGGATTTGCGCTCATCAAAACGAGATCTTGAGGCAGCTTCCGTTTACGGGAAACTGATCCCGCGTGCCTTCATGCCTTAGTCAGTTCTACTACGTTTTGATTAAGTTGTTAAGTTACAATGGTTTTGCTGCAGGCCGCAAGGGCTGGCACTGGAACGAAAGTCGGAACCCAGGGTCTTCATCTCCCAATCAAGGGCAACTGACCGATCAGGAAATACTTTCGGGCTATTGCGCCCCGGTATGATCGGCGAATATCCTGAACTCTGAGGGGGTTTTGTGGGTGATTCCAACAAATCCGGTCGGTGGTGGGGACTGAGCCTGTTAGGCACTGGGCTGGCGGCGGCAGGGGTCGTTTTGCTGCGCGGTTGCTGGCACAGCAAGATGAGCTGGCCGATTCGTGCTCAAGGTCATTCCTATCAGGGTTGCCTGGCTTGCGGCATTAAGCGGTTGTTTGATGAGAAGGCATTCCGTGGATACGGACCCTACCGTTACGACCTGAACCGCCTAATCGCCTGGGACGAAGCTCGCCAACAGAAGATCAGCCAGCCGGAACCCAAACGCGAGCGTACGGCTTCCTGATCGCAGTTCTTCGCTTGCCCTCGAGTTCGACCCCACCTAACCAAGCATGCTCCTCCTTGGACTTTCCCGTGATTTGCTCCTATACTGCGCGAATTGACTTTTGTGCCTCTGTTCTGAGAGGTCTCACATGAAGTGGAATGTGTTTTACCTCGTTGTCGGCATCATCTGTGGCTTCGTACTATCTGCGTTCCTAATCTCGCAACCTGCCCATCTCGCCGCCTGGATCTTTGGTCGCCCGGCTCCTCCAGCCTCGCAGCCATCGAGCCAGAATCCAACTCCTCCGCCTGCCGACCTTGCAAGAAATTTTCAAGTCGAACTTGACGCTCTCAAAGAAAAGCTCGACCGCTACGATAAGCGCGCCGATGATCTGCAACGGCTTCTGACAATTCTCGTCGGCTTCTCCACAATCTATGCGGCCGCTCTTGCGCTCAATGCGCTCAAAGAAGCCAAGGAGTCGCAAGAGAAACTCAGCAAGCTGGAAACCGAATTAACCGCCGAGGCACAAAAAACCCGCGATGAGCTGTTGGGCACCTTTCCCTTATTCAGCCGGATGAGCAAGAACTTTGAAACCACGGTCAGAACTATGCTAGACATTTTGCCGACCGTAGATAAGTCTGCACCCTGCTATCGCGATCCCTCCTCAGCCGAACGCGAGCTAGTCCTGTTTTATGAGAAGGCATTTGCCGCGGCCGAGTACTTTGATCTGAAGCACTTCTCAAAAGATGTTGCCAGGATCTACCAGGGCTTGGGGAACTTCTACGCCATAAGCGCACGAAACAGCGAAACCCTATCTGAAAAAACCACCGATCTGATTGAAAAAGCCCGTCATCATCAGGCCTATAAAGACTGCCTCGAGAGGGCGCGATTCTACTTGGAAAGAGCGGTGAAAACGGACCCTCGTAACACTGGAGCCCTCAATGACCGCGCCTATCTCGAGCTAGTGATTGCTCGTCCTCCCGAGCAGGATTTGAAGGTTGCGCGCCATTATTGTGAACGAAGCTTGGAGGAAGACGGAAAGCAGCAGCGGGCACGATTCAATCTCGGCTGGCTCAAATTAGTGCATGAGCCAAAGGACTACAACGGGAGTGTCGAACTATTTCGAGCGGCCAAAGACATGCCTAATTGGCAGCAGACCGAACCAGCGCGCCGGGTTGCTGAGATTCTCTATAACAAGGCCTGCGCCCTTGTCGGGGCGGCACGCGAATCGGACGTGCCCGCAGTTCAAACCAAGCACCTGAGCGAAGCAATGAATGATCTGAAAGAAGCATTCCAACAGCGGGACAAGGATAACGAACTGATCATCCGGGACGCATTCTGTACAACTGACACCAAACCGGGCGGTGACTTGGCGTTCTTAAAGGATCATCCAGATTTTGCGCAGCGGTTCGAGACTCTCTTTGGCGACGTCTGCAAACCTGCAAATTAGTGGGGTATGGTTGCCATGATCTAGCCTCAGCATGATTTTAGTAGTTGTGCCCCTCCTGGTCAACCAGCGGCTGGGCACTTAAACGCCAGCTCCCGTCAAATTCTGGCATGGTCAAGCCTCAACCCGTTGTTTCTAATATATTTACATTGGAGTCTCGCCGTGGCGCGTCAGGTGTCCAAAGTAACCAGGCACAAAGCCAAGTGCCACTCCGCGGGCACTGCACTAGTTATCGGGCTCGATACCACTCCACCGTTCTCCTCAAACCCTCCGCAAAATCAATTTTGGGCCGATATCCCAGGCTTTTCTGCGATCGCGCCAAATCCGCCAAAGAATGCTTCACATCCCCCGCCCGCTCCGGCGCATACCTCACATCGCCGTCGTATCCCGTAATTTTCTTCAGAGCCTGGAACGTCTCATTCAGATCAACCCTTTGCCCGACGGCTACGTTGAATACACGCCCCGCCACTTGATCGGCAGGCGCTCTGCAAGCCAGCAGATTCGCCGAAACGGCATTCTCAACGTAGGTGAAATCGCGGCTCTGCTTGCCGTCTCCAAAGATGGTTGGCTGTTCGCCTTTCAGCATCTGCGTGATGAACTTGGCCAGCACGCCGGAGTACGGCGAGCCTGGGTCCTGCCGTGGGCCGAAGATATTGAAGTAGCGCAGCGACACGGTTTCCAGCCCGTAGCACCTCCAGAACGAGGTCATGTAGTATTCGCCGGCCAGCTTGGCCACCGCGTAAGGTGAAATCGGGTTGGGTGGCATCTCCTCATGCTTCGGCAGAGTCGGCGTGTCACCGTATGCCGACGAAGAGGCCGCATAGACCACGCGCTTGACCTTGGCATCCCGGGCTGCCACAAGTAGTTGGACTGTGGCATCGACATTGGCGCCATTGCTCTCCAGCGGATTCAGTACCGAGCGTGGCACCGAAGGAATGGCTGCCTGATGAAGCACGTAGTCTGCGCCGGCGCAGGCCGACTCTACTGCTTTCGAGTCCAGCAAATCCGCCTTCCTGAAATCGATCCTGTCGAGAATCTCGGCAAGATTCTCGATCCTTCCAGTCGACAGATTATCAATTCCCCGGACCTTATCGCCCTGCGCCAACACCGCCCGCGCTAGAGATGATCCAATGAAACCAGCAATCCCGGTTATCAGATAAGTGGCCATACGTTTTTCATGATACGCGAAGGAGCCTTGGCGCAAGAGCGACGCTAATGTAATCCCGAGCAAGCTCCGGTTTCTGCACGGTCTATTTCGCCATAGGCAAGTTCTTCTGGATGGCGTTGCGAATCTCGCGCCACAACTCTTCGCATCCAGCGTTGGTTCTGGCGGAAAACGGCACGATAGTGATCTGGGGATACTCCTGGGCAAGAACAGTCAGCGCTCTTCGTAGTTCGTTACTTGAAAGCCGGTCAGTCTTGGTGGCCACAATGAGAAACGGCCGCCCGCTCGAGGTAAGAAACTCGACCAACTGTTTGTCACTCTCCTGCGGCGGCACGTTCACATCGATGAGCGCAAGACAGAGCGCAAGGCAGGGTCGCTCCAGCAGGTACGGCTCAGTGAAGTTCGCCCACTGGCCGGAAACTTCGCGCGCGACTTGCGCAAACCCGTAGCCGGGCAAATCCGTGAATATCAGCTCAGGCCTCGGCTTGCCTGCCCAGCGCAACTCGTAGAAGTTGATGCTGCGGGTGCGCCCTGGTGTAGAGCCGGTCTTGGCCAGCTTTTTCCCTACCAGCGAGTTGATGACGCTTGATTTCCCGACATTGGACCGGCCCAGAAAAGCGACCTCAGGCAGCACCGGAGCAGGAAAGTGCCGTGGGTCGGCTGCCGCCAACATGAATCGGGCCAGGATGCGCATGCCAAGTTTGTAGCGATTCAGAGGAAAACTTGCAAGGACTTGCGAACGTATGCGAGGCACGCTTTGGCGGAAGGTGTCCGGAAAGGTACTACCACGAAAAGCGTGAAGCTCCGCGAAGCCGCGACTTATTGGCAGCGCTGAAGCACCGCGCCACCAACCCTACGTGGTATCTTCCCTTACCAGCAAGCTTTCAAGCGGCAGAAAACCAGAGGCTCGAAACTGATCACTGACCACTGATCACTACAGTCCAAGCGGCCGCTTCTTCACGACATCTTCTTCCTTCAGGGGCTTCAGTTTGTGCCACAGCATGAGACCCGCCGCAATCGCCAAGCCAATGCCAACGCTGATGAGAAAAAACAAGCGGTATGCCGGTAGGCCGATCAGCAGAATGGCGACGACGAGGGCCGTGACCAGCAATCCTGCCTTGCCTTGGAAAAACCGTTTTGGTTCTGGTGTGGTCTCGGGATTCATAGAACACCCTTGCGACTATTTTAGGCCGAAGGGCGGATCTGGAAGTTCGCCTATTGTCTGGCTGCCGGAGGCTCAGCGGTCGGTGCGGACAGCGGTGGCGCAATCGGCTCGGCTGCCTCCTCGGCCAATTGTGGAAGTGGCCGTTCCAGCGCAATGGCCAGAACCTCGTCCATGGTATCGACGAAATGAAGTTTCATCTCTTTGCGGAGATTCTCCGGCACTTCCGCCAGATCCTTTTCATTTTCTTGTGGCAGAATCACCTCGAAAAGACCAGCGCGATGGGCGGCCAACAACTTTTCCTTCAGACCGCCAATGGGCAGCACTTTGCCGCGCAGCGTGATTTCACCCGTCATCGCTAGATCGCGGTGGACGGGAATTTTGCTCAATGCGCTGGCGATAGCAGTGGCAATGGTAATGCCCGCGGATGGCCCGTCCTTGGGGATGGCGCCTTCCGGCACGTGCACATGAATGTCAAGATTGCGGTAGAAGTCGCGAGCCAATCCCAGCCGCGCCGCACGCGAACGAACATACGACATGGCAGCTTGGGCTGATTCTTGCATTACATCGCCCAGCTTGCCGGTCAGTGTCAACTTACCCTTGCCATCCACCACGGTGGCTTCGGTGCTGAGGATGGAGCCACCAACTTCAGTCCAGGCCAAGCCTGTGACCAGGCCCACTTCGCTGCGCTCGTGGGCCAGCGTATCGCGAAACTTGATGACGCCCAGAAAATCGTTGAGGTTCTCCGAAGTGAGAGTGACGCTATAATCCTTGCCCTCTTTTACTACCTTGCGCGCCACCTTGCGGCACACGTTCCCAATCTCGCGCTCCAGATTTCGCACGCCCGCCTCACGCGTGTAGGAGCGGATCAGCCCAGTAAGGGCTTCGTCGGGGAATTTAACGTTCTTATCGGTTAGTCCCGCCTGCGCCATCTGCTTCTTAACCAGGAACTGCTTGGCGATCTCGATCTTCTCTTGTTCGGTGTAGCCATGCAAGCGCAGGACTTCCATGCGGTCCTGCAGAGCGGGAGGTATGGTGTGCAGCACATTCGCGGTAGCGATGAAGAAGACCTGCGACAGGTCGTAGTCCACATCGAGATAATGGTCCTGGAACATGAAGTTCTGCTCGGGATCGAGCACCTCGAGCAGCGCTGCCGACGGATCTCCGCGGAAATCCATCGACATCTTGTCCACTTCGTCCAACATGAAGACCGGATTCTTGGTGCCGGCCTTTTTCATCATCTGGATGATCTGGCCTGGTAAGGCGCCGATGTACGTCCGCCGATGGCCCCGAATTTCGGCTTCGTCGCGCACCCCACCAAGGGATAGGCGGACGAATTTGCGCCCGGTCGCTTTGGCGATCGACATGCCGAGAGATGTTTTTCCGACTCCCGGCGGCCCCACGAAACAGAGGATCGACCCCTTCGGGTTCTTGACTAATTGGCGTACGGCTAGAAATTCGAGGATGCGCTCCTTGATCTTCTCCAGCCCATAGTGATCTTCATTGAGGACTTTTTCCGCTCGAGCAATGTTGCGGATTTCCTTAGAGCGCTTCTTCCAGGGCACGGACAGCAGCCAATCCAGATAGTTGCGCGAGACCGTGGACTCGGCCGACATGGGCGGCATGGCTTCCAGTTTTTTCAGTTCCTGCACAGCCTTGTCGCGCACATCCTTGGGCATGCCGGAGGATTCGATCTTCTTCTTCAGTTCGTCGAACTCGCTCTTTTCGCCGCGGCCCAGTTCCTTCTGGATGGCTTTAATCTTCTCGTTGAGGTAATACTCTTTCTGCGCCCGTTCCATTTGCCGCTTCACCCGCGACTGGATGGTGCGGTCCATGTTGAGTTTTTCGATTTCAATGTCGAGTACGTCGCCGATACGGCTCAGCCGCTCACCGGGGTCAAAAATCTCCAGCAGTTCCTGCTTCTCCTCGATGGAAAGCTGTAGGTTGGCGGCAATGGTGTCGGTGAGTTTGGCCGGGTCTTCCATGCGCACTGCGGCGATCATGGTTTCATAGTTGAGCGACTGGCAAAGCTTGACGTACTGCTCAAACAGGCTGGTGACCCGCTGCATGCCGGCTTCGATCTGGGGATTGGTTTCCGTGGCATAGCGCGCCAGGCGCACAGTGGCCTGCATGAAACCCTCGGTTTCCGTCACCTGCAGGATCTTGCCGCGCTCGATTCCCTCGACCAGAACCTTGATGTTGCCATCGGGCAGCTTGAGACTTTGCACGATATTGACGACGGTGCCGACCTGGTAAATCTCGTTGGGTTTGGGTTCATCCACGCTGGCGTCGTGTTGGGTGGCAAGGAAGATCTTCTTATCCACTTTGAGGGCTTCTTCCAGCGCGAGCACGCTCGATTCCCGCCCGACCACGAACGGCGTCATCATGTAGGGAAAGATGACTACATCCCGGATGGGCATCATGGGCAACTTTTTGGTCTCGAATTTTTCCTTGGATGTGGTCACCTGGGAATCTCCGAAAAAAGCTCTCAGCTATCAGACATCAGCTATCAGCTTGGCTGTTGCCAAAAGCTGAGAGCTGAAAGCTGACAGCTGCCTTTGATAGCTTACCCTGCCTTCTCCATCATAGCCAGAGAGACGTCGCGTTTTTCGACCATCTCTCTTGTCACTTCGAATTCCTTTACCTTCTTCTGGCTAGGCAGGTTGTACATCAGTTCTAGCATCAGTTCTTCCAAAATCATGCGCAATCCGCGAGCCCCGACCTTGCGGGCCATAGCCTGGCGGGCTACCGCGCGCAGCGCCTCGTCACTGAACTTCAGCCGGACATTCTCAAATTCAAACAACCGCTGGTATTGCTTGACAATGGCATTCTTAGGCCGGGTGAGGATCTCCATCAGCGCCGGCTCATCCAGGTCTTCTAAAACCCCGACCACCGGCAGGCGGCCCACAAACTCTGGAATCAAGCCGAACTTGATCAGATCCTCAGGCTGCACTTCGCTGAGCAGTTCGAAGTTCCGCTTGCGGCTGACCAGCGGTTCTTCGGGCGCGTCATCGCCGGCCCTGAAACCAAGGGCTTTCTTCCCCATGCGCCGTCCGACGATCTTCTCCAACCCCACGAATGCTCCGCCGCAAATGAACAGAATGTTGGTGGTGTCAACGGGAGTGAATTCCTGATGGGGATGCTTGCGGCCACCCTGAGGAGGAACGTTGGCCATAGTTCCTTCCAGGATTTTCAGCAGAGCCTGCTGCACGCCTTCGCCGGAAACGTCGCGGGTGATCGATGGGTTTTCATCCTTGCGGCCAATCTTGTCAATCTCGTCGATGTAGATAATGCCGGTCTGGGTGCGGCTCACGTCGCCGTCGGCGGCCTGCAGCAGCTTGAGAATGATGTTTTCTACGTCCTCGCCGACGTAGCCAGCCTCGGTCAGAGTGGTGGCATCGACGATGGCAAAGGGCACATCCAGCATGCGGGCCAGCGTTTGCGCCAGCAGGGTCTTGCCGGTGCCGGTTGGGCCGATCAGCATGATGTTCGACTTGGTCAGCTCAATGCCGTCGCTGGTGCGCTGACGGTTCATGAAGATCCGCTTGTAGTGGTTGTAGACGGCTACAGCCAGCTTCTTCTTGGTCTGCTCCTGGCCGATGACGTACTCGTCCAGAAAATTCTTGACCTCTTGCGGCTTGGGCAATTGGTTCGGCGTGCTGGGCGCGGGAGTGGTTGACCGGTCGTCTTCGAGGATGGAGTTGCAAACGGCCACGCACTCATCGCAGATATATGCGCGGGGATAGTCGCTGGGGGATGAGATGAGCTTGGCCACCGCATCCTGCGACTTATGGCAGAACGAACAACGTAGAATTTCTTCAGTGCCTGTACGGTTTTTCACTTGGCTGCATTACCTCCAGTCATCTCTCGGCCGGTTTGTTTGCCAAGTTTCAGGTCCCACCATCTCCCTGGGCCCGTCGAATCCGTGATCGGCGAAAAGCTGATCATACCCTCACTTGGTCTT
>Ga0187771_10004070_pt1 | contig 10279 bp, 7 predicted proteins | sample 0116_SJ02_MP15_1_FD_133139 | JGI IMG/M metagenome (GOLD analysis project Ga0187771, IMG submission 133139) | Tropical peat soil microbial communities from peatlands in Department of Meta, Colombia - 0116_SJ02_MP15_10_MG | ecosystem: Environmental > Terrestrial > Soil > Wetlands > Peat | place... | reverse complement strand
TGAGACATGAACCCCACCCTATTCAGGCTCACCTGCCTGTCCTGAGAAGGATTCCATGTCACCATGTCGGTCGTGTTGATGGTCATCTGGGGCTGGACGGGGACAACTGCATATAGCCCTTTGTCATTCTGCGGGCCGTCCATGTCCATCCCCATCGTCTTGCCATCACTCGAGAACGAATGGCAATTCGCGCAGGTGGGCATATCCTTCAGAACTACCCGGCTCGCGGGTTTTCCGATGTCGCGCAACCGCCACTGGATGAGCGGAATCGCCGCGGGATCCAGAGGCTTAATGATCCCTTTTTCAGTTTCGGAAGGCATCAGCGGGACATCGCGATAGAAGATGGGCGCGCCAACCGGGTCCCTCGACGTGTGGATGGTCACGCGGCCGCTCGACACTGCGTGCCGGGCGTCTTGCGGGCTGAACCCGCTGATGGTCAGCGTCGCTGCACCCGCCACAGAGTGTTTTTTGATCGCCTCCCAGACCCCCGCCTCGGGAATCCAGGTGTGCGCCGCAGCCTGTTCAGGCGTGAGCTTGGGCAATTCATTCGTGGAAGAGACGCAGCGCTGGTCAATCTCTCCGCTGGCCAGCCGTGCACCAGCTGATTCGACGTGCATTCCAGCCGAGCGATCGGCAAACGCAATGTCAATTCGCCAGCGAGTGGCATTTTCTGAGGCGTCACGCCAAATAAAAGTGGGCGGGGTAATTTCGGGAGGGAAAATCGAACCGTCCAGGGGATAGTCAATAGTGATCGGGGCCAGGTGAGTCGCCGAGGCATTTTGCGCGGGCTTCGGTTGTGCCGCCGCGCGCCTGCCGAGCCCCGGTACGGCGGTCACGATTGCTCCCAGGAGGAGCAGGGTCACTCCGGTCCGACGCACAGTGCTCACGTTTTGGCCCTCACGAGCGACAGCAAACTCGGCGCCTGCGATACTGTGCCCCGAGCAGACGCGTTCGGCCTCTCGCACAACGCTCGGAGATGGAAAGCACACACTTCAAGTCCTTGCACGAATTTCCGCTTTGGCTCCCTGCCATGCCTGGTTGTATACCCAACCGCCGCCTGCACACTGGGCAGCGTTGCGCAGTAGGGGCGGCCCCGGCGGCCGCCCCTTAAGAACTTGTCACTCGTAGTAGCCGTACTTCTCGATTTCTTCCCACATGGCCAGGACATTGTCGAGTTTGGCGGCAGGATGAATCTCCGTGGTTGAGCCAATCCAGAAGCGCCCGTTGGCCCCGGCGTCGCTGAGGGTCTTTCGCACTGTCTCCCGAACCTCCGCTTCGGTGCCGAAAGGCAGGAGTTGCGAGACGTCAATCCCGCCCATCAGGATCCACTCCGGATAAGCTTTTCGGACGGCTCCCGCGTACATTTTGGAGAGTGGTTCAAGCGGATTGATGCCATCAATACCAGCTTGGCGGAAATCCTCCAGCACGGCCCATAGGTTGCCGTCCGAATGGTAGATCACTTTGATCCCGTGCTCGTGCCACGCTTCCACCAACTTGACGAGCCGCGGGAAAAACTCCTTGCGCAGGAACTGAGGCGAGAAGAAAACCTGCTCCGTACTAGCGATATCAGCAAAGACCAGAGCGACAGGTGACAAGGTACGGTCAGCCGTCTCGTGGACCCGTTGAATCTCCGCCCAGTTCAGCGCTTCGAGCCAATCTGACACGAGCTGGGGGTTCTCCGCGTATGCGTAAATTAGCAAGTCCAGACCTGCCCGCACGTGCGCGGTGTCCAACCCCACGGGGCTCTCGTTAGGAAAAATCACCGTATTCTCGCCCACCTTCTCCTGCAACTCCAGGAACTGTTCGCGCGGCGACTTGGAAGATGCGCCCCAGACATTACTCTTCCCGGCGAAAGTGAACATGTCGCCAAACTTGCGATTGTGGAGTTCCTCGATGTTCCGGGGAATGTAGTTGAGTAAACCGTCCACGTCTTTGAAGGGACGCTCGATGAGCCAAGTGGTCCACCATTCCTGTTTGTAAACGAAGCCATCGTCGTGGCAGATGAGCTTCTCTTCGACCGGTGGCGCAATCCCCCTCGTGATATCAAGCCGCTCGCCAATGGTTCTGCAGACCAAGTCCAGCCCGTTCTGCAAGGTGACCTTTTCACCCGTAACATATTCAATGAGCGGTATATGCTGGATGAGATCAAAAACGGGTACGCGGTCAGGCAGTTCACCCCGCAGGGTGCATTCAACGCGCTGCCGCGCCGTCATTCGATCCCTGGGAAGTTTTCGCATCGCTCATCTCCTCTTCAAAGCGTGGGGGCGGTCCTTGTGGTCGTCCGGGGCGTTAGGGGTGGCCACGAATCCCGATAGGGCGACCACCAGGGTTGCCCTACAGTCCCGGTCAATGATCATCGTTGGAAGCGGCCCATCAACTCCCACAAGCACACGGCGATAAGGAATGCTCATTATACTACCCAGCATTGGGTGTTAACAAAGTCTGAGTGCCTGCTGTAATCCTTATGCGGCTCTGGCCATTGGCCGATAGTAGTGAGGAAGGCAAAACATGAGGCGCGTGCTTTTTGTAGACGACGAACCACGAATATTGGAGGGGCTGCGGCGCATGCTGCGCGCCCAACACCACGAGTGGGAAATGGCTTTCGCGCCCGGCGGCGAAGCTGCCTTGGCAATGATGGAGGCCTCTCCCTTCGACGTCATTGTCTCCGACATGCGGATGCCAGAAATGGATGGAGCGACGCTGCTCACCAGGGTGCGCGACCTGTATCCCCAAGTGGTGCGCATTGTGCTCTCGGGTCACACGGAGCTCTCCACCGCGCTGCGGGTAGTTCCCGTCGCGCATCAGTTCCTCGCGAAGCCCTGTGACGCCGGAACGCTGCGGGTCGCGGTCGAGCGAGCCTGCCATCTCAAGGGCTTGCTCAGCGATGAGTCGATCCGGCGTACGGTGGGCGCATTGCGGGATCTTCCATCACTCCCGCGTACATATAACGCTTTGACGGAGGGGCTGTCCGACCCGGACACCTCTCTTCAGAAGCTCGCCAGGATCGTCGAGCAGGATGTGGGCATCTCCGCCAAGATCCTTCAGTTGGTCAATTCCGCCTTCTTCGGCATTGCGCACTCCATAACCAATATCGAGCATGCAGTCATTTATCTCGGCATCAACACGATAAGGAGCCTGGTCCTTTCCCTGGAGATCTTCCGTGTCTTTGAACCGCAGACGGCTCTGCCGGGATTCTCCTTGGAGAGCCTGCACGCCCATGCGCGGTTCGCCGCCCACATCGCTGCCCGCCTGCCGGTTCCGAGACACCTTACGGACATCACCATGGCGGCAGGCATGCTGCATGACGTGGGGAAGCTAATCCTGGCCTGGAAGCTCCCCGAGCGGCTCAAAAAGGTGCTGGCGCAAGCGGCAGAGGAGCGCTGCCCGCTTTACAAAGTGGAGGAGCGCGAATATGGGTTCAGTCATGCCGAAATTGGAGGATATCTCCTAGGATTGTGGGGGTTGCCATATATCTTGGTGGAGGCGGTCGCTCTTCACCACGGCCCGAACCGGGTGCCGCATGAATACTTCGATGCCGTCTCGGCTGTCCACATCGCCAATCTTTTGGCGCATGAATTCGATCCCTCTTCCCCCGAAGGCACTTTGGGCAATGACACTGAGCCCAGCCAAGTGGAATTGGCGGCGCTGGGCGTCGGTGAGGACCTCGCCGCTTGGCGCGCCATGGCGGCCGAGATCCCACAACTATTGGCTCAGGCATGAGGGATCTGGCGATCGGAAGACCGGGTGGTCGGGCGAACAAAAAACCAGGCGGGTCGAATCGATTGCTTTTGCACCTGAACACCGGATCATGCGAAGTTTCTGCTCACACCATCCGGCGATCACCGGATGTGCCGACGCTCCTCAACACCCGATCATCCGACCGCTCGATGCTCCCGTCCACCCGACCTGATCATCTGATCGCCTGATCTCACACCGCCTCGACTCTGCCAAGCTCATCGATCTGTCGCTCGATGGTCTCGCCCTTCTGCTCGTCCTCAGCACCGACCCCCTGATCCAGCGCCTCGAGGATCCCAATCAGGCGATGAAGCGGTACGGCGAGGAGGAGATGGTCCTCGGCAAAGCCAGCCAATCTCCTCGCTCCAAAGTCCAGAAGTGAAAGCCCTATTTGACCCGTGACGATCGGATACGCTATCCCGGTCCTGCACGCAGGACCAGAAAGCTCCGCCTTGATCGAGCCGCCTTCCCAGTAGCCTGCGAAGCTGACGAGACGCTGGAGAGCGCTCGGCTTGCCAATGAACACCACGATGTCCGGTAAGGTGGCAGCGCTTGATAAGGGTGCGAAGAAGACATGGCTCGCCATGCCCAGAGGTGCAGGAACACTCTGCTGGCCGCGATATATCGCCACACGGGAGCAAAAGACCTTCTCCTTTTTGACGAGGAAGTCCACGAGCCTTTCTCTCCCTTGTGCCGGCATCTGCCCGAGACCCAGGCTGGTGAGCCCCCCAGGGCAGCCGCAAGTCTCCGCCGTGATCGTGACAGCTTCGCCTTCACTGGCCTTCTTTAGGGCCTGGCACACGGAAACCTTCCCCTGGGGAGGTGGAGTCCCTGGTGCCGGTGCGCCCGCGAAGGTCACGGCAATGGGATTCGTATCGAGCCTAAGCTCTTTCTTCAAACGGTCAGACCATTTCTGCCAATGCATTTTTATCCCTCCTACACTTTAGCGTAGGGGCGGCCCTACTATTGCGTCTGGAACGGACCGGGGATGCTGATCAGGTCGGTTCGCGTCTGGCCATGCTCAGTGATTCGGGCCAAGGTGTAAACGGTGCCATCTTTGCCGACGGCAATGGAATTGACGTAGGTCGGCCTATCCCCGTTGTCATAGAAAATCGCGCCGTGGTCAATGTACTTGCGGGTTGGGATGTCGTAAGTGACAAGGTGGAGATCCTCCAAGCCCATCGCTTCGCCTTTGGAGGTGGTGGCCTTGCCTGTGACTCGTTTTCCGTGCTCGTAGATCGGCCCGCCGGTGAGGTAGTAGATCGCGCGGCCATCGGGACCGAGTGTGAAGCCCAAATACCCGTAACTGAACTGGTCGTACATCCCGCTGCGCTTCGAAGGCTCGGAGGTGAGGCGCTCCAGAACCTCCACGTTCGGAATCCTTGGATCAAAGCGGAACAGGTATCCGGAGTTGCCGTGCACGCCGTAGATCGCTTTTTCAGGGGCGTACCAAATGGTCTGCCGCCAGTTGTACCCCATGCTGCCCGGCGAGGTTGGGTCGTAGCTACCGAAATAATCTTTCCTCAGATCTTCTCCCTCGACCCTCTCAATGGCATCCCGATCGTAAATGTAACGAAAGATCCCCCCGTCCCCGGTCGTGTAGTAAACGGAGCCATCACCAGGATCGACACGGAGCGAACGGCAGAGGGTGCGGTACGTAGGACCTTTGCCGGATTCGCCTTTGAGGGAGACCGACCCAAGGTCTTTTAGCTCCTTTTTGGCCAAGTCAAAACGAATGAAGTAGCCGGTGGGCCACGTTAGGCCATAGAGCCGACCGCGCTGCGGGTCCAAGGTCATGGCGATGATCCCTTCGCCGTGGGGCGCCAGGGCCAAGTCGTCGAACTTTCCGGTTGCCATGTCGTAGCTCAGGAAATGCCCGCCCCGATAAGGCTTCCAACCCGGCGGAGGAACTCCCGGCTTTTCCATGTCTTGGATAATGCTGTAATAACCGAGGTGCGTGGAGAAATAGAGCTTGCCGGCATGCTCGACGAAGTTCACGTGGCTCTTTCCCTGCGAGATTAGTTTCATTCCTTTTTCGCCGCTCGCTTCCGTGAGGTCACCCAGGTGGCTGATGGTACCGGTGGCCGGGTCATAGGAGTACATCTGGGCGGCGACGTCGTGTTCCGCCGAAGAGAGGACGTAGTAAACCTTACCGTCACTGGCGGCAAGCATGCCGTTATAGGTGTCGTGCGATTGCGCGAATCCTGAATTGTATGTCCGGGCTCGCAAGGGGCCGGACTGGCTCGGAGCGGGTGGGACGGGCTTAGGCTCTTCTCGCGCGCAGCCGTTGGACATCAGGAGAATGAGTCCTGCCAACCACAACGCTTGCTTGACCATTCAACCCCTCCTCGCGTGCGCAGCGCAGACTATGACAAGACACTAAGCGCCCGCCAATTCCCCGGCATGCTTTTGAATTTTCCTGACAGCTTCCGCGATATCGTCCATATCGCGCCGTGGGCCCAGCAACATCGTTTGGAAGAACCACACAGCCTCTTCACAGAGTTTGTCATTCTCAGGGCACGCGTTGCGCTCCTCCCACTCGGCGATCTCCTGCTCGGAATACATCATCCGGTAGATGCGAGAATTGAGCATTTCCTTAAGGAAGCGTTCTTTGTTCAGCGGGGAGTAACCACCCGCGCAGGGAATGCCTTCCTTTTCCAAAGCCTCGAGAAAGCGCGCCCGCGGCAGATCGGCGAAGTGCGCCTTATCGTACCTGAGCATATAGAGGTGATAACCGTTGCGAGTGGTGCTCTCGTACATGCGTGCGGGAGAGATTCCCGGAATTTCCTTTAGCAGGCTAGTCAGGTACTGGGCGTTCCGTTCGCGTACCCGGGATTGCTCTTCTAAGCGAGTCAGTTGTTCGAGCAGCAGCGCGGCTTGAAATTCCGTCATGCGCAGGTTGGTGCCTTGCCGCGCGTACGCGAAGGCAGCGCCGGCCGGGCCGCGACCCTGGTCCTGGAAGCTCTTGCAAAACTCGTGGTACGCCGGGTCGCTGGTCAAGATGGCCCCGCCCTCGCCTGAATTCAGGTTCTTGGAGGCTTGGAAGCTGAAGCAGCCCAAGTCGCCCAGAGTGCTGACTCGCCGGTGCCGCCACTCACCGGTATGAGCCTGACACGCGTCTTCAATGACCGGCAGCTTGTGCCTCTTGGCAACCTCAAGCACTGTGTCCATATCCACCGGATTGCCACCTAGATGCACCGGCATGATACAGCGCGTTCGCGAGGTGAGCTTCGCCTCAATTTTATGGGCATCGATTTGGAGAGATTCCCGGTCGGTGTCGACGAACACCGGCAAGGCGTATTGCATCAGAATGACGTTGAGCGTGGCGACGAAGGTATAAGGGGGAAGGATGACCTCGTCGCCGGGACCAACTCCCACGGCATTGAGGGAAGTGTAGAGTGCAGTGGTGCCACAAGACGTAACCACGCAGTATTTCGCCCCCAACGTTCTTGCCCATGCCTCCTCGAACTGCGTCGTAAAATGTCCATCGCCGGCGCGGCACCAATCCTTTCTGTGCAGCACTTCCATCCAGCCTTTTTCGTCGTTCTCCCGGACCACGGGCCAAGCCGGAAAAGGTTCGGTTCGGACCGGCTTGCCCCCAAGGATAGCCGGTTTCTCTACCATCGAATTCGATGACAGGGCGCGCGAGGTAACCCCGTCGGCCAACCCTAGCCCCGCCGCGCCCGCGGACACGGTGCGAAGGAAACGACGTCGTGTGAGATGTGCTGTCATAACTCCTCCTAAGTAGACCTCTGTTCCGGACCTACCAGAGAAATGGAACCAGTCGATACCGTACTTTCATCGTGTATGCGTCGTACCCCTCCAATTCGCGTTGTAAGAATCGTTCTTCCGCCAGAATTCGCAACGCAATCGTGGCAATCGGCAAGATCATAAGCGCCGCGGCCGCATACGATTGCAGCCATAGGGCCATGCCCAGCCAGATCAGCACGCCGCCCGCATACATGGGGTGGCGAATGGTTCTGTACACGCCGGTATCGATGACCGCGTGTTGTCGCTCCTCCTGATGCTTCACGACCGATGCCGCGAATGCGTTCTCTCGATAAGAGAGGTAGACCACAAGCCAACCGATGGCAACCAGGAGCATCCCGGCCCACGAAACCCACGGTCCTGGTTTTCCGAGCATATGAAGTCGAAACCTGTCGAGAGGGATGAAGGCGATCAAACCGCCCCACGCGACAAGGCACAGCGGCAAAAGAATCTTGTCCGCCGGGGGTTGCCCCTTTTGCAGTGGCAGCTTGAGTCGCTCCTCGAGAAGCCCTTCACTTCGAGCAAGAATTTTCACCGCCATCATCGTTAGAACAGTGAAAGCGACCCCGATGAATACCCAGGCGCGCCACCAATGCAGCGTTCCTGCAGGCAAAAGCAAGAGCAAAATGTAGATGCTTGAGTTGAGGATAGTCCAGGCAATCAGTTTGAAGGCAAACATGCAGTAGACTCCACTGGATGGCGCAGCCTAAAGAATGCACTCAGGATGACTGCCGTACTCGTCCAACCATCTCGTGAACCTTGTCAACTATCGTTTCCTCGATGGTGGGTGCAAACGGGCCGGGTTGACCGTAATACACCATGGCGCCTCCGCCCTCGTAACCGCCTTCTCGAAGGACGCGCAACGAGGGGATATAAGCGAACACGTCATTGCAGTAAGCTGCCACCCAGAGCTTTTGAGCGCCCAATCCCTTTTTCAGGCGCGAGTCATAATCCACCACTACCTCGCCTGCCAGTGCGATGAGCGTGAGGTCTTGGCTGAATTGCCAGATTTCGAGGGGATAAGGATACTCGGTGGGTAAGTGGCCGTCGCGATCCAGAATCTTCAGCATCGCTTCGGCCCAGTTGTGGTGGTACACGTCTTTATTCTCAAGTTGAGCCTGCAACTCCTCCCGGCTAGGCGGTGTGGCGAAGGCCACCGCGATCTCTTCGTATGCAGTCCTCAATGGCCCGCGGACCGGCTGAAGTTCCCCAACCAGCACTTTTTCCACCGCTACCGCCAACTCCTCGCCGTGTTGCTGGGCAAGTTCGACCGTACCGCGCGGGTAGGGGTTAGCGTCGCCCCCGCAGCCAGCGATGAAAAGGGCCGTGGCGCCCGGATGGTGTTTCTCGAGCCACGCTTGCGCATAGCCCGCGTAATCGCCATTAAACTGCAAGAAGTCCCGCGCCGTGGTGTTGTGACAAGCGTACCCGAAGACCAGGGCCCGGAGCTTTCCATGCTTGTCCTCGACTCGCATCACCGGGACATCGTGGTCCACCGGCCCGTCTTTGTTGACCCCGATGACCATCTCTTCGTTCGTCCGGGCGCGGCGATTCATTGCAAAGCCGGCGTCGCCGTGGCCAAAACTCAAACGGGCTGGGTGCAGGGACTTCAATGACGTTCCAACGATATCAACAATTCTGTCCTCGAGTTCGCTCGTGTAAGCTTCAACGTCGGCCCACTGCCGCGAAGTCATCGGGTACATCGTCCCTAACATCTTACCGATGACGGGGCCGCAATGCGTATGAGAGGAACTCAGGAGCAACTGGTTGCGTGCCAGATGATATTGTTTCTCCACGCGCCCGGCTATATTGTGGCTAACACTCGCAGGAAAACCCAGCAAGTCACTCGTCACCAAAACCGCTCGCTTGCCGGAGTGGTCTTGCAGGGCCAAGGCTTTGGCATAAAGCTCCTGGACTATTCCTTCGGACGGCTTCTTGCGGCTGGCGTAGCCTGCCATCCAGAGAGATTTCTGCGGCGTTATGATCGCCCGCGCGAGCCCGGCTTTCCACGCCTCGCCTGCGCCAAGGACGTTCCGGGGGAACTGCGTAGTCAGACTCAGCCCCGCTGCCCCTGTCGAGACCCTGCGGAGAAAGTGGCGTCGTGTTAACTGATCACGCATGGCCCTACCCAAAAAACGTGCCCATCCTATACCCATGAACACCAAAGCGCAAGCCAACCATCCGATGGAGCGCGGGGATCCTGCCCGCTGTTGCCTGGGCGTCCCACCCGCGCTAACCCGGCATGACGCGCAGCCATCTAAAATACAGGTAGGAAAGTCCGAAAGGCACGGATACAATTGCGCATCGCAAACAATGAGCAGACTCGACAGACCGAAGCGCCGTAGTAACGCCTTGGCGGCCAGTAACATGGCCTGCCTAGGCGTGGTGATGTACTGCCTTGGTAGCGGCAGCGGAACCTGTCTGGATCTGATCGGAACGCTGCCGCTTGGCGTGATAAATCCAGGGCCCTCCAATTCTGCGCCTCACGTGGTCGCCCAACGCGGCTCTGTCCGTCAGTTGACGGAAAAGTCTCTGGCTTTCCGGCCAATGCCGCTCCGCTTATCCTCTGCTCAGCCGGCTGGAAGGCTGAGCCTTCCAGCAGGCGCGGAGGAGATAATTCAGGGAGCGCACTCGCCGGAAAGGCGAAGCCCTTGCGCAAGTCAGTTAGCAGAGCCGTTGGTCAATTCTTACGGAGTTGTGCAGACCTTCAACAAACCCGAGGTGCACTCGTCGCTACAGAATTCGGGATTGCCTCAGCCGCCTCTGTGCTTTGCAG
>Ga0187771_10004069_pt1 | contig 10280 bp, 9 predicted proteins | sample 0116_SJ02_MP15_1_FD_133139 | JGI IMG/M metagenome (GOLD analysis project Ga0187771, IMG submission 133139) | Tropical peat soil microbial communities from peatlands in Department of Meta, Colombia - 0116_SJ02_MP15_10_MG | ecosystem: Environmental > Terrestrial > Soil > Wetlands > Peat | place... | reverse complement strand
AGATATCCTGTCCGAGCAGGTCGAGAGCAAGGTACTCGCAAAGACCCTCACAGCCGTAAAGGGGGATGTCGAGGGTGGTTCTACTTATGCCGACGCCCTTAGGAAACACCCGAAGATATTCACCGAACTTTATGTGAACATGGTCGCGGCTGGTGAGGCTGGGGGTATCCTCGATACAATACTGAACAGGCTTGCTGCGTACATAGAAAAAGCGATGAAGCTCAAGAAGAAAGTGAAGGGCGCGCTGATCTATCCCGCAGTCGTCTCCACTATTGCCATTGTGGTCATCGCCGTCATTCTGATATTCGTCATCCCCACTTTTTCAAAGATGTTTGCACAGTTTGGCGGCACCTTGCCCGCGCCTACGCGCTTGGTGATTGTTATGAGTAGATTCCTTTCCGGATTAGGCGGTCTGATCGTTCTGGGAGCGATCGTGGGCATTGTTGTGCTCGTTGTCCAGATACGGAAAACGGAAAAGGGTAAAAAGTTCTTTGATGCCCTTACGCTTAAACTGCCGGTCTTCGGCGTGCTACTCAAGAAGGTGGCTGTTGCGAAATTCACACGTACCCTCGGAACCCTTGTCAGCAGTGGTGTCCCAATTCTCGACGGCCTTGAGATCACTGCTAAGACCGCCGGCAACAAGATAATTGAATACGCAGTGATGGATGTCAGAAAGGCAGTATCAGAGGGGAAGACTCTTGAGGAACCCCTTTCCAAAGCTAAGGTATTCCCCCCGATGGTCACTCATATGATCGCGGTTGGGGAATCGACAGGAGCTCTTGACGCCATGCTCAGTAAGATTGCCGACTTTTATGACGATGAAGTGGACAACTCAGTTAATAACCTCACTGCGATGATGGAGCCTTTGCTCATGGTCTTCCTGGGAACTGCTGTGGGCTTTATCGTTATTTCGATGTATCTGCCAATCTTCAAGCTGATTACCCTCATTAAGTAATCCATGTACGATATTGCGCTGTTTAAGCGGTTGAAGGCCCTGATCCTGTTCAGGGCCCTTTTTGTGACGCTTCTTCTGGGGACATTCCTGATATTCGAGATAGGATTTTACAGGTTCCCGCACCCCGGGGCAATCCTCTATATAATCATCCCTCTCTACCTTCTTTCCGTAGCTTACGGCTTCCTACTCCCAAGGGTCAGGAACCTCGTCAGCTTTGCCTACTTTCAGCTCTGTATAGACGCTTTATCATCAATCGCCCTCATTTTCCTGACCGGCGGCATCGAGAGCTGGTTCTCCTTTATCATGCTCTTGACGGTCATCGCATCGGCAATCACCCTTGACAGCAAAGCAGGTTTCATTACCGCTACCATTTGCAGCATCCTGTACGGCCTCCTTATCGACCTCCAGTTTTACAGGGTAGTCCCAGTCGCATATGACTTGTCAGTTAGGGAAAAAGACTTTCTCTACAACATCTTTTCCCATATCACCTCTCTCTACCTCACAGCATATTTGACGGGCTATATGTCTTCCCGGCTCGAAAGGACTTCCCAAAGGCTTGCTGAAAAAGATTCAGACCTAAGAGACCTTGCTTTTTTCAATAAGGAACTCATCGAGGGGCTGCCCAGCGGGTTGCTTACCACAGACCTTTCGGGAAAGATACTGATATTCAATAGGGCTGCGGAGCATATCACCGGGTTCACTCATGCTTCAACTACCGGGAAAGACATTACCGAGGTCTTCCCTTTTGTTACATATCCCCTCGAGACACAGAGGAAGGAGGGTATGATAATCCACAACGGTGATTACCGGATCATCGGACTCACCATCTCGGCTTCGAAGGACAGCAGTGAAAATAATACCGGTTACATCTGCATCTTTCAGGACATTACCGAGCTCAAAAACCTCGAGGCCGAATTGAAGCATAAGGAGACCCTTGCAGCCATAGGTGAACTTTCCGCTAACATGGCACATGAAATCAGGAACCCCCTTGCCTCTTTGAAAGGCTCAATCGAGATGCTCAAGGAGGGTACGCTCACGAAGGATCATGGCGAAAAACTGATGAACATCGCCTTGAGCGAAATGGACAGGTTGAACAAGATAATCTCCGATTTCCTGACATACTCGAGGCCGAAACATCCTGAATTCTTCAAGTTCGACCTCCACACAATGCTTGACGAGACCATAGAACTAATCAGGGGAGCCGCGATAAACGCCGACAATATTTCGATACGCAAGGAGTTTGTGGGAGAGAGAGAGATAGTTGCGGATCCTCAGAAACTGCGGCAGGTCTTTCTGAACCTAGGCATGAACGCCCTGGAGTCGATGCCCGAAGGTGGAGAACTGATCATCAGTACCCGGAATTCCGAAAGCACGGTGACTGTCAGCGTAAAGGATTCGGGCATTGGAATTCCTAGGGAACACTTGAAAGAGGTATTTTATCCTTTCTTCACAACCAAGGACAGAGGTACGGGCCTCGGCCTCTCCATAGCATACAGGATCGTCGAAGAACATAACGGAAAAATATCGGTGAAAAGCAGGCAGGGTCATGGGACCGTTTTTGATGTAGTGTTGCCCCTTGCCCCGAACCGCTCACTTCTGCAGGAAATGGGGATAAAGGATTTCCTGAAGCATCGGACGTAGTCAGGAAGGGACGCATATGGAAGAACGTAAGAGCAAAATATTGATCGTCGAGGACGAAAAAAACATGCGGGAAATCCTGAAGATCCTCCTGGAGAGTGAAGGGTACGAGGTCTCCACAGCAAAGGATGGCACCGAGGGGATGGGGTGGCTGGACAGGGACATCTTTGACCTTATCATCACTGACATCAAAATGCCAGGCGTTGACGGTCTACATATTCTCAAGAAGGTCCAGGAGTTATCGCCAGAGACCCTTGTGATCATGATTACTGCTTTTGGCACTACAGAGTCAGCCGTCGAAGCAATGAAACTCGGCGCTTACGACTATATCCACAAGCCCTTCAAGATCGAAGAGATCCGCCTCGTGGTGAGGAATGCCCTTGAGAAACGCAAACTTATTGGAGAAGTGTCGATCCTTAGGGACAAGATAAGGACCACCTACGAACTCGGCAACATTTTCTATAAGAGTTCAAAGATGCAGGAACTGCTCAGACTCCTCCCGAAGATTGCACAGAGCACTTCCAGCATCATCATCACCGGTGAGAGCGGAACAGGCAAAGAATTCTTCGCTAATGCCATACATAACCTCAGCCCCAGGAAAAAAGGCAACCTAGTCGCAATCAACTGTGCGACTTTCCCTGAGGGCCTTCTAGAGAGCGAGTTGTTTGGCCACATGAAAGGCGCATTCACCGGGGCCGTCTATAACAAACAGGGGCTCTTCGAGATCGCGGACGGAGGCACTATGTTTCTTGACGAAATCGGTGAGATGCCCACAGGCCTCCAGGCAAAGCTTCTCAGGGTCCTTGAAAACGGAACTTTCAGACGAGTTGGCGGCACCAGCGACATCAAGGTCGATGTGCGGATCGTCGCTGCAACCAATAAGAACCTTTCGGAAGAAACCGCTGCGCACAGGTTCCGGGAGGATCTTTACTACCGGCTTAACGTGGTCCCCCTCCACATACCTCCTCTCAGAGAAAGAAAAGAAGATATCCCCCTGCTCGTCGATTATTTTATAAAGAAGTTCTCAGGCAGTCGCAAACGGATATCGCCTGACGCATTGAAGCTGCTCATCAATTATCCCTGGAAGGGGAATATCCGAGAGCTCGAAAATCTCATTGAGAGGGTTCTTCTGATGACCGATAAAGACGAAATCTCTGCCGTTGATATCCCTCCCGAGATCAGCGCTTTCCGTGCGGAACATCAGGCATTGCCTCCCATGACTGGTAACGGGATCAATCTCGACGCTATAGTGGAAGACATCGAGAAGAGCTATCTCCTTGAGGCGCTTGCCGTGGCCGGAGGTGTAAAAACGGAGGCGGCAAAACTGCTGAACCTATCGTTCCGGTCGTTCAGGCACAGACTGCAGAAATACGGGATAAAATAGAGAAGGTCATCTTATCCTCTCTGGATGTGTATAGACATTAAACCTATTACCCCGCACAAAACCAACTATGGTCATGCCCCTTTTCTCCGCGATCTCTAAGGCGAGATTCGTCGGCGCTGTGCGCGTAGCGAGTATAGGGATCCCCCAGCGAGAGCACTTCGACGAGATCTCCGAAGAGATCCTTCCGCTGGCAACCATGATCTTCCCGTAGAAGGGAATCTTTTCGAGCAGGGCGTACCCGACTACTTTGTCAACTGCATTGTGTCTTCCGATGTCTTCGGCAAAACAGAGTATTACCTTTCCCTCAGAAAGAGCCGCGCTGTGGACACATCCGGTAAGCTTGTAAAGCTCGGAACGTGTCTGAAAATCGTTGAAGATATACTTCAGACTATCCCAGTCAATGGTCAACGGATCTTCAATCATCTCAGTTTCCGCTTTCCTTTCAAAGGTCACACCCCCTACGCAACCCGACGTAATGGTCTTACCCTGAAAAGAGACCTCGCCCTCCGCCGGAATATCAACCAGTATCTCCTCGCCGTACTCGATGGCCACCCTATCCGCACACCAGTTTCCCCTGATCACACCTTCCGTCATCACTAGCCCAACGGCAAGCTCCTTTACCATGGACGGAGTACAATAAAGGCTGACAACTTCCATTCCGTTCACGGATATCTTCACCTTCTTCTCGATGGCTACAAGGTCTTCAATATACTCAAAGGAGCCGTTCGCGTATTTGCAGATCCTCCTGTTTGTTATCCTTTCCATATCCGATTATAAGTTTTCCAGCGCAGTACCGTCAAATCGTCTCCTTTGCTTCCAACCCCTTCTATGTGGCTATGATGCTTATAATGAAAGGGAGGATTTACGGAGATGCATCGAGCAAACCATGGCATTCCTGACATCAATGAGCCGTCAGCTGACACATCCATTTGGGTTGAATATAAAGGGCGTTACTGATATAATTAAGCCATTCCTGGATAGATTGATTATATCAGATGCCCATTAAGTCACATAAATATCATTCCCTAAGCTGCCAAGGACATCCAGACAACTTTTTTCTTTCTTCTGTCTTAGCTGTTCTCTTCTTATACGCACTTGTCTTCTTGCTAACTTCTTGCGCCTCTGCTGCCTCCACAAAAACACCCAACGAGTCGTACAATGATCTCAAACAGGGCAAGGAATTCTTCGAAAAAGGGAATTACGTTGAGGCGCTGGGGGCTTTCAAGATCGCCTATGCAAAACTTCCTGTTATCAGAGACTATATCCTCTTCTTTATGGCGAGAGCACTGAACAGAACCGACCACTTCGAGGACTCAACGGGGTGCATTAATGAACTGCTAAGTTCGTACCCGGATTCACCTCTAATGAAAAAAGCTCGACAATTGCAAATCATGAACCTTCTTCTCTCCAGGGAGACGGTTTCACTAAGCCAAATACTTTCCGGCGGCAAGGATTATGGTCGCGGTGTGGACACCATCCTCATCGCTATGGAGGCATACGTTGCGGACTACCCGGAAGACGCACAGATAACTTTTCTTACCGCCAGATTATTGAAGAGGTGTGGGAAGGTTGAAGGAGCAAAGAAGCTCTTCCTCGCTGTGTACATGGGGAATAGCGTGTTCTCTGAACAGGCATACCAGGAACTGCAGCCACAAGACGTCACTGCAGAGCATTCCTTTACCAAGGCCTCGAACCTGATGAAAATGATGGAGTACAAGAAAGCCGAGGCCCTTATCAGGAAGATCCTTCCAGTTGCTAAGGGCCCACTGAAAACGGACTCGCAGAAGACCCTAGGCGTGTCGCTCTTCAGGCAAAAGAGGTACAGAGAGGCAAGCGATGCTTTTATCAGCGCAGGAGATCCATATAATAGCGCCCGATCTCTTTACCGCGCGGGCGAACTGGCCGCCTTCATGGGGACAATTTCCAGACTCGTTTCTATGGAAGATAAGCGGGCCGGCTCTCTTCTGATTGCATATGCGGCAAAGAAACGTCGGGATGGAAAACCGGAGGAATCCCTCGCAATCTATGCCCGGGTAAGGAAGGATTATCCATTCCTCAACGAGGAAGCGCTGTGGGGCATCGCTTGGACGTATTATCGCAAGGGAGACTACAGAAGCGCATCCGAACTCTTCTCGGAACTCAATGGAAAATATCCCGAATCTCGCTATCTGTACTGGGGACGGCGCTCTGCCGAACTGGAGGGCCGGGATAACTCTTCTCCGGACAAGAATGATGAAGTGCCCCAGGGAAAGTCCGTCGGGAAGGATTTCTATAAACTGTTGTCATACGCTCACTACACAAATAGCCTGAGTGGCCGTTCTGTCAGCACGGTTCAATGGACTCCCTCCCACCGTAGCTCGTCCGGTGAGCGACCCATCTTCTTTGCCGGGACCCAAAAGCTCCCCGCCAGCGTGACCCAAATCTTCGAGCGGGTCGCCATACTCGCCGGTATCGGTATGAAAGAAGAGGCCATCTCCGAGTTAGTCCGGACATCGGACAGGAATTCAAGTCGCGAGGCTCTGCTGGAGGTCTGCCGTACTTTGCAGGATATGGGGGCCTACAAGAAATCGATATCTCTCATTTCCAGACTCTCCGATGCAAAAGGGGTCGAAGCTGATGAACGCGCAGACATCCAAGACATTCTTTACCCCATGGCGTACTGGCCGACGGTAAGCGCAATAGCTAGACTTTACAATCTCGATCCACTTGTTCTCCTTGCCGTGATGAGAGAAGAGAGCCGTTTCGACCCTGATGCACGTTCCGTAGCTGGAGCCCTAGGCCTAATGCAGATAATGCCACAGACTGCTTACAGCATTGACAAATATCTAGGGATGGACATTTCTGACAATTCTGAAATATATGACGTCAGGGTGAACATAACCATCGGGGCGTACCATCTGAACTCACTCCTCAGAGATTTAGGCTCACTCCCTCTGGCCCTTGCCGCATACAACGCAGGGCAGGACAACGTGAAGGAGTGGATAAAAGAAGGCAATTACAAATCGCTTGATGAATTTATCGAGGACATACCGTACGATGAAACAAGAAACTATGTGAAGCGGGTGTTACTCACCTATTTCACCTATCTGGACCTAGGAAACAGGTTGTAAAAGGGAAAGCTTGTGGGAAGAAACCTTTTTGATGACGATATATTCTCAACCGCTGGGAAGGAGGACAGACCATTGAACAGACTGAAGAACCTCGACGAAAAGATTGCTGGTGCTGTGAACAAGGTCAAGGCGTTAAAGGAAGAGAAGAATCTACTGGAACGTAAGATTCGGGAACTGGAGGCACTGCTCGATGAAAAGAACCGGGAAGTGGAGCGGCTTTCTTCTGAAAAGAGCGCTATCAAAGATCAGATAGAAGACCTGCTTAATGAACTCGAAACCGTGGATCTCGGGTAGAATATGGGCTCGGTAGAAGTCTACATACTTGGGCAGAAATACACCATTAAGGGTGATGAGCCGGAGGAATATATCCAGAAGCTAGCAGCCTATGTCACAGGGAAAATAAAAGAAGTCTCCGATCATTCACTCAACATTACCCCTCTCAAAGCTTCGATCCTGGCAGCAATCAATATAGCCGACGAGCTTCACAGGCTCAGGGCCGAGCAGGAAGATATCGCCAAGAGCATTGAGGAGAAGACTGTAGCACTGACGCGCCTGTTCGATTAGCGGAGCTCCCAGAAAGACGCATCAATGCTGTGTCTTAATTTAATAGAATGAAGAATCTTTTCTCCTGATCCTGAGTGGTCCTTCCATGCTGGTGTTACACACACGTCTCCTGAGCTTTTGTTGTATAATTTAAAAATGGCTTATTTGATCGCACTTGCAGGCAAGGGAGGAACAGGGAAGACGAGTGTCGCGGCCCTCACTATAAGGTATCTCCTTGAGAAGAGAGGTGGTCCGGTACTCGCAGTGGATGCGGACAGCAACGCCTGCCTTAACGAAGCCTTGGGGATCCCAATCCATACTACTGTGGGACGTCTTCGGGAGGAGTCCCTCGACGCCGTCAGGAGCGGCGGAAACCGACCCGGGGGCATGAGCATGGAACAGCTCTTCGATTATCAGGTCCAGCAGTCCGTAATTGAAGGAACGGGATTCGACCTTCTGGTCATGGGAAGGCCGGAAGGTCCCGGTTGTTACTGTGCCGCCAACAACATCATAAGAAAGTATACGGACAAGCTTGCTGAAACATACCCTTACGTGGTTATAGACAACGAGGCAGGTATGGAACACTTGTCCAGACGTACCACACACAAGGTCGATCTTTTACTTATCGTCAGCGATCCGACAGTCAAAGGGGTTCAGACCGCAAAGAGGATCAACGAACTGGTGAATGAACTTAAACTGGACATAGACAACAAGGTGCTCATTATCAACAGGGTCACTGAGTCCGACGGTGCAAAATTGAAGAAATTAGCCGGGGATTACGGACTCCTCACCGGAGGGCTTATCCCCCAAGACAACACAATATTCGAATACGACCTTGACGGTCTGCCGATTTTTACTCTCCCACGAGGGTCTAAGGCCCTGAGCAGTCTCTCAGAGATCCTTGACTCTCTAAAAATACCATAATACATGAAGCTTCTGATGCACATCTGCTGCTCCAACTGCAGCCTCTACCCCTTGAAGAGCCTGCTATCAAAGGGCATTGAACTGAAGGGCTTCTGGTTCAATCCCAATATACATCCATATCCTGAATACAATCTCCGTATAACCTCACTCCGCAGACTGCAGAAACTCTGGGACCTTGATATAGAGTATGAGGACTTTTACAGCATAGACAAGTTTGTGAAAAGCATAGGAGATCCTGAGAATAACCGCTGCCTGCGCTGCTACGCCTTGCGACTCGAAGAGACGGCGAGAACTGCCAAGAGAATGAACCTCGATGGTTTTACCACGTCACTTCTCGTCAGTCCTTACCAAAAGTTTGAAGGCATACTTGATGTCGGAAGGGAGATGGCCAGGAGATATTCAGTCCATTTCTTTGAGGAAGACTTCAGGAACGGTTACAGGGGAAGCATACCCCTGTCAAAGGAACTGGGGCTTTACAGACAAAAGTACTGCGGGTGCATCTTTTCGGATGGAGAACGGACTCGTGGATGGACCAGCTCCTTGCCGCGCTAGAGTGGGACATGGCTGATGGAATTCAGTTTATAGGAAAGCTCCTCCTGATCGCTGGCGTGATAATCGCTGTTGTAGGAGGATTGCTGATTCTGTCATGCAGAATCCCGTGGCTAGGCAAACTACCAGGAGATATCTTCGTCCAAAGGAAAAACTTCACATTCTTTTTCCCCCTGGCAACTAGCATACTTCTGAGTATCATCATCACGCTTGTTCTTTGGCTCCTGGGTAGGAAATAGGAGGCAAAGGATGAAGAGATTTATGTTCTTGCTTGTAATGTTCATGGTCTTCATGCCTCCTGCGGCGTACACGTCGCCCACTTCAAAAAAAATACGGGTGCTTATTCTTGAAGATAACTACACTATGCCGGACAAGAATGAAAACCTGGTGATGATGGGAAACACGGGAGGTGACCTTTTGGTGAACGGGACACATTACAACGGCAAGATCGAGGTTTGGAAGGGGGAGAAAGGTCTCTATCTAATCAACGAAGTCCCCCTGGAAGAGTATGTGGAAAATGTGGTCTCCTCCGAAGTGGGCGCCAATTGGGATATGGAAGCGCTCAAGGTCCAAGCCGTTATTTCGCGGACTTATGCAGTATTCAGAAAAAGCCAGAGCGGGGATTCCCGGTTTGATCTAACCTCATCGGTTCTGCATCAGGTATATAAGGGCAGCAACGTGCCTGTGCAGATTGCCTATGCGGTGAGAGAGACCGCAGGCGAGATTCTTACTTACGATGGCAAACCTATCGAGGCCCTGTACCATTCAACATCGGGCGGCAGGACGGAAAACCCGGAGGAGGTATTCGGGAAGAGTTACCCGTATATTAGGTCAGTGGAGTCCAATTGCGAACTGTCCCCTTACTGGGTCTGGGAAAGAAAGATACCTAATGAAGAAATCGAAAAGGCACTCGGCGTCAAGGAACTTAAGGGCATGACGGTGAAGTCCCTAACCTCCACAGGGAGGGTGAAAGAGCTCTCAGTTGAATCGGAGTCGGACGAGACAGTGGTCAAGGCTACGGACCTGCGAAAGCTGCTCGGTTGGTCGAGGCTCCCGAGTACCAATTTCAGTATGAAAGTGAACGGCTCTTCTATAACATTTGAGGGAAAAGGGTACGGTCATGGTGTTGGACTCTGTCAATGGAGCGCCCTTCAAATGGCAAAAGACGGCAAGAGTT
>Ga0187771_10004068_pt1 | contig 10281 bp, 8 predicted proteins | sample 0116_SJ02_MP15_1_FD_133139 | JGI IMG/M metagenome (GOLD analysis project Ga0187771, IMG submission 133139) | Tropical peat soil microbial communities from peatlands in Department of Meta, Colombia - 0116_SJ02_MP15_10_MG | ecosystem: Environmental > Terrestrial > Soil > Wetlands > Peat | place... | reverse complement strand
CCGTTGCAAAATAATCTACCACGCGGGGAATTGATAAGCTCCGAGCTCATGGCTGAAGCAGTATTCGACCTCCTGGTAGTCATTTTTAAACTCTACCACATCTTTTTTAACCTTTTCGGGTGCATCGCCGTTCAGCACGCGCGCGATAAGCGTTGCTACGACCTTCATCTCGCTTTCTTTCATCCCAAGCCGCGTAAGTTCCTGCGTTCCAAACCGCAGTCCGGAAGGATTTTCGGGAGCGTTATGGTCATCCCAGGGCAAAAGATTCTTGTTGGCGATGACGTTTGCTCGTTCTAGCGCAATTGCCATTGTGCTCGCGCGTCCCACGTCAATCACTATTTGGTGTGATTCTGTAAAGTCTTTTTCAGGACACAGAACGTTGAACCCGCTATCGTACAGCGCTGCGCCCAGCGTCTTTGCATTTTTGATCGTCTGTCGCGCGTAAGGTTTTCCGAATTCAAGCATCTCGGCTAGTGTGACCGCCAACCCTGCGATGTGATGAAGATGGTGGTTGCTAACCGTGCCGGGAAATACAGCTTCATCTATCGGGGAGGCTAGTGCCTCTGTCGAGAAGATGATGCCTCCTTGAGGTCCTGGGAACGTCTTGTGTGTAGACCCAGTCATCACGTCAACGCCTTCTCTAAGCGGATCTTGAAATTTCTCGCCAGCGATGAGTCCAAGAACGTGAGCAGAATCATACACAATTGCGGCGCCGACTTCGTGCGCGGCATCGCACGCGTCGCGGATAGGATGTGGAAAGAGGAATAGACTCGCCCCAAAAAGTATGATCTTTGGCTTCTTCTCACAAATGGTCGCGATCATCGCATCGGTGTCGATATTCATCTCTTCGTAGTCAAACGGGTGTTTGACAATCCGCAGATGACGGATGCCCGGGCCGGACTTGGTGCCGTGGCTGATGTGACCGCCATGCGAAGTATCAAGTGCCATCAGTGCATCATTTCGGTTTGAAAGGGCAAAAAATGCGGCGATGTTTGCGTTTACGCCAGAAACGGGTTGCACGTTGACGTGCTCCGCTTTGAAAAGCTTAAGCGCCAAGTTTATGGCGATCTGTTCGACTTCGTCGATATACTTAACGCCCTGATAGTAACGGTGCCCGACTTTGCCCTCTGCGTACCGGTGGGCAAAATCGCTGGCAAGGAGCTGGCGCACGGCCGGACTGGTGATATTCTCACTCGCGATCAAAGGCAGGGATTCACTGAACCATTTGTGATGCTCTCTGACTGATCGCGTCACGTCCTCCACGCGCATAGCACCTACAGATTATGCGTGTCTATGATAAACTTTTCTCATACCGCGCAACCCATAGCAAGATCGAATTCGACTTTAAGACTTAAAAAGACGTTACTATTTATAGTCGGCACTTGACATGTACGCGCATACTGAGCTCCTGCTTTGAGGTGCTAGCGATGAGGCCACTGCGCAAATCACTGCTGCTGTACGTCACGACCGCCGTGCTTCTCGTCGTTGTGTACAGCTTTGTCTTCCTCGTGTTGATGGCCTCTATCGAAGGAAGATCATACACGGCGGTCGACGCCGTATACTGGGTAGTTGCTACAATGACGACGCAAGGCGTCGGGGACATCGTTTTCGTGAGCAACGTCGGCCGGATATTTACCATGCTCGTGGAGCTTTCCGGAATTGTGTTGTTCTTCGCGATCTTAATCCCTGTCGTAGTCGCGCCTGTACTTCAAAGCGTTCAATCGTCGGTGCCGACTAAGTCAAACGCCAAGGAGCACGTCGTGATAGCGGGGTACAGCTCTATGGTGGATACGATTATTGAAGAGCTTCACGAGCGGGATTTGCCGTATCTTATTGTCGACGAGGATCGTGATGTCGTGCAGGCACTAGTTGAGCGGAAAATCCCATGCATTTATGGGGACCCGAGCGATGAGACAACCCTGCGCAATGCTCAGATCCAGCGCGCTAAGAAAGTCGTGCTAAATCAGAGTGACGAAAAGAATGCGATTATCGCGCTTGTTGCTCACAAGTTAACGCGAGCAGACATAATTGGTCTGGTTGATGACCTAGGGAACGCTGTGTACTTGCTTTATGCGGGTGCTGACAAGGTCGTCTCTCCCAAACAGCTGCTTGGAATTGATATCGGCCATAAGGCCGCCATGCCAATCACGCATCGGCTCATAGGGACTACTCCACTGATCGGGTCTCTGCGAATTTTTGAGCTCCCTATTCTCGGAGAAAGCGGCCTTGACGGGTCTTCTATCGAAGAGGCAAAGATACGCGAGCGCACAGGAGCGACGGTGATCGGCCTGTGGAAGGGCGCTAAACTCATCTTCAACCCATCCGCTTCTGAAGTGATCACAGATAGCACTGTTCTTTTGCTCGTAGGCACAAAAAAGCAACTTAATGCGGCAAAGGAACTCTCAATTTGTCGGCTAGATGGCACATACTGTGCGATCAGGGGACATTACATCGTTGCAGGATACGGTGATGTCGGCAAGAGAGCTTCCAAGGTTTTGAGGTCAAACGGCATCGAGCACGTCATCATTGATAAGCATCAAGGCGATGTGGTTGGCAATTCCACAGACCGGGCCGTTCTAAAACAAGCTGGCATTACCGAGGCTTCATCACTTGTTGTCACCGTTAACAGTGACCTAGATGCTATCTACACAACCCTCGTCGCACGCAAGCTTAATCCTCAGATAGATATCATCTGTCGAGCGATGCGCCCGCAGGCTGTGGAAAAACTGTACCAGGCGGGGGCTGACTACGTACTATCGCAATCTGTCGTTGCCGGTCAAGTCTTGGTAAAATTTGTCGCACCCAGCCCGCTCGGAACTCAGCTGAGAGAGATCCTTCTTTCAGAGGACATGAAGATTCTTGAATATCCTCTCGGTCCATCTCTTGCAGGCAGCACTCTTAGGGATCTGAAAATACGATCGCGCACAGGTTGCACGGTCGTTGCTATCACTGCCAATGGGGCAACCACTCCGAACCCGGATCCGCAACAAGTGATCCCTGCTAACTCTTTTCTTACCGTTATAGGCACGCGAGAACAGATACGGGAATTTAAGAGAGTCTTTGGATAGCTCTGTTGCAGAGTGCGTTCGGAATGATGTGCTTGATGCGAAATTAGCTAGCGTTGCCGGCAGAATATGGACAACACACACAGCCTATCCGAATCTTACTTCCACAATGCGCAGCTAATTTCTTCGCAGCCACCACTACAAACACATAAAAAATAATATGACAAATATCGTGGCCACGAAGATATAAGCACTGAATGCACATCAATCTAGTTTGACATTCGAGTAAGGTAGCAACCACTGCAATGACCAAACGAATAATTGATCATTAGATCAGTGTGCCGCCCCAATCATCATATCCTCGCTTTAAAGCTGCGAAACACTGCACAAGTTGCTTGATCGCGGCTAATTTTGAGGGAACGCTGGAACCGAGGAAAAGAATATTATTGGCTTTTTACTGTACTAGCGGTGCGCCATAACTAAATTCTTCGAACTCAAGGATAAACTCCCACAGCAGCTTGTCGTTGCAAGAAGCTGTGAATGACGCGTTGTCTTGAGAAAGGGAGAATTGCTTGATTTCTGCCAGTACCTCACGATCGCATTTTCCGCAATTGTGCGGTCCTCGCTTTGTCCCGCCTCCTACCGGATCGCAGATAACAGTAGCGATCCCTTGTGCCTGCTTCAGGACTTCCACTGCAGACCACAGCCACGGCGGCCGATAAAGGCCCTTCTTCCATAACGCTTCTACTAAAGTGCCTTTTTGTACGTTGCACAGGTTTAACGATATTGTGTCTGCATAAGGAGAAGCATCTCGCGTAGATCGCGCAGCATCTTCCAAAGCCTCTCGTTCCGTCAAAAAAGGAGGCTTCAGAAGCAAATAAGCCTTTACGCTAAAGCCTGCGGAATGGGCGTTTTCCGAAGCTCGCACAAAGTCGCTGAAAGAAAATCCCTTGTTGATACAGTCATTCCTGATAGCATCATCAGAGGTTTCAAGTCCGAGCGCTATTTCAACGTGCTGATTTAATTTAACGACGTCATTCAAAATCTCGGATGTCACAAATTCCGGTCTGCTCTCAACAATGGTCTTCGGCGTATCGGCCAAAGATGACAGTATCGCGTCCCTCGCGTCAACGGGCAACTCGTTTGGATCAAAAAAGCTGCCTGATGTGAACAACTTCACGATCTTGAACCCGCGACCGTAGCGCGCAAGCGCTTGGAAGAGTTGTTTTTGAATATCGGCGCTTTGTACATGAGGATTAGAGTCGGCGAAGTAACCACACATCGTGCAGCCATTGTGGCGCGCCCAGGAGCAGCCTGTGGTCGTGAGAAGGACTGTGAGAGTGGGCACGGGGTCACCATTGAGCAGATCCCAGCCGGTCCACGCGGGTGAGTCTCTGCGCCGCTTGTGGTTGCGGTCTCTTGCTGGCGCCGTCTGACGCGAAGCGCGTCCGGTTAGCGCTCCTCTTGTTTTCATCGTGTTTCCACGTGTCGCACAGCGACAGCAGCGCCTCGTTGTGACGATTGCATCTCCCAGCCGCTCATGAAAGCTCGTCCGACTGCAATGACGTGCTCATTGAGCACGATAACTTCATCTAATGGTCTTATCGTGCTATCAGCCTGCAAGACACCAATCGCAAAAACCGTTCCCTTCGGTACAAAGTCATCAATCTCTACACAATATCGAGTGCTGCCTTCACGCAAGTATCTGCGAGCTCCTTCGAGGGTCAAGGCAAGCGTGCAGTACTTATTTGTAATGGTCGCTAATCGCGTGCCCTCGTCCAAAGCGTAGTAAGCCGGGAAAAGACCTCCGACCGTCACGTCTTTTTCGAAGATAGCGGCTGAAGCGTGCGAGCCAAATTCATAATTAGCTAGATCGTGTAAATAATCAAGCCGCAAATCGCGTTGCTCGGGTGAATGTTTGGCAATAAGTTCTTGCACGATTGCCTCTAGCCGCTGAAGCGAATCGGTACTGAGAATATTTTCATCGTTGACCGTACGGAACAGAGAAACACCAACTCCGGCTGCTGCGTCGTCACAGATCTCCCGGTAAGCCCCACTAATGTGCGCTATCACGGCGTAAAAGTCGTTCGTTTTTAGGTATTGCGCGAGACGCCCGGTCACCCACTCGCGCTCATCGCACGTCCATTTTCCCGTCGTCGGTATATCGTAATTGCTAGCCGGCCACATGATCTCAAGGCCGCGGGGAACGATGCCCACAGGCGAGGTGATGATCGCCTCGTGCAAAAATCGGCGGAGTTTGCCCAGTCGCTGAAGAATGATCCTGTGGGATCTCGAGCGTGAGTATGGCTTTTTTGCTGAACAGGGAAGCAGAAGGAGGATCCCATCTCTCTTATCAAGCCGCGAGATAACACGTTCGCCAAATCTGCGTATTTCGGGCCGATTTAACGATTCTTGCGAACACGCGAGCAACGTGGAGGTGCGCGTAATGGGCGACCGGCGCTCGAAGTAACTATACTCTTCGTCCAAAAACCGCAGCAGCGCCGTCAGGATCGGCGCACTTCTGCAGCGCCCCTCTACAAACTCTCGTAGAGTCCCCTGCTCCACTCGTTCACGCACAATACGAAGCTCAGCTTCAAGTGCTTGCCTGTTGTGGGCTGACAGGACAGATACGCGCTGATCTGGTGGAAGGTCGGCTAAGTCAGTATCACGGCAAGCGTCGCAGAAACAATGAGAACGTGGCAACGAGTCAAACTGGCGTTCGCCTTCAGCAAAGAGGAACGTCTCTTCGCGCGCCTTCACTTCTGCCACGATGGAGTCGACGAGGTCGATTCCTGCGTACACAAGCAAGCTTACGTTATTCGGAGTCGCCAACGCCGGGACATAAAGCGCTGAATCAGGATTTGCTGACTGTCTAGCTCCCACAATCGCTTTCGCTAAGCCCCGCGGATTCTTGGCAAATCTCGCCGCGCCTCCCAGAATCGTTACGTCAGCCGCAATTCGCTCCGCTTTATGGTCTCGGTGACTTGCGATGACTTTCGCATCCAACTCACCTTCTTGCGTCGTGGAAGCTTTCAGGAACTCTAACTCCTCTTTAGATCCCAAGCTTGAGGGAGTCAGAAGCTTGTCGCCTCTCCACACGAGTGCGCCAAGGCGGGCAGCTCCGTCTCGCCGCAGCGCCTCAAAAAGTCCTGTCATATCGTCTCATATGCGTACGAGAGTTGCTAACGCCCCCACTTCCGCAAGCACATCATGATCCCACTGTTCGTCATAGGCGAAGGTCACATCGAGACTGTTGAATCCTATGAACTCGATCGGATTTCTGACCGCGGATTTGATGGAGACACAGTCTGGAGCCGGCACTTCAGACTGGCCAATAGGATAAGTCTCGGCCAGTTCTAGAGGATACGGACCAAAAGGAGCTTTCATGAGGAGCGTCACGTCAAATTCGCGTTCCATGTGGCGTGTCTTGCGCCTGTCGGTCGTCACGAGCACTCGACCGGCTACGTCAAGCCTGTGAAGCTTTTGAGCATACCGTGCAACTTCTGGCCGCGCAGCAGATTCTGAGCTCGTATAAATGAAGGACCGCTTCAGCGGCTCTATGGCTTCAAAGCTGGCGAAATCCGTTTGTATTGTGCGTAGGGCTTGTAGCAGCGACGGATGTCGGCACCGCCTTTCAACAAGCTCCCAGAGCTGTCCGTCGAGTATCGCCTGTTTGATGGTTCTGAGTTCACTGAATGAAACCCAAAGGTTATGCTCGGCGAGCTGACGTTCGGTGAGCGCCAGCGTTCCCGACGAACAAACCGGGCACGTGCACGGCAAGTAAGTTAAATCCTTTAGCTTGTAAGTGCCTCCAGGTGTTAGATAGCGTCCATCTCTCGCGTACAGCGCGTAAGCGGCTGAATCGAACAGATCGCAACCGAGCGCCACCGCGAGGGCGAACATCATAGGATGCCCAGCACCAAAAAGGTGAACGGGTTTGTTCCAGGCCAGTCCAGCCTTGCAGGCCAAAATAATACTGCTTAGCTCGGAAAACCGGTATGATTCCATCAGCGGAACGACGGCTCCTATGGGATAGACATCGGCGCTAAGCTTGCTAAGCAAATCGGCGTACTGTTCGCGTAAATCAAGGTGGGTCGAGCCTTGGATGGGAGCTGCTACGAGCATTTCGTCCCCAGAGCATCTTAGTGCCTCATTGATTCGTCCTCGCGTCACTTCAAGTTCCTCGAGTGCGCGCTGGTGTGTCACGTCTGGGGGCGTGGGAATATCGATCGGGGTCCCGATGTCAGACCCGGCCTCGCGCTGGAAAGCTACTATTTGTTCTGATTGCAGCTCTATATCACCGTACTCGGCGAGTTGAAACGCCCCCGAATCAGTCATGATCGGCCCATCAAATCCAAGCAAACTGTGAATCCCAGTTGAGAGTGCCGTCTCTCGCAAACGAGGATTTCTGTAAATGATGTATGCGTTCGTCATGAGCGCTTCAGCCCCGAAGTTGCGCATTTCACGCGGCGCTATAAGTGTCAGGTTTAGATTGACCACTGGAAGCAAAGCCGGTGTTGCGATAGCGCCGTGAGGAGTTTCTAGCTTGCCAATGCGCCCGAACGCGTCTTTATTTGTGACTTCAAATCGATCAGGCATCCGGGCCTCGTGGCATGATGATAAGTTCCCTGATTCGGGCATCAAAAAAGTTGTTCATATGTGCCGGACGTATCACGACAGCTGTATCAGCGCCGCTGCCCGTGCCGCCTATGGCGATAACGTCAGCTGTGGGTATGGCACCAGCGTCAGCTGCCATAATAGCTATTTCTACGCACACTTTTAGCCCGTGCCCCAGCAGTGAACGAAGTGCCTCCGCGATGGCCTCGACGCGCGAAATCCCACCGAACCTCCTCGATATACTCCGTTCAACTCCGGAAAGCACGTGTGACTGCGTTAGGATTTTGACTCCCTGCAGCTCGAGCGCTTTGCGCTTTTCAGGGTCGAAATGTTGGACGCCTTCTTTGCTGAAACCAGTATGGTGAGTTACGACGACCAGTGTTGCTTTGCCGTGCAACGCTTTAGCAACTTCGATCGCGGTGGAGCCCGTGGTACTAGCCACGACCACTGATTCAAGGCCGCTTCGTATTATGTAAGCCGCTACAGCTCTGATCACGACGGCAGTGTTTTCAGGACCAGGCCTTTCCAAATAAACGATCTCTTCTTTTTTCATCAACAAATCTTCTCTCGGAGCAAAAAGGAAATGACCTGTTCAAGAACCGCGGGTCTTCACAACGTCTTTCAGGATTCCTAGAGTTTCCCGAGAGAACATCTCTCCTATATCTCTGCCGATAGACAGACTTTCGTCAGGTTCGATCCCGAATGAGGTCAAGCTAGTGATTGCGACGCCTTTCGGAGTACCCGTAGTCGTCACGTTTATCCCGAGGTGTATTTTTTCGCTGGTTATGCTGGCTGTGGCTATACTCACTGTAAGTTTCTCGTCAGCGATGTAAAGATCATCCCCAGTTCTCGCAGTTTCGATGCCATACATATTTAGGACTGCCTGTGCGGAAATAACGAGCAAGCGCTGCAATAAGTATGAGATAAATATGTTTCCCGGACTGTCAAAACGCTCTACGACAAGATGCAAAACATCGTCACCAGTGATCTTCGTCTTGCCACGCAGATCTTCGCAATCTTTCATACGCTCTTCTGAGACGTCCATGCCACCTCTGAAAACGATAATGGAATCACCAAGCACGCCGTAATGTTTGTAACCCCATAACGGATCAATTTGAGATCCGTCGTAGAACACGGGCTCTTCAAGCACTTCAACGAGCATAATCGTTACTCTTTTTCTGAACTTAAATAGTAACGGTTGGCGACTTAACGCATATAAGGCGTGAAATGAAACCTATTTGTCGTGAAGATCATAAGCTTCTCATCTCTCGAGGCGACGCTGCTCGCGTACCCATCTATGGAATCGTTGCCTCTCTCAGGCAATCTCTCGTGGCAGCTTGGCGGGCGGACCTGTGTCGGCAAGTGGCTCGATGGCGTTTATTGTTCCTGCGATAGCCCAGAAATACCCGCTTGTGGGGCGTGCCGCGAGCTAAACGCGTGTGCAATTTGTGCTGGCAGATGCCTCAAAAACGAGAAAACGTGCACACAAGAACACGCCTTGTATATCGCAATGTTCAGGCCGAACATCTTTAAGATTGGTGTGGCGAAAGTCCGTCGATTAAGCGATAGACTGCGAGAGCAGGGCGCAGACGTTGCGGCAGTAGTGGAGTACTTCCCTGACGGCGAATTAGCTAGAAGACGAGAGCGCGAACTGCAGCACCTTTCTGGCATCAAAGGGACGGTAAGAGAATCTCAAAAAAGGCAAGTTGACGCGGAGATCGATTGGGCTTCTTGGGAAGCAATCAAAGCCAAAATGAACACGGCTGAGCCGCGCACGCTTCATTATTTTGACTTGCCGCTGTGGATGCGGCCTCTGCCGCTTAAGAACGAATTGCGGGGGCACATCATCGGTGTGAAGGGCCGGTTGCTCGTCTTGGAGAGAGACTCGACGTTATACGCGTTCGACCTCAAGGACATGCTCGGCGCAGAAGTTGTTCCCTATGAAGGTTCAACGAGGCAGACATCACTCGCTGCATTTTGAGGGTTTCAATCGGGTTCCAGTTTCTTGTGCCACTGCTTCTTTCTAGTCGTTCTGAGTCACTTTCAGCTGGTCGTTTGCGAAATCATGGACAAGATGGCCACTCATTTTGGCTCAAAGGCTTCAAGTGAATACTGAAGAAGAGACGAAGGATAAATAACACGCGTGCCGTCGACCTTCGCAAAGGGCGTGAGTTGGTGATTACTCGAACGAGAAGCGTTCAAAATATGTGAGATCTCCCACCCGCGAACAAGCAGGTAGTCGGCAATAATGCGCCGATGACAACGGGTCCAAAGGACTTCAGCGCACATACAGGCCAGAGTTTTAGTTGTGGCCAGGGCGATAAGCTCAGACAAAGCGTCAGAAAAAGCGTCAGTCAACGCGTAATCCGCATAATTTTTGAATCCTTTCACCCGCCACGCCGTATTGGGTGAGTCTTTCAACGTTTGCGGTCTAAACCCGCCAAGTCCAGTTCCCATCCACGTGTAGTCAATATTCGCTCGCGGGAGTTCATATTCTAAGACTTCCTTGTTGAAGTGCGGGTTGGCGCGGGAGTGTGGGTGGCTGCGTACGTCGACTACCGACGAAATGGTATAATGAGACAAAACTGCGATGAATTCGTGCAGAGATCGATTTGAATGCCCTATCGAGTAAATCACAGTCATCGCAACTGGTCGTACT
>Ga0187771_10004067_pt1 | contig 10281 bp, 10 predicted proteins | sample 0116_SJ02_MP15_1_FD_133139 | JGI IMG/M metagenome (GOLD analysis project Ga0187771, IMG submission 133139) | Tropical peat soil microbial communities from peatlands in Department of Meta, Colombia - 0116_SJ02_MP15_10_MG | ecosystem: Environmental > Terrestrial > Soil > Wetlands > Peat | place... | reverse complement strand
GTCGGGGCAGGCGCGAAGCGGACCCGAACCTCTGAAGTCATTGGAAACCCTCATCAGGTGTTAGCAAATCCGAAATCCGAATATCGAAATCCGAAACTGTTCTTGTTTCGGTCATTCAGATTTTGGTCATTTGCATTTGTTTCGAAATTCGAATTTCGTGCTTCGAATTTATTCTTTCACCACGGTTGAGAGAACTCGATCAATCCTGTTCCACGAGCGCCACGGCATAGGCAGCGATCCCTTCTTCCCTGCCGGTAAATCCCAGTCCTTCTGTCGTGGTGGCCTTTACGTTCACCCTCTCGGGTTCGATCTCCAGGACATCCGCAACTTCTTTGACCATTCTGGGGATGCTATCGGAGAGTTTGGGTTTCTGGGCGACGATGGTCGCATCCACATTGACCAGGCGAAACCTCTTCTCCCTCACCTTGGCCAGCACCTTTTTCAAGAGGATCGTGCTCTTGATATCGCGGTACTGGGGATCCGTGTCCGGAAAATGTCTTCCGATATCTCCCTCCGCAACGGCTCCGAGCAGGGCATCGCAGATGGCATGGACGAGAACATCCGCATCGGAATGTCCCGTCAACCCAAAAAGATAGGGGATCCTTATCCCTCCTAAGATCAGCGGCCTGCCTGAAACGAAGGCGTGAACGTCGTATCCGAAGCCAACTCTCATCTCTTTCTTCCTCCTCCGGTCGTGTCCTCTTTAGAAAGGTCGTCCGTCTTGAGAAAGAGGTTGGCCAAAAACAGGTCTTCGGGGGTGGTGATCTTAATATTCATATAGGATCCCGGAAGGATATGGACCTTTATCCCTAGGCGTTCGACGAGAGAGGCGTCGTCGGTTCCGACAAATGCGTCTTCTGCCGCCCGGTAGTAAGCCTCTTTGATCACATTGACCTGGAAGGTCTGCGGGGTCTGGATTTGCCAGAGGGTTTCCCGATCCAGCGTCTTGAGAACAGTTCCGTCCGGGCTGGACACTTTAATCGTGTCCTTGATTGGCATGGCCAGGACCACCGCCCCCACCCGCGCCGCAGTGTGAAGGGAGTCTTCGATCATGGCTTGAGTGACAAAAGGGCGGACTCCGTCGTGAATGGCCACCACATCCGTGTCCTTGGGGAGAGTGTCAATCCCGTTTTTTACAGAGTCCTGCCTTCGCTTGCCCCCCGGGACGATCTGGGAGACTTTTTGGAACCGATATCTCTCAATGATTTCTTTCAGGCAGTAGTCCATGTCCTCCTGGCCCACGACGAGGAGGATAGACCGAATCAAAGGACAGGTCTCGAATTTTTCAAGGGTGTGAACGAGAATGGGCTTCCCTCCCAGGGAGTGGAATTGTTTCTTCTTCCCCTCCATGAAGCGAAGTCCCTTCCCAGCGGAGACGATCACGGCGTCGGCCTTCATCGTTCAACGGATAAAATGTGGAATAATGGAGTAGTGGGTTCAAAACAGTTTTTGAGAATTGAGCAATCGTCAATTTGAATGATCAATCGTTTTTGAAAAAGATATATTTACAATGGACATTGAGCATTTTGAATCGATGATTTTCATATTGCCCATCACTCCGACTTTCCATTATTCCAACCTTCCAAGGTTTAGAATTCACTGTCCAGGGGGTAATAATAATCTTTCCCCTTGGCCTCCCGATTCGCCTCCTCCTTGAGGCGAGCGAAGATCATTCTTCCCGCAGGAGTTTGGAGAACGCTGGTGACGACGACGTCGAGCGTCTTGCCCATGTGTTTCCTCCCATTATCAACCACAATCATCGTCCCATCGTCGAGATAGGCAACCCCCTGCCCGATTTCTTTTCCTTCTTTCAGGATCTTGACATTGATCTCCTCCCCGGGGAGGACAACGGGTTTTATGGAATTGGCCAACTCATTGATGTTGAGCACCACGATTCCCTGGAGCTCCGCTACTTTATTGAGGTTCGAGTCGTTCGTGATGATTTTCGCTCGGACCTCTTTCGCCAATTCAATCAATTTGGAATCGACCTCTTTGACTGCAGGATAGTCCTTGTCCACAATTCGAACATCGACGTTGGCCTGTTTTTGTATGTGGTGGAGAACCTCCAAACCCCTCTTGCCTCTCGTCCGTTTGATGGAGTCCGAGGAGTCGGCGATGTGCTGGAGCTCGTTCAGAACGAATTGCGGGATGATCAACGCCCCCTCGATAAAGCCCGTTTCTGTGATGTCGGCGATGCGGCCGTCAATGATCACACTGGTATCCAAAATCTTCGCATTTTCAGGTTGAGGGAGATTCTTCGAGAACAGTTTCCAGTTCGGCAGGTGAATCTCTTCTCCCTTCTTGTAGCCGATTCGAAGGCCGATATATCCACAAACCCCGTAGAGAATGCTTAAGAGAGGAGCCGCCTTTTCCTGAGGATTAAGGAAATTGGAGAAAAAGACGTTCGAGAGGAAATTGGCGATCAGGATGCCGACGATCAATCCGAGAAAGCTTCCCAAGAGATTTCTTAAAGGAATTTTTTTCAATCCCTTTTCGATCAGAAGGGTCAAGGTGGCGAGGAGGAGTCCACCGACGAATCCGAGGAGACGAATCACGGGGGATGGAGAAATTCCTTGGATAAGCGTATACCCGCCCGCTCCGCAGATCAGGAACAATAAGATACGAAGAACCCATGAGCCCAACCCGTTCACCTCCTTTCCATGATGGGATGAGAGAAGAAGACATTTCAACAAACACGAAGGATAGGGAAATTTGGGAGAGGTTATGATCCGAAGATCGAATGGATCTCCCTCAAGATATCCGTCTCTTTCACGTCCCGGGCGATAGCCAGTTCCTTCACCAGAAGATTCTTGGCGGTGTCCATGATTTTCCTCTCGCCGAAGGAGAGCTCTTTCTCTTCTTTGAGAAGATGGAGATCTCGGAGGACCTCCGCGATGCCGTAGATGGATCCGGTGTTGATTTTTTCCATATACTCGCGGTATCTCCGATTCCAGGTCTGGTTATCGACGGTCACGTCCCGGTCCTTTAGAATTCCGATAACCTTCCGGACGTCAATTTTTCGGATGACGCCCCTCAGTTTGGCCGCCTCCACATTGTCCCGCGGGATCATGATGGTCATCCCGTTTTCCAAAATTCGCAGGATGAAAAAGATCTGTTCTTTACCGGAGATCTGTTTGGTCTCAATGGCTTCAATAATTCCAACACCGTGTCCTGGGTAAACCGCTTTATCACCGACCTGGAACATAAAATGAAAACCTCCTTCCTGGCAGTAAGAACAAAAGGAATTTCAACTTCGGTACGAACAATGCCATTTCAAAGCAAAGATGCTCCCCGAGGGGACTTCCTCCATCATGGCTGGCTCGATGCAGGAAACTCAGGTCCCTTCACCCGTTAGAAAGCATGCCGGGCTGAGTTTTGATCCGTCCGACAGTACTCACGCCTTGAGCATGTCCAACGGTGGCAACGGCTGGAATTTCTAACGGAGTTCACTCTTGGCCAATTTCAGAATGTCGTTGACATCCGGATTTTTCCCTTGAATCAGCCTGCCCATGGAAGCATCGATTCCCAAAAAGGCCGACACCCGGATCTGCCCTTTCACCTCTCCCCGTTCCCCAAATCCGCCGTACCGAAACACTTCCATCACATCTCCGACCTTAAGGCCGGTTAATTTTCCTGCATTCAAATAGACGTCTTCCCCCTCTACCTTGGTGATCCGGCAAAACCAATCCATGTCATCTAATTCCTTGGCGAGGGAGCGTCCCAGGGAAGCAACGGCAAGGTCGATCGCTTTGACCCTGGCCCTCTCTCCGGAAAAAGAACCCTTTTCCTTGGCCGCGAAGACGGGATTACTGCCCGATAGGGTTTTAAGGGTTTTACCAGAAAAGGTGTCCACTAGCCTTACGTCTATTTTGATAATGGCCGAAGCGGTTGCTTCTTGACCATCCGTTGTCTTGGTAGTAAAGACATAGGGGCCGGAGAGCTGTCCAATGACAAGGGCACGGACCCCAAAGATCTCGTTGATGTATTGGAGGACTTTGGGCGTTTCAATGTCCTTTAAATCGATGTCCTTCTTTCCAAGGAATTCTTTGACCATCTGATAGTCGGTAAAAAGGACCTGGAAAGACCTGCGACTCACCTCTTTCAACAACTTTTCGGAGACCCAGTCTCCCAGCACCTCTTCACCGTCCGCGGTTCGATCATCGAAATAGGAGATCAAAACCCTTTTCTTTAAGCCGGAAGACGTCGGTTTGGATGGAGACACGACCAGACTCTCCTCCTCTAAAGAAGAGGGTGCCTTTGGAGAGGCGACGGGCGCTTCCTTCTTCGTTTCCGCTGTCGGCACGGATAGCGTCGCGAAGGCCTCCCTGTTGGAAAGGTATTCATTCACCGGAACATAAAGGTATTTGGGCTGATCCCTTCCCTCCGAGGCTTTCGGGTTCACGACCTTGACATATTCTTCCTTATCAATGACGATCACTTCTTTATCCACTAATTCTTTCGTTTTTGCCTTGTAAGAGGATCCTTTTTTAATTGGAAACCAGGACGGCATGGAGCAGGCAAAAACAAAAAAAAGAGAAAAGAAGAAAATGAAGAAGAGTGACAGGCGGGACTTGGACACTTTGGAAACCTTTTTCCTCTTTTCGGTCAGCACAAATAAATATACACTAAAAATACAAAAAAATCAATTATATTTGCATGGAAGTTCGTAACTTTCTGTCCCGGATCCTTAAGGAATAACTCAAGATGGCTACGGAAGTTTTTCCACAAAAATGTCTAATCTTTTCATTATCTTAAGCTTGCGAGGGCCTCGATGGCTGCCTCCATTCTCCTGTTTCCAAAAAAAAGGCAGGGTTTGATCTTCTGAACCCTGCCTTTTTCAGTCTTAAATAGGTAATCGCCGGACAAAACCCCGGTACCTATTTAGCCTTTGCTTTTACCTCCATCATCTTCTTGCCGCACGAGCAGTTACCCGGATTCTGGCTGATGGTGTCGCACTTACATTCAGGCCCACAAGCACAGGCATATTTCCCCTTGCTTATGAAAGGTTTCTTCCTCGACTCTACGGTAATCATCCCCTTCTCAACCTTCGTCACCTTTGTTTTTATCAGGTCTTTGCCGCATGTACACTGGCCAGCGTTTCTTGACATCGTGTCACAGGGGCAAGCTTCGCCGCAGCCACAGACGTAGAGTTCGTCTCCAACCTTCGCGGTCATCTTGGTCTTAGCGGCGAGGGCAAGAGTTGCAAGAGCCATGGTAAACACGAGGGTGAAAACCAGCACCTTCTTCATTCAATATCACCTCCTTTCAATTTTTGGGGTATGCAACCATTATACCCCAAGAATTTGTCAAATCAATACAAAATTATTTTTCCGGAAATTATTTTCCACGGACTTAAACGGATTCCCTCATCTTCCCCTTTCCGCTATAAAACTCCCGAAGCCAGTCACCTTTCCGCGCAGTATTTTATGATGATGAGAGAACCCCGCCGATGAGAGGGGGCAGCCTGCCTGCCGGTAGGCAGGGGTAGGAGGAAAAATCGATTTTGGCTGACGAACCTCAACGAGGGGACTTAAGGAAGGCTTCTACTTTTTGGATATCTTCAGGGGTGTCCACGCATATCGGCTCATAATCGACGGGAGTGACTTTGATGCGGTGCCCGTTTTCTAGGGCCCGCAGCTGTTCGAGTTTTTCGAGCTTTTCCAGAGGCGTGGGCTTCATCTTTGAAAATTGAAGGAGAAATTTCCGTCGAAATACATAGACGCCGATGTGTTTGAACACTCTTTTTGGAAGAGGCCTGTTTGTTCCGAAAGGGTTGGATTCCAAACGTCCGATTTGGAGCTCCCGTGGGAAAGGGATGGGAGAACGGGAAAAATAGAGGGCGAAATCCTCTTGGTCTGCAACAACCTTTACGATATGGGGATTAAGCCAGTCCTTTACTTCCTCGATCCGGGTCATCAGGGTGGACAATTGGAGGGAATCGTCAGCGAGGAGAGGGCGGATTGCTTTATCAATAATCTCTCCCCTGATCAGGGGCTCATCCCCCTGGACATTGACGATGATCTCCGATCTGAGCTTCTTGGCAACCTCAGCGACCCGGTCCGTCCCGGTAAAATGGGTTGGAGAGGTCATGACGGCTTTTCCGCTGAAAGATTCTACGGCGTCCACTATTCTTCGGTCATCCGTCGCAACGATCACCTCGCCAATCAGCTTCGATTGGCGGACCCCCTCGTAAACGTGCTGGATCATGGGCTTGCCCAGAATATCGGCAAGGGGTTTTCCCTCGAACCGGGTCGAGCCGTACCGCGCGGGGATCACCGCAGAGATTTTGGTTTGATTTTTTTTCATTTAACCTCTAACTTCATTAAATCAAATTAGCCCAACAGTGTCAACCTTCACCACTTGTTCAATAGGACACAGCCTTTCGGAGGAGAGGAGAAAGATGTGGTGTGTTTCCGCGCAAACAGGGCGAAAAATATTAGTTGACTTGTTAAAACAATTTTGATAGAGTCCGTGACGTTCATGGGGTGGGGTCATTCTCCAAGAAGTTCGAAAAAGAATAGAGCTGTAACTCCGGGCGGTCATTCTTACTAAAGTCCAGTCTTTTGGAGTGAACAGTGAAAAGGTTCTTCCAGAACATTCCCTATCAAGTGCTCTAAGGGATGGTTCGTTCCCTTAGAGCATTCCCCGTTTTGTGCTCTCATGGAATGAGAAAATTCTGGGTTGAAGGCGTAGCCGGTACAAACTCATCGAAGGCTCCCGGAATGCCACTTCGGGCGACCGACCGGAGGCCGCCAATCTCGCCTATGGCCCGACTCCTAAAGGAGGGTAGGTTATGGAAGCGTTAAACCCTGGGCTCCTCAATTTTTTTACAAGCCACTACAACCCGGGCATCATAGGGATCGTTGGAACCAAAGACACAATCGGGATTGCCATCAGAGTTGCGCAGAGTGCCGTGACAGTGGATAAGAAACCTTCTCTCTGGTCTCATTCCTTCTTATGTGGAGATTTAAGGCTCGACCGAAGAGGACCGGAAGGTGTGAAGAGCAAAAGCCCCTACCTATTCGAATCGGACCTGAAAATCAATCTCCTTAAATCCCAGATCCGGAATGGTGCCCAGGAGAACTGGATTGGCAAATGGTGCAAGGAGGAAGTGGAGAATGCGGCCGTGATAGATCTGGGTCTTTCAAAAGATGAGAGAGAGAATATTCTTGCCACAGCTTTGCAGCTCGTGGATGAGCAGGTGCTCTACCCGATTCACGAACTTCTTGGAACCTGGTGGGCCATTATCATGAAAAAACAGTGGCTTACCAATCCTTTTGATGACCCGCATGCCATGTATTGCAGCGCCTTTGTAAGGCACTGTTATAAAGAAGCAGGCAGGGATTTTATCGGTCCTGAAGTCAGCGTTTCAAACACGACTCCAGAAGACATCGCCCAAGCCGGAATAAAGGCGAAGGCATTAGAAATCTATAGACCATAGGCTGCTTGCGGTCTGAAAAGGAGCTTTTTGAAAAATTTGGAATAAATAATAACTTAAGAAGGGAGCGAGGGTCGAACCTAAAGGGATAGAATCCGAAATAAAAAATTCCCTATTTTCTGAGAATCTGTGACCAATCTGTGACTACTTCTGTGGTATTAAAGACGCTGTATGGTGCATTAACCCATCAACGCTTATAGTCTGCAGGAGTAAGAAATGAGAAGGTCCTTCCAGAAGATGCCCTACCAAAGGCTCTAAGGGAACAGAAAATCCCTTAGAGCCTCCCGCAAATTTCCTTCGCATAAGTCGAGAAACACCTGAATCCGTTAATTTTCGCTGTTGTTTTGCTGTTTGTTGAGAGCAAGAGACCTAGATTGTCGAAGACAAAGAGCGCGTTGTTGGAAAAGCCCGATGTTGCTCAAATTGATGATCCCCACGCCATGTCTTGAAGCGCGTTTACGAGGGACTCCTACAAGGAGACAGAAAAGAGGCCTAACGGTCCCGAGGTGAGTGTTTCGAATACACCCCCCCCCGGGGGACATTGTCCGGGCGGGGATAAAACAGGTGGCAATGATATTTACAGACTTTAAGCTACTCGCAGATGGGAACAGCTAAGATTGCCGGAAGTGAGGAGTCGGAGGAAAGGATCGAAAACATTCAGAAGGATTTTTCAGAAAGTAAGGACGACCCAACCGCCATGCTGAGCTATTGAAAGGAGGACAATATGTTTGGATCGGGAATAATCGATGTGGCAATTGGGGTAATCCTCGTCTATTTGTTTCTGAGTCTGATCTGTTCAGTTATTACGGAATGGATTTCAAAAAGGCTTGAAATGAGGGCAAAGAATCTGGAAGAGGGGATCCGAAGCCTTCTCAGTGACCCAAAGGGGGATGGACATTCTCTAAAGCTTTTTGACCATCCTCTTATCAAAGGACTTTCCAAGAACGGCAAGAAGCCTTCCTATATCGCCTCCAGCCTCTTTGCCGTTGCCTTGATGGACATTATCGCTCCTTCCGATCCCATCAAAGGTTCGAGGACAATCGCCGACCTACGTACAGGAGCTAATCAGCTACCTAAAGAGCTTCGAGAGACTATTTTGAGCCTTCTCGATGATGCCCAAGATAGTCTGAAAAAAGCCCGGGAGAACCTTGAGAGATGGTTTGACGAAGGGATGGACAGGGTTTCCGGCTGGTACAAAAGAGGATCCAAGAAGATTATCTTTGCCTGTGCTTTGGCGGTCTCTCTCATATTGAATGCGGATACGATTTTGATCACCAAAACCCTTTTCCGGGATCCTACCATGCGTGCCGGACTGGTCGCAACAGCTCAAGAAATTGCAAAGAAGCCTACCAGTAACGCTCCTGGAGAGGACCAGAAAAATATAAAGCTAGTGAAAGAGGAAATTGGCAGATTGCAGTTTCCGCTCGGCTGGACAAAGGAATCTGTTGCTACACTCGGCTGGACGAGAGCATCTTTCCATATTTGGAATACCCTTTGGAAAACTCTAATCAAGGCGCTCGGTCTGTTTCTTACAGGTTTGGCTGTTTCCCTTGGTGCCCCTTTCTGGTTCGACATGCTTAATAAAATTGTCAACCTTCGCTCAACGGGCACAAAACCCGAAAAATTGACGACGGTTTCACAAGGGACAAATGAAACAAAATAACTACCCTCTTTCAAGGGAAATCATTTTAATGCAAGTAAAGGGCGACTACCGGTAAATGGTGGCTGACTTCGGGACTTAGGAAGAACAATCTTGCCGGATAGGGTGAGCAAAAAATGTTAGTTGACCTCCCCGCACAACAGGTGTGTGGCATGACTAACAGAATAGATCTGTGGGGAAAAGCACGGAAATGAATTGTAAGAGGTATTGCAAGAATTGTTTAAGATCAAAGAAATAATTATCAGGGAGGTAAATATGAATGGAAAATGGTTCATTTGCATAAGCATTCTTGTTTTAGCGGTCACTGGCTGTGCATCTGTTGATCCGAAGCCATTTGTAAAATTTGACAGCGTAGTCAAGGAAGCCAGTACAGGCATAGATTCTGCCATGTCTCTAAATTATGACTGGACAAGGTCAGGCTTTGTGGAGAGCTTTTCTAATGATTCTAAATCAAGATTTAGTCAGCTTGTTATTCAGGTCGGCGACAAATACAGTTGGTCGATGGATAAGCCACCTATCTATCTAGATATTAGGAGAACTCAATCTGCACTCTGTGACTTAAATAATGCTTTCATAAAATATACAAATTTACTTGCAAAACTGTCAGGTGGGGAATTAATCAAAACTGACACATTTGATCAATTAGCAAAGGACTTAAATAAAAATGCATCAGATGCGGCAAAAGCGTTAAAATTACCCGCTACCTCAACCGAACTAAGTTTGTTTTCAACGGCGGCTTCGGAAGCGGCAAGACTTTATATCGAAAACAAGAGGCAACGTTATCTTATGGATGCTATAAGGAAGAATCAAGAGAACGTTCAAAAATATTCCGATCTCTGCATTGAACTTATTCACATAATCAGGGGAAATATGAAAACCTATTATGTTGAGAAATATGAGCCAATCGGGATCGCTTGGAATGCTGCAACTGGGGAAAAAAGACAGAAACAAACAGAAGCCATGTTAGCTTTAAATGAGCAGTTCACAAATGCCTTGGGGGTATTGCAAGAGGTAGAGGTTACCTACAGTGCCATTCCGAAAGCTCACGCCGACTTGTCGAAAGCAATTAAGGATAGCAAGTTAGATCTTGAAGGCATTCAGCAATTATATTCGTCGGGTATACGCCTTCAGAGACTTTACACTGAGCTAAAGAAAGCGAATCTGGATAACAAGAAATAAGAAT
>Ga0187771_10004066_pt1 | contig 10281 bp, 9 predicted proteins | sample 0116_SJ02_MP15_1_FD_133139 | JGI IMG/M metagenome (GOLD analysis project Ga0187771, IMG submission 133139) | Tropical peat soil microbial communities from peatlands in Department of Meta, Colombia - 0116_SJ02_MP15_10_MG | ecosystem: Environmental > Terrestrial > Soil > Wetlands > Peat | place... | reverse complement strand
GTGAATGAAGTTCTACAACGAAGTTCTACAATGAAGTTCTACGCGTAGTGTCTCGGCTTGCGTCTGACCAAGCGCCATTTGTGAAGTGAAGAAAACCTCTCGCCTCTCTATGAGTAAGTTATCCTCTGTAGGTAAGCTAAGCTAAACCAATAGTACCTCTGCTAGGTTTCTACACTTGAAGGCGTGCGGTGCCATTGGATCTCCGTCTTGTTTTCGCGGTGGTTTGCAGCTCTTGCGAGGACAAATAAAAGATCGGAGAGGCGGTTAATGTATGGAATCAATTGATCGTTGATCTTCTCGCTCCTTCCCAACGTGATTATTTTGCGTTCAGCGCGTCGAGCGACTGCACGGGCAAAATGTAGTGCAGCCCCGGCTTTACCGCCGCCCGGTAAGATGAAAGCCTTGAGCGGGGGCAATTGCAATTGATATCTATCGATGATCTTCTCTAATTCAAGAATGTGCTCACTCGTGATGCGTTTATTATTTGAATCACCTTCAGCTAGAGCTAGCTCAGCGCCAACTATGAACAGATCCTTCTGCAATTCTCCAATAATTGAATCAAGCTGATTATCGATTAGGAATGCGCGAACTAAACCCAATGCTGAATTAAGCTCATCAATGTCGCCATACGCTTGAACCCGAATGGAATCCTTGGGAACACGAGTGCCGTCCACTAATCCTGTTTCACCTTTGTCGCCCGTTCTCGTGTAAATCCTAGCCACCCTTAGTCATCGTCCGGCAGAGAGGTTGATAGAACTAGTCCAGACGCATACTAAAAGTGGTTGAGAAATCTATGCATATTGGGAGATACGTTACTTAGGCAAAGTGACGCTAGGATTCTAAGTCTTCTATGCTGCATGAAGAGAATGCGGAGCATTGCTTTAGTGACTGGCAATGATATGGTTGAATGGCGTTTGTTTTCCTCGTGAGGCTTGATGCAATTGTCCAAACTGGCATATCATAATCAGTGCCATGCAACGATGCCCAAACATGGAGGAGTTGGCAAATCTGTCTTACGGAGAGGGGCAAGAATCTGTATTGGGAGGCCTGGGTCTAACTCTAGAAGGCAGCCGCCGCGGCATGACCAATCACGCCTGCTTATTGCTTATTGTTACCGAGCTTTCGGCCGCATGTTCCGCAAAAGTGCGCGTATTGCGGGTTTACTGTACTGCAGAAAGAGCAAGTCGTAGTGAACAGTGAGGCTCCGCAACTGTAGCAGAACCTGTTCTTTTCGGGGTTTGGCATTCCGCATTTGCCGCAGTATATTGGCCCGAGCTGTTTGGGCATCTGCTCCAATGTGTGACACCACGCCAGAATACTACTTCCACGCCTTATAGTTCATTTGGCTTCTTTTCAAGGAAGAAGCATATCTCGCGAAACACTTTGTTCAACATCTTCATCGTCAATCTACCTGTCTGAGTATTTTGACGACTTGGATGATAGGAGGCGCAGAGAGCAGGAGATTGACTCGGAAGCCTGTAGAAGGCACCATGCCGAAAACGCAGAGTCTTCGTTTCAAACCCTTCTTTCTTCAAATGCCTCACGTACGTGTCGAAAGCTATTCGTCCTAGGGCAAGGACAATTCGCAAGTTTCTAAGCAACCTCAACTCCTGAGCCCAGTATTGCATGCAATTCGAAATTTCTACTGGTCTAGGTTTGTTAGCAGGTGGGGCACATCTAACGACGGCGGTCATGTACGCATCACGTAACTTCAATCCGTCGGTCACACTGGTTGATGTGGGTTGATTGGCGAAACCAAATCTGTGTAAGGCAGCCATTAGAAACTGTGCTGATCCGTCACCAGTGAACATTCTTCCGGTTCGATTACCACCATGTGCAGCTGGAGCCAGACCGAGTATCATTAGACGAGCCTGTGAATCCCCGTAACCAGGAAGCGGCTTACCCCAGTATTCCCAATCAATGAATTGTTTTCTCTTGCTGTTAGCAATCAGATTACAATAGCGCCTAAGCCTTGGGCAAAGCTTGCATGAGACCACGCTGCAATTGAGTTCTGAGAGAGACTGGAATCTTATTGGTGGTTGAGTTGGCATCCTCTCGGATCCGTATTGAACCTACGTAGACTGGAACTATGTTCTGCTACTGCGTTTCTCCCGAGACACTGAAATCTTGCTTTTGACCTTGGTGTTGATCATCACCAAAATACATTGCTTTGAGCGGCAGCCATCCCGTCCAATTCATAGGGAAGTAGACCTGAAAGTACCCGTTCTGATCTGTCGTAGTTACCTGTGTGCGGTAACTGAAATCGAGGAAGTAAGTCAAATAAATTGATGCGCCAGCAACCGGTGCCCCTGAGGCAGTTCTGAGATAACCCTTAACTCCTACGGCGACACCTTTCTGCGAGATAGCAGTCACACCGATAAAGTTGACTCGAGCGCCTTTATCTGATAAGGGTCGATTCGGTAATGTCACGAAATCGCTTGAGGGCACTTGACTAGTACTACTAACGGTCACCATAAGCCATCCCGCGCAGACTATTGAGACGACTACCACCGCGATCATTAGTACGGACTGATAGCTTATTCGCCTCTGCTGTTCCGCTTCATCATTCTTCGCCATATACTATTGCACCTCGGCGGGTTCGAAAATCGTTCAGCACAAGCATCATGTTCAGAGTTAAAGTCTTTCCGGCAAAGTTTCGCTCTTTCACTTATCCACAACTTTCTTCAGGTCTCATCTTCGAACACAAACTTATCTATAGCGAACCGCATCTGCTCTCGGAGTTCGAAACGAATGTCTGAGCAGACTGTCCCAGTTCTGATTCTGAAGGAAGGAGCAAGTAGGACACGTGGAAGAGACGCTCAGCGAAACAATATTCTAGCCGCTAAGATCATAACAGAGACAATACGGACAACTCTTGGACCGCGCGGAATGGACAAGATGTTAGTCAGCGGCCTCAGCGACATTGTCATAACAAATGACGGCGCCACCATAATGAAGGAACTAGACGTCCAGCATCCTGCTGCCAAGATGCTTGTTGAAGTAGCAAAGAGCCAAGACAATGAGGTGGGTGATGGAACCACAACCGCCGTGGTCTTAGCTGGAGAGTTATTGACCAAAGCTGAGAAGCTTCTGGATCAGGAGATCCATCCGACCGTGATAGTTGAAGGTTACAAGAAGGCTTCAGAGAAAGCATTGGAGATCCTCAGGAACCTATCCATTGACATCACGCCAGATGATGAGAAGACCCTATTACTTGTAGCTATGACCTCCATGGCCACCAAGGCTACTTCAGAATCGAAAGAACACTTCGCGAAACTCGCCACCAAAGCCGTCACTCAGATCAAGGAGACCAGTGATGGCAAGACCACTGCAGACATAGACAGAATCAAGGTCACAAAGAAAAAGGGAGAAAGCTTGGAGCAAAGCGAACTGATCAAGGGAATCGTGATTGACAAGGAGATCTCGCACCCCCAGATGCCAAAACAACTAAAGAACGCAAAGATCATCCTACTCAACGCGAAACTTGAAATAGAAAAGACAGAGTTCGACGCCAAAATCAACATAAATTCTCCGGATCAGATGAAGCGTTTCCTAGACGAAGAGGAAACGATGCTTCGTGATATGACAGAGAAGATCGGAGAGAGCGGTGCCAACGTAGTATTTTGTGAAAAAGGTATTGATGATATCGCTCTACACTTCCTCGCAAAGAAGAATATAATGGCTGTGAAGAACATCAGTACGAGCGACATGGAGAAGTTGGCAAAAGCCACCGATGGAACAATACTAGCAAGCACAAAGGACATAACTCGTGAATCACTCGGTGAAGCGAAAATGGTCGAAGAAGTAAAGATTGGAGACGACAAAATGGTCTACGTTCGCGACTGCAAAGACCCGCGTGCCGTAACCGTCGTCATCAGGGGCGGCTCGGAACATGTAGTCGATGAAGCTGAACGATCATTCCACGACGCGATTTGCGTGGTGAGAAACGCCGTGGAAGATCGTAAGATCTTGGCTGGAGGAGGCGCACCTGAAGCTGAAGCAGCAAAGCTACTCCGCGAATACGCCGTGCAAGTTGGAGGCCGTGAACAACTCGCCATAGAAGCCTACGCAGAAGCGCTAGAAGCGATTCCTCTAACAATAGCCGAGAACGCTGGACTAGATCCAATTGACATAATGGTGGAACTCAGAACTAAACATGCCACACCCGAGAACAAATGGTTCGGAGTCCAAGTGAGCACAGGGAAAATCGCTGATATGCTCAAAGACGACGTAATCGAACCATTCCGGGTGAAACAACAAGTCGTAAAGTCTGCGACAGAAGCAGCTAGCATGCTACTACGAATTGACGATGTGGTATCATCGAAAGGCATGAAAGAGGGGCCACCGCCTGGCGGCCTAGGTGGAATGCCAGGTGGCATGCCTGGTGGAATGCCGCCGGGCATGATGTAATAACTCCGATCATAGGAAAACAATACAACGCCTTACGTCGACGCGAGCGTCGCCAGTAAGATTTACATATCCTACTGTCAAGGCCAGATCGAGCGAGCGAAATGACCACCAAACTGACTGGAAACGCTATCAAATTGATCGATGGAAAGAATTTCGCATCCCTTGCCACCTTGCTTCCAGACGGCTCTCCACATGTTGCGCCTGTATGGGTTGACCGCGAGGGAGACACGATTCTCGTCAATACTGCCATTGGCCGAGTCAAACAGAAAAATGCGGAACGAGATCGGCGCGTGGCTCTGTCAATCACAGATCAGAACAATCCGTATGAAAAGATCATTATCCGTGGCAGAGTAGTGACACAAACAACGGAGGCTGCAGACCAACACATCGACAAGTTGGCCAAGAAGTATACTGGCGCAAGCAAATACAAGAAACTAAACCCAAAAGAACAACGAGTCATCCTCAAAATCGAACCGCTAAAGATCTCATGAGAGCAGAATTCGGATATTCATACCCTTAGCTTGAGAACCAGAGACTACTATGGCCAGTTATCTTGGGAAAACGAAAAAACTTCATCATAAATAGGGCTTCTAAGGCGGCTATCCCACGGTCCATCGGGACTGTTCACGCATGAATTGTTGTACGTAGTATGGACCTAGACCGCTTTTGCCGGTGCAACCACTGCCCTTCCATCCACCGAACGAATTAATTCCTGGCCACGCACCAGTCGTCGCGCCTGCTCGGCGATTAGCGTATATCACTCCTGCTTCGATAACATCAAAGAATCGCTGAATCTCCGCCTGATCCTTGCTGTAGATGCCTGCGCACAACCCATACTCTGAGTCATTTGCCAGTTTCAGAGCTTCATCAAGCGAATTCACGCCAGCAATCACAATGAAGGGCAAGAACAGTTCATCCCTAAACAAACGATGTGTTATAGGTAAGCCGTCGACTATGGCAGGTTCTACAAAATAGCCGCGTGCGAAATCGCCATTCGTAATCACGTTTCCTCCATGTATGAAACTACCTCCATCTTGGCGTGCGTTTTCGACGGCTTGCGAATATGTCTCTACTGCACTTCTGTTTATCACGGGTCCAAGGAATGTTTCCTTCTGTGTTGGGTCACCAACCTTCACATACTTCTCCGTGTAGTTCTTCAATAGTCCCAAGAAGTTTGTTTTCACAGTGTAATCTACGTAGACGCGTGAGCATGCGCTGCATTTCTGACCTCCAAAACCAAAGGCTGCGCGCATCACGCCTTCAGCAGCTTCGTCTAAGTTGGCTTTAGCTGTCACTATGGCTGGGTTCTTCCCACCCATCTCGGTGATCACTGGTTTGGGGTAAGCTTTCGGGAATCCATGGTAGATCCTCATCCCCACTTCTTTCGAACCAGTAAAGACGAATCCATCAACTGCGGGATTTTCCTGTAATTCCGCACCAACGGTTCCACCTGGTCCGGTTACGAAATTGAATACGCCGCGCGGTACGCCAGCATCCACCAGAGCCCTGCTCAGTTCATAGCCTAGCACTGGTGACTCGCTTGAAGGCTTGAAGACAATCGTGTTACCTGCTATTAGTGCGCCGGAAGTCATGCCCGTAGCAAGCGAAAAAGGAAAGTTCCATGGTGCGACCACAGCCCAAACCCCATATGGCCTCAGTGTACTGTATGTTTTCTGTTTTGGGCCTGGAGATTCCAATGTCTTCATGAACCCTTTGTTAGCTTCCATCTGTTTGCAATAGTATCGGATCAACTCTACAGACTCAGTTACTTCTGCAAGCGATTCGCTTCGATTCTTGCCAACCTCAAAAGCCATCCAAGCCGACAATTCATACCGTCGTTCCATTACCAAGTCAGCAGCTTTCCTGAGAATACGGATACGATCCTTGTATGGGAGCACGCTCCACTTTGGGAATGCATCGCGCGCTGCATCGATCGCAGATTTGGCATCATCTCGAGTGCCTTTGGGGAAGAAACTCACCGTTTTGCCAGTGTCAACTGGGCTGGGATGAGCCATCTCCTCTCCTGTTGAGACCCACGGCTCACCGTTGATATACATGGAAAAACGGGCCCCTAGTTTAGCACGCACCTCCGCGACTGCTGCGTCGTAAGCTTGATCATCTGCGGAAGCCACCGTCAAGGTGGCGTATGTAATCTTAGGAACCTTACGTGCAACCTTATTTCCGATCTTCCGCTTTTTGCCCTTAGAGACCAATTTGCATTTCTCCGATATGCCAGCGCGTGATAATCATTTGTATTTCAGCCTTGCGCACTTAAAACCCTAATCGCATCATGGCATCATATGAAAATGTATGAGTTGGTACTTGCCGACTTGTTTACTTGAAAGGGAATTTTCGAACATCAGTTTTGTCTGTAGGCGTCGGCAATAATACTTTCAACTTGTAAATAGTTATATTAAAGCCAAGGATGCCCACGAACGGGATTAGAGTTAATGTGGATCGAGTTCCCTTCAGCTAAGCCTGCCGTTAGACTTTTTCACTATGCACTTAATGGTTGGACAAGGTGCTACGAAATCTCGTTCGCTACCTTGTGAAATCTCTCTTATCGACGCTAACGTTAACAGACTTCAAGTAAGATGAAGCTTTGGGATCAGAACCAGTTAATGTGAAGGAACTGTTAACATGAAATTTGAAGTGTGCATCCTTGGTAGCACCTATATAAGTCATGAGAAGCTCTCCTGGTTTGCCCACATCGCTCTTTTCATGACTTATCTTAATGTTCTTATCTCTCTGAGTAAACCACGATTCGATCTCTCTTCTCATTATTGGTTCAATTGAATTAAAAGGCAGACCCTTGTGCGCTTGTTCGAATTGCACTGTGAGAGCCTTTCTACACTCCCTTGCGAGGGTTGTCATATAGACGAATGTCTTCTCCACTAACTCGCGACCAGATGGAGTATCAGTCATTCTGTTCGCATCCACCACTGCAGGGTGTTAATTCGCCCCCTCATATAATACGTAGGTCACGAAAAGTAAGCCAGTAACATTCCAACAATGTGTCTGATTGGGATACCACCGACAATTACCATTCTGAGTGCGACGACAGCCTTGAAAGTACCGCCACACGCATCGAGACAGAATTCCAGGCCTTTCTCGACTTACTTTCAATATCAATATTCGACTTGTTATATCGATGATGAAGAAATGTAAGGTGTGTGACGTGCCTATGATAAACGGTGGCTATGTTATTGGCGTAGACGGAGGAGCAAGCAAGACCGTTGCATTGGTAGGTAACTCGCTAGGTAAGATTCTGGGACGCGGAGAAAGCGGTTCTTCAAACTATCATAACATTGGCATAGCTAAGGCAAGTGAAGCTGTTAGGAGTGCCACACGTGAAGCAAGAAGACAGGCAGGATTGCGCGGAATAAAGCCGAAGATAGCTGTAGTTGCTTTAGCTGCAGTTGACTCTGCTGAGGATAAGCGCGTAGCTAATCAGTTCATTCGAAGTTTGAAGATTGCAAAGAAGAACTTGGTTGTGCACGATTCGACAGCTGCTCTCTATGCGGCCACACAAGGTAAACCTGGAATTGTTGTGATATCGGGAACTGGCTGCGTTGCAGCAGGAATAAGCGCGGGAGGGGAATATGTGAGGGTTGGTGGATGGGGTTTTCTAATCGATGATGAAGGAAGCGGTTTTGATATTGGAAGAAAGGCGTTAACAAGAGCTTTCAGAGCTATGGATGGCCGCGGAGAAGATACGAAATTAACTTCAGTTCTGAAACGAAAGTTTCGAGTGAAAGTGCTCGAAGAGATACTCAACGTCATCTATGCGAATGGAGTCAATGTCGAAGAGATCGCGGCATTGGCTTCACTGGTATCCAAAACTGCGCGCCATGATAAGGTCTGCAGAGAGATCTTAAACGAAGCTGGAAGAGCACTGGCCGAATTGGTATGCACAGTGGCAAGACGATTGAATATGAGTAGAGACCCGTTCCAAGTGAAAGCAGTTGGTGGAAGCTTCAAGGCGGGCAGTTATCTACTCCAACCTTTTGTCACAGGGATTAGGAGACACTGCCCACAGGCACGGATCGCAAGGCTCAGGATTGACCCTGCTAGAGGAGCACTTAGCCTTGCTGCCTCCGAGTTGCGAAGCGATAACTCGCAAACCAGCCTTCTCAAGGCGCATAGGTTTCTGAAATAAAGTTCGGTAAGGAGCGCCGGGGGTGGGATTTTCCCCCGCCCTCCAGGGTTCCGTAGTTTTCCCCTAGAGCGGGATTTGAACCCACGAGGCCCAAGGGGCCAACAGCTATCTTGGCCCATTTTCTTACGATCTCGAGGTTCAACGCTCTCCCTTACGGGTCAGTCGAAGAGCTCTGTCGCCTTACCTAGCTAGGCTACCCCGGCGCTGGATAAATCCTAGTTGAAGGTTGTATTAAGCAAGGCTATTGCGAGAACGCGGCTAGGAGCTAAGCAATTAATTGGCGTATCCTCCAATCTAGCACAGTTCGCTTTCCAAGCTGCTCAGATTTTTGGAATTAGGTGACCTAGGAATCGTCTCCTGTAAGGATTAACCTTACTTCTTAGGAGGTCAGTGAGAACATAATAACTTAGCTCGAAGTCGCTAACGCTGTTGTTCCTGAACTTCATCACGGGCATACTTGACCACGGGGTTTCCCAGATTTTATCCCAAGCAGCGACAACGCCTTCCATTCTACGATCTGTGTTACGACCATCCAACTCACTCTTGTCAACAATCAACATCACCAAAAGCCTGACGACGCCTTGAACCTTAGTTCCCAAGAGCAAGGAACGCGTAGAATTCTTCGGAGCCGTGCTGTCAATTACGGCACTATGCCTTCTGCTAAGTACCTGATCGCGCATCGTAGTTAGGCAATCGTAAGTGAGATCTTCATCGCCAGAAGGAGACGATGAACCGTAGAACATGTTACGCAAATCGTCAACACTAAGACGAATGAAACTAGGAAAATCCTGAACTAGCCGCCGCGCCAGCACAGTCTTACCGGAACCTGGATAACCAGTGAGCACAACATTCCAGATTGGCAAAGCGCTCCACCTAAGGATCTCCATTACCGTAATTACAGAATAGACCGTAAAATATAATTGAAGTGAACAGCCGGAAAAGCTTAACCACGATCAAGTACCTGATTGTATGAGTAGGGCTGCATCATGGGTGAACGAAACCTCGTAATGATTCCGGGACCAACGAACGTGGATCCTACTGTCCTTCGCTCTATGGCTAAACCAACCGTCTCACATGTAAGTGACAGCTTCGTTAACATTACCAAGGAAACCCTCGATGACTTACATCAAATCTTCAAAACAACAGGCCTAATCCTACCTCTGGCCGGATCCGGAACGCTAGGACTTGAAGTGGGGTTAGCGAACATAATTGAGCCGAACGACCGAGTTCTATCGATCTCCGGCGGATACTTCGGCGATAGAATCGCTGAAGTAGCATCCACTCTGGGAGCCAATGTCGACAAGCTGAATCTACCTTGGGGGACGACACCAAACTTAGAAGAAGTGGAGAGGAAGCTATCATCAAACGATTACAAAGCGATGCTGGTTGTGCATGTTGACACATCTACGGGTGTCGCGAACCCCGCAAAAGAACTCGCGTCGTTAGCGAACCAGAAGAATGCGCTCTTCGTTCTCGATACGGTCTGTTCAATGGGTGGTATGGATGTGCAGGTTGATAATTGGGGCATTGATGTCTGTCTCACCGGATCCCAGAAAGCCTTAGCCATTCCACCAGGAATGGCAATAATCTCATTCAGCCCCAAGGCTTTATCGACTAGGAATCAACGGAAAACCCCTCTCAGAACCTATTACGGCGACATCAAGCGCTGGGAACCAGTACTTCAAGATCCATCGAAATACTTCGCCACCCCC
>Ga0187771_10004065_pt1 | contig 10282 bp, 13 predicted proteins | sample 0116_SJ02_MP15_1_FD_133139 | JGI IMG/M metagenome (GOLD analysis project Ga0187771, IMG submission 133139) | Tropical peat soil microbial communities from peatlands in Department of Meta, Colombia - 0116_SJ02_MP15_10_MG | ecosystem: Environmental > Terrestrial > Soil > Wetlands > Peat | place... | reverse complement strand
GGTTACATTTTGGTTACAATCGGCCTGTTTTGGGGTCTAACGTAATACCCATCAGGTCTGCGAATCCTTGATGGGCGGCCATTTGCGGATGGTATATTGATTTTATTCAACAAACATCAATATTTCCCGGCGGGGGTAATGGCAGATGCTTATTATTACTGGTGCCGGAGCCCGGGGTCGAACCGGGATGCCCTTGCGGGCGGGGGATTTTGAGTCCCCTGCGTCTACCAATTTCACCACTCCGGCACAGTTTGGTGATTATATAAGGGCTTATCAAATGTCAAGAAAAATGTATTGACAAGCCTGAAAACCGTATGCTAAAGGTTCGTTTCTATTGAAGATGCGCTTGTTGGGGGCTGTAGCTCAGCTGGGAGAGCGCTTGAATGGCATTCAAGAGGTCACGAGTTCGATCCTCGTCAGCTCCACCAAAAAATATTTGAGGGTTAGCTTATACTGGTTAACCCTTTTTTAATATCGAGGGCAATGTAGATTGCCTATATCTTTGCTTCAGGAGGTTAGGCTGCGTGTCTGAAACTAAACCCGAAAAATGGATTTCATGGATCGCCCTAGCGACAGCGATCATGGCGGTCTTTGCCGCAATCACAACCCTGTATCTAGGAAAGTACTCATCCCGGGCCATTTTAAATCAAGGGCAGGAAACAGATCAATGGGCTTATTACCAATCAAAAAGCATAAAGTCTTACATATATGAAGTGCAAAAACAAAAACTGGAACTGGAAATAATGCAGACGGCGGGAAAGCCGAAGGCGGTCATTGACAAATATTCCAAACTGATCAATGATTATGACAAGAAGATCAAACGCTATGAAGGAGAAAAAGCAGAAATCAAGGCCCAGGCGGAGACTATTGCAAAATCCAAGGAAGATGCTCAGGCGCGGGCGGGGAATTTCGGGTACGGACTTATTTTCCTGCAGATTGCCATCATGCTTTCTTCTATCTCTGCTCTGACGAAAAAGAAGCCTCTTTTTTATCTTGGAATTGCGATGGTGAGCGGGTGGATATTTTTCTTCCTGGATGCTATTTACTTATTTTATTAGGCATTGAGGATTCACGAATGAAGGAAATTGATCCGGAATCTCTGGCAGAATTGAACGGTCAGACTGGGAAGCCTGCGTATATCGCGTACCGGGGGAAGGTCTTCAACGTCAGCGGCAGCAAGTTGTGGAAAGAAGGCTTTCATATGAAGCTGCACCATGCAGGCACTGATCTCAGTGCGGAGTTCGATGCAGCGCCCCATGGGGAGGAGGTCTTTGAAAGATACCCCCAAGTGGCAATTCTAAAACAGAAGACTGAACCGCTCAGACCAATGCCGGCATTTTTATTATCCCTTATTGATCGCTACCCTTCTCTCCAGAGACATCCTCATCCAATGACGGTTCATTTCCCCATTGTATTTATGTTATCGGTCCCATTTTTTAATTTTCTTTATCTCATCACAAATGTGAGCGCGTTTGAGAGTACGGCTTTTTACTTGCTTATCGGCGGGCTGTTGTTTTTACCGGTTGCCATGCTGACTGGCTGGTTTACGTGGTGGCTGAATTACCTAGCGAAGCCGATGAAACCGGTTGCGTTAAAGATATTATTTTCTGGTACTCTTCTCATTGCTGCGTCTTGCGCTCTTATATGGAGGATAACACATCCAGGGGTCATGGACTATCAAGGTGCCGCAAGGATCATTTACTTCTCACTAACCCTGTCCTTTATACCGCTGGTGTCTATCACAGGCTGGCTGGGTGCGAGTTTGACTTTTCCTATCAAAAAAAACTAACGCCGGATCTGTCTATATCAAATTCCACCCAAGGCCACCTTCCAGATTTTCCTTTTTCAGAAAGAACAAGTCCTATCCTCCAAACCGGTACAGATGTTTTTCAAAGCATATGTAAAATTTCACATACCCAGAGTTTGACATCATCTTTTTTCACTAAAGACATGTAACTAACTCCATCATTAAATTTTTTTGACAGGAAAAAATCCTGAGGAGAGTTTTTTTGTTTGACTTGTTGCGAAAATTCTTTTAAAAAAACAGCATCGATTTAACTCTGTTATAGCATCAAATTAATATGAGCTATGGCTCTCTTCAATACGGAGGATAATATGAAACGGTTGTCACTTTTTGTTGCAATAACGTTTATCATTGGTCTTTCTTCACTAAATGTATATGCCCAGGACGTACTTAAACTGGGCATCCCCTTACCGCTCACAGGCACCAATGCAAAATTCGGAGAAATAGAAAAGAAATCCTATGAGATTGCTAAGGATGAAATAAACGCCAAGGGCGGCATTAAAGGCAAGAAGGTAGTGCTGGAATTTGAAGACTCTCAGGGCAAGCCGGAAGTAGCGCGGTCTATCGTTGAGAGACTGATCGATGTGAAAAAACAACCGGTAATTGTTGGTGAATACAGCTCCTCCTGCTCCAAGGCAATCGCGGCGGTAGCCGAAGAAAGAAAAACTCCTTACCTGGTCGTTACGGGCGCGACTGATGATATTACCCAGCAGGGGTACAAATATGTTTTTCGCCTTAACCCGACCAACGCATATTATGCAACAGGATTCATGTCATTTTTAAATACAGTCGTGAAGCCAAAAACGATCGCCATCCTTTATGAGAGTTCGGATTTCGGCACCTCCGGCGCTGAAGACATGGTAAATCAGGCAAAGAAAGCCGGTATGCAGGTCCTCGTGAAGGAGCAGTATGAAAAAGGCGCAGTGGACTTTAAACCGATTCTTTCGAAGGTAAAAGCGGCAAGACCCGATGTCATTTACATGGTATCATATGTCATGGATGCGGCACTTCTCATGAGGCAGATAAAGGAATTGCGGATTGACGCTAAACTCTATGCCGGCGGCGCTGCCGGATTTGCCATCCCGGAATTCGTGCAAAATGCAAAAGAGGCTTCAGAGAATGTGATGACCGCCACCCTCTGGAGTCCACAGATAGCGTATCCGGGGGCAAAGGAGTTTGCAGAAAAGTACAAGAGCCTCTATAAAGATTATCCCTCCTATCATGGCGCAGAGGCTTACTCAGCCCTTTATATTGTAAAGGATGTGCTGGACCGGGCAAAATCTTGGAGCTCAAATGACATCCGTGCCGCGTTTAAAGCAACAAATATGATGACGGCCTTCGGCCCGATAAAATTCGAGGATAAAGAGGGTTACACAAACCAGAATTTTATGGATACCCTCGTGATGCAGGTCATAAAAGGCAAGCATGAAACCATCTGGCCGCAAAAATATGCCAGCGCACAATACGTCTATCCTATCCCAAAATGGAGAGCAGAGAGGGAAGCCGGCTGGGGCAGATATCTAATCATTGTGATTTTCATCGGTGCCTTAATAGCCGCCCTGTTCTATCTGTGGCAAAGAAAAAAAATTGCCAAAGAGGGGTAAATGCCTGAGCTTGAACTCTTTTTACAGACCCTGATTGCCGGGTTCCTGTTGGGAGGTCTTTATGGGCTGATTGCCCTCGGTATGGCGCTTATCATGGGCGTCATGAGGGTCATCAACCTTGCCCATGGCGATTTCATGATGATCGCCATGTACATCGCCTACTGGCTGTTTACCCTTTTTGAAATTGACCCCTATATCGCCGTGTTCGTTGCCGCCCCCGCGCTCTTCCTGTTCGGACTTGCCATCCAGAAGTACTTGTTAAACCCCGTCATGAAGGTGGAATCCATACTGCCTCACAACCTGGTGATACTCACCGTGGGGCTGGCTATGGTATTTTCCAACCTCGCGACGGTCTTTTTCACTGGAGACTATCGCTCCACACCGGTGAGCTATGCGTCTGATGCCTGGTACCTGACGGATTACTGGCCGAATTCTCCCATAGAACTTTCCCTTTCCATGCCGTGGACATTGTCGTTCGTTATCGCGGTTATCATCACCATAGCCTTATGGGTATTCCTCACCAAGACGGACACAGGGAAATCTATCAGGGCCACATCGCAGGATGTCGATGCGGCGCTGCTGATGGGAGTCAATGTAAACCGGGTAAGGATGGTGACCTTCGGCATTGGTATGATCCTTGTGGCGGCCGCCGGCTGTCTCTTCATCCCTATCTACTATCTATATCCGGCGCTGGGGAGGCAATTTACAAACGTCGGGTTCGTTATTACCGTCATCGGCGGCATGGGGTCAACAGACGGGGCCATTATCGGAGGGTTAATCCTCGGCATCTTTGAGTCCATGACGGCCACCTATATCGGGATGGGATGGGCGCCTGCAGGAAGGTTCGCAATCTTCGTGGCGGCCCTCGTATTCCTGCCCGGAGGTGTGGCATCCATCCTTAGGAAGAGGAGGTTAGGGAAGAAATGAAAAGATTCCTGCCTCTCATAATTATTGCCGCCCTCTGCCTCATTCCATTACTGGATCTCAGCTCATATGTCATGCACATACTCATCCTCGTTTTAATCTGGTCGGTAATCGGAATGGCATGGAATATCCTGGGCGGATACACTGGTCAGGTCTCCTTCGGACATGCCGCCTTCTTCGGGTTTGGCGCATACACGGCCGGAATTCTTTATTATCATTTGGAGATATCAGCCTGGTGGGGCATACCGGCGTGCGTCATTATACTTACGCTGCTTTCCCTTATCATTGGCTTTATCTGCCTGCGGCTTCGGGGCGCCTACTTCGCCCTAGCTACTCTCGCCCTCGGTGAAATTTGCCGGGTCACCGCGGAAAACCTTGTCGATTTCACCCAAGGGAATCTCGGAATAATGTTGCGTGAAAGGACGTGGGTTGACAAGACCTGTTATTACTACATCATACTCCTTATTGCCATGGGTACGTATTTCCTGATTAAGGTGGTCATTGAATCCAAGCTCGGATATTATTTCGTGGCGATCAGGGAAGACCAGGATGCAGCGGAGTCCCTTGGAATAAACACGACCCTCTATAAAACAATCTCTCTTTGCCTAAGCGGCGTCCTCACCGGCATCGCGGGCGCCTTCTTTATGAACTACATGGGTTATATCGATCCCGGCGTCGTATTTCCCCTCTATGATATATCCATAACTACAGTGATGGTCGTTATGGTTGGCGGCGCCGCCACGTACTGGGGACCGATTGTGGGGGCCGTCATCATGGTTTTTCTTGCCGAGGAAATACGTTCTCTCCCGTATATAGGGGCTGCCCACATGACGATCTTCGGCGTCATTCTCATACTAATTATCCTATTCCTGCCAAATGGCATTGTTGGTGATTTCCGTAAATTGACGAAGCCATTCAGGAGGAAAAGGGAGGCGTCATCATGAGTATCATCGAGGTGAAAGATGTTACCATGCAATTCGGAGGGCTCGCCGCCGTTGCGGATGTTTCCTTTGTACTGAACAAAGGTGAGATCCTTGGTCTCATCGGCCCGAACGGCGCGGGAAAGACAACGCTGTTTAATGTGATCAACGGATTTTACCACCCCACAAAAGGTGATGTATATTTGAAGGGAAAGAGGGTTACAAACCTGAGGCCCCATGTGTTGTGCAAGCTTGGGGTGGCAAGAACTTTTCAGGTTGTGAGACCGTTACAGAGGATGTCCACTCTTGACAATGTAATTGCTTCCGCTTTTATAAGGACCAAGACCAAATCTGAAGCAGAAAAAATATCTCTGGAAGTTCTCAAGTTTACCGACCTCTATGATGACATAAATGTTCTCTCAAAAGGCCTGCCACTCGGCAAAAGAAAAAGGCTTGAGATCGCCCGCGCACTTGCTACACAACCTGAAATTATTCTGCTCGATGAGGCCTTCGCCGGACTTAACCCGACAGAGATTAACGAGCAGATCGAGATCGTGAAAAAGATAAGGACGGACAGGAGCATAACTATTCTGATTATTGAACATCATATGAGGGTGATAATGGCGGTCTCCGACAGGATCGTCGTGCTGAACTATGGCCAGAAGATAGCAGAAGGTTCACCTTATGAAATTGGCCATAACCCGGCTGTGATTGAAGCTTACCTGGGAGAGGAAACGAGTGCTTGAGATTAAGAACATCGATGTTTTTTATGGCGACGTCCAGGTCATCTGGGATATTTCCTTTGAGGTAAAACAGGGAGAGATTGTCGCCCTCATCGGTGCCAACGGGGCTGGAAAATCAACCACCCTGAAGACAATATCGGGCATCCTGAGACCGAAGAACGGTGAAATACTTTTCAACGATATACCGATTCACAAGGTTGAACCTTACAAATTAACGGAGATAGGAATCGCGCATGTGCCGGAGGCAAGAAGGCTCTTTGTAGAGATGTCCGTGGAAGAAAATCTCGACATGGGTTCTTTAAAGGGTGAGGCAAAAAAGGAGCGCGACATAACGAAAGAATTGGTGTTCGAACTATTCCCAAGACTTCTGGAAAGGCGGAGACAACTAGCAGGAACTTTAAGCGGAGGTGAGCAGCAGATGCTTGCCATCGGAAGGGGACTCATGTCAAAGCCAAAACTTCAGATGTTTGACGAACCATCACTCGGTCTTTCTCCCATCCTGGTGAAGGAAATATTTAATGTCATAAAGAGAATAAAAGCAGAAGGCACAACAGTACTCATAGTAGAACAGAATGTGAAGCAAACCCTCGCCATTGCTGACCGTGTCTATGTCCTGGAAAACGGCAGGATAGCCCTTCAGGGAACGGGCGAAGAGCTGCTGAACAACGAACATGTCAAAACAGCCTACCTCGGTGTTTGATTCAATGAACCTTGGCCTTTCGTCATGAAGACATAAAAAGGTCTGCACAATATTCAAACCGTCATTACTCGTGGACTGAAGCAATCTCACAACCAACCATTTTATAGATCAGAACATCGAACCTAAATGCGTCTTTTCCGGTAATATTCCTTGACAGGTCATTTTACAGGTGTTATTATTAGCGCTATTAAAAGACCAGTTAGGAGGTTACTGTGCAATCAGGTATAAAGTATTCCGAAGACGTTGTTCCGGTCACTGATCTAAAGGTTAATCCGGGTCGGATTATCAATCAGGTTGATAAAACCCGACGACCCGTGCTTGTCACCAGCCGGGGCAGAGGTGTCGCCATTGTTGAATCGTTGAAAGACTATGAAGCGAAGGCAGAAGAGCAGGCGTTTTTGCGTGACGTGGTCAGGGGCTTGATGGACATCGAAGAGGGACGGGAAGTAAGCCTGGTGGATGTAAAAAAGCGTCTTGGACTGAGCAAATAGCCATGCCGCGAAAAAGAACGATCACCTTTGCTGAAGCAGCAGTCAAAGATCTGGAGTCAATCCGCAACTGGTATGTCGATCAACAGGTACCTGCTGTGGGCGAAAAGTTATTAAGGGAAATTATTTCTCAGATAGAGAGGCTTGGCGCTTTCCCCCAAAGTGGACGTATTGTGCCGGAATTTGGAATTGTGAATCTGCGAGAGATTATATATCCGCCTTTCCGCATCATTTATCGTCTCGATGCAAACAGAGTGAGAGTTGTCAGAGTTTGGCGCAGTGAAAGACTGCTCAAGGTGCCTAAAAAATAAAAGAGGGGACGCATTATACTGACTCAATTAAAACATAAAGTATTTTTGGAGGGTTTTATACCGCAAATTTGCGTTGTTTAGGTTGTTATACAGAATTGTTAGGAGCAAAACCTTGACTATCATAGATGAAGAAATCAGGCAGGTCATAAGAGATAAAAAATTACAGAACTGGTTCAACCAATACCCATGGCTGACTGGATATTTGGAGAATCCTAAATCCTCAATTTGGTTTATTGCTGAAAATCCAAGTCTTCGGGGATTGGAAAAATCGCCGTGCCAGAACAAGAACGAACCCCAAATCTCCAATGGAATTGGCATAAAGGCGATATTCTCCTAAGAGAGGCTATCACAGAAGCTGGCCTTAAATTGGGTAATCCAAGAAATAATGAAGGCTGGCAGTGCTATATCACTAATGCAGTGAAACAGCCTGACCGCGTGAAAGAGCGGAATAGCAAAAAGAAAGACCAGAGCTATTGGCAAGACGAGGCAAAGGCATGGAGGCATGTACTTCAAATCCAGATCGATAACGGCAGTCCAAAGGTGCTGGTTGCTCTGGGCAAAGAAGTATACAAGATACTAGAGTTCATGATTGCAGACGGGCTGAAGGCTCCTCATGATTTACAAAAAGTCGACCATTACTCATATGTTATGTTTCGCCCAGAGGCCAGAACACATCGCGGTCCAGGCAACCGTGAAAGAATAGCCGAATTCAAGCAAAACATAATCTCAGTAGCGAAGCAGTATTGCTCCTAACAACTCATTAGAGAAACCCGACAGCCAGAGCGTTGTATTTCAGGGGTGGTCTGGCTTTTGGGAGCAAGTTTTGAGAACAAAAGTTGACCACCATAGCTCTGGCGGCAGCTCAATTCGGACGTTGTGTCGCTCAATAGGTGATCTATGCTAAAGAAAGGTTATTTATTCGTAGCGATAGTTTTTGTCGCATCGATCGCTTACGCCGATGACCATCCGGTCTTTTACGTCGATAAAGGTGCTTGCTCGTTTGAGTGTTGCACATATCGCGATTAGGGCACAGAAGATACAACCACACTATACGCCGAACCGAACACAAGCAGTCCAGTGATAGGGTCCGCACAGAAAGGTACGACGGTTAAAGCCCTGACAGGTGAGGTCCATACGAAACCGGGAAAGTTCATCGTCACGCGTGACGTAACTACCTTCAGAAGGGGTGATATCATCTGGGTCTACACCTACCTTGGTGAAGGCGCTTTCAAGATATGGCATCGAGGGAAATTCGTCGAATATGAGATCGATTTCAATTATCTCAATCCTGGTCCTGACGGCTTGGGTTATTTCGATATCATGCCAAAGTCAGTATGGTGGGTGAAGATAAGAACCCCAGCAGGGTTGGAAGGATGGACAAACCAGCCGGAAAACTTTTCCAACAAGGATGCATGTGGCTAAATCAATTTGTTCGCGCGGATAGCGCTTGATGAGCTTCGCATTCGACATATTGAAGCGGTAATGACCCTGGGAATTACAAATGCCCAAAGGAAGTCGCGGGAAACAGACTTTTGCATAAAAGGAATATGGACGCATCAGCAGGAATCATAGTGGTTTTAGGTGTAATCACCTTACTCGTGATTGTGGCTGTTTACCGCTTTGTAACTCAACGCAAGCAGTTATCGTCTGGCAGGAATATCGGCCGATTTTTTCCACAAAAGCAAGAGGGGAAAATTGTATTTGAGAATCCGATTACTATCACTGCCGGTGGAAAATGGCGCCGCCTGTTGCTTACTTTAAAGAGCGCAGAGGCGTATAAAATTCAACACTCCCCTCGATATTTTTTTGAAAAGGTTGCCTTCCTTGTGGGTACGCCCTATACACTAACCCTGAAAGACGTGCAGAACCGTGTTGTTCATACGGAATCAGGCACACTCGAACCTTTTGTGGCCTGGCTTGGAAGCCGTCATCGTGGGACAGATACCATACTGAGTGAGAGCTCCAGCGGCAGCCATCAGGGGACAGTCACCCTGTTGGAATTTCTGCCGAGGGAAGCCGGTCAGTATACGCTGTCGCTTCAGATTAAGGATAGGGTCGAGGCCGAGTATCCTGGCTCTTTTTCCTCATGGGAGGTGTTGGAGATAGAACTCACTGCCATGGAAGACGTAATCCCTTTGTCCAAAACTGTGAAATACCCGCACCAGCGCATCCGCATCTAATATGACTTTAGGCAGGTGTGTTTGGTGATCCCTAATAGTAAATGATCAAAAAGGAGGGCACCATGATAACCAGACTGGTAAGAATTTTAATGGCTAAACTTGGTGAGGGGCATGAGGCGGCTATGGTCACTCTCACACTGGCCTTCCGGGATGCCGGGTACGAAGTAATATACACGGATATCCAGAAACCTGAGGCTATCGTCGCTTCAGCAATCCAGGAATGTGTCGACCATATCGGGATAACGACATTGCCAGGCGCCAATATTGAAGACCTCGCCAGAGTTGTAGCGCTGCTGAAAAAGGAGGATTCGTCACATATCATGGTTACCGCAGGAGGCTATTTAGATCATGAAAAAATACCCAAAGTAAAGGAGATGGGGGTTGTTGAATTCTTCCCTATAGGGACTTCCATAACGGAACTTATTCAGTGGGCAAAGGATAATATCGAACCAACACGGGGCTGAATATAATATGGGTAAGCGCATTTTCAGAGACCGGGGCTTCTGGCCTTTTTTCTATACCCAGTTTTTTGGCGCATTCAACGACAACACGTATAAAAACGCCATAGGGATTTTGATCGCCTACAAGTCATATTCCCTCGGTAGCAT
>Ga0187771_10004064_pt1 | contig 10284 bp, 11 predicted proteins | sample 0116_SJ02_MP15_1_FD_133139 | JGI IMG/M metagenome (GOLD analysis project Ga0187771, IMG submission 133139) | Tropical peat soil microbial communities from peatlands in Department of Meta, Colombia - 0116_SJ02_MP15_10_MG | ecosystem: Environmental > Terrestrial > Soil > Wetlands > Peat | place... | reverse complement strand
TGCTGGGGTCGAACTCCCCCTTCCCGTCGCAACGCGGACACTTGGCCTCCAAGCCCTTGAGGCTTGAAGGACCTTGCTCAAATCGGTTGCCTCTGTTGCCTAGAGGTTTCGCCTATAGACCAGAGAGGTCCTGAATCCGGGCCTAAACCCACTTGCCTTGAGACCTTCCGTCGTGCCCGCATGGTTCGGGCAGGATACATGTAGCCTTCTGGCGCCTGACCTAGCGGCCTTGGAGATCACGAAGGCCGCCAATTCCTTGACCGCGGGCCTGTCACCGAGGAGGAAGCAGGCCTTCGCATCCCGTCCCTCCGTCCGGCCATAGTGGACCACCGCCAGGGCTGCCTCCTTCCCCTCGCCCATTGTCGCCACCATCCTGCCCTTGACTAGTTCAGAGAAGTCGTCGGATTCAAGAGGGTAGATGGCCCAGTCGTTCTCGTATGACCGGCAGGCCTGATTGAAAAGGTCCGAGGAATCCAAGCGGCTCCAGACATTGGAGGCGGAGGCAGGGGTGACCCAGTGTGGCCCGTGAGAGGGCATTTCTCTCGGCTTCCTGCCATGGTAGAAGGCCCACGTGGCCTCCTCCCTGAACCCCAGCCCGAAGGCCAAGGCCATCGATGCTTCGTTGTTGGACTCGACCAGGAGCCGAAGGGTCTTGATGCCGCCTTCGGACAGCATCTCCATGGCCTTCGCCGTGAGGGCCGTGCCCACCCCCTCCCGCCGGTGAGCGGGGCTCACCCGAAGGCCCTCCAGCCATGCGACGCCATGCCTCATCTGACGTGCATGGACGATGCCCACTGGTTTGCCGGCGGTTTCGGCCACCAGGAACAGCGAGTCGGGGGCGCCCAGCCAGAAATCGTAGACCTCGTCGATGTAATCCCCCCAGTCGAAGGTCCCCACGCAGAACGAGAGGACCTCCTTGCGATCCTCGGCCGTCGCCTTCCTGACGAGAGCTCCTTCCAATAGCTAACCTCCGTGTCTCCGCACCTGCGGGTATAAGTCTAGCGTAGACGACGGCCTAGGGAACCTGTGCGCGGCAGTCGCCGCAGTATCCGTAGATGGAGAACTGCTGGTCCACTATGTGGAATCCGAACTTCCCAGCCTTCTCGTTCGCTATGCCGGAGATGTCTTCGTCGTCCACGTCGATGATCTTGCTGCAGTTGAGGCATATCAGGTTCAGATGGCGCGGGAGATGAGAATCGTAGCGGACGACCTTCCTAGTGTTCACGGCCTGGACGATGCCAGCCCGCACCAGCATTTCGAGCGTCGTGTAGACGGTGGTCAAGCTCATGGTCGGGTACTCGTCCCTAACCTTCCTGTAGACCTCGTCGGCGGTGGGGTGGGACTCGGTGGCCATGACGTACCTCACTATGGCCATCCTCTGGGGGGTGAGCCTAAGTCCAAGTTTCCTCAGCTTGGCGTAGACCTGGTCCGCCCGCCCATCTCCAAACTCCAAGGCGCGAACGAGGTCAAGGGTTTTTGCCTCCATATAACTATTCACCCTGATTTTCAGGTAGTATTCATTTCAATCTAGCAGGTACGCTTTCGCCTTCAAGCCGTCGAGCGGTTACAGGAGGGGCGTTCTAGAGGGCGGTCCTCTGTAGATAATAGTGGAGCGAGAGAAGCGTGGCGAAACGCCCTCCCCGCGGCCCCCAAATGGAGCGATCCATGCATCCGACGGAAGTAAGGGGTTATTCGCTTCGGTCGTCGCCGTATCTTTTTAAACGCAGTGACGTGAAGATTGCAATATGCCATCGTCGAGGGCCGAACACAGGTTTGCCCATCTTTCGGACGTGCACATAGGCGCCTGGCGGGAGGCGAAGCTGGCAAAGCTCAGCATGGAGGCCTTCGAGTGGATGCTTGGACGCTGCCTGGAGGAGAAGGTTGACTTCATCGTCATCTCCGGCGATCTGTTCGACAGCAACATCCCGGACCTCCAAGCCGTGAGGGACGCCGCCGCCTTGATGAAGAGGGTGAGAGATGAGGGGGTCCGGATCTACGTCACATATGGCTCTCACGACTATAGCGTAGGGGCCACCTCAATAGTCGACGTGCTGGACAGCGCCGGCCTCTTCACCAAGGTGGTCAGGGTGGAAGGCTCCCCCCAGGGAGAGGAGAAGATCAGGCTGGAGTTTGTCGAGGATGGCCCCACCGGGGCGAAGCTGGCCGGCCTCTATGGGAGGAAGAACGGCCTGGAATCCGAGTACTATGCCCTCCTAGACCGTGCACCGCTCGAGAAGGAGAAGGGATTCAAGATCTTCGTGTTTCACAGCGCCATCGACGAGCTGCGGCCCCCGGGATACGATTTCGGCCAGAGCATACCGATTTCGCTCTTCCCGAAGGGTTTTGACTACTATGCGGGAGGCCACGTCCACGCGAGGATATTGGAGGAGGTTCGGGGATACGGCCGCGTCGCCTTCCCCGGCCCCCTCTTCGGCCATGGCTTCGGTGACCTCGAAGAGATGGCCAGGGGGACCAAGAGGGGGTTCTTCATCGTGGACTTCCGCGACAGGGTCGATGACGTCTCTTTCGTTGAGGTCCCTCTCCCCGGAGTCGCCTTCGAGAAGGTGGACGCTGAAGGGAGGACCTCCATCCAGCTGACGAAGGCGCTGGAGAGGCTCGGGGAGTCCCTTGAGTGCGCGGACAAGATAGTGCTTGTGAAGGTGAGCGGAAGGCTTTCGTCAGGGAGGTCGGCGGAGGTGCCTTTTGACGCGCTTAGGAAGAGGCTCGAGGACAAGGGCGCGATAATCGTAAGGATCAATCGGGCGGGCCTCACGAGCGCCGAGGCTCTTCCATCGAAGCTGACGGGGAAGACGCGAGAGGAGATAGAGGAGGGGATTATGAAGGAGGCGCTGGCCGGCTATTCTGTTGACCCCTCCTTCGACGCCAAGCTCAGGGCCGAGATGGCGGGGAAGCTCGCCGGCGAGGCTGGCCTGAGGACCGGCAAGAAGTTGCTGTCCTCCTTGGCCCAGGAGGCTAGGGAGAACGAGCGAAAGGAGGAGTTCAGGAACAGGATGGTCAAGGAGGCCAAGGAGGCACTCGGGACGGAGGGAGACTAGATGCTGCTCAAGGGCCTCAAGCTGGACAACATCAGGAGCTACGGGGATGAAGGGACCTCCATCGACCTCCTCCCTGGGCTCACGCTCTTCGAGGGGGACATCGGGAGCGGCAAGTCCACCATACTCTCGGCCATAGAGTTCGGGCTCTTCGGGCTTGGTGACGTCGAGGCGAAGCACCTCCTGAGGCATGGGGCGAAGAAGGGGAGGGTCGAGGTGAAGTTCGAGGCGGCCGGGAAGGAGTACTCCGTGAGCAGGAGCCTCTCGAAGTCGGGGCGGGGAATACAGCAGGAGGAATGCAGCCTAGTCGGGGGTGGCGTGAGCGGGTCCTATTCCCCCTCCGAGCTAAAGCCACTGGTCCTCGAGATCCTGGGGTTCAACGAGAAGCCGGACACGAAGTCGACCTCGCGGATATTCCGGTACGCCGTCTACACCCCCCAGGAGTCAATGAAGGAGGTCCTCTCGATGGGGGAGGAGCAGAGGCTGGACACCCTGAGGAGGGCATTCGGCATCGAGAGGTACAGCTGGGCCGTGGCCAACGTCGAGGATGCGGTCCTGCGTGAATGGCTGAACGTCCGACTCAAGGTCCTCGAGGAGGCAATCTCCGACCTCCCAAAGAAGAGGTCCGAGCTCGAGGAGGAACGCCAGTCGATCGCCAGCCTTGAGGTGGAACGATCCGCCCTCGCCAGGGACGAAGAGGAGGCAGAAGGGGCCTATGAGGACATCAAGGAGATTATCACCAAGCTGGACCCCAAGCGGATCGAGGTCGCGAAGCTCAGGAGCGAAATCCCCCTCCTCGAGAAGGATATCCGAGATTCGGAGAGGCGCGTCGCTCGATCCGCCGAAGACGCGTCTGCCTGTGAGAAGGAACTTTCGGAAGCGTCAGAGGCAGCCGTCGCCCTCGAAGCCATCGCTCCCGAATATGACGGGTACATGGCCCTGAAGGGGAGGCTGGCCGAGCTCCAGACGGTGGCGGACGAGCGGGCCGACCTCGATGCGGAGGCTCAGAGGCTTTCGGGTCAGATTCTGGTGGAGAGGCGCGTATTGGAGAAAGATGAAGCCTCCCTCCAGAAGGAGGTCGCTGATGCGGATGCCGTCCAAGGGGCCCTGTCGAATGCGGAGGAGTCGATGCGGAGCTTGGCTGCTAGCAGGGCAGACCTGGAGGCGAAGATGAAGTCCTCCGAGGAGGCGGAAGGCCGGCTGAAGGAATCGGAGAGGCAGACGGCCAACCTGGGGGCCGAGCGGGATTCCATAAATCGTGAGCTGCAGAAGGCTGAGACGGAGTGGGCCGACATCGAGCATATCGGCATCGGGGCTCCTTGCCCGCTCTGCAAGGCGGAGCTCACCGAGGATCACTTTGGCAAGGTCAGGGAGGAGTATGGTTCCCGCATATCCTCACTGAAGGCCAGCCTCGACGCCGTCATCGGAAGGCTTGACCTTTCAGCCTCTATGCTGAAGGAGGGCGAGGGCGAAGTAGCGGCCCTTCAAGCCGCCCGGGGTGAGGCGAAGAAGTTGGACATCGATCTTGTCAGGGCGGAGGGCGCACTGAAGGAGCTCAGGGATCGTGCCAGAAGAGTTGACGAGGCCGCCGACGAGCTGGCCGGCAAGCGCAGGCTTCTGTCGGAGGAGGGCTTCGCCCGAGCCGAGAGGGAGTCACTCCGTAAAGTCGAGTCCAGCCTAGCGGCGATCAAGCCCAGAATCGACGAGTTCGAAGCCTCGAAGGAGAAGCTTGCGAGCCTCGACGGCAGACAGATCCCAGCGCAGCACGCCCGCCTCAGCGTCCTGGCATCTAAGAAGGCGAAGCTCGAGGGCCAACTCGCCAAGCTGAGGGAGGAGCACCAGGAGCTGGAGGCGAGGCTGGGCGAAAAGAGAGATGACCTCATGGCTAGGAAGGCTCGGCTGGCTGAAGACGAGCCTGCCCTCGTGGAGCTTGAAGACGTCGAAGGGAGACGTGTCCAAGCGGAGAAGAGGCTAAGCGAAGTCACCAAGAAGCTGGCCGCGGCGAAGGCCACCATCAAGGAATCTGAGGTGAGGGCGGATGCGCTCGCAGAAGAGGTCCGAGCGATGGAGGAGAAGCAGAGAGAGCGTTCGAAGGACGACCAGACGAGGAGATGGCTCAAGGAGCTCTTCGTGCCGTCGGTTTCTGCCATGGAGCGGCAGGTCCTCGCCTCCGTCAACGAGACGTTCAACATCCGGTTCCAGGAGTGGTTTTCGGAGCTCATGGAGGCGGGGGACATCTCGGTGAGGGTCGACGAGTCCTTCACCCCTGTCATCGAACAGGACGGCTACGAAATCGACGCCGCTTCGTTGAGCGGAGGAGAAAGGACGTCTCTTGCCCTGGCCTACAGGCTGGCGCTCAACACCATGGTAAAGCAGCAGAGTACCCTGGAGGGAGGCCTCCTCATCCTTGATGAGCCGACCGATGGGTTCAGTTCGGCGCAGCTGCTCAGACTTCGGGATGTCCTCCAAGAGACGGGATGCGAACAGATCATCATGGTGTCCCATGAGAAGGAGCTGGAGAGCTTCGTCGACAGCATCTATCAGGTTTCCAAGGCGAACGGCAGGTCAATCGTGACCAAGGTGTCGAGGTAGACCTATGACGCTGGGGCCAGAGGATCTGAAGAGATACCTACTTGAAAGGGGGATAGCCGGAGAGCTCCTCCCGGTCGCCGAGGGTCACACTTCCGACAAGGCCGCCGATTCCCTTGACATCCGCCTGGAGGACGTGGCCAAGACAATAGTCTTCGTAGACCAGGACGGGAGGCCGGTGCTCGCCATAGTCAGAGGTGCGGTGCGAGTGAGGCAGAACGAATTTGCGAGGGAGGTGGGCGCCAAGAAGCTCCGGCTCGCGACCCCCGATGAGGTCCTCAAATTCACAGGGTTCCCGGCAGGAGGCGTGAGTCCCGTGGGCAACCTTTGCCGTGAACGCATCTTCATGGACGACGCCCTGATGAATTCCGAGCATGTCTACGCCGGTGGGGGCTCCGACGGCTTCATTCTGAAGATCAGACCGGCTGATGTCTTGAAGCATTCCGGTGCCCTGCTGATGAGGGTCCCCGTACAGCCATTCCATGACCGCTAGGCTGTTGGCCTGGATTCCGCCGCGGCCTTTCCCCTCGTGAGGGCCCAGTGTTGGGCGGCCACAAAGGCGGGGATGGTCAGGGCCACAACGCAGCAAAGAAGATAGGGAGCCGAAAGGCTGACCGATGACAGGTATCCGCCCACGGCTGGGCCCACGACCACCCCGATTCCGTAGAAGGCCTCCAGGGCCCCCACAGCCGCACCCAGGCCCTCCTGCTTCACCTCGTTGGACACGACGACCAGGATGACGGGGTAGAATACGCCGAACCCGAAGCCCGAAATGAGCAGCAAAGCAACCATGGCCGGCAACGAGGTCAGGCTGAAGATCCCCACCACTGAGCAACCGGCGAACATCAGGATCGCGGACATGGGAAGGGCTCCATTCGGAAGCGCCCTAGCGATCCTGTCGTCCGCGAAGAAGGCACCCACCCTTATGAGCGCGAATAGGGAGAAGAGTATCCCGATGATGCCTACGCTAAAGCCGTTGGTCTTGAGGTAAGCGGGGAAGATGGAGATGATTATGCCGAAGGCGATCCCGTACGCCAGCACCGCGGCGTAGGCGGGGGACAGCTTCCGGCTGGGGAGCACAAGGCCGGCCTTCCCCTGAACCGAAATCGCCCGGTAGGACCTCCTGAGGGTGGCGACGGTGAACACGATGGTGAACAGGAGCACTGCAGAAGCGACCTCGAAGAGGACCACGTAGCCATGCAGCCCCTCTACATAGCCGCCAAAGATAGGCCCTAGGAAGTAGCCCATAGCCCATGAGACGCTGTACCAGCCCATCGCCGACACCCGCCGTTCAGGTTCGACGGACTCAGCCACCATGGCCTCCGTGATAGGCCACAGGAGGGAGTAGCCCACGCTTGCGAGCAGCTGGGTGGCTATCAGGAGAGGCACTGTCGTGGCCCAGACGAGGAAGGCGGTGGAGAGGAGGTTCACGACGATCCCGAAGATGTAGAGCTGGCGGCGAATCCCCCTATCCGAAATGTAACCGAAGAAGAAGGGGAGGAAGGCGTAGAGCACCGACCTGGCGGACCCGGCCAGCCCCACGTCGAAGAAGGAGCCTCCTATCGACTGGACGTAGGTCGGAATGAAGTACGCCGTCAGGCCCAGGCCGAGCGAGGAGAGGAATACCGAAGCGTCAAGGAAGAATAGGCCGTTCTTTCCGCGAAACACTCCGGGGCCCACGCTGGCGTGTCCAGCGAACATCGTAGGATAATAAGTCTACAATCCAAGGACCGAGCGGATCACCGAATGGCGTTCGTGCCTGCCCCAGGACTTGAAGCGCTCCTCCTCCCAGATGTTGCCACGCTCATGGTAGCCCCTGGCCTCCCAATAGCCATCGACGTAGTCGGCGAGCAGGGAGATCTCCGTCAACCACTTCGCCGACTTCCAGAAGTAGATCTGGGGCATGAACGGTCGGGCCGGATAACCCATTTCGAGGCTGATGGGCTTGCCGTTTAGGGCGAGGGCCACCACCGCGTCCTCCACCATGCCGTCCTCCAGGGGGATGGGGGTATCGTAGCCGTCGAGCGACTTGAACATCAGCCACTTCGCCTCCGGTTTAGGGCCGGCCTGCCTTAGCAGGGCGGGGAGAGAAGGCCCCGTCCACTGCGTTCCGGCTATGCTCCACCCTGTTACACAGTGGGTGGGTTTGCTGATGGTGACCTGTGGTAGCGCTTTGAGCTGCTCGTAGGTGAACTCGAGGGTTCGATCGACCAGCCCGTCGACCTTGAGACGGTAGGAGGAAATGTCGACCTCGGGGACGCCAAGGGCTCCGTAGAAGATGAACTGCTTGATGAACTTCTGGTTGGGTGGCATCCCGGTCGTCGTCGATTCGGACATGAAGTCGCCCTGTCAGGTCCGCGCATATAATCGTAGCTCAGATTCGGGTCACCCCATCCTTGCTCTGGAGGAGACGAGAAGGACTCTTGGGCTCGTCCCCCAAATCATTAAGTAGTGCATGAAGCGAGAGTAATAACCACCCAGGCGGAGTGTCCGGTTGTCCGAACCCCAAGAGCTGCCTAGCAAGAGACACATCGAATGGCTAGAGTTCGGAGAGCTCTGCGAAAAGCTAGCCGCTTCGATCAAGGGAGAAGGGAAGAAGGTGGACCTGGTCGTGGGCATCGCACGAGGGGGGATCCCGCCGGCGATGGTGGTCGCCGACAGGCTCCGGGTGCCGATTGACTTCATAAACGTCAAGTCCTACACCGGCGTACAGCAGAGGGGAAGGGTGAAGATAATCTCAACGCTCTTCGAGGACGCCTCCATGAAGGACGTATTAGTCGTAGACGACCTCGTGGACCAGGGGGAGACGATGGAGACCATCTTGGCCTTCCTCGAGGAGAAGTACCACCCCAACAGGATCATGACGGGAGCACTTTTCATCAAGCCATGGAGCAAGTTCCGTCCCGACTACTTCGTGGACACGACTGACGCCTGGATAGTCTTCCCTTGGGAGCACGGGGAGTTCGGCTCAGGGTAGCGCATATTGACCTTTTGATGCACCACTTTTTTGCGACTTGCAGTTAAACGATAAAAGGGGGCTCTCTACAGAAGCCGCCATCGGCGGCCAAAGTGGGTTCAATTGCCTGAAAGCCAAGACGGGAGCACCTTCGCCATGGACGTCAGGACGGATATGAATCGCTACAGGGACGCCCTGGTAGGGATTCTGAGGGACGTGTACATGGCTAGGCCTGAAATGGCCCCCAGGGTCCACTCTCTGATCTACAGATGCGACGGGGTTATAGCGCTGACGAACAGGATGGAGTCCAACGCGATAGACCCGGGGGAAGCCAAGGAGCTCATTGGCCAGAAGGTGAGTGAGCTGATGGAGCTGACAGAGGACTTCCTCGAGGACCTCTCCAAGACCATGGAGGACGGGAACAAGGAGGCCTATTTCGAAGGGGCCGCGTCCTAGAGGCCCTAGTAGACGTTCTTGACGAAGTCGAGCCAGCCGTCGAGGGACTCGACGCTCACTTCGGATTCCTCCCCGTCTTGGATGACAATGTGTTTGACTATCTCCACGGTCCCCCCGACCTTCCTGCCGACGACCTTCATGTATGTAGAGGAGCCAAGCTTTCCTCTCGCGGTGGGCGCCAGGGGGGCGAAGGTGATGGTTATCTCCTCCTTGTCCTCCTCCAGGGAGTATTCGTTCCTGTTCTCGTTGAGGAACTTCTTCAGTACGTCGTAGTCCACGGTGCGGGTGCTCAAGCGATATACCATCAGAGGTAGGGACGCATAACTTCTTCGGCCTCCTGCGCCGTGAGGCCTCTCACACTCTCAGCGGGCCACCTCCCGCCGTTGACAACCGACACCATTTCCTGGAAGGTCGCCTTGGCCTCCGTCCGGTAGAAGATGCCGATAGGGATGCCCGTCTCGTCGTTGATGGCCCTATAGGCCGCACCTTCATCGTCGGGCCTATACCCCCGGTCCTCAAGCTTGTAGACCATCTTCCTGACTTCGTCGTATATGTTGTGCCAGGTCACGCAAGGGCTGATGGCGTCCACGAGGGCGAACCCCCTGTGGCGGACAGCCTCTTGGATGAGCCAGGAAAGGTGCTTAGGGTCGCCCGTGAAACCCCTTGAGACGAAGGTGGCTCCCGCCCCGAGGAGGGTGGAGAGCGGTTTGAGAGGGTAGATTATGCTGCCGTCCGGGGTGGTCTTCGTCCTCTGGCCCAGCTTTGAGGTCGGCGATAGCTGGCCCGTCGTGAGGCCGTATATCTCGTTGTTCATTACGATGAGCTTGACGTCGTCGTTTCGCCTCGCCGCGTGAACGACGTGGTTGAACCCTATTCCGTACTCGTCGCCGTCGCCGGCCGCGGCGATCACCGTAAGCTTCGGGTTGGCATCCTTTATCCCGACGGCCACTGGGATAGGGCGGCCGTGTAGACCGTGGAAACCGAAGGTCCTGATGTAGCCTGGAATGTTCGAGGAGCATCCAATCCCAGAGACGATGACGACCTGATGCGGCTCCAGCTTAAGTGTGGTGAGCGCGTCCTTGAGCGCGGCGAGCACGCCGAAGTCGCCGCAGCCGGGGCACCAGTCCGCCTTGACATCGCTCTCGAACGGCTTGGGATTATACAAGGGCCTGGACCTCCCTCTCCAGAGCATGGCGGGCTGCCTCCACGACCTCCGACGGGTAGATGGGC
>Ga0187771_10004063_pt1 | contig 10284 bp, 8 predicted proteins | sample 0116_SJ02_MP15_1_FD_133139 | JGI IMG/M metagenome (GOLD analysis project Ga0187771, IMG submission 133139) | Tropical peat soil microbial communities from peatlands in Department of Meta, Colombia - 0116_SJ02_MP15_10_MG | ecosystem: Environmental > Terrestrial > Soil > Wetlands > Peat | place... | reverse complement strand
AGTGAATCAATCTCGGAAGTGTTTAGAAGGTACGCAAAAAACACGAGGAAAGACGTTAGTATGAAGGCCAGAATACTAGAAAAGAGGCCGAAGAGCGATAGTTTCAAGTAGTTGCCTCGTTTCATGAGCATCTTCACTTCGGTCCTCAGCTCTTGGATTCGCTTCTCCGAGTCTGCACCATATTTAGACGAAGACTTGTTCGTCTTCAGATCCCAATGCTCCTGATTGAACACCCTGATCCGGTCCACGACTCTTCCGTAACGAGTCTGAATTACAAGACACAGCAGCGCACAGCTTGAAATCAGAACACCAGGAGCTATGGTTGCTTGAATCAGCGAAATAGTGTCCTGAAAGTTCAAATCCTCAACCCATCTCGTGTGCTGTGAGTACCTACGTTGGATCACATTTAAGAGATTTGCGCGCTCTTCTTAAACCGCGCCGACACGTTCATACTTTTCGACGATCGAATGAATCCATTTCGTTATCCCAGCTGGTTTTTGAAACACGCTCATGCATACCATTGAAAGAAAAATGATGGGTGCCGTTGTATGGAAAGACTAAAGTCTTTGGTGCGTAGAGTTGTCTGGCGTGGTCTGTGTGCTTGGGGTTCTGAGTTTTGCCTTACTTGCCATCGCGTCTGTGGTTGCGGTTGTTGAGCCGGGTAGCAACGTGGCGATTTATCTCAGTTTGACCGAAGGTATGAGCACAGAAGAGAAACGGCGGATCGTTAGCAGAGCTATGAAGATTGCCTTCGTAGTGCTGGCTTTTTTCGCCATTGGCGGACAGCTTGTGTTTTCATTTTTCAACATTACGATCTCGGCTTTCCAAATTGCAGGCGGCGTGCTGTTGGTAGATGTCGCTATGAGGATGCTGCATCCTCGTAAGGACGAGTATACGCGTGAAGAGTTGGAAGACGTTGCCGTCGTGCCCTTGGCTTTTCCTTTGACTGCAGGACCCGGTTCGATTACGACGGTGATGCTACTCATGTCGCAGGCCAGCGGACCGTTCGAGTGGCCCTTTGTTTTCGTGGCGATTTTTGTCAGCGTGCTGCTCTCATACATAGGAATGACTTATGCAGACCGACTTGTCAACAGGTTGGGCACAGAGGGTTTACGAGTAGTCACAAAGATCATGGCCATCATTGTCCTGGCGATCGCCGTGCAGTTCATGATAAACGGCGTTACAGACGTAGCCAACCGCATAATTCATCCATGAATCCCTATAAATAAGTCATTGGTACGCACACAGTTTGTGGTTGCCCTTAGCGCGCACTACCATTAGTGTTTGCTAGAAAACTTAACGCGCGTTTAGTGCAGGCAAAATAAATCATTTGGGACGCTCAGGCAAACTTAATATGCGTTGATTTATTGCTTCTTCGTCAGAATGGTGATGAAAAGAAGGTCTGAGCTCTATATGGACGGAATAACTATAGAGTCTGTAAGGAAGACTTTTGACCGTAAGGTTGCAGTTAATGATTTGACTTTGTCGGTGCCGCCTGGAGAAATTCATGGTCTTTTGGGTCCGAACGGTTCAGGCAAGAGCACTACCATGAAGATGGTGATGGGGATAATCAAGCCTGATTATGGTAAGATCGACCTTTGCGGAGTGGATGTGTTGCAGCAACCGCTTGACGCGAAGAGGCTTATTGGTTACGTTCCTGAGCAGCCTTATCTTTACGAGTACTTGACGACTTCAGAGTACTTGGATTTTGTGGGGATCGCCTATGGCGTCGACTTGAAGAGCCGAAGGGAGAGGGTAGATGAGTTGCTTCAGGCGTTGCAGATGAAGGAGTACATTAACGAGGTTATGAGCGGATTCTCTCAGGGGATGAAACAGAAGATTGCTTTCACGGCGGCTCTTCTACATCGTCCAAAAGTCTTGATTCTGGATGAGGTGCTGAATGGCCTAGATCCGAGGTCTGCAAAAATCGTGAAGGACATTCTTCTTAGGCTGGCCGGCGAAGGCGTCTCTATTCTCTTCAGTACGCATGTTCTTGAGATCGCTGAAGCTGTGTGCAGTAGGATTAGTATTATGAATGAGGGAAGCATCATTGCCGAAGGAACGGTGCAGGAGTTAAGGGCGAGGGCAGGAATGCCTAGTTCGACGTTAGAAGACATTTTCCTGAAGCTTACAGGCAGCGAAGACACTAACAAGATCGTTGAGGCATTGAAGCTTTGAATGGAACGAAAGTCTTGAGCCTCGCCTCGGTTCTTTTCAAGTCTTACTTTAGAGCGAGTCGTCTTGGACGAAGAAGCTTCTTTTCCAATCCTCGAGTGCTGGTCGTCATAGATTTGATCTTGTTCGCCGTTTCTTTTGGGTTGCTGGCGTATGCGCTTCCTCTTGTCCCAGCGAATCTTCGGAGCACTGTCCGACCAGCCGCGGTGCAAGCCTTGGAGGTGCTGCCCGTCTTACTCACTGCGGCAGTCATAGTGACAGGCGTGCTTTTTGAACTTGGGCAGTCGAGCGGTCTCGCGTCGAGCGAAGCGGTTAACTGGCTTCCTGTGTCTCCGGGGGAGTACGTTTTGGCGTCCAGCGTTTCCATAATGTTCACTTACTCGCCGTTGTTGTTCCTTTGCCTCGGATTCACGATTCCTCTGGCTGTGAATTTCGGGATGCTATCGGCAGTTCCTTTATTCGTCATGGTCTCCTTTGTCGCCTTCTTCTGGGGAGGTGTGATTGTGGAAGTGCTCAGGTCGGTGATGAATCGAATTTCGAGCAGCGTTTACAAGAAGAGCGGAAGGGTCGGCATTGTTCTCCGTGTTATCCTTGTAGTTATCTTGCTAGTAGCAGTGCAAACGGCTTTCAACCCGTATATTCTCTACACGGCGCTCTCAGGCATTGTGGGGGGCGTCAGTCTGGTGTGGTTTGTTCCGGTGGTTTGGCCTTCTGTTGCCGTTGTATCTTTCGTCGCGTCAGACGTTTTCAAAGCAACTCTGTTCACACTGCTTTCTTTGATGTTCACTTTGCTGATTTTCGAGGGTGCATCCAAACTCAGGGCCAAGTATTGGTCGCCGGTGCCTGTTTCGATCTCGGTCTCAACTTCGACAGTTTACGTTCCCCAGGGTAGGGCTCTGCTCTGGTTAGACCCGGTGGCCTTCGCAATCACCTTGAAAGAGTTAAGATCCCTCACACGGCGTAGGGAAATGACGAGGTTCCTCGCCGTCCCTGCAGTGCTTGTAGTTGCTTCCCTCCTTCCTATACTAACAAGCAGCGCGAAAGCAAGAAGCGACGCGTCGACGGCCACTCTCTACCTTCTTTTTGAAGCATCTATAATCCTTCCCATAATGCTCTCTTCTATTAGCATAGGGCAAGAAGGGAAATCTATCTCTAACATTTACGCACTTCCAATTTCGACCAAGCAGTTGGTTGACGGAAAGCTCTTCCTCTCATGGGTCATCTCAGGCGTAGCCATCCTAGGCATAGCATTACTAGCACAATTCGTAGCCCCTGCTGCAGCCCCAGAGTTCTTGGCTGTGCTGGTTGCGGGGTTATTCAACATTCTCATACAAGGATACGTCGGCCTAGGAGCAGGATTGCGCTATCCCAACTTCACGATAGGACCTAGAGCGAGGTTTATCACGTTTACGGGACTCATGGTAGCTTTCGCCATAGGACTACTTACGACTGCAGGAACGTTTACCCCTCTAATAATCTACCAAGCGGGATTCCTGGGCTCCCTAAGCCTCGGCTCCTACGGGTCAGCTCTGCTAACTATCATTCTAACAGCGGTCATCGGAACTGTTCTTATCATTCTTGCCCGCATCTACTGCATGCAAGAAGCAACAAAGCTGCTCTCCAATATGGAAGCATAACACTTGATTAGTTTCAAGCATTTCAGACTATACGTTAGCGCATGCTTTCTGGTAAACTGTTAGACTTAAATTTTGGCATAATAGATTAAGTCTATACGCTCCGAAAAAGTGGCGTATATGAGCGAAAAACCAGAAGTTGTGGTGGTGGGAGCTGGCGCAATTGGATCGTCCATTGCAGGCTGGGTTGCGCCCAAGTATGAGAACTTGTCCTTGCTGGCGCGCGGCGAGACTCTGGAGGTCATTAAGACCCGTGGGTTGAAGTCCTACTTGAAAGGTGGAAGATCCAGTGCGGCAGCCTTGCCTGTGCACGTCATAGGTTCCCTAGCAGAGATAGAATCACCTAAGGTCATAATTATTACTGTGAAGAATTATGACCTTGACGCAGTCGTTCGCGACCTGCGGGCGCAGCTGCGTGATCGTGAACCCATCGTTGTAGCTTTGCAGAACGGTGTCCAGAACCAGGAGGTTATGCCTAGATACTTTGTTAGGGTGGTTTATGGCGTTGTCTGTTACAACGCTTGGCGTGATGGCCCAGGAGAGGTGGGACACGATGCTCAAGGGTACGTCATCCTTGGGACGCCTGCAAATGACCTACAAGACGAGATGCAAGCGGTCAAGAGGATCGTTGAACTAGGCTTGGACTGCGTGATTACGGATCGCTTCCAAGACGCAGCCCACTCCAAATTGGTGATCAACCTTGCGAATGCCCTGATGACGCTCGTGGGGTTTCACAAGCGTCCAACAAAATCTTTCAACCTCTTGGCGCGTATTACGTTTAAGCTCTGGTGGGAAGGCATTCAGCTTCTTCAAGCAGCCGGGTTCCATGAGCACGTTCTAGGGCATACTCCTTCATGGAGAACCATTAAAACAGGCGCTACACTACCAGCCTTCATTACTGGCACCCTCTTTAGGCTTAACACGAGGAGACTTGGTCTGAACAGCATGGCTCAAGACGTTTTCGGAGGCAAAACTACTACAGAGTTAGAAGAGCTGAACGGCTACATGCTGAACCTCGCCAGACGAACCGGATTTCCAACGCCTATAAACGAGACAATTTACGAGGTCGCGAAGGAACGATTCGGGCCAGGTTTTCAGCCCGTGTCTGAGCAAGATTTGTGGAATAGGATCAGGATTAAAATATAACAGCGTGCGTTTCTTTCGAACGGCTTCATTTTCTGTGTAACGTCCATAGTACTTACCAGGCTTAATCAAAGATCGCTTGTCCAAAGTTCTAATAAGGCGCGAACGGTGCAGTCCGTATGATCAGGAACTATGAAAGAGGTACGAGTATGGACGTTAGAATTTTGCAAGTTCTAAAAAACATCGTCGGAGAATCTTATGTTCTAGCGGATAGAAGCAAAATTCAAGACTATCTCCAAGATGAGACTGCGGAAACGGTGAGGCCTGAACCCGCAGTTGATGTTGTGCTCGTGAAGCCAGCTAGCACTGACGAACTGTCAAAGCTGATGAGATACGCGGACACACACAAGCTCTCGGTTTTCATAAGAGGAGGCGGAACTGGGCTTGTGGGAGGCTCAATTCCGACCGAGAATGGAATAGTAGTCTCGTTGGAGAGAATGAACAAGATCGTGATAGACGCTGCGAATCTCATGGCTGTTGCTGAAGCCGGAGTAACTCTGGAGAAATTGGCAGCCACAGCCGAATCATTTGGTCTTTGTTTTCCGCTTCACCCTGGTGATGAGGCGGCTCAAGTGGGCGGTCTCATCGCGACGAATGCCGGTGGAGCTAATGCAGTAAGGCATGGCGTAATTAGAGACTACGTGAGGGGCATCGAAGTGGTTCTTCCCTCGGGTGATATGATGACGTTGGGCGGGAAATTGCACAAAGACAATACGGGATATGATCTGATGCAGCTCATTATAGGCTGTGAAGGAACTTTAGCAGTCATTACAAAGGGCATTCTAAAGCTTTATCCGAAGTGCGAGGTCACGGCTGTTCTGATAGTTCCTTTTGACAACAAGCACGACGCCATAGGAGCAGTGCCAATAATACTACAGAGCGGAAAGGCTCCGTTGGGCATTGAATACGTCGAGAGAGACCTGATGGAAACTACGGCTCATGCGCTGGGCGAAAACTGGCCAGCTAAACATGGCTCTTGTTATCTTCTAATAACAATCGCCGAGGCCAACAGGGAGCAACTGCTCGTGGAATGCTTTAGAATAGAGAAGATCTGCGAAATGAACAAATGCTTGGAAATACTGTTCGCCGAGACACAACGTGAGCAGAGCAGAATTGAGAAAATACGGAGCAACCTATACTCTGTGCTTAAAGCTAACACAGCTGACATATTAGACGTCACGGTTCCACCTGCAAACATTGGAAAGCTGATAGACGCAGTCAACGAGATTGCAGAAAAGTATTCTATCCGTCTCCCAATCTATGGACATGCTGGGGATGGTAATCTCCACGTGCACATAATGAAAGACGAGAATAGAGGTAGAGATTTCATTGATGAAGTGAGAAGCCAGATCTATGCCGCTGGCGTAAGACTTGAAGGAGCAATAACAGGTGAGCATGGCATCGGAAAAACTCGGATCCAAAGTGTCAGTAACTATATACCTGACAATAAACTGGAATTGATGAGAAAAATAAAGAGAACCTTTGACCCCAACAATATTTTGAACCCAGGAGTCAAAATTCCTCTCTAAAAGCGCATGCTTGTACAATTCTTGGTTGGCAGCTCTGAATCAATTAATCATGTTTGCAAAAATCATAAGAAGCTGGAAAAGAGGAAGCCTTCTTGGTGAGCAGATTGAGAGAAGTCTACCAGTTTGTTGATAGAAATTTTGGCTCATTTTTAGAGGAGTTCAGAGAGTTCATTCGAAAGCCCGGAATCAGCACTGAGGACACGGGGATTGAAGATACGGTTAGCTGGCTAGTTACGGAAATGAAGAAGAATGGAATAGAGGATATTCAGGTTTTTAAGACGAAAAGACATCCAGTGATTCTTAGCAGAGTGGATAAAGCTGCGAGGCACACGTTGCTGGTATATGGGCACTATGATGTTTCGCCTCCTGGGAGCAGGGAAGACTGGAGAGTTGACCCTTTTGCCGCTGAGATTGTAGGTGACCGCGTTATTGGAAGAGGAACTTGCGATATGAAAAATAATCTTATGGCAAGCGTTCATGCCGTCAAGGCGTTGGTCGAATCCGGAAGACCGCTGCCTCTTAATTTGATTTTTCTTTTCGAGGGTGAAGAAGAGATTGGCAGCCCAAACCTCAAGCCCTTCCTTGAGGAACACAGAGAAGAGCTCTCAGCGTGTGATTCTATTCTCTGCGGTGATGCAGGAGGCCAGAGCAAGACAGGTCAGGCTGTTCTCGTGTTCGGGTTGAAAGGCCTGCTTTCCATGGAGCTTTTGGTTAAATCTTCACAGGGCATGGAACTTCACAGTGGCTATGCAGGAATAACTGATAATCCGGCGTGGCGACTCGTGTCTGCGCTTCAATGTCTAAGAGAAGGTGACAGAATTCTTGTGCCTCACTTTTTTGATGGGGCAAAAGAACCAAACTCAAAAGAGAGAATCAAGTTTGGCTTGGCTCGCAACGCGCTTGGCAAGAAGGAACTCGAAGAAGCGCTCGAGCTCAAGATTAAGGAAGGCATAAGCGTTTCTAAGGCGTTGGTTGAGCTCTTCTACAAACCTACGCTCAACATTAACGCGCTGTCGAGCGGCTACACAGTCAAGGGCGGCACCAAGACTATAGTGCCCGACACTGCTTGGGCGAGAATTGACGTCAGACTGGCGCCATGTCAAAGCTCATCTGCGATTTTTGAAAACGTGAAAAAACATTTGATACGCAAGGGTTTCAGCGACGTACTCGTCGAAAAGCAGAGTGAATTACCGGCCTACAAAATAGACCCTGACGAAAAAATAGCCAGAGTCTGCACAAAGGCAATCAAGAAGGTTGTCTCCACGAAGACCATAATCCAACCAGTCACACCAGGTTCAGGAGCCATGGCATGGCTTCCACACATATTAGGCAAGCCTATGGCTTTTGCAAGCTCAGGCGTTAATTATATGGCTCATAGACCCAACGAGTTCATCGCCAAAGAGCAGTATCTAAAAGGAATAAAACTCTTCGCAACGATATACGAAGACTTCGCCTCATAATTCCTTCCACACGGAGAACAAGCTTCTATTAATAGCCATGTTTATTTGCGCGTGCTTTGCTTCACTGCTTTTTCTAGCGTTTCCAAAGCCTCGATGAGGGTGTGTCCTTCGGGGCTTATGTTGCCTAAGCTCAATCTGACCTTATTCGTTCTTGTGAGCTCGCGGTTGTTTTTGAAAAGAAAAAATGTTCCAGGCACTGTGGCCAAGCTGTAACAAGGGATAGTCAACTTGGTTGTCCACTTGAACGTGTCTGGCATGGGCATCTTCACCCAGTAGGTTACGCCCATCTTGTTTGGGAAATACTCGAGGTCCATATCGTTGAGCCATTCTTCGGTTTGTCTCTTTAGGCGTGTCCATTTCTGTTTGTGCGTTTCGAGTTTATCCCTGTGGTTGGACAGTAACTCTGCTGCGATTTGTTGCACTAGGTTTGGGCTGTTGCCAACGGTGTTCAATGTGTCCGTGTACAATTCGTCGACGAGTTCCTTTCCAGCCAATGCTGTGCCTAGTTTCAACCCGCCGAGGCCGTAGGCTTTCGTGAAGCTCGTTGTAACAATACTCAGCTCAGGGTCGACGGAGAAGAGTGTCGGCACCTTTTGCCGGTCATATTCGGCGTATATCTCGTCGCACAACACGTAAAAACGATGGTCATGCGCCACGTTCATCACTTCTCTCAGCTCATTTGCGTTTGAGGTTGCTCCGCTCGGTGCGTGTAGATTCGTCAGCACGAGCAGTCCAGTCTTTTCTGAAACAACGCTAGCAAGCTCGTCTGCGTCAAGCCTGTACGCGTCCTCCTCCGTCCTGACCAGTCTCTTCACACGTTTGAAGTGTTCCTGAACTTGCCTCAGCAGGGGCTCGTACGTTGGATACTCTACCACTGCCTCCGTTTTCCTGGGCTCCCGCTCTGCCAGGTACCGGATGATTCGGGCGTTCTGTCCTGAAGCGCCCTCGCTTGAGACAAAAACGTTGTCGTCGCTCACGTCGTACCATTTGGCCAGTTGCCTTGTTGTTTCCGGGTTGCCGTGATCGTGGTTGACGCTTAGATCAAAACTGCGGAGGCTTACATCGTGGGTGAAAAAGGCGATTCCGCTAGACCTGAAATCGTATCTCACTTTGGGTACATGGACATACCAATCTAGATACATTGACCGATGTTTCAACTCGACCGCCGACACACATAAAGTGTGTTTGCCAAATAGCTCTTTTTCCGTCCAGTTCGAGCTCTTGAGTGTGCTTTCGCGGCGCGCATGCTTGTTCCGAAAGACTTGAGGTTTTTATTCTTTTTTTGAGCTATGAAAGTCGCCTTCAATCGACAGCTTTCTAAGTCTTTTCGTGTGAAATTCTACACTCAAGTACTAAGCCTAACAATAGATAACGGACAACACACGTAGCTCACACATTTCGGCTTTCGACGCTGCCAGCATTTGTTGAGGCCTCAAAGCTTGTAAACGTACACGTCTATGAGAATGCAAGCCAAGATAAGAGATGAACAAGTTACTTTTTCAGGCAGTATTTCACTCAACGATTCTTTGATTTTTGGCATATTTTTCCTTGCCACGATTATTCCATATGGTTTCAATCGTAATTGTATATGAGTAATTCAGATTTAGAAGTCGTTAGTGTTATTCGTTGTTGTTAATACACCATCTTCAGTCCCAAGGTGGTTAATAGATTGGCTCTGCAGCATCTAAATCGATTCCGAGTAGTTTCAAAGATTGGCTTAACCGTTCTCGTAGGCATTATTGTGTTGTTGGCATCCATATCGTTAATTATCAACGTCGCCTCTGCTTTTACCCAAAGCGAAAATCTAAGCCTCTCAAGTCCATACGGTTGGTATGACGGTGGCAATACGGTCAAGGTAAATGTTACAAACAGAGGAACAATGACTGCAAATATAAATGCGACGAGCATAAATGGTGCGGATTGCCCGATCTTTTCTGGAAGCAATGGGCTTGAGTTATCCCCTGAAAGTAACACAACCCTTACGATAACCTACCAAAACAACGCTTTCCAAGAGGGAACCCCATACACAATCAAAGTAATGACGGCTGAAGGCTATGCGTTCACAACAATTGGTTCGGTGCCTTCTGCACCAGAGTTTCCGTCATCCCTGTCTCTACTTCTAGCACTAGCCATAATAGCAACGTTGTTGATAACAACAATCCACAGAAGAAAACAGTCTTCCTTTCTGACAAGATAAAACGCTGGGATTGCGTCTTTTTTCCTTTGCCTTGCCCATCATCTTTTTGCTGATGTCTATGCCAACTACTTTGAGTCTGGTATTTTGAAGCGGTGGAGCGAATCTTCCAGTTCGGACTCCAAAATCTAGGATTTCTTCGCGTTCTT
>Ga0187771_10004060_pt1 | contig 10288 bp, 8 predicted proteins | sample 0116_SJ02_MP15_1_FD_133139 | JGI IMG/M metagenome (GOLD analysis project Ga0187771, IMG submission 133139) | Tropical peat soil microbial communities from peatlands in Department of Meta, Colombia - 0116_SJ02_MP15_10_MG | ecosystem: Environmental > Terrestrial > Soil > Wetlands > Peat | place... | reverse complement strand
TTAAAGCATACGGTACTGAACCACGGAACTTCGCATCCAACAGTTACGACGCTTGTAGGATCCTTATAGGGGCGATCAAAAATCACGGAGATTCATACGAATCAATCAAGGCAGGAATTCTTGCCACTCGAGACTATCAAGGTGCTTCGGGTACATTTTCCTTTGATGCTAATGGTGATATCGTTCAGCAAATGCGTGTGATGCAGATCCAGGGTGGGAAGGTGGCTGAATTCCAGCCTAAGTGACCGGCTAGAATACGAATAATCATAAAATCCATTCCCGAGACAGATGATGTCGAATTTCTTCTATCAAATAACTCCGACTTAGCATATGGAGAGCGGTTATGACGGAGGAAAAGAGACGACTCCCTGAGACGTTTCCATTATTTGGGCTTTTTGACCAAGACTCTTTCTTGCTCCCTCAGGTTGATCAGAAAATCATAGAATTTTTATGCAATGTGATGGAAACGCCCGCACTGCATCGCTCATCAGCTATGTGTTTGGTCAGCTTCTATAGACACCCTTCGTTTTTTTACCAAGCGAAGAATCAGACGACTATATTTTATCGTTGGGCTGCATGGGCCGACGATCTTGGAATGAATTCTGAAGCCAAAGAAAAGTTCAAAACCACTGGGAAATATGAAGAAAGATGGGAATTTGCCATTGGTTCCGATGACGTCGGTTATACAGAATCCATGAGCACCACACTCGCAGCGGAGTTTCTGTTTAAATTTGGCCGAGCTGTGCAGAGTACTCCGTACGATGAGGTAAATGAACTTGAATTGATGAGTGAGAATGGCCCAATTTCAATACGCATGGGAACCAATGCTCTTTGGGTACTTGAAGAGCCAACTAAATACAAAAATTTTGCAGAAGTGTTTGCAAATTCTAAAACCCAGTGGTGCTTATACCGTCCTATTCGAGTTGCTGGACGGATTGCTGGATTAGTTTCAATTGATGGGATACGGCGTTGCCCTGATCAGGATTCTAGGAGATCTATAGCTGTCTATCTTAATCTGCTTGAGCTCATATTCGAATCATTGTACAAAACCTATTATAGGCAGATGGACTACGATTTTGGAGAATTGTCTCAGAGAACCATTAAAGACGTATCAGAATATTGGAGTCAATGGGATTCTTCTGGCCTTGTCTATTCTTCTGAATTTGAAAAGGATCTCATTAGCCTCCTTGGCAATCCCGATAGATCTATATTTCTTGGTGATAAAGACATAGCAGAACCTTTCAGGCGGTTTAAAGGTTTCCTGATAGCTTATATTGACGGAAATGGAATCAAATCAATAAATGATAAATCTAGCCATCTCGTTGGAAATGAGGTGATCCGAGCAATGGGGCGGTGGCTCCACGACCTATTCTGGTTGTGCTCGCGAGGGGGGATTACTGCGCCAGCTCTTTTGCCGCCTGGGGAAAGGAAAGAGACGACGTGGGTAATTCGAATTGGTGGTGATGAGTTTCGTATTATTTTGGCATGCTGCAATAAGATCAACGCCAACGGGTTTTCCAGGGCTATCAATAAGAACTTAAAGAATTATTTATATCATAGGAATAAAGCCATTAATAACCTCACTTCTGGCTTAAATTGCATACGTGAACAACTTCATGTTGAGCTTGATCCAAATGACAACTCATGGCTCGAACGAGTTGGAATGGTAGGCTTTGCCGGAGCATATCTATATACTAATTCTATTGATGCATTTAGTTTCGGAAATCATTGTTTTGAACTCGAAGATTCAATGTACACTGTCAAGAACTTCATAAAAGGCCGAAGACCAAGGGATTGGAAAGAAAGTTGGCCTCTATCTTCTCTTTGTGCGAGCCACAAAGAGGCTCGTTCTTGCGCTAACTATAAGGTTTTTAAGCGAATACTAGGGCATTCATAGGCGACGCTGAATGAAGATCGGGTTAATTGTGATGTGATCGAGGTTGTAAATGAAGATTCTGCTCGCTAAGGCTCCTCGAGATCGGTACTCCTACTTTCGGGATGGCGGAGAGTCATTAGCTCTAGGCTATTTAGCAGCCTTTCTGAGGAGCCATGGGCATAGTGTGAACATCGTTGATGGGCAGATCGAAAGGCTTTCCATTCAGGAGATGGTCATTCGTAGTACTGTGGAAGATCACGAGCTAATTGGTTTTACTATCGCAGACCCCACTTTTATGTCTTCTACCTACCTTGTTGCCAAAGCTATCAGAGATGCGTTGCCGAGTGCTCATCTTACGATCGGAGGTTACGCCCCAACTTTTCACTACTCGGACGTTCTCAATCAATGTTCGGCTCTCGATTCAGTTATTCGCAATGAAGGGGAGCTGACACTCCTTTGTCTTGTCGAGGCGCTGCAGAACTGCCAGGAATGGAAACAAATCCCTGGAATCGCTTACCGTAACAATACCGGCATTGTCTGCAACGATTCTCGTCCCTTGATCCCCAACCTTGACAGTCTTCCGTTTCCTGCCCGCGATTATCTTCCATACATCAAACAGAATTTACCTGAATTTGGAATTATCGCTGTGTCTGGGAGCCGCGGGTGCTACGGGAGTTGTGGATTCTGCTCAATCAGGAGATTCTACTCTGTACCTGACGGTGCTGCATTCCGATTGCGTTCTGTTTCGAATGTGGTCGATGAGATCGAAGAGATTGTATCGAAATTCTGCATTGATGAGTTTCTGCTGATTGATGATATATTCACACTTCCTGGCCTGGAGGGCGAACGGAGAGTCGCAGAATGGACACGTGAACTGAACAAGCGCAACTTAAGTTTGATGTTTTCTATATCTGACCGTGTTGACCACATTCACAGGTCGCTGTATGACGCTCTGTATAATATAGGTGTGCGGCAAGTAATGATAGGTATTGAGGCTACAAACGCAAATATATTAAAGTATTTTAATAAAAAGATGACCCCAGAATCTGTGAAAAAAGCAATGGATATACTTGAAGCGTTAAACATAGACGCTACCATCACCTACATTAATTTTACACCTCTGACAACATTAGAAATTCTCAGGGAGAATCTGTCCCACTTACTTTCTCTCAGAGTCAACTTCCTCTTAGGCTTGTTGAACCGATTGCAAATTTATGTCGGTACTCCAATTGCTGATGACCTGATGCGAAATGCGATGGTCACTGGCGAATTCCCCGAATTTGCTTATCGCATACCGGATGTACGAGTTGAAGCTGTTTATGAAATATGCAGGCAGTGTTTTTCGCCTTTTCTGGAAATTTCCTATGAGATAATGAAACTCGAACGGATATTCAGAGTGAAGATTTTCCATCTGGAAAAGATGGGGCAAAATTCTGAGCGTGTGTTAAAAGGGAGGTTGTTCTTCAAACGCACATCCAGGACGATCATGGAAGAAGCGGGGGATCTGTTCGGAATGGCCCTCGACTATGCTGATCGCCATGAGTCGCTTGAGCGACACTTCCTGGTTGAAATGAGAAACCGGGTTCAAGAGCGATATAAACTCTGGCATCGAGAGCTCGCGTTCTTGCGGGATTATTCGCCATTTTTTCAGGACAGTGATAGAATCTTGCTTGTTTGAAAGGAGGAGGCGCATGGCGAGCGCGCGGTTATCCGAGGAAGGATTTGCAAACGTGATGGAAAAGCTGAGATCGGACAAGACTTTCCGCAATCAATTTCTCTCCGATCGCCCGGATCGAGTTATCACAGACCGGGGCTTATTGACAGAGGACGATGCGGCAAGTGTCGCTGCCATCAAATGGGACTCGCCAGATAAACCATTTGGGGCAATCGATGAGAAACTGGTACTCTGTTCTTCTTCAGGATTTTAGGCTTCGGCTTCAGTTCGTCTAAGAACGATGCATGGACATACTTTCGGGACCGCTGCATGGGCCTATTGGGCCGGGGCGGAACGATCGAGTGGGGAGAGTCCGATTGGTATGGCAACTGGTAGTCAACGGAATCATCACTGGTAGCATGTGTGCATTGGTCGGCATTGGGTTCGGCCTGATTTATTCAGTGGGTCGGTTCTTTCATTTTGCGCACGGAATGGTTTTCACACTAGGAGCATATTTCGTTTACCTTTTTTCCTCTCTTTTCAGTCTATCCATCCAATTTTCCATCATTCTGGCCATAATCTTTGCACCTTTCGTCGGTTGTCTGATAGAGATAGTGGTTTACAGACCACTCAGAGGTAAGGGTGCTGGCTCACTCGTCATTCTCATCGCCTCACTCGGAATCTATGTCGTGCTCCAGAACACGATTTCAATTGTTTTCGGCGATAGCACTAAAAGCATTCGTGCCGGGGCTGTCCATGAGGGAATTGTCTTTTGTGGAGCACATATAACCACACCTCAAATGGCTATGGTGCTCATTTGTGTATTGTCCGTAGCGATGCTAACGGGAATCCTCCATAAGACGAGAATAGGACACTTGATGCGGGCTGCCGGTAGTGATCCAGGACTTGCAGCAGCTTTGGGGATCGACATCAATCGTGTCATACTCTATGCTATTGTAATCGCATCTCTTTTGGGCTCAGCTGCTGGCATACTGACAGCAGTCGATGTGGACATAACACCATCGATGGGGTTGCAGCCTTTGATGCTGGGAGTAATAGCTGCGATAGTAGGCGGCATAGGAAGCATTCCGGGTATTGGGCTTGGGGGCATGCTGCTAGGTATCGCATATCATCTTGGAGTATGGAAAATAAGCTCGCAATGGCAAGATGCTATCGCGTTCACAATCCTGCTGGTTTTTCTCCTTATTAGACCTCGGGGGTTCCTGGGCAGAAGAATCAACGGGGCGATTTTGTAACTGGGGTTCTGATGGAATATTTAATTCATATCTGTGTTTTGATATGCATTTACGTAATCCTGGCCATTTCTTTGGATCTGATTACAGGTTACACTGGTATGCTTTCAATTGCCCATGCCGCCTTTTATGGAGTTGGCGCATACATAGCGGCCATCATGTCTCTCAATCTGCATAGCCCTTTCATAGTCAATATCGGTTGCGCAGCGACTCTCAGTGGTTTGCTTGGACTGCTCGTCGGTATACCTTCACTTCGGATACGTGACGATTACTTTGTGGTTGCGACCTTTGCCTTCCAAGTCATAATTTTAAGTATCCTCAATAATTGGATGTCCCTTACCGGTGGCTCCATGGGTCTGTCTGGGATACCACAGCCACAAATTTTGGGATTTAGGATCTCATCCCACCTACATTTTCTCGTGCTTGCATGCCTTTTTTGCATACTAATTTTGTGGATCAGCCTGCGCATCGCCCATTCGCCATTCGGGCGCGTTTTAAAAGCGATTCGCGAGGATGAAATATTTGCCCAGGCTGCTGGCAAGAACGTGGCAGCTTTCAAGATACTGGTTTTTGTGATTGGTGCCGGGATGGCTTCCATTGCAGGCGTAATTTATGCTTACTACATTGGCTTTATCGATCCCACTAGCTTTAGTGTCATGGAATCAATATTCATCATTTCCATTGTCATTATTGGTGGGGCTGGCAGCTTGTGGGGTTCAGTTGTGGCCGCTACGGTGCTAGTCGTTCTCCCTGAACTTCTGCGGTTTATCGGCCTTCCTGGTGCTATGGCCGCGAACATCAGACAGATTATATATGGGAGTCTGTTGGTTGCTTTTATGCTATGGCGGCCGCGCGGATTCCTTGGCAATTACGGTTTTCACCGCTAAGGATCTGTAAATGGGCGATAAGTGGTTCGAAGTTCATGGACTCTGTAAGAATTTCGCCGGAATAAGAGCTATTCTGGATTTTTCTTGTTCTCTCGGGCAAGGTGAGATTCTAGGGCTCATTGGTCCCAATGGTGCGGGTAAAACGACTTTTTTCAACATTGTCAGTGGATTCATTGCCCCCGACCGTGGTCAAGTGTTATTCAAAGGAGTTGAGACTACAAGAATCGCACCATACCGCATAGCGAACCTCGGCATTAGGCGCACATTCCAAGATCTCCGCCTTATCAGGCAGATCACTGTCTTAGATAATGTCATGCTCTCAATGCCAAATCAGCCTGGGGAAAGGCTCACAAAGGTTTTTTTCCGCTGGAGTAATAGCAGGAAAAAGGACGGAGAAAACCGGAGCGAGGCCATGGCCTTACTCGCGAAAGCTGGTCTTGCTGAAGAAGCCAATATTGCGGCAGGAGACCTCTCTTACGGACAGCAAAAGCTATTGAGCCTAGTATGTTGCTTGTCAGCTAAGGCCGAGTTGCTTCTTCTCGATGAGCCGATAGCGGGAATTGCGCCTGAGATGATTCGAAAGATTTTAAAGGTAATCAGTAGCTTACGTGAGAGACGGATGTCTGTAATTCTAATCGAGCATAACTTCGAAGCTGTAATGCAAATCTGTGACCGGGTCATTTTTATGGATTTGGGGACAAAGGTTAGCGAAGGCACGCCAGAAAGAGTCCGTGATGACCCTAAAGTAATTCAGGCGTACACGAACTGAGATGGGCAATGCTAGAGATCAGGAATTTAGATGCTGGTTACGGGAAGAAACAAGTGCTTTTTGGGGTATCCGTGCAAGTTTCTCAGGGCGAGATCGTTGCTTTAATTGGCCCGAATGGAGCCGGAAAATCCACATTGCTGAAAGCTGCGTACGGCCTCCTTCCAGTGCGGGCAGGACAGATCTGTTATCATGGTGCAGCTATTAAGCCACTACCAGCTGCAAACATCATTAGGGGTATAACTTTTGTTCCTCAGAGTGACCGCGTGTTTACTAACTTGACTGTTGTCGAGAACCTGGAGCTTGGTGGTTTTCAGCTTCCACGGAAAGAACTGAGGGGACGAATTACACAGATTACGGAGCTTTTTCCGGTGCTGAAAGACCGTCTCCAAGACCTTGCAAGTCATTTGTCAGGTGGGCACCAACAGCTATTGGCTTTGGCACGAGCACTTGTCGTGAATCCTAGACTGTTGATGCTTGATGAACCTTCTCTTGGTTTATCTCCACGCCTAGTGGACTTGGTATTTGAGAAGATTTCGGAACTCAATAAACAGGCTGGAGTGAGCTTGCTTATCGTAGAGCAGAAGGTTAAGGATGTGCTTAAGATTTCTCACAGAGTGTATTCGATGAAGCTGGGTAAGGTGGTATTTGAGGGAGTACCAGAAACACTGAAAGATGAGGGAATTCTAAAAAACCTTTTTCTTTAACGGTTCACTTGCCTAGCATCACTCTCCAAAGCGCACCAGTGTATATAGCGGAGCCAACCGATCGTGCCTCGTCTTTGCCTCCGAGAACCCTTTCACAATCTTTTCGGGGCTGTCTGCGCTTTCCGCACGGGCGACGGGGGAAGGAGGGAGGTTCGGTTTTGGAGTCGGCTTGGCATTCGCGGGTACCTTTGGGAAATGTTCAATCTTCCTTGCGACTTATGTGAGAAACTTGCAGAAATTGACCCTAATCAGGCGCATCGAAAATTCATGCAGCTCGCCACCTCTTTGAACTTCTCTCCTGTGGGAGGGCATAACGACAATGATTCGGATATGGAAATCTGGTTGCAACGTCGCTGCACTCCGCCGTAAGGAGAGTCCTGTAGAGTTCACTAATTCGCTTTAATCAATGCGGCGGGTCGGCCAGAGCGTCCCATCAGGTACCGTTTTGTGCCGTATGCATAAGTAAATTCGGTGCTCGCTTTTCTCCTCTTCTGGAGCCTCCCAAAGCTAACCTGTGCAGGTCGCCACGAAACTGCCGACCCATTGTACGCGCCGCTCAAAGCCCGACTTCACGGAGCGACATTATTGGCGCGCCGATCTCTCCGCCCTCAGTGACCGCAGGAACATTGATCGGCCCCCTCGCCCAATTTGGATCTATTGAAAATTTGAAGATCCCGAGTTCCGAGGTAAGGTTGAAAAGTTGCCGCACCCCCTCATACTTAACCTCTATTTCCCTTCCGAAAAGATAGCGATCCCAGGGCGAATCCTCCCAGAGCAATCGCCGCAACGCATCGCGAATCACTCCAAAATGTTGTTGGCCAATAGCGCCCGTCGATTTCCCGTCAGCAATAATACTTACACACTCGACCAAAGCGCTCACGAGTGGATGTCTGACGTTCAGATAATGCCATCCTGCAGTGAAAAACTTCTCAAAGGGTTCCGCAAAAGTGACGAATTTGGGTGGCACACGTGAGATTGAGAACTCGTAGCCCAGTCCCTCAAACCATGCTGTTGCCTTCAATGCAGCCATGACAGGCACGGTTAAACGATCCTTTTTCTTGCCGTTATGGCTACAGAGCCTCTTCGGCACCCATATCTCTTGCATGTGTGGTGGATAATTTTTTTTGCCTGGTGAGAGAAATCGGACTGTCGAGAGATCGCAGGATGCCCTAAGCCAGGCCTCATGAAGCGCCTCAACATACTGGAATGAGGAACCCAGTCTACCTCCAAATCTCATACCGTCTGCAAATATGCAGGGCTCCCCCGCCCACTTAATTTGCACCGTCCTGTCATCCAACCATTTGTTTGATGTCCAACCAGCAAAAAGCTTTCCCGCTAAATCCTTGGTAACAAAACGGGGCACAACCCTGACGCTATCTTTTAGGAGCGAATCTGACATGACAAAGGCTATGCCTGAGGATTTTTCTAGCACGAGCAATGGGATTGGAATGCTACTGATGAGTTTATCAAGACTTTTATAGTCGCGGAAACCCGAAGCTATGAGCCGCACCAGTTGGAAGAGAGCGTCCGGCGATGATTTTTCGGCAATAATCCGCTTCATTCTCCTGCGAAAGTAGTCCGTGTATCGCTGGCGCAAAATCTTCCTCCAGTCGTGTTCCTCGACTGCCATGTCGTGGCGGGATAGGTCGAGTTTGCTTTTTCCAGATGGTCGGACGTTCAGGACGATACGGAGAGTGCTTGGCCAATCCCAACCGCCTCTGGCCCAATCCGGAGAGGAGGCACCCGCAACCAATACGCCATCGCAATAGATTCTGCACAGGTTGGAGCAGTCAATGCTTCGAGGTTTTTCCGGGCTGCGCAGTCCGGACGGGTGCCGGCCCCGGACCCGAAAAGCAGTCAATTCTTCGGATCGCCTCATTACCATGTAAGCATTCCCACCTTTGGTCGGAGAATCATAATAAAGCCGTAGATCGAAGTCTCCTTTCAAGGCCGGGAAGGAAATTGTTCCCTCAAACAGCGGGCTTTTGGCGCTTGACCTTATAATTATCTTTTCTTCATCAAAGAAATCACGGACAAGCGGGACGTCTTGCGGCACGAAAAAGTCCTCCCACGAAAAGGAACAATCCAGCGTGAAAACTTCCCAGTCGGTGGTCGTAGGGCAGCGAGCAATAGCACCAGGACGAAGAATTACTGTCCGCTTTCCGTCCTCTTCTATATAGATCGGGAATTCGACAAAGCCGGCGATTTCCTTCAAATATCCAGTCACATCAAGCTTCGCGGGCGTCTTTTTGGCCTCGCGGTCCTGAACAAAGTGACCAACGAAGACCTTTACCGTTGTTCCGACTTGCGGCAAAGCGTCAGGCCTGCATCGCTGAATTCGCAGATACCGATTTGGTGAACGAACCTCTATCTTGAGCGCCTCAGCCGAGGATTCGATTTGAGGGTCTTGTCGGGTGACTATTTCAAGGGAATCGGTAACGATGAAGCAACTCATGATCCCGACTCCGAAACGGGATATGGGGTCCATTTGGACTCCAAGCTTCTGGAAATCCTCGCTTCGATAGAAGCTCCGCCCCACCGTGGTCAAGTAATCCCGCACAATAAATTCGTTCATCCCCGAGCCGTTGTCCGTCCACGAAACGGTTGCGCGACCCTCGCTTTGATGCTCGACCTTTACTTTAATCGCTCCGTCAAAAGCCAAGCCTGTTCCTTTGCTTTCGTGAAGTGCCCGTCTCAAGCGCATCGCATCAATGCTATTTTGCAGTAATTCCCTCAGGAAGACATGATCGTCTCCCTGATAGATCTCATCGCTTAGGATATCTATCATGGCTTGCCGGTCGAATTCGAACCTCGCGATGATCGGTTCAAATCCCTTAGCCTCGACCTTCCATTCCAGGTAAAGCAAACGGAGGTGATAGCGGTCATCAAGTTCGTTCAAGAGCCCATTGCTTAGTCGGAGCTGTCTATCGCAATGTTCCCGCAGGTCCTCCAGCGCGGCGTAGACGCTGAGATCCTCAGTTGCACCGTGGACTTTTATGCAACGAGCCGTTTTATGAAAGGGCTCGATTACAGCGGGGCTCAGTGCCCGGTGCTTATCCCACTCCAGTGCGGATTTTGCGTCTTCTGGGCTGATGAATTTCCAGAGAGCGTAAGGGGTTCGATCTTGCGCCAGGTCAAAGAGGTC
>Ga0187771_10004059_pt1 | contig 10288 bp, 11 predicted proteins | sample 0116_SJ02_MP15_1_FD_133139 | JGI IMG/M metagenome (GOLD analysis project Ga0187771, IMG submission 133139) | Tropical peat soil microbial communities from peatlands in Department of Meta, Colombia - 0116_SJ02_MP15_10_MG | ecosystem: Environmental > Terrestrial > Soil > Wetlands > Peat | place... | reverse complement strand
GGTCTTCCCTCGGCGTACGCCACGCAACTTCCCCCATTAAAATGACGAGCCTTGGTTTTATTTTCGTAATCTGGGTCAATAAGTGTGGCAAGCAAGCTTGTATCTCCGTTGTATGCGGCTTACGATTGTCAGGCGTCTTATGCTTGACAATATTCGTTACGAATAACTTTTGACGATTTATCCCGTTCTCCTTCAACACTTCGTTCAGAAATTTTCCAGGCCTTCCCACGAATGGCCTTCCTGAGATGTCTTCTTCCTCTCCAAGATTCTGACCTACCACCATGGCAGCGGCGTTTTCCGGTCCCTCTCCCGGCACGGCTTGCCTCGCACTCTTCCACAGAGGGCATTTTCTACAATTCCTGATCTCTTTATTCAACTCGTCAAAGGCCAATCGAATCACTCCGAAATGCCTGCTTGAAATCGTTTAGAACCATGAGAGCGTTCCATTCTTTCTGGCAGTTCTTAGGCATCTTGAATATATGAAATAACCTAAGGGCAGAATAATGGCACACATCAGGGCTAAGGTGAGAAGGTCTGGCAGAACCGCCTGTATCGACCTGCCGATCATCATTAGCCTGATGCAAGTGAAAAAATAGTATTGTGGGACGAAGTAGGAGATTACTTGAAGCTGGTAGGGCATTACTTGAGGGGGGAAAAGAACATTGCCGAAAACGCTTGTTAATATGCCCATTAGCCAAGTTACTGGATCTCCTTGCTTCACAACTATCAATATTCCTGCGCCTATCATGCTAAAGCCGACGAGAGTGCTTATCCCCAGCCCCAGTACGAGTATTGTGCCGATGAGGTTGACACTGAGCATTACTCCGAACGCTAAGGAGCCTACAGCCAAGTATATCACCACCACAACGGTGCTCCATATGAACCCCCAAGCGGAACTACCGATTATGAAAGTGCCCAAGCTGGTTGGAGATACCAAGACTTCTTCCAATTGCCAAGGTGTCGCGGTTGCCTGAACTAGGGTAAGCGCCTGGCCTATGTACGTGCTGAAAGCCATGCCTATGATCAAGTAGTCTTTGAATGAAATGTGGTACATCTGAAGGACACTCTGCATACTTGCATTGCTACCCAAAAACGCGTATGAGAGCGCGCCAAACAGAGCTCCTAAAACCATCAGGATCATGTTCGTTTTATACGTGGAGAAAGAGGTCATGTCTCTCTTTATAAAGTAGAAGATCTTTTCGATTTCTTGCAGCCTCATCTCCCCATGCCCGCTCCAGTTAACTCTATGAATGCGTCCTCCAAAGTAGGTTCTTCTCGTTTCAAATCAATTAACCGTATTTTCTCCTTGAATAGAAAGTCAAGAACCATCGGCAACAAGTCTATGCTCTCTAGGTGGAGACGCAAAAGTCGCTGGTCGACTACGGAGTCTTCAACTTCACTGATCAAGTCGACCACACCATTCATGATTTTCATGGCTTTTACTTGTGCATCGGTGATTGACTGCACTCTTATTTCGACCACTTCACCCTTCTTCACTATGCCTCTAATGGCGTCAGGCGTATCGCAAGCCACAAGTCTACCCTTGTTCAGTATGCCTACTCTATCGCAGATCTGAGATGCTTCTTCAACGTAGTGCGTCGTATAAAGGACGGTTTTACCAGCTTTTCTACTGAGATCATTTTTTATGAACTCCCTCAAAGTCCTCGAAGATATTACGTCCAACCCCACAGTTGGCTCGTCAAGGAGCAAAATGGGCGTATCAGGCAACAACACCCTTGCCAACGCCAGCTTTCTCTTCATCCCGCCAGAATACCTCTGGTAACGATCGAAGGCTTTGTCCTTCAAACCCACCAAGTCCAAAACGTCCATAATCCTTTCGTGTCTCTTATTCCTCGGGACGTTGTAGATGGCTGAAAAAAACTCAAGGTTGTTGTACCCGCTAAGCCTCCAAAACGCGCCTCTCTCACCCACGCTGAAAAGGGCGCCTATCGATTTCCTAACGTCCATTTGTTGACTCGTAACGTCAAAGCCATTCACAAGGGCATTCCCTTCGTCTGGGGGTAGCAACGTGCACAGCATCTTCACCAACGTTGTTTTTCCCGCCCCGTTGGGTCCGAGCAGACCAAACAATTCACCTCTCCTCACCTCTAGGTCGAGATGATTTATCGCGGTCACCATTTCCCGTTCTTTTCTACTGAAAATATAGCTCAAGGTTCCAGAATTTCTATCCCTTGATTTGAACACCTTGGTCAGGTTGTGCATTTCTATGGCGTTGCCCGGATTCATCAAGCCTCAGATCTCTAGCAGTAATCCCGTTTCAAGCAGAGAGATGGACCACCGCCTTTAAAGTTTACTCTGCAAGCTCTCGATCCGAAGGTCTTCTACTAACCGCACGAATTTTCGGGATGCACTCCTGTCTAGGCTATCTCTATTCAATTTCTCTCGGCCATCAGCAATCTCAAGTCCACAGAAAGCCTTCTACGAGAAAATCATGCTCAAACCCCCGTAAACGTTCTCGTTATCGCAAAAAAAGACGCTACGTTGACTGCTGCGTCCTAGATGTGGGAAAAAGAAGCAAACCCGTCAAGTGAGGAAAGAGAAATGAAAATAGGTTTGCTGCTCAATTCGAGTGCTAACGATTTCTGAACTTTTCTGAGTGCAGCTCGCCACCCGTCGCCCAGTTGCTCTTAGGAGTTTCATAAATGATAACTGTGACTGCCTCCCGAGGAATTCCGAGCCCTTCAAGCACCTTTGTAATCCCCTCAACGATTTTTCTCTTATTTTCTTCAGTTATTCCGGCCCAAACTGAGACTTGAACCACTGGCATTTCATCAACAACCCAAACACAACGTTGCGTTTCAAGCCTATTAACGCAACGGTTAATGGAGTGACAACCACGATATGCCTGGGTTTTTTGATTTACCAGATTTATCAAAACCGATAAATACTCACTAACACCGCAGAAGTAAAGATTTGACGAACCGTTCGGAACCGAGGAATTGGATGATCAGCCTATGGCCAAACCGACAGTGTATTTTCCGCGCAGTCGCTTGATCTTCGCAATTCTGGCGCTTGTTCTCATTGTGGTGGTTAGTCTAATTTTTGTCGGGGTCATAGGTCTGGCCTTCAGAGATGTGGGGTTCAGCCCCATCACGATCATTCTAATTCTAGTCGGCACTTTCCTGGGAAGCTTTGTTAACATTCCCATAGCTAAACTCAAAACTTCTATCCCGATCGTCAAAGAAGAGTTCGTAAGTTTTTTTGGCGTAACATACAGAATCCCGCAAGTCGAATACGGCGAGACGACTACGCTGTTGGCCGTTAACTTGGGGGGTGCGCTGATACCAACAGCAGTTTCTATTTACCTGCTGTGGAAATCACCGTCGGTCATTTGGTACAGTTTAATCGCCGTGATCGTCGTTGCCGTGGTCACTCACATCGTCGCAAGACCGGTGAAAGGAGTGGGCATAGCAACCCCGCCTCTGATCTCACCAATAGCTGCGGCCTTAACAGCCATCATACTTCTTCCAAGCGCGCCAAGAGTGGTTGCTTATGTGGGCGGCGTACTGGGCACACTCATAGGCGCAGATATTACGAACCTTCGCGCTATCCCTAAGCTCGGTGCACCGATCGCTAGTATTGGTGGAGCAGGGACCTTTGATGGCGTCTTTCTTAGCGGAATAATCGCTGTTATTCTCGCTTTTTAAGCATTTTTCTGCGTCCTAGAATTTCCTTATCAGGTGAACTGCTAAGGCTAACTCTGCTATAGCTGCGAGACTCATGGTCATAACAGCGAGAAGATGATTCAGCGAGGCAAGATATGTAGCGCCATAAGCAACTTCAGGAATAAGCACGATCGCAACTGCAACGACTAATTTCTGAATATCTTGGACTAACGCACCGATTCTGCCGTCGGCGGCGGAGTTTAGGAAAAGTTTGATCTCCAGAACGCTTGCTGAAGCGATCGAGAGAGTAATCGCGCACGGGATCAGAAGCCCAAGGGGCGAAGTCAGTTGCTTCATGAGAGCCAAGCCTAGCAGAGTCAATGGCACTGGAGCATAAGTTGCGGTAGTAATCAAAGTCTTGGATACTATGATTCTGCGGGCATTTACTGGCAGAGTCTTCGTGTATTCCAACCCTGTCCCCTCAGCACTCAACAGAGCGAGCGGCATAAACAGGGCCAAAACGCCTCCTGTGGCCGTTGCCACTAGAATCATCGATGTTCGTAACATTTGCATGTTTGTTATCAGGAGTGATACGGTCACTGTCTCTAACACTGGTAGCGCGAAGAAGAAAGCCGTGGCTGGGTTTCTCGAAGCAATCTTCAGGTCTTTGATTACATAGCCCGACATTGGGTTGCGGGTCTTGATTGAAAAGTCTTTGGCGGTCGATCGTGATACGTTAATTCCTGTTCCTTCGGACGTTCGTTTCACGGCCTGCAAGGTCCATCTTCCTGCTAGCCCAGCGAGGACTAGATACGCTACGATGGCTAAAGATGCGATCATGACCGTGGAGAACGCGACGCTTTGGTAGACAAAGTTGGAAACAACGATCGCCGCTGAGAATGGATAAAGAATTCCCAAGAAGAAGCTTGAAATCGTGTTAAGGCCAAGTAGCATAATTTCAAGGTGAGGAACTATGTACCAAGGTACGCTGAACAGGAAGCCAATTCCCATTAGCAGGGTTCCCCACATCAGAATGAAGAACAGCCGCAAGACCGTGTTGAATTTCGATCTTCCCCCTCGCAGCAGATTCTTGTAGAAAAGCCTTGAGAACCACAAAGCGACTGCAACCGCAAAAACTGCATTCATCGTCGCCATAGCCAGCATTGACAAGATCGCAAGCGGGGACATCGTAAGGAATGCAACTAACAAGACTTGGCTCAGAATCGACCCTACGACCATAAAGTCAACTGACCTGACGAAAGAGCATAACATGATCAGGGAGAAATCATCCTTCGCTAGAGGCAGGGTAGCCATCAACGCGGACGATTTCGCGCCAACGAATGATGAAAGCGTCTGGACAGAATACAATACCGTGAACCCAAAAGTGACGACCAAACTTAACGAAATCGCGCTCGTTAATCCAAAAATCGAAGACCCAAGAGACAATGAAAAGAACGGAATAGAACAAGCGATTACATTGAACACTGCCACGACCATCTTGTCGAACCGCGCAATCCTGAGCGCCCTCTGGGTCAACTCGAGATCGTTCCGTGTATCCTTTTCTATGTGGCTTTTGCCGAAAGCACCCCACCACATCCGTCCTCTTTCCTCGGCCAATGATTGGTAGACGGACTCCTTGTAAGGCACGCTACTTAATCGCCAAGCTTCGCTCAGCTTCAATTTTTCAGAAATGCCTCCTGCAGCCTCTTGGCTGTGTCGGCAATTTCCGTTTCTTCGTTAGTCAGTTTCAAGAAAACGGTTTCCAAACTCTCGGTTCGGCCCCCGCTTTTGCTCTTCAGCTGATCCAGCGTTCCCTCTGCAATTATACTGCCTTCATGGATAATGCCAATCCGGGTGCATATGTGCTCGGCAACTTCCATAATGTGGGTAGAGAACAAGACAGCTCCTCCTTGTTGCGTGTGCAACGAAACCAAGTCTTTCACTATGCGAGTGCTCTTAGCATCCAAGCCGTTGAAGGGCTCGTCTAGCAGAAGAATAGGCGGCTGATGGAAGAAACAGGCAATCACGGCGACCTTCTGCTTCATGCCCATAGACAAAGTGGCGATAGGAGAATCGAAGTATTGCGCCATATCAAAAGCATCTGCGAGCCGCGTTACAATTTGGTTTACTGCTTTCTGATCAATTCTTCTCACAGAAGCTACGAACTCGAAGAAATCTCTTGGAGAAAGCGATTCGTAAAGGATCGGACTCTCAGCGATGTAGCCGATTCTTGACTTCACTTCGATAGGGTCTTCCACCGGGTTGAACCCAACCACTTTCACCCATCCTGCAGTGGGTTCCATCAAACCGGCGATAATCTTGATAGTCGTGGTCTTGCCGGCGCCGTTGGGGCCCAAAAGGCCATAGACCTCTCCAGGCATTATTCTCAGATCAATGTCTTTCAAAGCTTGAACCTGAGCAAATCCCTTAGCGAGCCCAGAAGCCTCTATCAGAGGCGTTATTGAAGAATCTGAGGTCCCTTGCACTTTTCTCGTCACTTCCATACCTGCACAGACACACATGCATCAAAACTCATGCTCTTCGCTCATGACAAGTTATGCTTTGTTGATTCAAGATACATATTCAACTTACGAAAAGCTTCACAAACAGCCTAGATCGCAAGATCGGTTGAAGGCAAATCCCTTTGCCTCTGGGTTTTGACTATCTAGCTTTCAAGGTGAAAAAGACTATTCCCCCTAAGCGACCGATTCGCTCGCCAGCGGGAATTTGAGCTTCCACAATTCTGGTTTGTATTCCTCGATTCTTTGAAATCTGCAACAGTCTGTTAACACGGCTCCTGTTTTCTTTCCGATTGAGATACTCGTCTGTGAGAATCAGGTACCGCGTTCCAAGCTGGTTTGGCCGCCCTCGAGTATAGACGGCATCTTCAATTTCCTTGAGCGAAAAAAGGACCGCTGTGTGACTGCCACTCAGGTGCTTCTCGAAAAGGTCGAGGATGTGGTCCGCTTCGGTGGAGGTTGACGCCAACATTAGCTCGCGGAACTTACGGTTCTTCACGAGTTCAGTCACTTGACTCGGCGTGTCGGCTGAGCCTGTCAGCTCAACGAAAGTCGTCTTGCCTAGACCCTCCGACTGAATCAGGTACGAATGATGTTTTTGAACGTGGTCAAGGAAGTCGGCGGCATAAGCGGTCTTCATCGGCGCAGCGACAACAATGCTTCGTACACCCTCATCAAAAATGGAGCGTAAAGCGTCAACGATGGATTCATGAAAACGATACAAATCCCTTCGATTATTCCTCATTCCAGAAAGCTTCACAGAGCGATATAGCTTAGCCGAATGACTAAATATCTGCCATATAACCGCGTGGTCAAATCCAAGACTCACAAGACATATCACTGGATATCCACGCTTGTAGCCTCGACTGCGTTTCACGACTTCCAACAATCCTCCCGATTTGCGTTTCTTCTTTTTGAGGGCACCGACATAACTGCAGGGGATAGGTTCATCGAAGAGTGCGGGGGGTGGGACTTGAACCCACGAACGCCTAAGCGACAAGGTCCTAAGCCTTGCTCCTTTGGCCAAGCTCGGAAACCCCCGCGACCGCGAAGCGGTCAAACCATTTTGGATGGTAAGATATTAATGGTTTTGGGGAGCGTCAGAAGAGCGAATCTTGCGAGAATGCTCCCAAGAACTGCAGACTCCGATTGGGGCGTTGTAATGATAATCGCTGACTCGATCCATCCATCAGACACACTCTGATGTTCGTAACCCGCACTAGGCCTTCTGACCAAAACAGCGAAGCTTTGAAAAACTGCATCTCTGATTCTTCAAATGTGAATTCGAGGTTAACAACACTTTTATTAATTATTATGCAAAGGGCAATCAGACTTTCCATGAAGATTGGTAGTGCAACCGCCACGATTGGCCTATGCTGCCTCTTCTGTTCTATCTATTTCACCGTCTTTTCGTTCACAATAGGTCAATCTTTTTCGAAGACACAAACCACTGCTTTAGGCACAGCTTTTTTTTCTGGCGGAATGGCCGTGCTAACTGTGTGGATCATCTCTTGGATGATCAAAATGACTCTTGAAGAGACGAATTGAGGTCTGGTACCGCCGTCAACGTTGTTAGTAGAAACTTGTTAATTTCGTGCGTTCTAAGATACATCTGGCTTTAGTCTGTTAGAAGGAGCCGACGATGAACGACAGACCGAAATAAATCAAGACGGCTCCGAACAAAACCCTGAGTATCTTGTACCACTGAAAACCAGCAACGTTGGATCCTACTTTGGCGAAATGCGCAACACCTACTAGCCAAGCATAGTCCATCCAAACATGGCAAACGTACATGAAGACAACTCCTAACAAGGAAGCAAATTCGAGCGACAACAGAATAAGATTTGCACCTGCCGTGAGCCACCAAACAATGAAGTAAGGATTCAAGCCAGTCAGGGCAAATCCTATAAGTATCAAATTTTTCGTGGGCGTTGGTGCCGCTTGAACCTCTGTTGATTTTCTGAAGAATGTCTCATAGATTTGTGCCCCACCGAAGGCCATTAAGACCACGCCGCCGACAGTTCCGATCACACTTCTGACAGCCGGCTCACTGGCTACACTCAGAAGACCCCCGGCCAAGAGCATGACAAGTGCGAACTCTATGACGGTGTGCGCTCCAGCAAATGCAAGGCCGCTTCTGGCGCCAGATCGTGCGCCGTGCGAAATGTCTGCGAAGAACAGCGGTCCAGGGGCCAATGCACCTGAAACGGTTACGAGCACTACCGTAACTGCAAGCGTAATAGCATCCATGCTCTCTAGTGGGTCCAAGCTGGGATAATTAATCTTCGCTTAACGCTGGGCTTTCGTTAATTTCTCCACTTTGCCTTCGGTGCCCACGTAGACCATGGTCGCCACGTTCAAGAAAAGACCTGTTTCGACCACGCCTGGAATGGACTTGATTTGCGTGTTTAGTTTTTCTGCGTCTTTTATTGCTCCGAAGTCGGTGTCAAGTATAAAGTTGCCGTTATCGGTTACGAGGGGTCCTATCTTGCCGGTGCCTTCTCTGAGGTGAGGCCTGCCTTTAAGCATCTGAAGGTGAGTCGTAACCATGGCAAGCGCAAAAGGCAGTACCTCCACAGGTACAGGCTGCCCTGTGCCCAGTTTGCGGGTTAGCTTTGTCTTGTCGATTATTATGATGTTCTCTTTTGAGGAGGTTGCCACGATTTTTTCTCGGACCAGTGCTCCGCCCATGCCTTTTATCATGTTTAGGGTTTTGATCTCAACTTGATCCGCGCCATCTATGGTCATGTCCAGTCGGGGATGTTCATCCAGTGTGGTTATTCTGATGTGATTCTTTGTAGCGAGAAGGAACGCCTGATGAGAACTGGGCACGGCGAGAATCTCCAGGTTTTTTTTGCCTAGTTCCTCAATCGCGTAGGCCACTGTGGTGCCACTGCCCAAGCCGATCACTGAGCCGCTTTTGACGTGCTTTACCGCTGCTTTTGCAACTGTTTTCTTGGCGCGTTCTTGCCAATCGGTGTTCTTAGGTTTCAACTTCCATCTGTCCTAGGCGTTCTAAAACTTTTTCAACTTCAGCTCTAATTTGGTCTATGCGTTTTTCGGCTTCAGTCCTGCTCTCGTTGGAAGCAGCAGGCTTAGGTCGCGGCTTCTTCTTCCTGACAATTCTCGGTTCGGCGCCAGCTTCGGTGACTTCAATAGTCTCCTCTTCCTCTTCCTCCTCTTCTTCAACTGGCGCTTCGATTGAGATTGGAATCTCGGGCTTTTCCGCTTCAATCTCGGGTTTTACTCTTTGGCGCATTTCTTCGATCTTCATGTTCAATTCATCGAAGCGCTCGTCGAAGAGTTTGACGAGGTCTTCTTGCATGCCTTCCAATTCCTGCAGTGCCACGACGGATTGGTTCGTGGTGATTGCATCCTTGACCTTGAACATTCTTGTCTTATAGTTTTCTGCGAGCCGGTCTCTTTCCTGCTCGGTAATCTTTCCTTCCACTTGAGCTTCGTAGAGGCGCCTGATGGAGTCACCCAAGATCTCACGCTCCAACTCGAGAGTTCTCAACTCGTCACGTGCTTCTTTTGCCTCAAAGATCGAAACCGAGTGCTCAGTCGGGAAAGACTGTCTTGCCTTCGATGTTGAGGGAGCCTTAGGCAGAACGATGGGCGACGACTTTTTTCTTCCCATCATTGTGTACATCGTCAACGCGGTTACGACAACAGCCCCTGCCGCAACTGCCACGTAGGGGAGCGCATCCACAAAACTCACGCCTGTTCTTCCCTCATAACAAAACAACGTATCCCCTTGTTGTATATAAAATTGAGCAAACAATTGGATTAACGCGAATAGCCTGTCAAGTGTATACCGAGGAATACAGAATGATGGAGCCTCGGGCGGGATTTGGACCCGCGACCACCGCCTTACCAAGGCGATGCCCCACCGAGCTAGGCTACCGAGGCGCAGGATGCATGCTTATTGTGTGGCTGCGTTTTTAAAGGATTTCGCATCATCAAATTGATGAATAACCCTTTCGTCCCAGGATGTGATCTTTCGTAGGGAAAAGAAATAGAATCACACGAGTCACTTAGTCAGGAGAAGATGGGTTTTGTATCTACAATACCGGGATTTATCGTCTTGAATTCTACATCTTCTGAAACGTCTCCGTTTATAATCACCATGGAACGACTCAT
>Ga0187771_10004057_pt1 | contig 10290 bp, 9 predicted proteins | sample 0116_SJ02_MP15_1_FD_133139 | JGI IMG/M metagenome (GOLD analysis project Ga0187771, IMG submission 133139) | Tropical peat soil microbial communities from peatlands in Department of Meta, Colombia - 0116_SJ02_MP15_10_MG | ecosystem: Environmental > Terrestrial > Soil > Wetlands > Peat | place... | reverse complement strand
CGAATAGTCGCTGTTGCTCCGGTACCATTCCAACATGGTGAATTCCGGCACATGCCGCCTGCCCCGCTCGTTTTCCCGCCAGCAACGGCAGATCTGGAAGATCTTTCCATACCCCCGGCATAACAGCCGTTTCATGCAGAGTTCTGGCGAGGTGTGGAGGTAACCTGCGCCGGCCCGGCCTGGTTCGATATGCTCTTCAGGAGCATTGGCCGGAATCCGGTGCGGCGTCTCTACTTCGAGGAAACCGCGGAAGACGAAGAAGTCCCTGACGGCCTGCATGACCCTGGCGCGCAGGAGGAGGTTGTCTCGACGAAATGACGACATTTGAGTGTCCTCGCAACCGAGATGTGGGGGCGCGGCCCCGGCCTTCGTAGCCGACGCTACTTCGGCGGAATAGGCAAGCAACGCCCCTTGTTAAACATATACGAGCAATAAAAAAACCCGCCTGAGGCGGGCATTTTTGTCGTGAGAAGAAATCACGGGGCCGCAGCGGTTGCGGTTTACCCTTTCACGCGGGTGGAATACTCGCCGTTGCGGGTATCGATGGTGATTAATTCGCCTTCTTCGATAAAAGGAGGCACCCTGAGGACGTAGCCGGTTTCGACCGTGGCCGGTTTCGAATCGTTGCCGCTGGTATCCCCCTTGGCCCACGGTTCCGTCTGTGTGACGCGCAGGTTGACGAAGTTGGGCAGGGTGACGCCGATGGCCTTCTCGCCGAACAGCAGGACATCTACCTTGAGGTTTTCCAGCAGGTAGTTCTTGGCATCGCCCATGGCCTCTTCCTCCATGACGACCTGTTCATAGGTCGATTGATCCATGAAGGTGTAATGGGTACCCTCTTTGTAGAGGTACTCCATCTGGCGCTCTTCCAGGCTGGCGGTCTCGAAGGTCTCGCCGGAACGGTAGGTGCGGTCGAGAATGGTCCCGTTTATCATGTTGCGCATCTTGGTGCGGTAGAGCGCCTGGCCTTTACCCGGCTTGGTAAAGTCAAAGGCGATGACGATGTAGGGATCGCCGTCGAGAGTAAGTTTCAGCCCTTTTTTCAAATCTGCTACAGTGTACATTCAATCCTCGCTGAAATAAATTTGATATTCCGGATACGACAAAGCCCATCGTAAGGACGGGCTATCGTACCAACCGGCTCGTAAGAGATGTTATTTGGCGCGATAGGTGATCCTGCCACGGGTCAGGTCGTAGGGTGAGAGCTCGACGGTCACCTTGTCGCCGGGAAGTATCTTGATGAAGTATTTTCGCATCTTGCCGGAAATATGGGCAAGAACTATATGGTCGTTTTCAAGTTTGACACGGAACATGGCGTTGGGGAGCGGCTCAACCACCGTTCCTTCTACTTCAATTGCTTCTTCTTTGCTCATACCGAAAGGGGCTCCTCACATGTTCATATATTATGAAACTTTGTAATAATAATAGAAGTTACGTAAAATTGCAAGTTTAAATCGTTTCATTTGGCGACCCCAGTCGGCGCCGGTTACCTATTTCTTGAATATTTTCTCAATGATTTCGATCTCTTCAACCACCATTGGAGCCAGTTTGCCGTATTCATCGGGCGCTTTAGCCGATTCCAGGTGCTTCATGACCTCTGCAAACCGTTTAACTTCCTTGATCCCGCCATTGGCTGTGACCAGCGGGATAAGCTGCTGCCATGACAGATGCAGCTTGGCGACCGTGTCGTTAAGATCCGGCCCGCTGTCGGTCTGCGACAGAATCTCCAGCTTGCGGCCGCAATACGCGATCACCGCAACGTTGATGGGAACCGGTGAATTATGCGCCTCGGCCAGGCGGGAGCTGAGGATCATGACCTTGTTCGCCGATTTCATGGCGATTAACCTGTCATGTGCGGCAACGGCGTGTTCAAGATCGGTGGTGACGCCCATCAGGTTATTCAAGTAGGGCCTGTCCTTCTCGGGGGTAACGCCGGGGAGGAACTGTTCTACCTTGATGATGGCATTTACTTTCTTGTCGAGATGTTTCCAGCGATTGGTCTCGGTCCTTTCGTAAATATCCCTGGCATTGTCGATTATCTGTTCAAGCTGGTTCAGATTGACGTTGACAGGGGACAGCTCTGCGGGAGGGGTTGTTGCTTTGCCCGGTTGTCCCGCAAGGCAGACCTGTCCGCTGTTAAATACTGCAACGAACAGGAAGGCCGCACCAGTTCTCCATAGGCAATTGTTTTGAAGCAACGGTTTGTTATCCATAGTCTTTCGTGTGAGTATATCTTCCGGGCGGGAGTTCTGCCGTTCATCGTGTGGTTCGGTTTCGGTCTCGAAATCATTAATACGCCTAATTTCATTATTTTTCAAGAGGCAGGTTGCAGCCGGGAGAGCGTTCATTCATATTGCTTACGAATAATAAATGTCCCATAAGTTATATTATGTAAAGTACGATAAAAGTGTTTTTATCCGAGGATAAACCAACCACAAACTGTGCGTCGGCGCACCCTCTTGCAAACGACTCTCAAATTTGCCCTGTAGAGGGCTTTCGTGAATTTTGAATGCGAGGCGCCAATTCGGAGTATAATAATAAAAGAATGAAGCTTGGTCCTTCTCCTCCAGTACCTTGTGAGTATTGGCGTCCAATCAAGGTGCATTTTAGAAGAAGGATAGTCAGAGTAATGAGGTGTTATATGAAAAGGCTACTTTTGGCAATGTGGTCCTTACTCATCGCTCTCAGCGGCTGTACGCACAACTGGATAAGCGATCAATCCCGTACGCAAGCTGATGGAAACATAACCTTCGAAATGTTGACGGAAGATGCGTCGTCATATCAAGGGAAACTCGTCATGCTCGGGGGCACCATTATATCGGTAACTCATCGACATGATGGAACTCAATTCCTGGTTTCAGAGCTTGTGCTCGACAAGTGGGGACGTCCGGAAGAAACGGTCCCGTCAGGCGGTATTTTCCTGGCAACAACCTCAAGGTATCTTGAATACACACCGGGGACATTGATCAGCATGTTTGGAGAAGTTAAAGGCAGCAGGACCCAGTTGCTGAAGGGTGCGCAATATGTTTGCCCGATTGTTTTCATCAGAGAGAGTCATAACATAGTGGAACCCCCATGGAGATTCTACGGCTATGGCGGCCTTTAACCGTTTTTTGGGGTAAACCCGAAATCATGCATCCTGCCGCGCATGGTTATATGCCATAACCGATCTTACGCAGTTCCCCTGCTCTGTGCCGAAAAATATGCAAAATGACATCAAGCTAACCTGAATAATTCACATGACAAATCCGAATTTTCATCTACAATTGTAAAACTTTCCAACAAGGCTTGAGGTTCCAGATGTCTTGGCTTCTAATAGCTGCATTCTCTACTGTAGGCTCAGTATTCGTATTGATGTTGGCCAATACGTATCTTTATTTTTGTTACCGGGAGAGATTCATTAAGTTTTGGGCGGCTGCCTGGGGGGCATTTGTGCTCAGGTATCTCAGTCTGGTCGTCGCCTTGATCTGGAAGGAGAATTTTCTCACCAACAGTGCGTATTATCTCTTCATTATCGTAAGCACGGTGTTGCTGTTGCACGGCACCATGCAATTCATCGGCAAGCCGCCCATAAAATGGCCGTCTGTTACCGCCGGAGCGCTGGCCCTTTGGGCTGTCGGCTCTCTCACCGTGGGCTTGCCGCATGTGTACATCTCCATACCTATTTTTGCCTTTCTATCACTGACCTATCTTTACACGGGCTATCAACTACTGAGGCAAGCGAAGCCCGGCGATACCGCAAGCCGTATTGTGGCCTGGCTGTTTATCTTCTGGGGCATTCACCAAGCCGATTATCCGTTGCTGCGCTTTGTCGAATGGTTTGCCCCATGGGGTTTTCTCATCACCAGCGTTTTCGCCGTCTCCATTGCCATTGGCATGATACTTATCTACTTCGAAAAAACCCAAAAGAAACTCCAGGAAAAAGAAGAGCGGCTTGTCGAATCCAATCAAATCCTGTTGGGAGTATTGGAACATACCCACATGAAAACGGTGTTCCTGGACCCGCAATTCAACTACAGATGGGTTAATCGCGCCTATGCCGACACCTGCAGTCATGAACCGTATTTTTTTCCCGGAAAAAATCTTTTCGAGCTTTATCCCAATGATGAGAAAAAAGCCATCTTCCAAAATGTCGTCGCGGCCGGCACATCGTTCTTCACAACAGCCCAGCCGTTCGAGTTCCCGGATCAGCCCGAACGGGGCATGACCTACTGGGACTGGAGCCTGGTACCGATTAAAAGCGACAGCGGGACAGTGTCCGGGCTGGTATACACCCTGGCGGATGTGACGGAGCGGATACGGGCGGAGGAGGAAAAGGACCGTCTTGAAGCTCAGTTGCGGATTGCCCAGAAAATGGAATCGGTGGGACAGTTGGCAGGCGGTATTGCGCACGACTTCAACAACCTGTTGACGGTCATCCTCGGTCATGCGCAACTGGGGCTCATAAAGACAGACCTGTCACAGCCCCTTCATGCCAACCTGGAGGAAATCCACAAGGCGGGCGAGCGGTCTGCCGACCTTACGCGGCAGTTGCTGACCTTTGCCCGCAAGCAGACGGTAACTCCCACGGTGCTCAATTTGAATGAAACCGTGTCCGGCATGCTCAACATGCTGCAACGGCTCATCGGCGAGGATATGGAACTTACCTGGCTGCCGAAGGCCGATCTCTGGCCGGTTAATATGGACCCGTCCCAGATCGATCAGATTCTCGTTAATTTATGCGTCAATGCCCGGGATGCCATCTCCGGTATCGGCACGATCATCATTGAAACGGGGAATACGGTCTGCAGTAACAGCTATACCGGCTATCATTCGGGCTCTATGCCGGGAGAGTATGTGCTGCTGGCTGTCAGCGACAACGGCTGCGGCATGGACGAGGAGACCTTGTGCCATATCTTCGAGCCGTTTTTCACGACCAAAGGCGTTGGCGAAGGAACCGGCCTCGGTTTGGCAACGGTTTACGGCATTGTGAGCCAAAATAACGGATTTATCCAGGTTGACAGCGAGATAGGCCGCGGCACGACTTTCAAGATCCATCTGCCCCGGCACGATGCCGCCTCGGGACCGGTGCAGGAGGCATCGTTCGAGGTAGTTGTTGTCGGCGGCTATGAGACCATCCTTCTGGTGGAAGACGAGCGGGCTATCCTGGAGATGGCTGCAACGATGCTGCAAATGCAAGGATACACCGTGCTGCCGGCAAACACTCCCGATGAGGCAATTCGGATGGCAGAAGGACACAGCGGCGAGATCCACCTCCTGATGACCGACGTGGTCATGCCCGGAATGAACGGCCATGACCTGGCAAACAAACTTCTACCGCTTTATCCCGGCATGAAGCTCCTGTTCATGTCGGGATATACGGCCAATGTCATTGCCCATAACGGCAAGCTGGAAATTGGGGTACACTTCATCCAGAAGCCATTCTCGATGCAGGATATGGCTACCAGGGTGCGCGAAGTGCTTGACGGCGGCAAGCCCTCCTCCCCTCCCCTCGGTGTTTTCGGATGAAAACGAATTCAAACATGGTATAATTTAAAAAATAGGCAACGCCTTATCAGGGTGTTGAGGATGATTGCATCTGAGATAAGGATCAACCGGATGTGCTATAGAAGTCGGGCATGGAGAACCTATGACTGAAATACGTGAACAACATCGGAGTGAAAGCAGGGTTGAGTTTCTAACCAAGTGTCAATTGGAAATTAACGGCAAAAAGTATAATTGCCTGCTCGGCAACATCTCCACGACAGGCGCCGCTGTTCAAATCGTCGATACGGAACATGACTGCATCCAGGTGGGCAACACGGGCAGGTTGGATGTGTTGTTGTTATCCCCTGTCTCCTATCATTGCAGGATTGTCAGGATAGACTCCAACCAGATAGCTGTTCAATTCATTGATCAATAACTATCCGCCAGAAGTCTTAGGCAAAAAAAGGCCGCTCTTCCCAAGGAGAGCGGCCTTTCCCTTCCCACGAAAACGGGACTTCTCCCGTGCTGCGCCCCGAGTCCCGTGCGGTTATTATCGATTGCGGGAGAAAAAATACAGCGCAAGACCGAATGCCAGCCCGCATAAAATTATGGTATTCGCCATGGTGTGCATGGGGAAACAATAGCACCAATTGCCTGAACCGGCAAACAGAACCTTCGCCGACAGTTGTCCGAAAACCTGATGGAAGGAAGGAAACACCGGGGCTATCGGTTTTTTCATTGGCAATTATGGTTAAAATATGATGGTATGCGGATCAGACTGGACAGGAGGGGTGGCTGGATGACGAAACTGCCGAAACACAAAGAGCCCGTTTTGCCCAAACGGATTGCGCTGGTGGCCCACGACAACAAGAAGCAGGATATCATTGAATGGGCCCGCTTCAACCGGGATTTGCTGTCCCGGCACAAGTTGTACGCCACCGGAACCACGGGAACTCTGCTTGAGCAGGCGCTCCATCTCCCTATCGTCAAGCTTCAGAGCGGCCCCCTGGGCGGAGACCAGCAGATCGGCGCCAAGATCGCCGAAGGAGAAATCGATTTTGTCATCTTTTTCTGGGACCCGCTCGAACCTCAGCCCCATGACCCGGATGTGAAGGCGCTCCTGCGCATCGCCGTGCTCTGGAACATCCCTGTGGCATGCAACCGCACTACTGCGGACTTCGTGATTTCTTCGCCGCTCATGACCTCGGGCTACGAACGGACCATCCCGGATTTTTCAGAATACCGCAATCGTCTCGACACGGCCGGGGACAACTGAGAAATAGTTAGTTTCCATCCGGAAACTTCGGATGAGAAACTATTGGTTTCCGGATGGAAACTAGTTACAATTGCCGCTTGTCGATGACGCGGCTGGCCTTCCCTTCATTGCGCGGGATGCTGTTGGGCTCCACCAGTTTGACGGTAACGCCGACCCCCAGCACCGAGTCTATCTTCTTCTCCACCATCTCCAGGAAGGCCCGCTGCTTCTTCATTTCGTCAAAGAAGATATTCTCGGTGACCTCGATACAAACCTCAAGAATATCCATGGCGCCCTTGCGGTCCACAACCAGCTGGTAATGTGGTTCGCACCCTTCGATAACCATCAGCACCTCTTCGATCTGGGACGGAAAGACATTGACCCCCTTGATGATCAGCATGTCGTCGGAGCGGCCCATGGTTTTCTTCATTCTGACCATGGTCCGGCCGCAGGCGCAGACATCATACTCTAAACTGGTGATGTCGCGGGTCCGGTAGCGGATCATGGGAAAAGCTTCCTTGCTGATGGTTGTCAGCACCAGTTCGCCGACGCTCCCCGGCGGCAGCACCTCGCAGGTCTCGGGGTCGATGATCTCCGGGATAAAGGCGTCCTCAAAGATGTGCATGCCGCATTTGAACCTGCACTCTCCCGCAACGCCGGGTCCGATGACCTCCGAAAGGCCGTAATTGTCCGTGGCGCTGATGGAGAGGCGCGATTCGATCTCCCGGCGCATGGCCTCGGACCAGGGCTCGCCGCCAAACAGGCCCACCTTGAGGGACAGGCTCTTGGGATCGATGCCGAGCTTTTCCATGCGGTCGGCGATGGTGACGGCATAGCTTGGCGTGCACACCAGCACGGTGCTTTTGTAATCCTGCATGATCATGATCTGCTTTTCCGTGTTGCCGCCGCTCATGGGGATCACGGCTGCGCCGATGGCCTCTGAGCCGTAGTGCAGGCCGAAGGCGCCGGTGAACATGCCATAGCCGAAAGCGATCTGCACCACGTCGTCATGGGTGACGCCGGCAGCAGCCATGAACCGGGCCACCAGGTTCGACCATATCTTCAGGTCGTTCCTGGTGTATCCCACCACCGTCGGTTTTCCCGTGGTACCGGACGATGAATGGATGCGGACCACCTCCCTGAGCGGGACGGCAAACATCCCGTACGGGTAATTGAGGCGCAGGTCCTCTTTGGTGGTAAAGGGGAGTTTGGCCAGATCGGACAGGGAGGTGACGTCTTCGGGAACAATGCCCAGGTCGTTGAACTTCGTCCGGTAGCAGGTTACGTTCTTATAGGCACGGTTGAGGGTCGCCTGGAGCCGTTCGAGCTGGAGTTGCCCGATCTCGTCGCGGGGCATGCATTCATGGTGGGGATCCCATATGTCGTTCTGCATCACAACCTCATGACATGTCGATGATATGAGTGCTCTCGGAATAGTACATCACCTGCGCCGTTGCGGATAAAACAGCCCGGCGCCACTTCCCGCGGCTACCGGCCTGGGACGCTCAGGGCCTCGTCCACAAGTTTCCGAACCGCTGCCATGGCTTCTTCCACCGGCAGCAGGAGCACTTCGCCGGTCTTGCGGATCTTGACTTCCACCTTCCCTTCGGCCAACCCTTTGCTGCCCACCACTATGCGTAGCGGGATGCCGATCAGGTCGTTATCCTTGAATTTGACGCCCGGCCGTTCGTCACGGTCGTCGAAAAGCGTCTCCACGCCCTGCTGTTCCAGTTTGGCGTAAATCTCCCCGGCAGCGGCCATGACCTCCGCATCTTTGGCATTCAGGGCCACCACCGAACAATGGAAGGGGGCCAGGGGGAGCGGGAAGATAATGCCGTTTTCGTCATGGTTCTGCTCGATGGCCGCGGCTATCGTTCGGCCGATGCCGATACCGTAGCAGCCCATAAAAATGGTCTGTTCCTTGCCGTCGGCATCCAGGTAGGTGGCATTCAGGGCCTTGGAATACTTGGTACCGAGCTTGAAGATGTGCCCCACCTCGATGCCGCGCCACATCTCCAGTTTGCCCCCCTCGCAACGGGGGCAGGCATCTCCGGCCGCGACGGTGCGGATGTCGGCAAAACGCTCAACCTGGAAATCCCGTCCCGGATTGGCATTCGTGAAATGCATATCCGTTTCATTGGCGCCAATGACCACATTGGCCATGCCCTTGACAGCCAGGTCGGCGATGACCGGGACCTGTTCCCTGAGCCCCAGGGGACCGAGAAAGCCGACCGGCGAGCCGGTGATGCGCATGATCGCCTCTTCGGTCGCCATCTCGATCTCGTCCCAGCCCAGGCTGTTCTTGAGCTTGATCTCATTCAGCTCATGGTCGCCCCGCAGCAGCGCTACGGCAAAATCGCCGTTCCCCGAGGAGTACACCATGGTCTTGATCGTCCTGTCGGCTGTCATATTCAGGAAGGACGCAACATCGGCAATGGTTTTCATGCCGGGAGTCGGGACCTTTTCCATGGTCAGCTGTTCGACGGCAGCTCCAGCCTGCATCGGCCGCGACTCGGCCTTTTCCGTGTTGGCGGCGTAGCGGCAGGAGTCGCAGGAAACGATGGCGTCTTCGCCCGAATCCGCCAGCACCATGAACTCGTGGGAAAACGAGCCGCCAATGGTGCCCGAATCCGCTTCCACGGCGCGGAAATTCAACCCGCACCGGTCGAAGATGCGGACATAGGCGTTATACATGCGTTCGTAGGAATCGTCCGCAGCGCTGCTGTCCACGTCAAAGGAATAGGCATCCTTCATAATGAATTCCCGGCCGCGCATCAGGCCGAAACGGGGACGGATCTCGTCGCGGAACTTGGTCTGGATCTGGTAGAAGTTGACCGGCATCTGCCGGTAGCTCTTGATCTCGCGGCGGACCATGTCCGTGATGACCTCTTCATGGGTCGGTCCCATGCAGAATTCACCTTCCTTGCGATCCTTGAAGCGCAGCAGTTCCTTGCCGTAAAAAGTCCACCGGCCCGATTCCTGCCATAGTTCCGCCGGCTGGACGCCCGGCATGAGCAGTTCGATGGCCCCGGCCCGGTTCATCTCTTCGCGGACGATGTTCTCGAATTTGCGGATGGAGCGCAGCCCCATGGGCAGGTATGTGTAGATGCCGGCAGCCAGCTTCCGGATCATGCCGGCGCGCAGCATCAGCTGGTGGGAGACCACTTCGGCGTCGGACGGGGTTTCTTTAACGGTGGGGATGAAATAACGGGAATAGAACATTATCACCTCAATTGAGTATTATGAGTTATTCCTGAATCCGTGACGCCTCCATGCCTCCGCTGGTCCGGAAGGCCTCTGCCTTTGCATTTGAAGAGTATGCAACGATCAGGCGGGGTACCAGCCAAGTAAGTGAGTTGTCACGACACGGCGGCGTGCGGGCCCCGGCTCTTCCGACCACTGCGTCATTCCGGCGTCACGGATTCAGGTATGAGAGGGAGAAGAAGCTGGATGAACGCCTATTCGAGCGAACAACTGAAGGCCTGGGACAAGCGCCATGTGTGGCATCCCTTTACCCAGATGCAGGATTGGGAGCAGGAGGAGCCGATTGTTATCACCCGCGGTGAAGG